>UMBM01050694.1_pt1 | contig 34198 bp, 53 predicted proteins | sample 1963971 | NCBI WGS metagenome assembly UMBM01 (sample SAMEA4835942, study PRJEB28245) | human gut metagenome | biome: gut microbiome; material: fecal sample | place: Denmark | collected 2008 | reverse complement strand
AGGGTGATCTCGATGACCCTGTTGCAGCCTTTTACTTCTTTTACCATAAATATCCTCCTTTATGCGTTATGGTTACGAATAACTTGCCTGAAAATATACAGGAGATGTAAATCCAGCAGTCACCCCTACTATACCTGAATTAAAATCCGGATAAAAAGCATTCCAATAATTATCATTACCGCCCCATAAGCTATTACCTTTCCAAACCCTTCCGGGGAAGAACTGCAAATGTGCACCTCCGAACGTTATCCTATAATCTTCAACTGTAAATCGGCATGATATCTTTTCTGATATAGGAATACTGTAATGTCCTCGCAGGATATTATCATATGTTTCACTCTGCCCGGTTTTCAAATTGGAAAGTGTTGCACTTAACCATTTATCAATGTACTGCTTTCCGTCTGTCGAACTCGTAAACGTTTCACCATATGATACAAACAGTTTAAGCTGTACTCCTGTGCCGGGACACGTAACAGTAGCCGAGCCTTCGGTCAGTGTGATACATTTAATGATGTCCCAATCGCTTTCAATAGCATTATCAAGCACAACCTCATTGCCATCGGGATCAGTAATGCCCGTGTCAATGCTTTCACCAATCCCCAGCGCCTGCTCATACAGCTTTTTGTATTTGTCTGATACATTCACAGGGTCAAAACCGTCACAGCCATAGTCGGACGCATTATACACACCCGGTTCTGATACGGACAGCGGTTGTATCATAGCCGTTGTTTTGACATCAACCGTCACAGGCGCAAACCCCACATACCCCTCAGCCTTTTCAGCGTCGGAAACATTGTATGTGCCGTTTTCTGTAATGGTTATGGGCTTGACCTTTCTGCCCGAGCTTCCCCCGCCCGCCAACGCCTGTAAAATAAGCCCCCCGTCTAAAATCATCCGCCCGCCTCCTTATACACCCTCGCCCAGTGCGCATTCTTTCTTTTCCCGCCGTCAATATCATACGTCACCGTGATAGTGTACGGCTCGTATTCAAATACCTTTGTACCCGCCGTTTCTGTTTCATTAGATGTTACAGACAGCAGCGGATACAGACAAAAAATCTCGTCGCTGTCACGCTGACGGATAAGCTTGTCGCCCAGGTCCTCATATTCCGAGGGGTCATAATGCTCAGCCACTGTTGACTTTCGCCTCCTTTTGGCACACAAAACTCAGCCCGTTTTCACCGAACATCATGCAGCCATGTTTCTTGCCCAGCTTTACCCGATTTTCAATAGCCCTGCTGTACAGATCATGATACTCACTGAAACTGCAATCCGCCTCAGGCGCAGAAACATCAGCCACGATTCCCAGTCCCGTGAAGCCAAAAACAGCACCCAGCACAGGAAGCTTGTCGCCGCCGTATGCGATGAAATCACCAATGTTGTACAAATAATCAGTGATCATCTGCGAACATTCCCAGCCGTGATATGCGTACTCGCCGCCGCTGCCGACTATCTGCGATACCATCTGCTGTACAGCCGCCTCAGTCAGATACCGTCCCGAAATGCGCTCCGTGTGCCGCCAGTCGGAGCCCGAGGCATACTCGTTGCCATATGCCTCATCAGTGGCATATACCCCCGTAATGTGCTTTGTGCCCCGCCTGATGACCTCCGTCCTGTCACCCTCCGCAGGCATATCCAGCCCCGAAGAGGGTGCAGAAAAAGGCACAAACGCCAGCACACCGCCGCCGTCATGCCAGTATCCCACATCATTGTGTGACAGGTCGCTGAGTATGACCCTGCACGTCTTGCCTGCGAAATCCTGATAGCACAGCTGTGCCATGCGCCCCGAATATCCGCCCTCGGTGAAACCGCACTGATCGGCGATCGCTCCCACTATCTGAGACGTGGGATACCGCTTTGCCTTGCTTTCATCGAAAACCTTGTTGCCATCATCGTCATAGGTGTACTCAAACTGATCGTATCCACTGTAATCAAATGGAATATCCAGATTTTTACACAGATCATACGCCGTGATGCTTGCCACACCGCCAGAATAGGACTGCTGGGCAATGTAAAAATCAGGCAGCAAATAGCCGTTAAACGTTACCTTGCTGCCCTCTATAAACGGCACAGCCGACCATACATCACAGGAAAATTCCGTTGTGGCCACACCGTCAAATCCCTTGCCTTCCAGCGACCGCCTCAGCCTGATGTTGGCCAGTACGTCCGCACCGTATTCCGTGCCCTGATAGGTTATCTTGTACGGCAGGCTGCTAAAGGCCTGAGCCCGTGAGAGGGCAGGTCATAGATACGGATATGTTGTAATAGTCCACCGTGCCGTCGTTAAATACAGGCACACAGCGGATAGTCGGGCGGTCAAACACATTGGTCTGTACCGTGGGGCATTTGTATTTTACGGTCACCTCGTCCGCATTGCAGGCGGTCACAAGGGCAGCTGCTACCGTGTCCGACAGCACTTGAAAATCAGCCGACAGACTGACGCTCACACCCAGACATTTCTTACGTTCCTTGCCGTTTACAGCAGTGAAGCTGTCCGAATACACAGGCGCTGTCGATATATCCACAGCCTCGCATATAACGTGTTCGGACATATCCACATTGCCGATTTTTAAGATCGTATCATTCATGCTTTAACCTCCACTTGCGGTTTTAGCCCGCTTGTTTTCCTGCGCAACAACCTTAGCCACATACTTGCCGTCCAGATCAACCACCTTGTAAACAGGGCTGCCCGATGAAGCAGATGTGCGTTTGACCGCCGCAGATGTGTCCTGACTGTCCGCCGCCGTTGTGTTCGCAGCCGATGTATTTGCCGAAAGAGCCGCCGAAGAGTTGGCAGCAGATACATTCGCCGCCGCAGTGTCAACATAATCATCATCGAAAACAGGCTTGAAGGACTCCTCCCAGTTTGCCTGAAAAGCCGCCATAAAGCCCTCGCCGAAAACCATTCCCGCATCTGTGCCCAGCTGCTTAAACTCGTCGGAATTTTCCGTGACCATATTGGCGATAATCTTGCTGTATGTCTCGTCATTTTCATTAGCCTTGGATAATCTTTTCAACTTGTCGGGAGAACGTAACAGGTCATTTGCATTTGTGAGCGCAACTTCGGGATCCTGTTTCAAAAGCTGCGTGATTATCTCGTCAGGAGTATTCTTTTCGAACAATTCCGCAATTTTTGATGTCAGTTTTTTCTTAGCAGCAGCTTTTTTCTCATAGCGGTCAATGTCAATACCGCCGCTTTTCTTTTTAGCCCCCGTCCGCTTGTCCGTTTCCTCAGAGCTGTTGAAGATATCGCCGCTGCTGATCTTCAGACTGCTTGCCAGACTGTCACGGGATTTTACAACGCTGTCATAGGCTTTTTCAAGAGTGTCCCGCTGCTTTTTGGCAGCGGTTTCAGCCTCTTTCGCTGCCTTGTCATCATAGCTTTTCTGCTCTTTCAGAAGCTTCAGGTTATAGTCCTTGTAAGTCTCCGAATTATGGTCAAGCGTTTCAAGGAATGCCCTCTCCTGCTCCAGCAGCCAGCTGTCGTCATAGCCCTTTTCCAGCTGCTCGGTTTCAATTTCTCGGAACTTGTCCTCGACGGAAGTTTTCAGGGCGTTTTCAGCGTCCTTTTTAGCCTGCTCCGCTTCTTTTGCACCCTTTTCAGCTGCCTTTGCCTCGGTGTCCGCAAGCTTGTCATAATGCTCCGTTACCTTGTCATAAAGCTTCCACCACTCAGCGTCTTCCTCATTGCGGTACTGTTCGAGCAACGCCTTTCTGTCCGCCCAGTATTCTTCTTCCGTGACCTTGTGGACAGCATATTTGTCCTCCAGCTCTTTGAGCGCCGTATCAAGCATTTCCGACTTATCTACCACGCCGTCAACGCCTGCATCGGGCATACTGTCAGCTATAGCCTCGGAAACAGTTGTGGCTGCTTCCTCCGCCGCCTCTGCCGTGTCATCAGCCGAGGCGCTCAGACTGTCCGCAAGCTCCTTGTATGCTCCTGTCAGCTCGCCCCTCTGAGCTTCCAGCTCGTCCAGAGCTGCCTGCAAACGTGCGTCCGCCTCTTCCTGTGACCCAAGCACAACATAACCGTCATCTTTTGCCATATTGTCAGCAGCCTTTTTCATAGCCTCATTAAGTCCTGCAATGGTGCTGTTGGCACCCTCAGTCCAGTCAAATGATTTAAGACCGCTTACTATGTTTTCACAAATAGACTTAGGCACATCGGTTATCAGCGCCTGTCCTGCGTCCATCAGGGCGACCACAAGCTTTTCGATGATAACAGGTGCCTGCTGCAAAAGCTGCGGGATTGATGCCGCAAGTCCCTCCGCAATGGCTCCGATAAGCTGCACGCCTGCGTCAATAAGCTTGTCCGCATTGTCCAGCAGCGTTTCGGTTATCGTCAGAGCTGCATTTACCACCGCAGGAATAAGGCTGTCCAGATTGTCCGTCAGCCCCTGAGCCAGAGCCAGCACAATATCAACAGCACCCTGTGTGATGATGTCGGCATTGTCAAGAATAGCCATGACGAGGGCGGAGCAAAGGTCAGCCGCAGAAGAAGCAAGGTTTGGAACTGCCGAAATAAGCCCCGACAGCAGAGTGTTGATTATCTCATCTGCGTTTTCCGTAACAATGGGTATGGCAGTGTCAGCAATGGAGCTGAGAGTATCAAGCAGCGCCGCAATAAGGCTGTTTGCGCCGCTTATAACATCGGGGAGCATATCTTCAAGTGTCTGCGGTATCAAAGGCAGAATGCCCTCCGCAAGTTCGGCAATGCCCGTCGCCATCTGCGGCAGTACCGCCATAATGCGGGGCATAAGATTGTTCGAGAAATTCAGAACACTGTCGATAAGAGCCGAGATAAGCTCATCGAAATCCTGCGTCGGGTCAGCCATACCCGTAAGCATATTCTGCCACGCCGCCGTCATACTTGCCATAGATCCCTGCAATGTGTCGGCACCCTCAGCCTGGGCATATCCTGCAAGCCCCCGCATTTCGATGTAGTCAACAAGTGCATTCTGACAGTCCGCAAGGTTGTCAATAGTGTATCTTGTTGCATCTCCCTGAGCTTCCTTGTATGCGTTTACCTTGTCGATAAGCTCCTGAAAGCCCTCTTTTGTGGGGGTGATGCCTATCTGCAAATTATCGAGCATTGTGTAGTTGTTTTTCATAATGCCGTTAAAAGCATTCTGAACATTCTCAGCTGTATTGCCCGTAGCCGCCACGATATCAGCCTCGGCAGTGACTATTCTGTCGGCAAGCTTTGCCGCACCTATCTCATCGCCGCCCATAGCGTTTTTTAAGCCTATGGCAAAGCCGTTTACCTGTTCAAGATAATCATTCTGGGACATCTGAATGTCCTTGTAAGCGGTCTTGGCTTTTTCCGCAATGAAGTCATAAGCCTCACCGAACATCAATTTCGCACCGCCTGCAAGCTGCTCATAATCCCCGAAGCTTGCGATTGCCTCTTTAGCTAAAGCGCCCACAGCCGTCGCAGCCGCAGCGGAAGCAGCAAGGGCAGCCTCTGCGATAACGCTCATAGTTTGGGTGGCAAGCTTGCCGACATTGCCCATAACCTTCTTGAAATTGGCATCATCGCCCAGAATCTTATAAACTATCTCGCCAACATTCACTTACCCTCGCCTCTCATTCTCTCCATAGCCTCTCTGTGAATGCGCTCGACCTCGTCAAGCATAGCCCTGTCACGTTCAGCAGTGTTTTTGAACCTCTGGACCTGTTTCTTCTTCAGTGCAAAAATGCGTTTGAGCCGTATCACCCTTGACCTTTCAGCCGATGACTTTATTTCCGACAGTCTTTCGGTGCGTATGCCGATTATCTGTTTGAGCTTGCATTCATCGGGCAGCCCCCGAAACAGTGCACAGAAATCAAACCAGTGCAGCTTTGCCACGTTCAGGTCAATGCCGTATGCGTTCAGGAAATCAGCGTAAAAATACGCCTCATCTTCCGAAAAATCAAAGCACGGCTCACAGCTCTCCGAAACGGAAGACCGCTTTTCTTTTGCTTTCGGAGCAAGTCCCAAAATGTAAAAATCGGTCATAGCCTCAGCCGCCGCAGCTTCGGAAATGCCTTCGGGAAGTCCTGCGAAATAAAACCGCCCCGCAAGCCCACAAGCCTTTTCACCGTCCTTTTCGGACAAAGCCTTGGAGTATTCGCACATAATGCGGAAATCGGGGTCAATGGGAACGGCAATGCCGTCAATGTGCAGTATTTTCGGCTTCGGACTGAACATTTTTCTCCTCCGCAATTTTTTTTGTAAATGCGATGATCTCATCGTAAACGTATTGAAGCACGGCATATCTCTCAACAGCATTCGGGAACCTGTCCGCAAAAATAGCCGCCGCCGAGCCGTCTCCGAGGAGTATATCAATACCCTTGTCAATAGCATTGCATACAACGTCGATATCCTTAGTGCCCTTAAGCGTGTCCTTAAGACCTGCAAACAGTCCCTTAGCCTTTTCAAGCCTGTCAATAAGAGGCTTCTGAAAGACAACAGGGTATATCTTTTCGTTTATTTCGATGTTGCAGATACGGTCAGTGAATTTAAAGCCCATAATATAACCTCCGTTTTTTTATGAAAAAGCGGCACACGGGAAATCCCCGCATACCGCAGTTTCAGAATTTACTCAGCAGCCTTAGAATAATACTTGTCAGCCGCAAACTCAGGAGCGCTCTCACCCTTTTCGAGCTTCACGAAAGCACCGTTCTTTCTCTCATAGTAACTGTCATACTTGGAAGCCCAGTCAGCAGGAGACACCTTAAGAGCAATGTAACCGCCAAAGCCCATATATTCAAGCTTTGTGGGCTCAGCGGCAGCCTTTTTGATGCTGCCGCCTACGGAGAGGTTTTCCTCGGGAGCACCCGAACCGTCATCATCGAGAATAAGAGAACCCGAGCCGATCTCGCCCTCACCCGTAAGAATATTGAACCACACATATCTTACAATAGCAGCCTGACCCTTTGCGTATTTCATATCAAATGAAGTAACAAAGTCCTGGAAGGGGTCGCCCTTGTAACGGTCGCACTTGAATGTGATAGTTCTCTGATTGCCCGTCTTTGTGGAGCTTTCGCCGTGGTAGTAATAGCTGTTTGTCTTTTCCTTGGGATTAAGCGATGAAGAACGGTCTGTAAAGCCCATATATGCGACCGCAAAATCATCTACATCAGCGCTCTGCTCTTCCGAAACGTCAATAGCAAGAACCATCTGATCCGTAGTGATAAATCCCACAAATGCAGGGTTTGTCTTGACTTTCGCAAACATTTCCTTAAGTGTCATAAAATCATTCCTTTCACTTCTGTATAAAAAATGTAATTTCGATACCGGCGGTGTATATCCAGTACTGTTCATTGTGCATCGTTGGGGCAGGCAGTGAATTTACTTTTACCTTGACCTGTGAAATGCCCTCGATAACAGGCTTGGAAGCGGCAAGGGTCTCACATATGCCGCAGAGCTTTTCCACAAGCACAGCCTGCCTGTTGTTTGTGTCCATAGCTGAAACGGAAAATATCACCGACTGAATTTTGCTCCCGTCGTAATATTTTTTGATGTTCTTGTTTCCTGCATAGATGATCGCACTCTGACCTGCCGCCGATACAACGCCTATCTCGTCAATGCCGCCCAGCCTTTTCAGCTCTGCGGCAATTTGGGTGTAAATATCTCCGTTCATCGGTTTATCTCCTCCTCATACGTCCGCTTGAAAACAGCCTGCCACTGGTCGCCATAATCGCTTTCAGCCCTTTTGCACCATTCGGGAGCTGCATTCGGATTTTTATGCTTTCTTGCAGACGGCAGCTTATACTGCTTTTCAGCATAGGGCATAGTCCATTTCAGTTCGCCATTGTTGAAGTCGCTGTGAATGACTGATGATTTTATCAGATCACCCGAATCCTGCTTGCAGAAATAATTGCAGTCTTTAAGTGCCTGCTCTGACGTAGCAAAAATCGCCTTGTCCATAGCGCCTTTCATATCGCCGCCCGATATGCCGCCCCTTATCTCAATATCCACCCTCACGTCATCACCACCTCCAGATGATGAATATCCCCCTGTGGTGTGAAGAACGTCTCCACCTCACTCACAACAAAGGTCTCACCGTTAAAAATAACCTCGTCCCCCGTCTCAAAGGAAACATCATTGGGCACGGAAGAAAAAGCATCAAAATACATCTTTGCCCTTACCTCGGGAATATCGCCCCCGAGAGAAAAACGCTGAGAACGGCAAGGCTCAATGCAAACAAAATTGATGTCCGTCTCAAGGGTCTCACCCTTGCCGCCCCACCCGTCCGAGCTTAACTTCTCAATAAGCCTGACCTTGTGGGGAAGATAGCAGCGGGGAATAGGGGATATCAGCAACATACGCCGCACCCCCTGTATAAAAGTCCCGCCCGTTCAAGGTAACTCTCAGCCCGAGAGCATATGCCCCTCGCCGCCGCAGAACCGCCGCCCGAAGAAGAGCCACCCGAGGACATCGAGAACGAGCCGAGAGTGAAGCTCTGCGCCGTACCCGATACCGACATAGCCCAGGCATCAATGCCGCCGCACAGCCCCATATATTCAGCCTGTGCGCATACCGCAAGATCAAACTGCCTCATCTCCTCTTCCGTCTCGGGAGCACGGAGAATAAAGCAGTTTATCTCGCTTTCGGCTCTCGTCAGCAGGCGGTCAAGGTCGGGATAGTCCATACCGCCGAAAACGTCATAATAAAAATCCGTACTGACCGCCATACTCTCACCTTTCCTTATGCCTTGATGTTGGCAGCAGTCACGGTGATATAGCCGACAGTGACCGCCTTGCTGTCCGAGTTAAAGCAAACTACCTCGATAACATTGCCCTCGGCAGCTGCGATCTCGGTAGTGCCGCTGGTAATCGCTGTGCCTGCGTATGCGGTGGAAGTCTCGCCGTAAACAGCCCTTGCGGAAGGATTTACCTTGTACGCATAAGTGCCGCTTGCATCGCCGCCTGCCGCAACGGTAATAACAGTCTTGCCCTTTGTGCTGCCTGCCGCTGCTGTGAGCTTAAGAGATCCGGGAGCATATACCGCACGGATAGCCACGCTTCTGAGCACCTTGTGAGCATATGCGATTCTTCCCTGTACCGCACTTGCACCGATGTACTTGCCCGAGCCGTTCATGTCCTGGAGATGTACGGGAACAGAGAACTCTTCCGCTCTGGTCGCAAATCTGGGGTGGCCTGCGATCATTGCCAGACCCGCAGTCTTGTCATTCCATTCAATGACGTTAAAACCAGCGATGCGGCCCACGATACCGCTCTGAACTACGTTGTCACCCAGAGATGATGCCTTAACGAACTCAGGGGACTTAAGGATAAATGAGTAGGTCGCAGGGGTAACCAGCAGATAGCGTCTGCCGTCATCGGGAATATTGGCCTCGCTCATCTGCTGCCTGATATCCACGATATCGCTGTAAATGCCGTCAATGGTAAGCGCACCGATGTTGGTAACGGTAGCGCCTGCGAGAAGTACGGTAGCGCCGTCAGTATCCTCAGCAACGGCAAGGGCATAGCCTGCACTGTCAAGTCTGTCCGCAACAAGGTTGTCGGGGACAAGCTGCGCATCGTAGCCGTCGATAAGCTCATTTACTGCCTTTTCCTTGTCGATGGGGAAGTTGATGTAAGATGTGCTGCCGTGCTTAACGGGAATGCCGTTTGCACGGTCGTAGTCCGATACCTCCACCTCCGCATCTCTTACGGGGATCTTTACAACGCCCGCCTTGGGGCTGCCCTCGTAGTCGGTGTTAAATACAACGCCGTTTTTCAGCTTGTTTTCCTGGCGGATCTTTGCCAGAACCAGAGCCGAATATCTTTCCTGTGCTTCATGTGCCATAAATTACATTCCTCCTGTTTTTAGATTTTTATGTTGGGATTTTTCGCAAGGAACGCCGCCTCTACGCCCGAAGGCTGCTTGCCGCCGTTCCCGAAGCTTACCCCTGTGGTGACACCCTGAGGGGCGCTTTTCGCAGAGCAGAAAGAAGGGTATTTTGAGATGACCGCATCAATAGCCTTTTCAATGGGCATATCGTCCGATACCTTTGCCATGGCAAGGGCGATAACGTCATCTACAGCCTCGGCAGTTACACCCTTGGAATAAGCGCAGCACTTAGCCTCAGCCGCCTGCGCTCTCTTCTCAGCCTCTGCCCTGCCATTTTCGGCAGCAGATATCTTTTCCTGTGAAAGCTGTTCGGCAGTTTTCTGACTGTCCTGCCACTTGCGGAACGCTTCCATCTCTTCCTTTGAGGGCTGACCCTTTGCCGCCCTTTCAAGTCTCTGCTTGACTATTGCGTCAAGTTCTGCCTGGGTAAATGTTTTTGCCGTCTGCTCAGGCTCAGACGTAGATACAGCCTTTTCAGGGAGATTTGCTCCGCCCTTTACAGCCTGTGTGGGATCACCTCCGTAGGCTCCCGTGGAGCCATTTTCAGCCTTGTTGGTTTCGGTTACGGTTGTGTTTGTTTCTGCCATTATGATTACCTCCGTTTATAGCCTGTCGGCTTGTTTTTTCCGTCCTCAGTTTAACGCCGTAAGTACGTTTAGGGCATAAAAAAAGCAGCCGTAAAGCTGCTGATTTACTGTTTAGCCCCTCGATTTCGAGGGGTTATGTTTTGGTGGAGCCAACAAAACGTGATTTATAGTCATTTTGTTGAGGTCAACAAAATGGTATTGCCGAGTAATTACAGTGTAACGCCCTCAATTACTGCTCTTGCCTGCAATATAGCGATATAATCTTCCATCGTCCTCACCTGAAACTCATACAGTGATCTGGGACACGTAGGCGTGAAGTTCAGCTCTTCCTTATCCCATTTTTCAAGCATTGCTTTGAGCTTTTCGCAGCGTATCGCAACCTGTCCGTACTCGGCTTTGAACCTGTCTTTGTAATCGGTACTTGCCATAAGCTCGGCTGTGTCTGTCAGCTCCATAGGTCTTGCTGTTGTTTCGTTCATAACATCATATCCTTTCATTTTGATATAAAAATAGCGCATATGTTACCGACAAAAATGTCGTAAACATACACGCTTGTGTGAGTATAAAAAATCACCCTACTTGTGTAAGGTGATTTTAAAGTAAATCAATACTAGAATTTTTTGCTCTTTCCTCTTCAAAAAGCTTGTAATACTTGTCTCTTGCTTCCACAGCTTCTTTCGGGGCATTTTCTACAAGATGACAGCCTTCCTCATAAGGTCTGAAAATTTTTTCTAACTCTCGCATTTCATCTGTAATAGGAAATCTCATTTTAATCACTCCTTTAATGCTTTTAACACTTGATATTCTGTATATACTTCATCATAATTGTGTTTGTAGTAGCTATCCTTAGCGTATTTGCTTATTTCACTTACATTATACTCGTTAATGCCGCATTTGTCAAGCAACTTTTTTCTGTTAATATTCAGATGACGTATATAATTATCATAATTATCCCGAGTGATAGGTCCGTGATGCTTGATGTATTCCTGAGCATCTTTCCAATGGAAAAGTTCGTGAACAACGGTGCTAAGCTCATTATCAGGGCAAGCACCGTCTTTTTGCAGGGCAGAGAGCATATTTTTATATCCGAATTTCTCATCAATGCACAGCACATTGGTTATGGGGTTATAAGATGCAATAGCATTTTTCGCCATTTCCTCATGTGTAATGACATATATCTGTGGTAAATTATCCGTAGATTTTATACCCATTTTCTTCATTGATTTTGAAATACCGGTATCAATTCCGTGTAAAGCTTTGGCATTTATCTGACTGCTTTGAGACAAATAAATGCTGTTTACGGAAGTGCTGATGTGGTTAAGGGTAATATCGGTGCCGCCTCTTTTTATGCTCGTTTGTCCGTCATAGCTCAGTGGCTTGAATTTCTGAGAATGCTCGAAATCAAGTTTCGCCTTCCTCTCCGCCCAAACCGTCTTGCTCGACCTGCTCCTGTCATACCCATAAACCTGAGTGCGGTCATTGTGCTGTTTAAGCCCCGTCTCCTTGCAGTAAGCGGAATACTTCTCCTTTTGGTTTCTGAGCCGCAAGGAAGCCTTCTGCAAGCCCTCAGTGTCGCCCACCTCCTGCAGCATCATACATTCACGCTTGGCGGCTCTGATGCCACGTTCCATAGCTCTCTGCTGCTGAAACTGCATATACCGCCTGTCATTTTCCTCTTTTGGATAGGGGAAATATCTCTGAAAATTGATGCCCGGAACAAACGGATATTGAACGTGCCCGCAGTTTATGCCGAAAAGTCCCGCAGGCTGACCGTAGCTCGTTTCCGAAAGGGGAGTGTAATATATCTTGCCGCCTGCTCCGTCCACAGTCACACCCTTTGAACCGTCACGGCTGAATATCCTGCCCTGATAGGTCGCACACAAGGGACGTGCGCCCATATGAGAAGAAACCTCGATGAGCTGAATATTATATTCATCACAACGTGCGTCCTGCGCAGCCCTCGCAGTGTTTCCGAGAGTTGACCGCATATCCATCATAACATAAGCCTCGGGAGACCACTCACGACCACGCTTGTCAACGAAAGCGGGAATGCCCTTTTGAGCAAGCTCACGTATAGTCTTGCGTGTCGCTTCCTGCAATGACATCTGCCCCGATACAGCCTTTGCCGCACCCTTGCCCATAATGTCAAGAGCGCCCTGCCTGCCCTCGGAAGTGTCACGGTAAATGGCATTCACAGCGTTCACATATGCCGAACCCGCCTTGTACTGCATAACCGTGTTCACAAGGTTAAGGCCACTCGCCGCCTGCCGCTGAAACGCCTTGGCCGCATTCATGGCTGAGGTTTCCGCAGGAATGTCCGAGAAATATTCCGACAGCCCCGCAGCATTCGCCGCCTGCACCGCATTGTCAAGATATCCTATCTCAGTCTCAGCCGCCGTCAGAACAGCGTCCATAGCCTGACCGCCCTCGACCTCAGAATATCCCGCAATGATAGCCGCCGCCCGCTTGTCGAAACGTCCTGCCCTTGCAAGCTGCCTTATCCGCCATTTGGACGTGTCGGAAATATCCCCGTCCCGTGAAAGCTGCGCCGCAATTTCCCGCAGGATATCGTCCTCCATATCCAGGAGCACCCGCACAAGCGGAGCAGACAGCTCGTCATACTGTTCCCTTGTCACCTGCATCACCGCCCGAAGTTACAAAGCCGTCACCGTCCGAAACTCCAAGAACAGCGCTCTCGGCGTTTATCCTCTCAAGCTCCCGCTTTGCCGCCTCTTCATCGCATTTCATAACCTCCATAATGGCAGAAATCTTTGACTTTAGCCCCGCCGTTACAAGACTGATGTTGTTTGCGATAAGCGTGTTGTCATCAATAACAACGCTGTCCTTAAACGCCACAGTGACCTCAAGATCACCGTTCGGAACTTCACCCGTGATCATCGCAAGCCTGAGCACAGCCCTGCACATTTCCTCAATGAACTCAACGAGGAGATTTTTCTGACAGCGTATCGTAACAGCCGTCTTGTTTTCCTCGGAAACCACCTCGGTTGCGGTCTTAACTCCGCCCGCCTTGTCGAATGACAGCGAGCCGGGAGAAAGCCCCACCTGAAAGCACAGAATATTCAGCAGAGCATTTATGCCGTCAACGTGCTCTGAAATTCTCAGCTCCACAGTGTTGTCGGTGATTTTCAGGTCCTTGTCCTCATCGCATTTCAGTGCCTGATAAACCTCGTCATCAGCGTCAAAATACCGCTCTGTCTTACCCGTTTCGGTATTGACCACGGTGCGAATGCAGGAGCTTGGCACGATTATTCTCTTCTTTCCGAGAACAAACTCACGGGCAAAGCTGTCAAACGCCACATCAAGGGCTTTGAGCGTGTCCTCGCAGTTTGCAAAGCAGCTTATGCCGAGGGGCAGCTCCGTGGGAATGTTGCTTGGAAAATCGGTCTTGAAATACTGAAACAGGGGCGTGTCCATAGCATATGTGAACGTGTCTGCCATATCGGGATAAAGCACCGACAGCGGCACTCTGTCACCCGGAGCATTGGGGTCAGAAGAACGAAACAAAAAGCACTCCACAAGGATATCATCATCCTTGACGGAATGCTTCTCGAATAACGTGTAATAATATTTGCCCTTGGCTGATACCGTGCCGAAAATGCCCTCGGTAATGTCCCTGTTGTCCCATTTCAATGGGTAGAACTGCCGCCCCTCAACAAACGAGAGCCGCACCCTGCCCCGTTCTATGTATTCCCTCAGAACACAGCCGCCCTGAGCAAATGCCGAAGAGAGAAGCCGTGGAATGTTCTTCCAGAACCCCTCACGACAGAGGAAATCAAGGATAAAGTCGTCATATTCCTTTGACCCGCAGGATATGTCCACCTGCTCCGCAAAGCACTTGTGAGAAAACTCGTCGCACAGAATTTTCGCCGTGTTCAGCATATTCATCTGCCGCACAGTGCCCCTGTTCAGCCCCGCACGCTTTACCTCACGCCATTTCGGGCGACCCTCGTAAATATCCTGCCACCTGTCCATATAGCCGCTGTAAAAGCCGTTATCCCCGGGAAATTCTTCCTCCGGAAACGCCTGCCGCATTTTTTCTATCATCATCTGCCTGTCACCTCATTTCAATAATATCGCTCATATACGGCTCAAAGCTGTATTCAAAAGCGTCAAGGCTGTCAATGTTGTAATTGCCGTCATCGACACGTATATCCTCAGTAGGATCCTTGTCCCACACCGCCGTGCTCAGAGCCGCAATGAAATTTTTGCACCCCGATATGACCTGAAAACGCATTTGGGACATAATCATATTCGTAAGCCGTATGCGCCCGAGTATCTCCGTCTTTTTGGCATTGCGTATCTGAACGGGAAGCTGTTCTTCGGCACATCTGCATTTGATGCCCCTCAGAAGCGTTGTCTCCGCATTATCGAAATACGCCTCGGGGACATTGAAGCGAGCCTGACAGCGGCGGATAAACGCCACTACATCATCTTCAAGTTCTTTCGGCGTAATAACTTCCTTGCGGTAATATTCATCAAGCACAACGATTTTCCCGAAACGGCGGCTGAACCCCGTGCATATTCCTGCGTGAGCCGAGCCGTTGCCGCCGAAGTCGAAGCCAATGTTTGCAAACAGAATATCATCGGGAACAGTGTCAATTACATACAGCGCAGGATTATCCGCAAACTGCTTGTAAATAACGCCCTCTGCAGATACCCATAAACCCTTGATGTACCTGTCGTGGAATACCCCCGAAAACTGCCTGTCAGCATTTTCAAGCTGTTCAGGGGTAAGAATGGGATTGTCCGACATCAGGAAATGCAGGTGCAGAGCCTTGCGCTCATCAGCCTTTTTTACCCACTCAGTGTAGAACCAGTGATTAGGCGTATCGGGATTGCAGTTGAACCACAGCTTAGCACCTTGCACCGACAGCGTTCTCGCTATAGCCTGATCCACGAAAGAACGGGGCATAAGTGCCACTTCATCGAACAACACCCCCGAAAGCGTAATGCCCTGTACAAGCGTATATGAGCTTTCGTCCTTGCCGCCGTAAACGAAGAAATTATTCTGTACACCGTTGCCTTCTACGGTCAGCAGATTTACAGACCGTGAGTAAGATATGCGGAAATAACAGGTAATGTCGGCAATGCTCTGAATAGGGATAATGATGTTTCTTTCAGCAGACCGCACCGTCTTGCCGCATATGCCGAAGGTCGCCCCGTTAAAGCGTCTCATCGCCCACAGAATGAATGAAGTGACCATACATATGGTCTTGCCCGAACGAACCGCTCCATCGCATATGATAGCTTTGTATTCGTCCCTGTAGCACCATCTGAATATCTTCTTCTGCTTTGCCGAAAGCTTTTCAAACGTCATTCGTCATCAGCCTCCAGTGCTTTGTAAAGTGTCGGGACCTCAGAAGCCGCATTGCTTTCACTTGCAGCTTTCTCCCAAAGCCCTAAATGCTTTCCGAGAAGCTCCAGAGCCTTGACCTTATCGTATGATGAGACCTCAGTTCCGAATTTGCCTTCTTTTATGCCCGAAATGATTTTCTTGACATCATCGGGCAAGCTGTCAGTAGGGGTAAACTTAACACTACCGTTCTTATCCACCTTAGCAAGCTCTGTACGATCAGCAAATGCAATAGCGGCAAGCTCTGCAATTACCTTGTCGGCAGTAACTTCAGTGCGCTTTGACTGCTTGGAGCGGAGCAAAGAAATACGTTCTTGAACCTTAACATTTACTAACAGTCTTGCCGACTGAACATCAGCCGTTTTTGAAGAATATCCCGCCCGAATAGCTGCCTGAGTAGCGTTTAAGTCGATGAGGTATTCCTCGCAAAAACGCTCCTGCTTCGGCGTGAGCTTTTTCTCTGCAATAATACCTCACCTCCGCAAATAAAAAGCGCCCCGAAGGACGCATAAGTTTTTTGTCAGCAAAGGAAGCCCGCCGATAAGCAGTAACGCTTGCTATTGCCCTCGGCTCGGCTTCAATCATTCTTTGCTGATTATAATTATATCACAGAGAAAATGTAACATTCAAGCACATATTTTGCAAAGCGTACCCGTGTAAGCGAGTAATATGCTGCCGTGAATAATTCATCACGTAAGCAATATCCTCCCACCTCTGCCCGATTATGTATCGCCGTGTAAGCACTTCACGCTGAACAGCGTCGGGAACAGTGCCGATAACCTTTTCTACCTGCTGACGCACCCCCAGCATTTCCATCATCAGCCTGTCCGCCTCTGCCTGATAATCAGCGAGACAGCAGTATGTGCGTTCTACGTTATTGCCGTTCTTCTCGTGTGTGCTACCGTCGCTGCCGTATTTGACGGCTTTACCTCCCATAATCAGCTGAGCGTAAGAATTTGCCTTGTCTCTCGCCAGCCTGTACGCTCTTTCCGCTTCTCGGGCTTGGTTAAGGTACGCTTTTGCTTTCTGTGTTGTCATTGCTCTCCTCCTCTGCCCACTTGTCAGCTTCACGGTACAGCTCTTCGATATCCACACCGAACTCATCCTTTAATTTAAACTTAAACAGCCACTCATCGTCCTCTTTCGGCAATTCATAGCGGTTTCGAAAATCAACGTGCAGGTCGTGCGTGAATCGCCAGAACTCTATCAGCTTCTTGCGTGATGGGTGGAAAAATCGGGCAATGCTGAGCAAATACAACGAATCAACTTCCTCGGAAAATCTGTCGTAATATGCCAGCATCTCCGACTTGATTTCTTGCTTCAGAACTTTCTTAGCGGGGCTGGTCAGTGCTGGTGTGACTGGTAATCTGGATTTCACGAATTTTCACCTCCGTCCATCTTTGCCCCACAGTTGGGGCAATAGTTTTCTTTCGCTTTCGTTTCTCGTCCGCACTTCTTGCACATCCACCCTTCAAGCTGTCTATATGCGTCTCGGATTTCTTCCCATTCGCCGTGCTTCACGGGTGTAACCGTTATTTCCCCGTCTTCTACCATTGTTTCTTGAAGAACTTCTTTGATAGCTTCAGGAAGCACTTCTAAAGTAATAGACAACATATCATCTGAAAAGTTTGTCCTGCATACACCGAATTTAACGATAAACTCTTTGTCAATATTTACATTTCGTATTTCAGCCATTGTCAGTCCTCCTCACTCTGCAAAACGCCCACACCGGGCAACAACCTTTCGGACAATTTTTGCCTATATCCAGCCACCAGGTGTTACGTGGTTTGGCGCAGGGGTCATCAGGGTCAGTCCCAAATCCAAAACGGACGTATCCGTCAAACACAGTTACTTTTTCCTCGCCCAATTCACGCTTGGCGATTTCAATGGCTTCTTGTTCGGTGTAGCGTTCCTTGCTCACAGCAACGGGATAATCTCCCGTAAATGCGTCAAAATCAAATTTACTCATGGTCACGCCTCCTGCAAAGAAAAGTTTTCCGTTGCTGGTGCAAGTCCGCTCTGTGCAACATCTGTTGCTGCAGGTTTCATCGCTCCTTTGAGAAGTTCCGGGGTATCATAGATATTGCCAATAACTTCAATTTGCCTCAGGTCCTGATAATGCCCAAATGGCAGGGTCTCACTTTCCGAGTAAACCAGCCCAAAATATGCTGTCCCGTTTCGCTGCTCAAAAACCACTTCGTGGATTGTATCGCCGTACCTTACGATATCCCTCTCAAAAATCTTGGTGCTGTTTTTATCGGTCATCCCTGTGTACTGACCAACAGTATTAGGGCTTACCTCAATACCTGTAACATCGTTATTCCTGCCGCTTGTGTTGTCCACGATACACAGGATATACCCGCCGTGACCATCAGATATATGGCGTAAATCTCCATATATCCATTTGTCCGCATCTACAGCCTTGCCTCTGAATAATATTTCACGCATCTTCCTCACCGTCCTCCAGCATATCGGAAAAATCACCAGATGAATTATCCTCTGTCTCAGATGCCTCAGAGTTATCATTGAGCTGATCCTGGAAAACAAGACGCATCAGCACGCCTATAAATTCTATGGGATCAACATTGTCTCCAGACATCTGAGTATGAAATATCTTAAACGCATAAAACAGGTCTGTGAGTATCGGTGTTGCATTGCCGTCCTCAGGGATATCAATTTTCCCAGCCGCATTGAGTTCACGGTCCTCTTCGTCACGAAAAGCGTCAGAAATCGCTGTTAAAAATATAATTTTGTTTGCTATTCTATCCATTTTATTTTCCTCCTGTTATTTTTTGTTATCAATTTTTTCTGAATCTCCCGCAGCCATCACACACGCAATAGCCGCCGCCATTAAAGATAACTCGTTTTCGTATTGGCAATTCTGCATATACAGTTTCACAAATTCATTAGGTGTCATTGTTATACCTCCTATCTCTATTCGCAGACCGAAACATCATAAGCAGCATTTCAAGCGCAGGACGTTTCCTGTCTGATCGCTTACCTTTTTTGACGGATTTTAAACCGTTTTCACACGCAACATAAACACCGACACGATACGGAATTTCGTTTTTTATCTTTTCATAAACATCAGGCGGCATAACGTAATAATTAAAGTCGCCTATAAAGTTATGTCCGTTCTTGGAATGAAAATCCTCAACAGATGATTTAATCTCATAGCAGTAAAAATCACCTTTTTCTATTCCCGAAATAGTATTGTTTACGGGAACAAACCGCATATAATCAATTCTGACTTGATTTAATGTACCATAGTCGAATGTTACTTCCTTTGACATATAAATGCGTGGGTCGTTGTGCGGATTTATATGTAATTCAAGCAGGAGCGACAACGCTGCTGTTGTTGCTTTCCTATCCATTGTCAGCCCTCCTGTTTCAAATTTCTGCCGCACATCGGGCAGTAGTTAATTGGTAATATTACAAAACTGGAATCATCGGTTGCGATGAAAACCTGTCCTTCGTCTTTTATCAATATAAACGGGTCGCTACCAGGCTTCATACGCTCACCTATATTCCGCACAGAAAAATCACAGTACGGGCATGGCTTCAATTCGTCGTCAAGCTCAATCATCTTCCTCACCGCCTGCAATTCCAAGCAATGCTTCAAGCTTCATTTTCTGATTGCTGAGATTTATTCTACGTTCCATAGCCTTCATTGAATCATCCTCAGCATTGCGGATATCATGAGTGCAAATTTTTATTGCGCCTTTTATGGCTTTGACAACAGTTTCATTGCGTTTAACCGCATCAATAGCAGCCTGCAGCGCTTCTGCGTTCTGGTGGAATATTTCATCATCGCCGTCATCGGTATAATGACCCTCAGCTTCGGTTTTCAAATCCTCAAGATGACTTATGATTTGATTTTCATTCATTTTTGCATATCCTCCTAACTTCAATTTAAATGCCATTTTTAGGCACTTTGTGTTTTGGCGTGAATTTACCATACCCATATCCATAAAGTCTCATACAGCTCATTTCTGTGGGCTTGTTGTTGATTTGGCTGCACTCATGGCATTCAGCTTCTGCAAAACAGTCTTTTCGGTGACGGTTTCGCTTCTTGCCGCAGATATCACAGCAAGCGCAGTCCTCAGAGCCTCGGTAACATCTTCGGGAAGTTTCAGCGGAGCCTTGCAGAGAGCTGCGCAAAGGCTCTCAGTCGCCTTGATAGCCTCCTGATGCTTTCGGCACGCATCGACATAAAGAAATCGCTGCTTGATATCCTCGTTGTACTGAGACAGGAGGCGCTGCTTTTCGGCAGCAGCCTGCTCCAGACTTATGGCTTTGCTTTTAAACATCGCATATACGCCGCAAAGTCGTGCAAAATATCTGTACTCAGCCGCAGGAAACTCAGAGCAATCAATTACCTGACCCTTGCAGCCTGCATTATAGCAGTCGGTCTCCAGCTGCTTGAAAACAGCCGGATCGGAAAAACATTTCTTCAATTTACACCTCCGGTTTATTTTTGATTGCATGATTTACGATCAGTTCAAGGTCGAATGACGGCTGCTTGGAAGGCTGTGCCTTTGCGTCGTCTTCCTCTATCCACTTGACTATTGTGTTGTAGTGATTACGATACGGCTTCTTGCCGCTGGATTTTATGTACTCACTGATTTTATCAACGTACGCATTGACTATCGTGTCTCCGTATTTATCGCAAAGCGATTTGTATTGTTCCGTTGTCAGTCGTACGTTGTTGTGTGTGCCCCTTGCGGGCACCTTACTACTAACACTACTACGTAGTACAGTATCAGTATCAGTTACAGTATCAGTATCAGTTACCGTATCAGTATCAGTTACAGTATCAGTATCAGTTACAGTATCAGTATCAGTATCACTATCCATTTGTATTTTTTTGTATGCGTTTGTATCGTTTTGAATACATTTGTATTCATTTGTATTCAAATGTAAATCTTCTTTGTCGCTGACAACAGGCTTTGAAGTGTTGTCGCTATCTTTTGCCCAGCGCTTTTTGATATTTTCAGCACGCTTCTGGCATACCTCGTTGTATCGCTGTAAATCGCCGTCAAGCTGATTGGCAATAAATGAAAATGCCATTGCTGCCATACCATCGAGGGTAGGCAGCTCTTTTGTATTGACATATTCCAGAATAGCTTTAAACAGCTTGCCTGCATCTTCATCGGAAAGTATCTGCACCTGCCTGATGTACTCCGCATAAAGGATAAAGCTTTTCTTTTTTGGCATTCAAACCACCTCAGAACGGAAGATCGCTGTCGCTGACTACTTCCTCAAAGTCCGAAAGGTCGGCAGAAGCAGGTGCCGCAGCCGATGACTGATGCTGAGGAGGGGGAGAAGCAGAGGAGCTTTTGTTTCCGCCGCTGTCACCGCCGAAATATGCGTGCTCCGCAAGCACCTCAGTGACATAATGCTTTACATCGGGGTAACGCTTATCGTCGTAATTCCTCGTTCTCAGAGCGCCCTCAATGCCTATCATCTTGCCCTTGGAGAAGTATCGGCAGATAAATTCAGCCGTCTGTCTCCACGCCGTGCAGCTGATAAAATCGGTCTGCCGCTCGCCGTTCTGATCCTTAAAGCCTCTGTCAACAGCTATATTAAAGCTGCAGGAAGATATGCCGGACGCAGTCTGCCGCAGTTCAGGATCTGATGTAAGACGTCCCATTAAACACACTCTGTTCATATTGCACCTCCTAAAATTTTGGCTATCATATAGCCTGTCATACGCTTGTCGCAGAATACGAAATCAACATCATACCGCTGACCAATGGTAAAGAGTATCTTGAAAAGCTGCTTTCCGCTGACAGCTTTGGGAGACGTTCTGAGGCGGGGATTTACCCACCCCTGAACATCTGCAAGTGTCTTGATATTGCTTCCGTGTTCGCAAAGAATAATGATCTTTATCCCATTTTCCCGTGCACGTTTAAGCTCATTGATGAACCTTTCGTGCTGCTGGCAGACATTGCCGCATATTTCCTGTAAATTCTGCTTGCGGTCAATTACGACCCTCGGATTGTCGAGGCTCATATAATCGCCTACATAAAGCTTTGACGTATAATGCTGAATGCCTGTTTCATCAAAATAGCTCACTATCTGTTTAATGGCTCTTGATTTTTCTCTGGTATCAATCTGTATAGTCACTTTTAAACTCCTCCGAGGTCAGGACCTTGTCAATCTGTTTTGTGAATTTACAGTAATCACAGTGTCCGCATCTGGTCGGTTCTTCCTTTCCAGACTTTATTGCCGCATATCTTCCGATATTTGCCTTGACGATCTCCATAGCCGCATCAAGCTCAGCCTGATCCAGACTTATGACCTGTAAGTCGGTCTCCTTTTCCTTTGTAGCTGCAGCAAGGACAAAGGGGAGAGTTTCTCCTGTATTCTGCCTTACTATCTCCTGATATACAGCGCCCTGAATGTCATAGCCCCATGCTTCATAAAAGCTGAGCCTGCCTCTGCCGTTTACATATATGGGAGAAAAGTCCTTTATGACTTTGAGGTCAACTATGGTCTTGTGTTCCCGATAGCTGTCAATTTTTATCTTGACAGGCACGCCTTCAATCTCGCCCACCATAATTTTCTGCTTTTCTCCGTCCATAGCCTTCATGAAAAAGCTGTCTCGTTCGATTCGGTTGATTATGTAATCCGCCTGATTATATTCAGCTTTCAACGCACCGTCACGCTTGAATATTTCGGGGTTCTTTGCCTTGAAAATATCAAGCGTGCCCTCGAAATGTGCATCGACATACGAGCCTACAAGAAGTGCGGTAGTCTTTTCGGGAGCATATTCACCGTGCAGCTCCGCAAGGGCTGCCGCCTCACATTTTTCAAAGCTTTTGAACTGAGACACGCCCATATATTTCAGATTGTTCTCCGGCGAAAAATAGTCGGTCTGAGTTATGCTGTGAGGTATCATAAATATGTTACCTCCATTTCCGAACTGTCGGTCGTTCTTGTGGCGATAAACTGCACACCCTTTTCCCTGCACTTGTTGTACAGCTTTTCACGGTTTTCCGCACTGAGCTTTTCAGCGCCGTCGATGAGAATTATCTGTAAATTGTTGGGCTTGCTCAGAGCAACGTCAACGCAAAGCTCAAGCTGTTCACCCTCTGAGAGGTTGGAAACGGGGAGACCGTGTATAAGGGGAATGCCGTTCTCCACCGTGAAGCCCTCAATGGGGATAGAAGCGGTTTCGAGTATCTTTCCGGGAAGACTGCGGGCAAGCTCTATCTTTGCTGTAAGCTTGTCCGAAGCGGCGGTAAGCTCCTTGACCTCTTCCTGCATATTCCTCATACGGTTGTACTCGTTGATATATTTTTTCATCTGCTCGGCGTGCGCCGCCTGCTCTTCCAGAGGAGCCGTTTCAACGGGAATTTTGTCCGCATATTCGTCAGCAACCTTGATATCGGAATCAAGCCTTGCCACATTTTCGTTATAACGGCTTTCCGCAATTGCTATCTTATCCGCAAGTATCCCGTCAAGGGAAGCAAGCTTGTTCTCATTGGCTGCGATCTCCGCTTTCATGCGTTCGATAGATTTCAAAATAGCTTCACGCTGGTTTGATATCGCCATCTTTTCGGCAGCTACAGCGGATTCCTTTTCGCCCTGAAAGCCCCTTATCTTGTTGGCATAACTGTCCTTGAACGCCTTTGCACGCTGAATACGGCTGTTGTGTTCCCTGGCGATGTTTATCTTCTTATACGCTTCCGCAAGGTCGAAATTCTCCCATTCCTCCGCATTGAAATGCTCGGGTATATCTTTGGCGATATCCTCGATGAACGCCTTCTGATTGCGGATATCACGGTTGATGTCCTGCCTGCGCTTAAAATAGTCCCCATTTTCGGACTGGATATCCGAAAGTACCTGCAGTATGTTCTGGCTGTAATCAATGCCCTGCGGTATCTCACCGAACTGCTGATTTATCCAGTTAAGGTCCCAGGGAAATTCGATGAGGTCAAGAATGGCCCTGTTCTGCTCCTTTTTGGTCATCTGGGTAAAAGCTACAGGGTCAAGCTGCAAGGGCGTAAAGAGCTGCTTAAGAAAGTTTTCGGGAGAAGATACTTCCTTGCCGCAGTCCTTTACGGATTTATAATCAGCCTGCTCGGTGCGCTTCTTACGATTGATGTAAATACCTGTGTCAGTCTCAACAATGATCTCGCCCTCCTTTTCGCCCTTGTGGATAACATAATCACGGGAGCTTCCATTGGTAAGAGCATATCTGATAGAATCTATTACCGATGTCTTACCTGTACCGTTTGTACCTGTGATCTCGACAGATCTGCCGTCAAGCTCGGTCTCGGTGATGCCGAAAAGGTTCTTTATTTTTATCTTGGTAGCCTTCATTTTTCATATCCTCCGTTACAGTTCAATTCTTTCAACGGGCTGAATGTCCTCAGCCTCGCCCTCAACGTGTACGCCCATAAGGACTTCGGGGCAATAGACCCTCGCAAAGAATGACGATGCCCTGTATGCAAGCATAAGCTCGGGCATATTCGTCCATTTGGGGTTTTTACCGAGCCACCCCTCAGCCCTCGCCATTTTCAGCGTGACCTCGGGACCCTCCACCCTGTCACCCGTGTCAGCCCATACAGCCGACAGATAACAGCCTCGGTCATCGGTGCCCTTTGTGCCGATATATACAGGGCGGACGCTGCCCGGCTTGAATTTGCCGCAGCCTTCAATGAGAGCCTTGCAAGCCTGCCCGCTCCATGAGGGTTTGCCCTTTACCACATAAAGGTTCTGCATCACCATCATAGGCGAAACGCCCATTCTGTCAGCCATATCTACAGCGATGGCGCAGTCGGCAGGCTTGTTTTTATAGTTATCGGGTATTATATCCGCTGTAGAGATTACCTTTGCGAGCTTATATGCTCTTGAAAAATCAGCAACTATATTTGTGGAAGGCTGCTGCACAATTTCCGATATTGCGGCGCTGCTCTGAGCAGGAGCCTGTATTATGTCGTTTGTTTCCATTCTTATTCCTCCTCAAAAAGTGATATTTGTTCGTTGGTTTGGGGGATATCCTGCCATTTAACACCTATGTAGTCGAGGACACGCCCCCAGCCATATTTTTCACCATCGCTGTCCGTGCAGCATTCATACATCCAGTAATGCCATTCTTTGGGGTTGTCCTCTCGGAGACGGTCAAAACGGTGTGGACGCTGCTCAATGTGGATACCGAAGCCGCACATCGAACAGCCTGTCCTTTGCGCCCTCGTGGTGTACAGTGTGCCGTCATCTTTGCACTTTATCTCGCCGTATGCTCGGGGAATAGGGACGTTAAGGTCAAGAGCCAGCTGTAAAAGGTCTTGACGGGAAAATATTGCAAATGGGCAGGAACGAACAGTATTCTTGCCGTAATAATTACAGCCGTTTTTCATCAGTCCCATTTCCCTCTGTCCGCCCTCGGAAGCCATAAGCCCCAAATAAGGGTAACTGTTGTGCTCTTTCGCCCAATCGTCTGCGGGCTTTTCTTTCATATAATAACAGCATCTTGATGATACTTTAAATTCGGGCGGCTTTGTGAAAGCCAGGTCAGGACGGTGCTCTCGGTAATTGTACCCGAAAAGCTTTATCCATTTTTCAGGCAATTTTATTTTATTGCTGTGCTGAAAATGTCCCTGCTCGCCCATATCTCCCGTCATTATGGCGTGGATAAACGTCTGCTTTTCGCTGTCGGGTGTGAGAAGATAGTTTATCTTGTTAGCTTTTGCCTTTGAAATAACCGGAAATCCTAAGTCCTGAAGGACTTTCGATTTGGACATATATGGCTTTATCGGAATTACGCCTAATTGTTTATGTATTTCCTGATTGCCCCTATCTTCAAGGATAGATACAGATATTGCAGGAACATCAATGCCGATAGATCTGAGAAAACACAACAGCGTTATGCTGTCAAGTCCGCCAACTGAAACATGGCAGTTGGCATTGTAATCTCCGACTGGTGAAGTAATAGTGTTATAGAAATCCTTTGCCATTTTAGCGGCATGGGAAATCTTGCTTTCGTAAGGTAGTTGCTGATATTGTTGGAATGTCTTGATATCCACTTGACAAATCCTCCTAAATGCCTTATAATAAGGCTGTCTTATTTATCTTTTTGCCGTGTACGGTTGCCGCCGTCACGGCTTTTCTTTACCCCTGCACAGGGCATTCGGAGAGCGACAGAATACTTGCCGCACCAACAAACTGCTGAGCGCATTCATTCGCCATCTCAAAGCTGTGTGCCTGAATGCGGCAGCTGTACTTCCTGCCCTCATAGGCGTATCTAAGGATATACCATTTCATTTTTACACCTCCTTGCAAACATCTGTGATAACCGCCTCGACCAGATCGTCAAGACTGTTTTCAGCGAAAATCCTGTCCTTTGCCTTAGCTTCGGCAGCTTCTCTCGACCCAGCCGATACGCTGTACACATCGTTGAATGCGCCGCCCTTGAACCTGAGGTGGACATATACGTTGTATGTGCTCATTACTTTACACCTGCCTTTTCCTTAGCCGCTTCAAGCAGCTTCTTGTCGATGATACGCTTGAGGCATTTTGCCATAATCTCAGGGCTTGGCTCGTTCACGAGTATGATCCTGCGTCCGCTTTCGGACATCATTTCTCTGATGATTGGCTTTGTGGTTTCATTCATATTTATTTCTCCTTCTTATAATATTTAGATGTGTTAATATTTTATAAATTGTGCAGGTTGACAAACAACTCCCAAAGTTTTTCGTAAATACCATATATAGTTATTTTATTGACAATAATTGCTATATGTAGTATAATTAGGCTATAAACTAATATGAAGGGTGGAATGTTCATGTCAAACACTAAGCAGACAAGTGCGTCTGTCGCTTCAAAAGCATCGACTATTCTCAGAGATGGTCGATACAGCAAGACTTCTAAGTCAGTTGCCGGAAGCGCTCTTTCTCAGACCAAGACATCTTCTAAGAGCAGCAAGAAGTAAGCTTGGCAAAATTTAGTTTTCTTTGGCGGAGTGCGAATGTACTTCGCCGCTTTTTTTGAACAGTACCTGCACCGGAACATCTGAAAAGTATTTTTCATGTATTGCAAGAGCTTCATCAAGTGTGAAGCCTGAACGCCCCGTCAGTTTTTTGCTCAGGTAGTCAGCGCTTATCCCTGCTGCTTTCGCTATGTCTTTCTTCTTTATTTGCCTGCAGGCAATTTCTACTTCCAGTGCCGGATAAGCGGGTTTAACGGTTCTGTATGGCAACTTCTCCTCATCTCCTTCCTGTCCTGATTTCGGGACAGATAATAAGTTTACTGCTCAATGATCTCCATATGGTCATAAGCATATTTGACCATATCATAAACGGTCTGAGCCTTGGTGTTATTGGTGATCTGCATGACCTCCTCAACCATTTTTGCTGCTTCGGGGTAAGTTCTCAGCTGGGCAAATTCGATAGGCGCTTCCTTTGGCGCTCTTTTGACTTTGAATTTTTCTTCCATGTTTTCACCTCCTTGACAACCCACCTCTTACGCTGTATAATGATGACAATTTACAGTGAAGGGGGGGATATAAATGAGTTTCTGTCCTTTTATGAGTAATGGTAAGGACATAAAGAATTGGTGTGGCTGTATAACTTCTTGTGAGCTTCGTATTAACAATGGTTGCGCATTGAAGATATTAGCTCAGAAAGCATTATACGATGTTAAGCAGGAAAAGTCACATATTGAAAAGAGTAAGCAGAGCGTTGCAGATAGCAGCCGTTAATCTGTCAAGCCCCTCAGCGGTATGCTCCCTTTTCGCCTCCTCTGAGAGCATTTTTATATGTTCCCAGAGGAGATTTTTTGCTTCCGTGGCTGTAAAGTTAGATTTGTTCTCCATTTTCTCACTTCCCTTCATTTTTGTCTGTCCTAATTTTCGCCCAAATGCGGTGCTATACTGATATAGAAAGGATTTCGTTGATAGCTGAAACAACCTTACCGCTTGTTATATCCCCCACAAGAATTTTGTACAGGTTGGAACTGTCAACATAGATGCCGGGATATCGGCGTTTGATTTCAGATATTAGCCATTCCTGCCTTCGATTTTGCTCCATAAGAGCAAGCTTGACCTTTTTACCGTAATTGCATAATGGCTTTTTGTATTCTGACAAATTAACACCTCCCATATTGTAAAATATCACGATTGACAGTTACGGAAAAATGTAATATAATATAGTTGCAAGATATTATTTTTACGTTCTGCCGTAACTGTGATTTTATTATATTACGTTTAGGCGTAAATGTCAATAGTAAAATTACGGATTGGCATAACTTTGTCAGTGTGTATAAAAGCAGGTGCATATTTATGTCTAAATTGTATGAAACTATCGAACAACTTTGCAAAAACAAAGGCGTTAATATAACGAAAATGTGTAAAGATGCAGGAGTGAGCAGGGGATCGTTAACAGACCTCAAAATGGAAAGGTCAGCAGAACTGAGTACAAGCTCGATGAGTAAACTTGCAGAATATTTTGGCGTATCAACAGATTACCTTCTTGGCAAAGACGCTAATAGCGTAAAAGCCTATGATGAGCACGGGGAGCCTCTATTTATAGATGACGAAGTCAGAGAAATAGTTGACAGCCTCCGCACCCGCCCAGAAATGAAAATCCTCTTTAGTGCCAGCAAAAAAGCAACTAAAGAGGATATATTGAAAACTGTAAAAATCATTGAAGCTTTAAGGAATGGTGAGAATGATTGATTACATAATCAGGTACATAGATCTGCCGTACACCATTAAAGGCGTGACAGTAATGGACTCTGACGGATTTTATAATGTTTACATAAATTCTCACCTGTCGTGGGAAGAACAGAAAAAGGCAGTCAAACATGAACTGGAACATATACGCCGAGATGACTTCGATAATATTTGTGCATCGCTTGAAGAAGTCGAGGCTATGTAAAATATAACAATACTAACTAAGGACGTGGTTTTATGGGATTTGGTGATATCTTTAAAGCAACAGAAAACAAGAAACTTAAAGAAGAAAATGAGAAGCTTAACAGCTTGCTTACCCCCGAGCTGCTCGATGTTAAAGCTGCTCAGGAGAGGCTTGAGCAAATAAATCAGGAAGCAAGTGATGCCGAAAAGCTGAGAGACAGCTATCTTACAGATGTAGAAAAGATAAAAGATGAAATAAAGCAGAAGCAGTCGGAGCTTGTTCAGCTTAACGATGAAGTCCTTTTCCAGTCGTTTGGATTGTATAAACCACAGTATGACTTCTGCAACTCAGAAGAATATAAAAACAGGCTTGAAATTATCCGGCAGAAACAAAAGGACATGATACGGGCGGATACAGCTGTAACGGGTTCTGCAGATTGGTCGGTAAATGGCGATAAGCGCAAAGGTCAGAAGATGGTCAACGACATGAAAAAACTTCTGCTAAGGGCTTTTAATGGTGAATGTGATGAGCTGGTGTCTAAGGTCAAATATAATAATTTCGATTCGTATAAAAAGCGTATAAATACATCGTATGAAGCTATTTCAAAGCTTGGAAAAATAATGAGTGTATCCATAACCCCTACTTATCTCAAATTTAAACTTGACGAGTTAGCTCTTGCGTTTGAATATGCTCAAAAGAAGCAGGAGGAAAAGGAAGCGCAAAAGGCATTGCGTGAACAGATGAGGGAAGAGGCACGCTTACAGAAGGAAATCGAAGAGCAACGCAAAAAACTTGAGAAAGAGCAGAACCATTACGCAAATGCTCTTGAACGAATAAATGTACAACTTCAATCTGATCCGGATAATTCAGACCTTATTGCCAAGAAGCAAGAACTTGAAGCACAGGCTTTAGATATCGAAAAGGCTATAAAAGACGTGGACTATCGTGAGGCAAATAAGCGGGCAGGATATGTGTATGTTATATCAAACATAGGCGCATTTGGAGAGAATGTCTATAAAATAGGCATGACCCGCCGCCTTGACCCGATGGATAGAGTTGACGAGTTGGGCGACGCTTCTGTTCCGTTTAATTTTGATGTTCATGCGATGATATTCACAGATGACGCTCCAACTCTTGAAGCTGCTTTACATAGAGCTTTTGAAGATAGAAAGCTTAATATGGTAAATCAACGCAGAGAGTTCTTCAATGTCACACTTGACGAAATAAAAGCTGTTGTACGTGCAAATTACGACAAAACAGTTGAATTTGTGGATATACCAAGTGCTGAACAGTATAGAGTTTCTTTGAAGATGAAGCAAAATAACACGGTTTGATAGCAGTAGAATAAAAAATCCCCGCCCGGCGCTGGAACACCGAACGGGGAAGAAGCTGTGATACAATCACAACCTTAGACAAGTTTATTGTATCATAGCTCCCTGAAAATGTCAAGGAGTGATAAAAAATATGCAAACCGCCGTGATATACGCCCGGTATTCGTCCGACAAGCAAACGGAGCAGTCCATCGAGGGACAGCTTTACGACTGCTACAATTACGCCAAGCAGCACGGCATAACAGTCGTGCAGGAATACATAGACCGAGCCATGACAGGTAAAAATGACGACCGCCCCGCCTTCCAGCAGATGCTTCATGAAAGCGCCATGCACAAATGGGATAGTGTTATTGTGTGGAAACTTGACCGCTTTGCACGCAACACCATAGACAGCGCCGTAAACCGCCAGATTTTAGCCAAAAACGGCGTGAAGCTGCTGTCCGTCATGGAGAGCTTCGGCGATGACGCATCGGGTCAGATGATGACCCACATCATCGAAGCCATAAACGAATACTACAGCGCCGACCTTCGGGAAAAGACTATCCGAGGAATGCGCCAGTCGGCAATGAAGGCTCAGACCACAGGACATATCCCGCTGGGTTACAAGGTCGTTGACAAGAAACTGGTCATTGATGATGAGACCCGAATTATCCCCGAAACTGTGTTCAGGATGTATGCAGAGGGGGAGAGGCTCACCGACATAGCCGAGCATCTGAACGCCCAGGGCTATCGCAACCGCCGAGGCAGACCGTTTACCACAAACAGTTTTTACAATATGCTGGCTAATGAAAAATACATCGGAATATACAAATACGACGATATCGTGATTGAAGGAGGCATACCGCAGATGATACCCAATGAAGTTTTTGAGGCTGTAAGAGAAAAGCTGATAACCAACCGCAAGAGAGCCGCCAAGAACACCGCCAAAGCCGATTATTATTTGTCGGGCAAATTATACCGCGGTCACTGCGGAGAGCCTATGAGCGGGCTGTCAGGCACAGGACGCAACGGGGTCAAGCACTATTATTACCGCTGTAACGGCGTGCAAAAAAAGTCAGGCTGCCACAAGAAGCTGGAGAATAAATATCTGATAGAGGACGAGGTGTGCAGAGCAGCACGGTCAGCGTTTGAGCAGATGGACAAGGCGGAGACCGCCGAGACCATTTATCAGATGTATTTGCAGACGGTCCGAAATGAGTATGCGCCCGCCGAACTGGAAAAGGAGCTGACCGAATGCACTAAGCAGGCTGAGAACGTTGTGAACGCCATAGCTCAGACAGGCGGAAATCAGCTGCTTTATGATAAGGTCAGGGAGCTGGAAGAGCGCAAGGAGCAACTCGGCTCCGCCCTCCGATTGTCTCAGGCAATGACAGACAATGTGCCATCAGTGGAGCAGATCACCGTGTTTATAGATGATATCCTCGCAACCGATATCAACACCATCGAGGGCAAGAAAGCTATCGCCGACATCATGATATCAAAGGTGTATGTTTACGACGACAAGCTCACGGTCATTTTCAAAGATAAGGACGGCAAATGCGTTGATATACCGCTATCAGCCGTGTCAGATAGCTCCTCAGCGGATTGTGCTCCCTCTGCGCTGGGGAGCCAAGCTAATTTTAAGGCGACCTAAACGAGAGGTCAGAGAGTAATGTTTGTTAAACTCTTTTTCCTCGGTGTTAGGTTGCCTTAAATTGTTTTATATGGCAGTTTTCATCATTGCAGCAAGAGTATTGTTTTATTTATAGTATGGAAGCAGGGCTTCCGTATGCTTACGTTTATGTAAGTGTACGGAAGCCTTTTTTTATTGTCTAAACGAAAGGAAAGAACGAAATGGAAAAAGATATGAAAGGCTACCCCAACAATCTCCTCAGACAGATATTCCTCGGAGAAGAATTTGACAATCTTGCCGATGACAGCGGAATTGCTCTTGACTATGTAATTTCCGAAACTATGAGCGAACGTGAAGCTCTTTTGCTCCGAATGAGGTACAAGGAGAATATGACCTATGCAGATATTGCAAAAGCTGTCGGCAATTCATCGTCAACAGTTACTCACAGCATAAGGAAAGCGGAAAGAAAACTTTCACAGCCAATAAGGAAAAAGAAAATTCGACTGGGTATGCACAATCTCTTTAAGTATGTCATTGAGTGTGAGGAAAACCGTCTTGAAGCAATTTACAGGAGGAAAATATCTTCACTTGAAAGAGCAAATGCAATTCTTAAACAAGAGAAATTTGTTCCCGAATCTCCGGACCTTGACATTATTGACGAGGGAATAGAGGTCCTCGACCTTTCGGTGAGATGCTATAACGTTCTCCGCAGAGCAAATATTCAGACGGTTCGTGACCTTGTTGATACAGAACCCGAAAAAATTTTCAATCTTCCTAATCTGGGCAGAAAGTCACTTGAGGAATTGCTTGATGTTTTGTTTGAGAAAGGCTTTGCGTACAAGTCAATGGAAATTTGGCGAAGCTATGAGGGCGGTTTGTAAAAGAGGTGCGTGAAATGTCAAAAATAGAATTCGATTACTATTACGGAGCTGAAGCAGAGCAGTTTACCTTTATTCGTGTGCCAAAAGTTTTATTTACGGATAAAGAGCATTTTGGCAGCTTATCCAACGAAGCAAAGTTAATGTATGGCTTGCTTCTTGAACGAATGAGTCTTAGCAGAAAAAATAATTGGATAGATGATGAAAACCGTGTCTACATAATTTTTCTGATTGAAGAAATTGAGAAGATTATGGACGTGTGCCACGATAAAGCGTTGAACATTCTGAAAGAGCTTGATGATGTGAACGGTATCGGACTTGTAAAGAAAAAACGCAGAGGTCTGGGTTTGCCGTCAATACTTTATGTGAAAAATTTCATCATAAACGAATCTGACAGTTTGCGGAATGAAAAGCAGGATAATACTGATAATTCAGAGCATACTTCAAGAGGTCTGAAAAACGGATTTCTTGAAGTCGATAAAACAGACTTCAAGAAGTCGGAAATATCGACTTCTGTAAATCGAAAAAACAGACTTCAAGAAGTCGTTAAAGCAGACACTAATAATACTGAAATAAATAATACTGAATTGAGTTATATTGAGAATCAATCTATCAATCAATCTGCGGCACTGAAAAAAATTCCGACACCGCCACGATTGATTGATGAGATTGACAGAGAAACAGTCGAACAATCTGTCAAGAAACAAATCGAGTATGACAGCCTTATCACTCACCCCGATGAAGCCGTTGTGAGTATGGTTGAAGAAATCAAAGACCTTATCGTTGATGTTATCAGCGGAGAAAGAAATATTTTCGTTGAGGGGAAGAAAATTTCCGAAGAAGCTGCACGGTTCGCTTACCGAAAGCTGACGAGCGAGCATATCACGGACGTGCTGCGAAATATTCTGAACTATTCCGGAAAGATAAGTCGGATTGACCGCTTTTTAACAACGGCTTTGTATAACTCGGCGTTCACACTTACGAACCAAACGTTCAGCGGCTTTGAACACGATATGGGTATGAAACTTATTTAGCAGGAGGTTGAAGAAATGGGAAAGCATAAAAACTATTTGGCTGTTTCTGAATTTTGTGAGATGAATGGAATACCGAGATACAAGTTTTACAAAATTCTGCATCATCACCCGGAGCTTGCGAGGAGAATCCGCACAAGCACATCGGGAGAACGACAGCTTGACGAGCTGTCTTTGAAAACGGCAAAGGCAATTTTTCGGAAAGAGAAAATTGAGGACAAGCGGAAATTATCTGCCAATGCTGCTGCCAATGAGATAAATATTCTTGCTGTCCAAGTCGATGAGCTGAGAGAGCAGCTGAAAAATCTTCAATGCGAAAACGAACGGTTGAAAAATTTTCTCGGCAGAGAGAAGAAGGACAGAAGAACAAACAAAGCAATAGCTTCTGCCGTTCTGAAAACTTTGGGCAGAGATTATCTTCCCGGAGATGAAAAAAGATTGACGGAATATCTTTCAAGCTGTGCTGATTTCAAAATTTTTATGGACAGCAGAACAGGAAAAACGGAGGAGTGAAGTAAAACAATGAGGATAGATGAAATTGAAAAGCTGGATCGAAATTTTCTGACGGCAAGCGAAGCTGCTGCGGCTATTGGAATTTCTCTTGCGACCTTTTATCGGAACAAGAGCAAAATGGAATTCCCGATTATCCGAATCGGCAGGCAGATACATATTCCCAAAGAGC
>UMBM01006302.1_pt1 | contig 34517 bp, 53 predicted proteins | sample 1963971 | NCBI WGS metagenome assembly UMBM01 (sample SAMEA4835942, study PRJEB28245) | human gut metagenome | biome: gut microbiome; material: fecal sample | place: Denmark | collected 2008 | reverse complement strand
CAGCAGACGGAAAGTTGCACTTCCGAAGCAAAAGCCTCTTACAGCGCCCCGCAGGCGGCGCAGAACTTCTCGCAGGGTTCCGTGGATGATTTTGCAGAGATCACAGACGACGGCGATCTCCCGTTCTGACCTCCCGGCTGTGCTATCTGGCTATACGGGCGTGTAAGGAAGGAGGTGCACCGTGGACGATGAAATCAGGCCGAAAGCGTTGATGATTCCATTCGACAAATTTGTGATTTTGGATATTCTTCCACCTGAGCAGTACAAAAATACCATCACCAAGATGCGGCGGTATGTGGAGCACGGAGAGGAACCGGATGGACTGGAGCCTCTGGAGCAGATGGCTTTTGAAGCACTTCGACCGTTCATGGATGAGAATATTAAAACGTATCAACGTTCTGTTTTGTCCCATAGAGAATCCGGCAGTAAAGGCGGAAGACCCAAGAAAACCGAGAAAACCCAAATGGTTATTGCAGAAAACCGAGAGAAACCAAATGGTTTTCCGGAGAAACCGGCAGAAACCAAATGCACACCAAAGTACAAAGGTCAAAGTACAAAGTACAAAGTACAGTCGTCGTCTACTATCGTAGACTCCGACACGCGCGCGGATGCGCGAGACGACTTGACGACGACCATTGTTTTTGAAGAATTCCGGGGCCGTATCGGAAAGCTGAGCGAGACAGGCAAGAAAGAGCTGCCCGTTTACGTTGAGCGCCTGGGTGCTGACCTTGTGACCGAGATCATCCGCAAGTGCGAGGATCTGGGCGGCCACAGCTGGGCCTATGTCCGCAAGGCGCTGGCGGAAGCCGCCCGGCAGGGCTGCACGTCTGTGGAAGAGTACCGCAAGACAAACCCCATCGGGGCGGGGCGTGACAAACTGGTCACGCGCCCCCCAGAAGATGCAGCAAAAGCCCCCGATTTCCTCAAAAACGCTGCAAATCGCAGGCCTTTGCGCAAGAAAGGAGAGGCAAAGAGTGCCTAAATATCATGTTGTTGTGCTGTGCAGCGGCCCGGTAGGAGACGCGGCCCTGACCTACCGTCTGACCGCCAGCAGCCAGCAGGCCGCAGAATTTCACGCCTGCCAGATGGCGGGCGACCACTACCCGGAGTACCGGGACATCCATGTCAAGAGAACGGAGGTTTTGACACATGGCTGAAAAAAGACTGATCTATGCGGAGGATGTAATTCGGCATCTTGAAAAATGGATTATTGAGGCTGAGAAATGTGAAGCAGCCTCGACATACATTGTGGCAACCACGCTGAAGCACGTGTTAAAACTCGTCAATTTGGCACCTACCGCACACCCTGCATGCACCTGCCTGAATTGGCACCCGGCAAGTGAGATCCCGCTGCTGCACCACGAGGTGGACGAGAATAAATGCGAGGGCACTATTGAGTGCGACGTGAGCGAACAGCTTCTCTTGTACACGGAAGAGGAGGGATACAAGGTCGGTGTCTACATGAAGGACTGCTACGGCTTTGATGGCTGGTTGAACCCTGACTATGGCGGCACCATCCACCATGTGGTGGAGTGGCAGTACCCGCAGAGACCATCAAAGGAGAGAAGCGAAGAATGAAGACGGTTCGGGACATGACCCCTGACGGGTTTGCAGATTACATCACCGCAAAGTCAGAACAGGTCGAAAAAGAGCTGAGAGAAAGGTGAAGCTAATGGACAAGGAACAGCTTGCAATTGCACGGTTGCAGGACGCTGCACGTCTATCCGAGCATCGGTACAAGAAACCGCTCATGGTCACATACTCTGGCGGCAAGGATTCACAGGTGCTTGTGGCGCTGGCTGAACGTGCAGGAATCAACTTCGAGGTGGTCAACAGCCATACTACAGCAGATGCGCCGGAGACGGTCTATTTCATTCGTGAGCAGTTCAAGGCGATGGAAGAGCGTGGAATAAAATGCTCCATCGTCATGCCCCGCTACAAGGACAAGCCCGTGTCCATGTGGACGTTGATTCCAATGATGAAAGCCCCCCCAACAAGAAACAGGCGATATTGCTGCTCTATCTTAAAAGAATCTCCAACGATGAGCGGGTGCTTTATCGCAACTGGAGTTCGCTGGGCTGAATCTGTTAGGAGAAACAATACTCGTGGGATTATGGAAATCAGCCATAGAAACAAAGAAAAGCGCATTATCCTTACGAGCGACAATGACGAGAAGAGGCAGTTGTTTGAGACTTGCAACCTCAAGGGCAAAATGACCGTTAATCCGATTGTGGACTGGTCAAATGCAGATGTTTGGGGTTACATTCACTCTGAGTCGCTTCCGATAAATCCGCTATATCAATGTGGTTTTGAACGTGTTGGATGTGTTGGATGCCCTCTTGGGGGATATAAACATCAATGTATGGATTTTGCACGATATCCAAAATTCAAAAAAGCGTACATTATGGCATTCCAGAGAATGCTTGACATCAGGCAAAGACTCCAAATGCCAAACGATATTGCTGGATGGAAAACAGGAGAAGATGTTTTTCACTGGTGGACGGAAGACGGTGTTCTTCCCGGTCAGTTAAGCATGGACGATTTGATGGGGGTGATTGTATGACGCAGAAACAGTTTATCAAGCAGCTGATGAGCCGCGGCGTTTCGCATTCGGATGCCTGCGGGCTGGTGGCCTACATGAAAGAGCTTCGCCAGCTGATCGAGAAGCATGAGGACGTTGTGATGCTGGCGGATGCAAACACAATGCAGTTCGTCCCGGCGAAGGTCTACTCTTACGAGGAAACCTTCCAACGGATGCAGGAAGGGAGAGACATCTTTTGCTGAAAACCATGAAGCTAACCCTTTACGGCGACCCCCGCACAAAGAAAAACTCCGCCCGCATCCTCAAGGCCCACGCAAACCGCCGCATTGTGGCTCCCAGCGAGGCATTCATGCAGTATCAGGAAAAGTGCCTTTGGCAGATCAAGCGGCCTTACAACCCCATCACAGCCCGCGTGAACGTGCGGTGCGTGTACTACATGGCCACCCGGCGCAAGGTTGACCTTGCCAACCTCATCGAGGCCACCTGCGACATTCTGGTAAAGGCCAAGGTGCTGGCGGACGATAACAGCCAGATTGTGGCCGCTCACGATGGCAGCCGGGTGGATTACGAAAAGAAAAACCCCAGAGCAGAAATCTGGATCGAGGAAATGGAGGACGAAAATGGATAAGAAAGAAAAAACTGTACGTTTGGTCGATGTCAGCGAGCTGGAAGCTGACCTCAAAAAAGAACTCGCCAAAGAAGATGCCAAGGGCAAGGGTGCCGATATCCTGTTCTGTGAAAGCATCGAAGATGAACTATCAGACCTCGAAAACCTTCCCACCATCGACCCGAAGTCTCTGCGGCCTGTGGCGCACTGGGACATGGAAAAAGATGCCGTCGGCGATCCTATCATCTGGACTTGCTCGAATTGCAAAGACAGCATTGTCATGTATGACGGGGCACCAATGGAAAATGGATATAAATACTGCCCGCATTGCGGAGCAAGAATGGAGGATGCGCCGTATGACGTTGATTGACCGCATTCAGTCATGGACACCTGACACCAACGAGCCGGAATTGCCGGATTACCGCACCGTCAAAGCGTGGTTTCAGCAGTGCAGAGATCTGGCGGAGCAGGTCGAGGCCCAGAAGCAGAAGATCCAGCGCATCCGGGACACTGCAGAAAAGTGCACCCAGAGCATGAGCGGGATGCCGATGGGCGGTGGAGCTGGTGACAAGGTGGGCTTTGCCGTGGAGAGAATCGACACAGAAGAGCGGAACCTCAAGCAGATGGAGCTTGATCTCTGTGAACTGCGCATCGAAGCTGCCCGGCGGGCCTACTGCCTGAGCGGGTCTGCTCGGTCTGAAAAGCAAGCAAAGTGCATCTGCGGCTGGTATATCGACCTGAAGCCCCAAAAGAAGATCGCGGTGGACGTGGGCTTGTCCAGAGACAATTCGGTCTCCACCTACATCCACGAGGGGTTTGATGCTTTGGCAGAAATATGGGAGGATGTACAAAACGACCATTGAAAGCGCTTTGATTTCTACGCTTTATTTGAGTTGTTGTGAAACACATGTGAATCAAAGCATGGTAAAATGATTACAAGCGGAACCGCGCAAAGCGGTGCGCCGCTTCTCAGCAGCTTCCAAAGCGCGGCCCCGTACGGATTCTCCTTTCGTTCATGCCGCTTAACGCTTTTTCGCTTTGACACCGTGCTTTGCGGGCTGCTTCTATGCGAGATTCCGAAACGGCTCCGCTCAGAGCTGCGCAACTTTGAGCGCATCGGGAAGGTTCGAGGCTTTCCTCTCCGCGCGGTTTGACTCCGCGATCTCGCACCGAACGCCGCAAAGTCTGTAACGCGGCAGATCTGACGCATGGAGTGATTCACCACCGGTGTGCGGGTGGGTGTGGGATTCCTGAAATCTTGCCCACGCCCTGAAACCTCCGCCCGTGAACAGCAGCACCGGAAATCCGAGCGGGCCAGCATGCCCCGCAGGATGTGCGTCAACTCAAGCAGCCCCGGCGGCGAACCGTGGGCTGTTTTTATTTGCTATATGGCCGCCTGAGCGCAATGTGGAGCGCGGTGCGTGTGTGTAGGCACGGCTGGTTCGATTCCAAGGGCGGCTTTATACTCCGGCAGCTCAAGTGGTAGAGCAGCGGTCTCCAAAACCGCAGGTTGCAGGTTCGAGCCCTGCCTGGAGTGCCAGACTTTGCATGACCGGGGGACGGCATGCAGAGAGTAGCGGGGCATCTGGCCGCAAAAGTTCCAGATGCAGCGGCAACGTCTTACTGTCCGGTAAAAGCAGATAACGGCGTTGCTGCTTATATGCCGTCATAGCTCAACTGGAAGAGCGCCGCCCATTTAAGGCGGGACAACGCTGGTGACACCACATAACTAGTTTACAACCCGATACATCCGAGGCACTTAACCACGCCCCGGCGGGGGCCTGCGGGTGCTGGTTCAAATCCAGCTGGCGGCTCATTCGATATTTTGACCGTTCGGATTTCCGGGCGGTTTTTCTTTTACACGGAAGGGAATGCCATGATTCTGCCGATGGAAAACACTGAAAAAATGATTTTTCCCGGCGTAGGAAAGTACGGCATCCCCGCAATCAAGCCTGAAACGGACATCCGAATTGACAAGCTGGAATGGATCCCTGTCAACTATGCACTGACTGCCAAAGACAAGGCCACAAAGGGCGTGCATTTTTACAAGGACGATTACCAGTTTGAACGGTTCTGGAACAACCCAGAAAAGTATATCCCGCTTTTGCAGCAGTTCGGTGCTGTATGTTCGCCGGATTTTTCGCTTTACAGCGATATGCCGCTTGCAGTGCAGCTTTTCATGCACTACAAAAAGCACTGGCTGGCTGCCTACTGGCAGGCGCACGGCATTCCAACGCTCTGCTGGTGCGGTGAGCAAAGCTATGATTGGTGCTTTGATGGGGAACCGAGAAACGCTATCGTGAGCATTTCCAGCCACGGCACGCAGTCTGACCCATACGAAGCGGAATGTTTCGCCAAGCACTGCCGCAAGGCGCTGGAAGTGCTGCAGCCGAGCGGCATCTTGTGGTATGGCAAATGCCCGGCAGAATTCGACTGGAACGTTACCAAAATTAAGCCGTTTCAATACGAAAGGGGGCATTACCGTGAGTAAAAGAGGTTCGGGAAGCTCTGCGAGAGCGGGCGGGGATTCCACAATGAAGTCTTTTGGAGGAGACCTCCCCGAACTGCAGGGAACGCCAAAGCAAATTGCTTATGCGCAAGATATCAGAGACGGATGGATCAAGAATACATTCGAGGGATATCAAAAAGAATATGCAGAGCGACTTCAGAAATTGGAAACCCAAAAAAAATCGGACAACCCTAGAGATATTAAGAGAAGAGAATATAATGAACGACATATCGAATATATGAAAACAAACGTTGAAGCTTCCAGAATTTTGCTGCATGAAGCGAAAAATGCGCATAAAATTATCAATGCAAAGAATCGGGCAAATGACATTGTTCTTGATGTGAGCGATGCAATTCGCGAAAAGAAATCCAGAGCAGAGATAAACAAAATTGTGGCTGAATGGCTTGAATAAACAGAAACCGTGGATTTAGGAAGGTGGTGGCGGTGGGTGCGCAGCGGTTGACAGACAAGCAGAAAAAGAAGATCATTGCGGACTATGTGCAGCTGCAGAACTACACTAAGACCGCCAAGCTCAATGACGTGGCTGAAAGCACCGTGCGGAAGATCGTGAAAAACAATCCCGACTGTGCGAATCAGTGCGACATAAAAAAAGAGCAGAACACACAGGACATGCTCTCCTACATGGACAGCAGGAAAGAGCGTGTTCAGGAGATCATAGATGTTTATCTCGGTGTCCTGACTGACAAGGAGAAACTAAAAGGGGCAACCCTGCAGCAGATCACCACGGCGCTGGGCACTCTGATTGACAAGTGGACGGTCATTGATGATCGCAAGAAGGGCGACTCCTTCCACCAGACCGTAGAAGATGACCCCATCACCAAGAGCCTGAAGGAGGAGTTTAAGAAATGAGCTTCTCCCCGAAGCAAAAACAGATCCTGACTTTTCCGTATGAAAGCGACTACGATGCCCTGATTTGTGACGGCGCGGTTCGTTCCGGCAAGACCTCCATCATGTCCCTGTCCTTCGTGCTCTGGATGATGGCAGAATTCAACCACTGTTCCTTTGCATTTTGCGGCAAGAGCGTGGGTGCGGTGGAACGCAACATTGTTCAGCCGCTTCTGTCTGTCCGGTACTTGCAGCAGCAGTTCCAGATCACATACAACCGCAGCGGCCACGTTCTTACGGTGCAGCGCGGCAGCAAGGTAAACATGGTGTACCTGTTTGGCGGCAAGGACGAAAGTTCTTACATGCTCATTCAGGGCATCACGCTGGCCGGGGTGCTTCTGGACGAGGTGGCGCTCATGCCCCGCAGCTTTGTGGAGCAGGCGCTGGCCCGATGCTCTGTCACCGGTGCCAAGTTCTGGTTCAACTGCAACCCGGAGAACCCGGAGCATTGGTTTCGCAAGGAGTGGATCTTACAGGCCAAAAAACACCGGGCGCTGCATCTGCACTTCTTGATGGACGATAACCCGTCTCTGGATGAACGCACCCGGGAACGCTACCGCAGCATGTACAGCGGCGTGTTCTATGAACGCTACATTCTGGGCCGCTGGGTGATGGCCGAGGGCCTGATCTACGATATGATGGACACAGAAAAGAATGTTTTCAAGCCGGGTGAAGAGCCTTGCTGGCTTCGTTCTGTGGCCGTTCGGTGGATTGGCGTAGACTATGGAACTGTTAACGACACGGTGTTTTTAGAGGCTTATGACGACGGAGAAACGCTTTGGATTACAAGCGAATACCGGTGGGCGAGTAGGCAGGAACACCGGCAAAAAACAGATGAGGAATACGCTGATAATTTTATGGAGTTTATGGGCAAAAATCCTTGCGCAGTCATTGTTGACCCCTCTGCAGCGTCGTTTATTGAGGCAATCAGGAGGAGGGGTGTTTATGTTATGGAGGCAGAGAACGATGTATTAGACGGTATTCGGCGGGTATCAACGCTGATGAGTAAAAGACAACTCAAAATATGTTCGATTTGTACCGGCTTGCTGGATGAACTTGGCACATACCGGTGGGACGATAAAGCCGCCCTTATGGGCGTGGAAAAGCCCATCAAACAGCAGGATCACGGCCCGGATGCCCTGCGCTATTTGTGCAACACGGCAGTACCTCACTGGAGGTATGGGGAATAAAAAAAGCCCAGATGTTTATCTGGGCACAGAGTTAATCTATCTTCATTCGCTGCTTAATTGCTTTCACAATAAAAGCGTTCAAGCTTTCTCCGGCGACATCTGCAGCCGCTTGAACTTCCTCTTTGGTCGGGCTGACCTCTTTTTTGAGGATGAGGTTTACCCGGTCATACGCTTTGGCATTCCATTTGTTGTTCGCTCTGGTTCGTGCGGTTCCCATTATTTCCACCTCGCTTTCTGCTTATATTATATACCGTGCTTGACACTTGCGCAAGTGTACAATATGCACTTACACAAGTACAAAAGTTTGTGCAGTGTGCGAATTGTATGTAACTGCGCAATGGTATATACTATATCTTGTGAGCAAGAGGAGCGGAAAGGAGGCCGCCCATGAAGTTCAATGATTTCAAAAAGCTGAACCGTGACGAACAGCGTGAGAAGTTTGAGCAGTACAAAAAAGAGTGGTTAGCCGCTCGTAACAGCTAACCACTCGTAGGTCAGAGAAACCAGTTTCAGAAAAGCTCCTCTTACTCACATTTTATTTTATTTGAAAACAAAAGTCAAGTAGAATGTGGGGTTTTTACAATGAACTATCCTGTTACACGTGAATCTTTTCTGAAATCTTTCGATATGAACAATCCAGATATCGACGAAATTTTTGTCTCGTGCGTTGATGATGTTTGCAAGCTTATGAACATTGCCTATGAGTCAGGTTTGGTAGATGGAAAGAAAGGAAACACAAAATGAGTAAAGTCATTGATTTGACTGGGCAGAGATTTGGAAGGCTGGTTGTCATCGAAAGAGCTGAAAATAGTGCTCAAGGAGGTGCCAGATGGCTTTGCAGATGCGACTGCGGGAACGAAAAAATAGTTCACCGCCGGGAACTTCTCAATGGTGATGCTCGTTCTTGCGGTTGTCTGAGAAAAGAGGCCACAGTAAAGCGATCCGTTAAGCATTATGGTCGAAGAGATACGCCACGGCTTTACAGAATCTGGCATCACATAAAAGAAAGATGCTATTCACCATCTTGCAAAGAATTTCGCTGGTACGGTGCACGTGGAATTAGCATGTGTGACCAATGGCTGAACGATTTTACAGCTTTCAGAGATTGGGCGTTGTCAAACGGATATACCGATAAATTGACAATCGACCGAATCGACAACGACGGAAATTATGAGCCGTCAAATTGCAGATGGGCCACAATGAAAGAGCAATGTGCAAACAGACGAAATAGCCCGAAAAACAAATAACCAAAGAATCGCATCTTATCGATAGGTAGGGTGCGATTTTCATTTGATTGGAGGTTTGAACGTGTCCAGACGTAACAAAAGCCGCCCCGCGGGGGGCACAGAGAAACCGATGACGGCCACGCTGGACGCATTTTCCAACCCGCTGTTCTCGCTGGGGTACGGCTCCCAAAGTCCGCTGGAAGCAACGGAATACCCGCTGACCCGGATGACGGACAATTACGCCTTGCTGAACAGCTTGTACCGCAGCAACTGGGTGGTGCAGAACGTCGTGGGCTTGCTCGTGGACGATATGCTCAGAGAGTGGTACGACCTCAAGAGCACCACACCGGAGCAAGGAAAGGCAATCCAGACTGTGGAGCGTTCCACCCGGCTCCGGGACCGTGTGAGCACTGGCCTGAAATGGGGCCGCCTGTATGGCGGTGCCGCCGGGCTTATCCTCATTGACGGGCAGGAGGACCTTTCCCGTCCGCTGGATGCGGAAGCGATTCTCCCCGGCAGCTTCCGGGGATTGTACATCCTCGACCGATGGCAGGGAATCAGCCCGGATGCAGGCCTGACCTTTGAGGGCGGGGAGCTTGTGCCGGAGTACTACAGCATCAACGATGCCGCCGGGCACACTGCCGCCCGTGTCCATCACTCCCGCCTTGTGCGGTTTGTGGGCCGGGAGCTCCCCGATCTGGAACGGCAGGCAGAGCTTTACTGGGGCGAGTCCGAGGTGGAAGCGCTCTATAACGATGTGGTGGCCCACGACAACGTCAGCGCCAACATGGCGGCCCTCACCTTCCAGGCGAACATCAACACCATGGAGGTCAAGGGGCTGGAACAGCTGCTCTCCATGTCCAGCCCGGACGTGCAGCGGCGTTTCTGGAACACCATGCAGGCCCAAAAAGTCCTGCGTTCCAATTTCGGAATGCAGCTGGTGGAGCAGGGCAACAAGATCAGTAACACCCAGTACACCTTTACGGGCCTGTCTGACGTGTACGAGAGCATGTGCCTGAACCTGTGCGGCGCGTCCCACTACCCCATGACCAAGCTGTTTGGCCGTTCCCCGGCGGGCATGAACGCCACCGGCGAAAGCGACCTGAAAAACTACTATGACTACGTTGACACCCTGCGGGAAAGCAAGCTGCGGCCCATTCTGGACAAGCTGCTTCCTGTAGTGGCCCGCAGCGCAGGCATTGAGCAGCTCGACCTTGACGTAACGTTCCCACCCCTGTGGACACCCACTGCAAGCGAGACGGCCACGATCGCCAAGGAAAAGACTGATGTCATCATTGCGGCGTTTCAGGCCGGGCTTCTGGACGCAGATGTGGCAATGCGTGAGCTCAAGAAACTGGAGGACGAGACCGGCCTGTTCGGCTCCCTGACAGACAAACTGATTGCCGCAAAGCAAGGCCAGACCTACCAGGACGTGACCGCCCTGCGCGACCCGCTGGCGGGGCTGGTGACAGAAAAGACGCAGTAAGATACTGAGGAGGGCGAGTAAAATATGCCTACTCTTGCCCGTGCATCCCCTGAGCGAGAGCTGCAACGCCTTATCCGGCTGTACCTCAAGGCGGAGACGGACATCATCAACGAGATCGGCCGCCTGCGCAGCCGGGGGCTTGTGGACTATCACGCTGTGGCCGCGCTGGAACGGGTGCAGGAGATCCTGCGTCAGCTGGAAACGGATGAATGGGAGTATGTGCCCCGTATGGTGGAGGCGCAGTTCTACGTTCGCCACCCGGAGGCCCGGGCGATTCCCGGCGAGACCGTGGAAAAGCACCTGCGCGGCTACACCAACGCCCAGAGCCTTACCAGCACCCAGACGGATATCGTGCAGAAGCTCACGATGAACCTCATGGGCCAGCTGGTGGACGGGAACATGACGGTGCTTTCCACTCTGCAAAGCGCCCTTCTGGGCCGGACTGAGCCGGACATTTACCGGCGTATCGGTCTGGAGCAGGTGGCGGCACAGCAGGCTGTGGGAAGGGGTGTGAACCAGAGCGTTCCCGCCTTTGTGGATGCTCTGCGCCGGGATGGCGTGACGGCGTTCACAGACAAGGCGGGACGGAATTGGAGCCTGCACACCTATGCAACGATGGTCTCCCGCACCACGTCTCGGCAGGCCGAAATCCTGTCTGTGGTGACGCAGGACGAGGGGCAGGACTTGTATCAGATCAGCTCCCACGGCACTACCTGCGCCCTCTGCGCCCCCTATGAGGGCCGGGTATACAGCAAGAGCGGAAAAGACCCGCATTTCCCGCCGCTTTCGGATGCCTTCGGAAAAGTAGACCCTGCAGGGCCGGATGACCTGACGAACAGCTGGCTGAACATCCATCCGGGCTGCCTGCACGCCCTTCGTCCATGGACATCCGCCGGGCGGACGGAGAAAGAGCTGGAACGGATCAGGCGCTTTTCTGACCCCAGAACGAACCCCTACAGCCGGGATCCGCGCACCAAGGCACAGATCGAAGCCTACCGCAAAAAGGAGCAGGGCCGCTCCAAGTGGCTGCGGGATTACCGCCAGTGGGAGAAATACCGCACGGCTCTGGGAGACAAGGTGCCAAAGACCTTCGAGACCTTCCAACGGCACAAGCTGGCAGATGACGAAAAATATCACAAATGGATGAACGCATACAGAAGCGGAGGTGATGCCGATTGATTGCGTACTATGGAAGCAAACTGAGCCCTCACATGACGGAAACGCCGGAGGGCTTTTTGATTTGCCACGATGTCAAAATCGCCCGTACCGGCACGCAGAACTATCTGGCCCGGGAGATCGGGCTGGACGGGATGCCGGAGCGCGTCCTTCAGGTGACACGAAGCGCTGAGGATGTGTTCGACCCGGCGGCAATGGCCAGCTTTGAGGGCAAGGATGTCACCAACACCCACCCCTCAGAGATGATCGTACAGGAAAATCAGGCCGCCTACTCCAAAGGCCACGCGGAGAACGTGCGCCGGGTGGGCGATTATCTGGTGGCTGACCTGTACCTGAAAGACCCCACGCTGATCTCTGAGGTCAAGAACGGGGCCATGCGGGATGTGTCCTGCGGCTATTACTGCCAGTATGAGGCAGACGGTGCAGGATACCGGCAGACCCATATCAGAGGCAATCACATCGCCATCGTGCCCCGTGGGCGCGCTGGCCGTGATGTCGCAATAAAAGACAGTGCCGCCGAACTTCCGGCGGAGAAAGGCAAGGTAAAACACATGAGCAAGAGCAAGAATCTGCTGTCTCTGTTCGGTCTGGCGGCAAAGAACGCGGCCCCCGAAGAGCTTGACAGCATGGTGGAGACCGCTGCCGCAGCGCTGGATGCAGCACCCGCCGTTCCGGCGCAGGATGCAGCACCCGCCGTTCCGGCGCAGGATGCAGACCCCGCTGAGAAAGCAGCGCCCGCTGACACCCAGAACACCGCTGTTCTGGACGCACTGAACAATCTTTCCGGAAAGCTGGATCAGCTGATCGCCGCCAACGCCAAGAAGGCGGAGGACAAAGAGCCGGAAGACCTGGACAAGGTGATCGCTGAAATGTCCGGCGAAAAGCCTGACAAGAAGGAAAAGGACGAGGACGAAAGCGGCTCTACCACCGTTTCCGCTGAGGACGAGTGCGCAAAGCCTGCCGCCAATGACAGCGGTCTGGCTCTGCTGAAAGCCATGCGCCCCATCATCAACGGCATTCAGGACAAGGCCACCCGTGATGCCCTGTCCAAGACCCTGATCGAGCAGGTCAAGGGTACCAGCTCTGTGGATGCCATCGCAAAGGCCGCACAGGACAGCGCTGCCGCTTCCGCCAGCGCATCCGGTAAGAACCGGTATGAGCAGCTGTGTCAGGCTTCCCAGTCCGCTTATAACGACCGCAATCCCCACATGAAGAAGGAGGGCTAAAAAATGTCCCTGAATACTCAGATTATCGGCAAGACCATGCCCCACGGCTTTGCTGGCACTTATGCCCGTCAGCCGGATATGATCGTCAACACCCGCCCCGTTGGCGGCACCGAGAGCATCCCCTTTGGCACTGCCCTGAAGTATGACAGCGGCAAGGTCATCGTGATGGGCGGCACCGGCACTACTGCTGCACAGTTCGCGGGCATTGCGGGCAGCGAGGTCAAGAGCGCCCTGGTCTATCCTGACCAGAACGGCGGCAAATACGCCCCCGGCGAGGCCTGCAGCGTGTTCCAGCGCGGAAGCATCAACGTGCTGTGCCAGCGCGGTACCCCGGCCCTGGGCGGTGACGTTTACGTCCGCATTGTCAAGACCGCTGACTACGCCACCGCACTGGTAGGCGGCTTTGAGGCGGAAGCGGACGACAAGACCGCCGGGAACTCCGTCAAACTCACTAACTGCCAGTGGGGCGGCGCGGCTGATGCCAACGGCGTGGCCGAGCTGGTCATCCTCACCCGTGCAAACGCCTGATAGGAGGGCTTAGACTATGGCAAACTTCCAGAACGTCGGCACCACCAATGCCGGTACTTTCACCGTAAACAACGCCGGTGCTGCACTGCCCGGCGGCACTCCCACCATGGACGCGGCTGCCATCCAGAGCGGCAATGCGTTCCTCACCAGTGAGCTGGAAAAGCGTGACCCGCTGATCCGCAAGCCCCTCACCAGCGTCACCTATCCCCGTGATATCCCCATCGAGGTAGGCGGCGGCTGGGTGGATTACGTCTCTGCCATGTCCGTGGCCTACGGTATGGCAGGCGGCTCCGGTGCTTCTGCCGTCAACGGCGGCGGTTCCAACGGCATCCCTGTGGTGCAGGCCAGCGTGAGCAAGGGCGCGTTCAAAGCCCATGTCTTTGCTGCCGCTCTGCGTGTGATGTTCGTGGATATGCAGCGCGCAAACTTCATTGGCCGCAGCCTTGACCAGATGCTGCAGGACGGCATCCGCCTGGCATACGACAAGCACATGGATCAGAACACCTACATCGGTTTCGACGAGTACGCCACCACCGGCCTTGTCAACAATCCCGATGTCACCAAGACCACTGCCGCAACTTCCGGCACCGGCTCCTCTTCCAAGTGGGCGGACAAGACCCCCAAGCAGATCCTGACGGACATCAATAATGCCATCACTGCCGTGTGGGCTGCCAACGAGTACGATGAGGCCGGTATTCCCAACCACATCCTGATCCCCTACGAGCAGTACAGCTACATCACCACTACCATGGTCAGCGACCTGGGCACTGAGACCATCTACGACTTCCTGAAGAAGCACAACGTGGCCGCAAACCACGGCGTGGATCTGGAGATCGTTCCCACCCGCTGGGTCAAGGGCGCTGGTACTTCCGGCGGCGACCGCATGGTGGTGTACGTCAACAACCGCCGCTTTGTCAAGGCGGACGAGCTGGTGCCCCTGTCCCGCGTGATGAGCGCCCCTAACGTCACCAACGTCTGCTACGATACCGCCTATATGGCAAACGCATCCGAGGTGCAACTCATGTACCAGACCTCCATGCTGTACGTGGACGGCATCTGATCAGGAGGTGGCAGAAATGGCTTTCGTACTTTCCAAAGCAAACATCATCCTGCCCAGCGCAGACGGCTCTCAGACCTTCCCGCTCCACCGGGAGCAGCTGGTCGAAGTGCCGGACTGGGCGGCAGAGACGGCTTATTTCAAGGCGCTGGTGGCCGATGGTGACATCGTGCCCACGAACCGCAGTGACAAGGCCGTACAGGATGCCGCAGACAAGCCCGTCCGCAAGAAAAAGACTGCAGACTGGGACAAGCCTGCCGAACCGCAGGAAGACTGAGGAGGCTGCCCATGTGCTGGACGATGAAACCGCAGTTTCAGGGCATTCTTGCGCAGGCCGCAAATCTGGGGCAGAGCGTGGGCAATTACACCGCAGAGCAGTTCAAGGCGGAATACCCGCAGTTCTGTGACGCGGACGGCAATTGCCACCTGCCGGATGCGATGCTGGAAGAGATCGTGAAAATGGCAAACATCAGCATTCAGCCTGATAAATGGCTGGACAGCTGGCATTATGCCGTGGGGCTTTATGTGGCCCACTATGTCACTTTGCAGCTGCGCACCTATGCGGAGAACACCGCAACCCCGGCGCAGGCGGCAGCGTCCGGCGCTCTGGTGGGTGTGGTGAAGTCTGCCACGCTGGGTGACAGCTCCGTGACCTACGACACCAGCGCCCTGACCGCAGGAACAGAGGACTGGGGCGACCTGAACGCCACCACCTACGGTCAGATGCTGGCAAACCGTGCCCGCTTTATCGGTGCGGCTGGAACTTTTGTGATGTGAGGTGCACCCATGAACTGGAGTGACTGGTATACCGACCTGATGGAGATCAGGCGCACGGAAACCGTGAAGGACGGAAATCTGACCCGCAAGGAACGGAAGGTCGTCCGTTCCGGTGTTCCATGCCGGGTGTACCGCAGCCAGGACAAGGCCCCGACGATGACCCAGACAGCAGCCAATGTCCAGAAAACGGACAAGCTGGCCTGTGATATCGATGTGGATATCAAGCCCGGTGATGAGCTAGTGATCCACAGAGGGGCACGGCTGGGGCACACCGTGCAGGAGACCCGGTATTTTGCCGGGGACCCTGACCTGTACTATGAGCCCTTCGGGGCAGTGCTGCCCGGGCTGGCCCATCAGGAGATCACGCTTCTCAGTCAGGAGCGTGTGAAATGAACCTGCAGGAGTACATCAAGAAGCTGGAAGCGGCGCAGGCCGCTTTGCCCGAAATGCTCGCAGATGTTGCCCGCAATGCCACCCTCCGGGCCGTGGAAGCGGCGCAGGATAAGACCCCGCCCACAGCGGACAGCCTGAGCGGAACCAACACCCGCACCGGCGAGCTGAAACAGCACTGGGCGACTGACAGTCGAACTGAACCCGAGAGGCAGGCCGGGGAGATCGTTACCGAGCTGAACAACAACAAGGAGTACGCCTCCTATGTCAACGACGGCCACCGGATGGACAAGCACTTCGTGCCGGGCCTGTACGCAAACCCTTATACCGGAATGCTGGAATATGACCCGGGCCGCCGGGGCGAGGTGGGCATGATGGTGGGCACGAAAACAACCTATGTTGAGGGCCTGCACATGTCCGATGCAGGGATTGAGGCATACAAGCACACCGTGAAAGTAGAGACAGAAAAAGCCGTGAACAAGCTGGGAGAGATGCTGAAATGAACTTTACCATTACAACGCTGGCCCGGTCTCTGGCGGAGTATCTGGCTCCCTTCCTGCCCGGCGTGCAGATGTTGGAAGACCCTGCACAGCAAGGCGTAGAGCCGCCCTGCATGTTTATCCAGCAGCGGGGCAGCGATATCAAGCCTTACCCCGGCGGGCGCTGGCTGCGCACCATCCGGCTCGACCTGACCTATCTGCTGGACTATAACCTCACAGACCTGCGCCAGCAGTACAACAAAGCCGCTGAAGCGCTCGATTTCTGCATGGAAACATTCCCTTATTCCGATGGAACAGAAGCGGAAAAGCTCCTGCACGCCTACGAGCGCAGCGCGGATATCGACGATGACGGCTTGCATTATAAGTTTGAGCTGCGTGTCTTTGTGGAAAAGCCCGTGGACGCAGTGAAGATGCAGACCCAGACCGTAAACCAGAAGGTAGACCAATGAAACAGGACAATACCCAATACAGCCGGGAAGTGCTGCTGAAAGACCCGCGTTTTGCGGGGTATCAGCCGGATTTTCTGGCTGTTGTTTTACACAAACCGTTTTACACCCTCGCAGAGGCTGAGGCCGCTGTGAAAGAATTTTGGAAGGAGTGACACCTATGGCAGCAGGCGGAACCTGGACTGTACAGAACAAGGTGCGGCCCGGCATTTACTTCAAATTTCGCTCCAAGAACCAGCAGAATCTGACCGTTGGCGACCGCGGCAAGGTCACGATCTGCGAACCCATGAGCTGGGGTCCAGTTGGCAAGGTGATGGAGATCGCCGCCGGAGATGACCTGACCCCCTATACCGGTTACGACATCACAGACGCACACAATCGCTTTGCATCCATGATCTTCAGCGGTTCCAACCGCACCGCAGCACCCACCAAGCTGCTGCTTTACCGCCCGGCCGCTGCGGACAGCGCAAAGGCCACCGGCACGATCACCCCGCTGACGGCTACCGCCAAATTCCCCGGCTCCCGAGGCAACGACATCGTTGTGATCGTCACTGCACTGACGGAACCTGCGGGCAGTTTCCAGGTCTCCACGGTCGTTGACGGTGTGGTGAAGGATCAGCAGACTGGTAAGACCGTTGCAGACCTGACCGGCAATGACTGGGTGGATTTCAGCGGCACGGGCACGCTGGCCGCAAATGTCGGCACCCAGCTTTCCGGCGGCAAGGACGGCGAGGTGAACGCTGCCGCATACAGCACCTACCTGACGAACATCGAGCCCTACAATTTCGATTCCATGCTGTACGACGGCGAGGATGCCACCGTAAAGACCGCAATGGAGACCTTTATCAAGCGCGTGAACACCGAAGTGGGCCGCTTCTCTCAGCTGGTGGAAGCCAATGCCACCAACCCTGACACCCGCTTTATCGTCAACGTGTGCAGTGGTCTGGTGATGAACGATGGAACCACCCTGACCCCGAAGGAAGCCGTTTGGTGGGTCGGCGGTGCGCTTTCCGGCGCGACCTACGCCAACGACCTGACGAATGCCGCCGTTCCCAACGCGGTGGACGTTTCCCCCAAGATGACCCACAACCAGTATGTGGATGCCATCAATGCGGGAAAGTTCGTGTTCAACGCCGATGACGGCACCGTCCGGGTGGAATACGATATCAACTCTCTGGTGACTTATACCAGCGAGATCGGCGAGGTGTACCGCTACAACCGCACCATGCGGCTGTGCAACACCATTGCCAACGACCTGTACAAGCAGTTCGCCCAGAGCTATGTGGGCATTGTGGACAACACCGAGGACGGCCGCCGCCAGTACAAGAGCGCCATCGTCAAATATCTGGATCAGATCCAGGCATCCGGCGGCATCCAGAACTTTTACGGCGAGACCGATGTCATTGTTGAAGCGGGCGAGGCAAAGGATGCCGTGCTCATCACTCTGGCCATCGAGGCCGTGGGCAGCACCAACAAGATCTATATCACTCTGGATGTGGCGTAAGGAGGAACGAAGATGAGTTATTTAATGGCTCAGGACACCCTGAACGGTGCGGAGGGCAAGATCACCATCACCCGGAACGGCCGCATTCTGGAAGCCGCAGGTATGCGGAACATCAAGACCATCGCGGGCATTCAGACTTCGGACATGAAGACCATCGGCACCCGCAAGGTGCAGAAAAAGGCAAACGGTGTCACTCAGACCGGCACCGGAAACGTCTATTTCGGCTCCAACGGCTCCAACCTGTTCACCGATATGGTGCTGAACTACATCGAAAACGGCGTGCAGGATATGTTTGACATCACCATCACCAACCAGGACCCCACGTCCAGCGTGGGCGCGCAGGTAATGGGCTACTATGGCTGTGTGTTGACCGGCGATATCCCGCTGTCCATTCTGGACGACGAGGAAGCCATGCTGAACTACGATTTCAATTTCAGCTATACCAGCGTCAAGCGTCTGGAAGCATTCAACGACCCTGCCAACCTGGGCAGCAACTGATTTTAGGAGGTATTTTTTATGAGCGCACTTTCTGCATTTCTGCATCCCGCTGTGACCCGCGAAGAAAAAGAGGTCATCATCTCCAAGCGCTTTCTGGGTGAGGACGGCAAACCTGTTCCCTTTAAGATCCGCTCTCTGACCCAGGAGGAGAACGCTGCCATCATCAAGGCGGCCACCCGGCAGAAAAAGGTGGACGGTCAGTGGCAGGATTCCATTGATGCCAACGAGCTGAGCGCCCGCACCATCGTGGAAGCTACTGTTTTCCCTGATTTCCGCAGCGCGGAGCTGTGTGAGAAATACGGCACCAAAGACCCGGTTCAGGTTCCCGGCAAGATGCTTCTGGCCGGTGAGTTTGGCCGCCTGATCGATGCCGTGAGCAAGCTCTCCGGCTTTGACAAGAGCCTGGACGAAGAGGCAAAAAACTGATCTCCGGGGGCAGCTGGGATATCGACGTGCTGGTGGCATACTACTGCTTCGATAACCTCAGCTGGCCCCCGGGCAAGTACGATGCCCTGCCGGTGCGTGAAAAGGCGCTGGTGAGGGCATTTGCTTTGCGCTCCATGGAAAAGCGCAGAGAGGAGACCCAGCGGATGAAGGAGGCGGGACGAAATGGCTAAAATTCAGGAAACGCTTGTCCTTCAGGATCGGTTTTCCTCAACATTTTCGAGCTATCTAAAATACGCTCAAAAAGCAGCGGTAGCAACTGGCGTTCTGAGAACCTCTGCCAATGGAGATTTTTCTAAGGTCGTGGACGCTATTGTGAACGTAAACAGTTCTCTGGCAGATATGGCAAGGGCGCAAACTGATGTAGCTAAATCTATGCAAGAGCAAAAAGACACTCTGGGAGAGCTTGCATCCGCAGCTACAAAGGCGGCAGAAGCCGCACAGAAGGCTACCACGGCAAACAGAGATCACAAAAAGAGCACGGATGAAGCAAAAAAATCAGCGGATCAGCTGACGCAAAGTCTGAAAAGCCTTGTTGCGTCCTATATCAGCATTCAGGGCCTGAAAAAGGCCGTTGACCTGTCTGACAGTCTGGTCTCCATGCGTGCCCGGCTCGATCGAATGAACGACGGCCTGCAGACCACGCAGGAGCTGGAAACGATGATCTACCAGTCGGCCCAGCGTTCCCGGGGCAGTTTTACCGATACCATGGGGCTGGTCTCCCAGCTGGGCACAATGGCCGGTGATGCGTTCAGCAGCTCCAAAGAGATCGTGCAGTTCGCAGAGCAGCTGAACAAGCAGCTGGCCCTTTCCGGTGCGTCCGGTTCGTCTGCGCAGGCCGCAATCCTCCAGCTGGAACAGGGACTTGCATCTGGCGTTCTGCGCGGTGACGAGCTGAACAGCGTGATGGAGCAGGCTCCTGCCCTCGCAAAGTCCATTGCAGACTATATGCAAGTCAGCGTGGGCGCGCTGCGCGAGATGGGCTCTAAGGGACAGATCACTGCCGACATTGTGAAAAACGCACTGTTTGCGGCGGCCAAGGACACGAACGCGGAGTTTGAAAAGACCCCCATGACCTGGGCGCAGGTCTGGACGGTGGCAAGCAATACCGCCGTCCGGGCGCTTGACCCGCTTCTGACGGCCATCAACTGGGTGGCAAACAATCTGGATGTTGCGATTCCTCTGGTAGTCAGCTTGGGTGCGGCGTTCGGCGTGCTCCTGACTGCCGCCAATTGGACAAACATCCTCGCAACGGCCACAAAAACAGCCGCATCCATGCAGGCGTTCTATAACGCCGTTATGGCGGCAAATCCCATCGCCCTGACTGCTGCGGCAGTTCTGGTGCTGGTGGCTGCTCTGTATGGCGGCGTGGCAGCATTCAACAAGCTGACCGGTTCCAGCATTTCGGCCACGGGCATCATCACCGGAGCCTTTACTACAATGGGAGCGGTTGCTCTAAATACTTTTGTCGTTCCGGTCTGGAATGCCTTTGCGGCACTCATCAACTTTTTCTTGAACTCAACGGACAATTTTGGACAGTCGTTTACCATTATGTTAAACGATTTGTATATTTCTTTTTTGCAGTGGGTTCAAGGAATTGCGCAAGCATTTGAAAAGCTTGTGCAAAAAATCCCTGTTATCGGTGAGCACTTTGGCTTTACAGAAGGACTTGGGTTCAATTCTTATGTAGAACAAAAGAAGAATGAAAACCAGAATCGAAAAAATTCGATGGGTTGGACTGACTACATGAAGCCCATTGAGAACTTCGACCTGGGCAAGTCCTATAAAGCCGGTTATAACTGGGGCGCGAACCTCGGAAAATCCGGCCTTATGGGCACCGGCACGGGACAGCTGGAAATTCCGCAGGCGGCAGACGTGAAAGACCTGCTGGGCAACATCGACAAGAACACCGGCAAGATCGCAAAAACCGTTGACCTGTCCGATGAGCAGATCAAGATGCTGGTGGATGTGGCAGAGCGCAAGTACGTCAACAACGTCAACCTGACAAGCCAGACCCCCATGATCACCGTGCAGGGGCAGAACACCGGCAACACCGAAAAGGATGCCCGAAATCTGGCAGACACCCTGCGGGATGTTCTGGTGGATCTGATGAACGCAGGCAGCACCGTCACCGTGCAGTAAGGAGAAAGAAATGTCCCTGTACAAACTGTATTTTTCCAGCGGCGCAACGGTGATCGCCCTGCCCATCAACCCGGAAAAGCTGCCGGAGACCATCTCTGCCGACAACGGAACCTATAACGTGCTGGGCCTTGGCCCTATCATGCAGCCCCGCACGCCGAACCTGCGCACCGTGTCCATTTCGGGCCTGCTGCCCGGTCGGCGGATGCCGGGCCAGACCGGCATTCATCTGCCCCCGGCGGTGTATATGGCGTTCTTCACCACTGCCATGAAGAAAAAGTCCCCCATCGTCTACACGCCCGTCCGGTTCTATGAGAACGGCGTTCCGTTCCTGGGGCCGAGCCTGGGCTTTCGGTGCCTTGTTACCAGCTTCAAGGCAGAGGAGCGCGGCGCGGAGACAGGAGATTTCTATTTTGACCTGAGCCTGACCGAGTACAAGGATTACTCCCCGCAGAGGGCTGTTGTGCAGGGCGCTGGCCAGACCGGAACCTTTTCCCCGGCCAGCATCGTTTCTGATGCGGCCAGCGTGGCCGCACGGGCCGTTTCGGCAGTTACGGCGGTAAACACTGCGGTGGATGCCGCAGGCGCTGTAAAGCTCTCTCTGACCCCCGTCAGAAGCACCCCCTCAGACAAGCTTGTTGTGGGGGCCAGACGGAAGGCATCCGGGAAAGTTTACGGCACCGGCAGCGGGGAGGAAGTTCTGACCAGCATCCATGGACAGATCGTTGTGGTGCGGCGCATCATCGACCGCGCCCGGCCCTGCCCCGTCTGCGTGGCAGACACCAGCGGCACTGTGCTGGGTTGGATGCCGGAGAACAGCCTGCAGGAGGTGGAAGGATGACCTATGAGCTTTTGGCCGCTCAGAAAGCCACCGGAAACACCCTGAACCTGACCAACAGCACCACGCAGGTGGTCTGGTCTACCCAGCGCACCGGTCAGCCGGGCAAACTGACCTTTACCTATCTTCGCACCCCGGAATCCAAGCTGGAAGAGGGAGACGTGATCCGCTTTTCTGTAAATGGTCAGCTGCAGTTTTACGGCTGGGTGTTTACCCGTGGCTTTGACCGCTGGGGGCCGGTGGACGTGGTCTGCTATGACCGCATCCGGTATCTCAAGGCAAACGCCAGCTACTCCTTCTACGGCCAGAGCGCCGGGGACATCATCAAGCAGATCGCGGAGGACTTTGAGCTGGACGTGGGCGAGCTGGCTGACACCGGCTATAAGCTTCCCTCCCTCATTATGCAGGACAAAAGCTGCATTGACATTATCAACACCGCCTTGCAGAAGACCCTGCTCAACACCGGCAAGGTGTATGTGTTTTACGATTCCGGTGACGGGCTGGCCCTCAAAGAGGCCAACGACCTGAAAACCGATATCGTCATCGGTGATTACAGCCTGATGACGAATTACACCTTCGATTCCTCCATCGACACACAGACCTACAACAGCATCAAGCTGGCCCGGCCCAATCAGGAGACGGGAAAAGCAGATGTTTTTGTGATGAAGGATTCGGAGCACATCGGGAAGTGGGGCCTTTTGCAGCTGTACCAGACCGTGGACGAGGCCGCCAACGACGCTCAGGTAAAGGAACAGGCGAAAGTGAGCCTGGAGTATTACAACAGGGTATTGCAGCAGCTCAAGCTCTCTTCTTTGGGCGTGCCGGGACTGCGGGCCGGGGCGCTGATTCTGGTGAACCTGTCCGACCTGGACGGCGAACCGTTCAAACAGTATGTCATGCTGGAAAAGGTGGAGCACACCTTCAAAAATGACGAACACGACATGGAACTGGAAGCAAAAGCACTGTAAGGAGGGAGAAGCGTGGATTTACTGGGAGTATTGCAGGAGATCAACCGGCAGACCAACGATGCTGGGCAGCCCACAGACCTGCAGATTGGCACAGTGACAAAAGCCCCGCCGGATGATGATGAGCTGGAGATCCAGATCAGCGAAGCAATGGCCCCGCTGAAGCAGGCCGTGCTTTACCTGGCAGAGCCTGTCATTGAAAAGAAAATTCCCATCCTGCGCCACCGGCACGAAATCAAAATCCTGCAGCACAAGCACGCAACGCCATCCGGCTTAAGCGAGGAAGCATTCACATCCCCACCCTACTTCACGGAGTGGTCGGCCCTTCCGGATGGATTTGATGCAAAGGTGCAGGCAGAAAATTTTGTGGGCTGGGAAAACGGCGCTGCGCTGCCTTTGAGCAAGGACAAAAAGTACATCATTTTGAACCCGGCCCTGAAAGCCGGGGACAAAGTGCTGCTCCTTCGTGTTCAGAGCGGCCAGAAGTTCATTGTTCTTTCCCGAGTATACGGAGGTGAATCGTAATGGCTACGCTTCCCACAGGCGCGTCCATCAACCTTTCCGGCGGCGTGGAGTACGTTTCTCAGCCGTCCAGAACCTGGTTCATTGACCAGATATCTGGCCGCATCACAGGGGAGTGCGATGGGTACGAGGCCGTAAAGCAGGCCGTGAACGTGATTTTGAACGTGGAACGTTACCGCTGGCAGATCTTCCGGCCTTACAGCGGCATGGAGTGGGAGGGCCTGCTTGGGCAAGACCCGGGCTATGTGGCTGCCGAACTGCAGCGCCGCCTGGAAGAGGCTCTGACCGTGGATGACCGGGTCACCGGCGTGAAGGACTTCTCTTACACAGTGCAGGGACAGGCCCTGACAGCATCCTTTACCGTCTCCACGATCTACGGCGAAATGCAGGCAAGCACGGAGGTGAACACCGCAGCATGATCGATTTTTCTACCGCACAGTACCGGGCGATTCTGGACTATATGCTATCCCAGATCCCGGATGACTACGACAAGCGGGACACAAGCCCCATCCCAACGGCTCTTTCTCCCGCCGCCTATGTCTTTGAGGGGTTCTTCCTTTCCCTGAACATGGTGCAGCGACAGGCGTTTTTTCAGACAGCCACTGGCAGAGCGCTGGATCTGCTGGCCCCCATCGCCACCGTTACCCGCAAGCAGGCCACGGCGGCGGTGAGAAAAGGCGAGTTCAATATTGATATCCCGCTGGGCAGCCGGTTTTCTACCATCAACGGCGCGGACAGTATCAATTTTATTGCGCTGTCCGCTCTGGGTTCCGGGCACACCTACCGCCTTTTGGCCGAAACACCCGGCACCATCGGCAACGACTACACCGGACCTATCCTACCCATCGACACCATTCAGGGCCTGACTTCTGCCCGGATCTCGGATATCCTGACACCCGGAGACGAGACCGAGACCGATGACGAATTCCGCGCCCGCATCGAAGCGTCGCTGAACAGCCGCTCATTTGGCGGCAATGTGGCGCAGTACGTGGAGGAGATCGAGAAGCTGGACGGTGTGGGCGCTGTGCAGGTGTACCCGACATGGAGAGGCGGCGGCACGGTGCTCTGCTCCGTTCTGGGTGCGGACTGGCTGCCTGCATCCACCGACCTTGTGCAGACCATTCAGAACACCATCGACCCGGTGCCGTACTCCGGGCAGGGGCTCGGTCTTGCGCCCATCGGTGCAAAGGTAACGATCACAGCCCCGGAGAAGCTGGAAGTTTCGGTCACCGCATCGGTGACGCTCCTGCCCAGCTACTCGCTGGATACAGTTCGCACCGCGGTACGGGAGGCGCTGGAGGCATATCTGCTCAATGTGCGGAAAAGCTGGGAGACCAATATCAGCAAGACCGGCATTGAGTATAGCGCCAACGTCTACACGGCCCGCGTATCTGCGGCCATCATCACGGCAGAGGGCGTGGTAAACGTGACAAACGTCCAGCTGAACGGAGCAGCGGACGATTTGATTCTGACAGAAACCGGCGCACGGCAGCAGGTTCCTGTGGTTGGGACGGTGACGCTGCATGAAGCTTGATCTTTCGCACGACCTGCTGCCGCTGCTGCCGCCCATCTACCGGGAAGTGCAGGACTATCAGAAGATCTGCACTGCTGAAAAAGCGGAGTTTGACCTGCTGGCCGGTTCCGTGGAAGGGGTCCAAAGCAACTTCTTTTTCCAGACCATGGACGAGGATTCCGTTGCACAGTGGGAAAAGGTGTTTCACATCGTGGCTGTCCCGGAAAAGGAATCTTTGCAGTTTCGCAGGCAGCGTGTAATGACCCGCATTGCGACCCGCCCGCCCTACACACTGGGGTTTCTGTATCAGAAGCTGGATGAGCTGATTGGCGCGGGTGAATGGACGTGCTCCATCACATACCCGCTCTACGAGCTGAGGCTTGCGACGAGCGCAAAGAACCAGTCGTACTACGACGAGGTGACGCACCTGATCAACCAAATCAAGCCTGCACACATCGTCTTTATCAGTATGCCGTACCTCAAGACCGGAATCCTGATCACAGAGCAGGTCGATGTGCAGAAATACGATTATCAATATCGTCTGGGCGGATGGACCCTTGGGAAAAAGCCGTTTGCCGAGTTCGGAGGATGGACGACCGCAAAGGCTGCTGCATCACCGACACTGACGCAGACGCTTCTTCTGGGCGTTGCCCACAGGGCGGCAGAGCTTGCCACGACGGCACGGCTCAACCGCGCGGCGACCGTGAAACTGCTGAAAAGCGTCATTGCATCTGCGACACTGCAGGTGGGTTCTGAAACGTTGATAATCTCAGGCGAGAATCTGAAGCTGGAAGCGTCCGTAGAGCCGATGGCGGACATTCAGACTGTCACGCACTACGAGATACTGAACGATGCGGGAGAAACGCTGTACGCATCGGACTGCTATTTCGGCATTACCGAAAAAACGGACGTGGACGTAAATCTCTCTATTCTGGAGGGGGCGGACACCGTGCTGGCAAACGGAAGCCGGTATCACTATCTTCTGGGCAGCTGGCTTTTGGGCAAGGATGCTTTCGCGTCACCGGGACAAAATTATTTTGTCCCGGTGACGGCCGCCACGCCCGCTTCTGCATCTGTGACCCCGCTACTTTTGGCAAGCCTTGCCTCGTATCTGGCGGATCACATCAACATGGTGCAGCTGAACGGCGAGTATACCGTTCCGAACCTCGCAAAGAGCCTTTCCGGTGCGGCAGTCACGCTGCAGTATGAGCTTCTGCCATCGGAAAAGATCACAAAAGTTTCTGCCATCTCCGCACAAGATGCGTTCGGAGCCGCCCTCACACAGGACGATGTTAGCATCGAAACCACGACCAGAACAAAGTTCAAACACACCATTATCTTCAAGGAGGGAACATTGCTTTATGGCGGATGATATCCTGAAAAACATTCCTCTTCCCGCTGATCTCCCGGAAAATTGGACATCCCAACAGACAGTCGCCCCGACCGGCGCAGAAGTCGGCATGGATGAACAGCACGGGTACAACTACCTTATGAAGCAGGTCAATAACGCGCAGAAGGCAGCAAAGGCGCTGAATGCGGGCAAAGCAGACTCCGTCGATCCACATGATCTTTTTATTCCAATTACGGGGTGGCAGACAGACACAGAAGTTGCAGAGTACCCGCATTACATTGATATTACAGCAGATGTTACGTCCACGACTGTGGTATCTGTCAGTATTGACCCTGCAAGCGCAAACGTAGCCGGTAAAGCTATGCTTGTAAACCCCGAAACTCGAACCGGAGCTATCCGTATCCGTGCACACAACGTTCCGACTGCGGAAATTTCTGCCCGGTGGTATCCCATCAAGTATGGTGGCCAGTTCTATGGTGACGGCTCAATCTATTCCAACTTCCTGCTTGCGGCACATCCTGTAGGTAGTATCTATCAGACCATCAGCCCTGAAAATCCGTCCGTAACTTTTGGCGGCGGCACGTGGAAAAATATTGCGCAAGATAGGGTGTTAATGGGTGCAAGCAACACACACCCAGCTGGTACAACGGTAGAGGCAGGTTTGCCGAATGTTAAAGGTACGTTTATTGCCGCACTTCGAGATGGCTTTACCGACGATTCAGCTAATAAAATAACAGGAGCTTTCTACGAAAACGGCATCACTACCGGAGAGGATAACTATAACAGCATCTCAACAGATGTCGGTATTCCCTCCGGCGGTGCGCCCTTCGGATTTGATGCCTCTCGTTCCAATTCCATTTATGGTCGTAGCACTACCGTCCAACCCCCGGCATACTTTACTTACACTTGGCTTCGTACTGCCTGAAAGGAGAAACAATGGCACTAGGAGAAATCAAAAATGGCATTGGCCCTGATGCCTATGCTATCTATCAGCAAGTCCTTGCGGCGGTAGTCGAGCGAGACCACCCCGTGGGCAGTCTGTACATCAGCGAAAACGCAACCAGCCCTGCCGAGCTGTACGGCGGCACATGGGAACGCATCGAGGGCAAGTTTATCATGGGCGCAAGCGATACCTACCCGGCAGGGAGTACGGGAGGTAGCACGACGCATGAACATGAGTACAAATTAGCGTTTATGTGGCGGCTTGGTGCTTTGGTCGGATATCCGGCATCCGCCATTTCCACATATAACTACAAAACACAATCATGGAGCAATGATAACAAAAGAGTTAATGACGGACAGTATACACTTGCCAATGATGGATTTTCCTCGACATATGGTGAGAAGCCCAGTGGAGAAGTGTACTCCGTTGCAGGAAACACCGCATCTAGCTCTAGCATTTCTCCCTACTACTCAATGTACATCTGGCACAGAGTGGCATAACTGAAAGGAGCACACATGAAGATCATCGACAGCAACGGCGTAGAAATCGCCACCCCCGACCTGACGAAAGGCTCCCTCAAGCAGGAGACCCAGACCATCCATCACGATGCTGTGGCGGGCGTGGAAGAGGTCAGCCACTACGAGACCGAAACCTTGCCGGACGGAACCCCTGCAATATACTATGACGCAGATGGTCGCGAAAAAGGCCGTGATGTCCGCAAGGTGGTGGACGTGCCCGGCGTGGAAGCACAGGAAGCCTACGACGAAGAGGTGGAGGTACAGCGGTATGTGCTGTACACCGCCGAAGAGCTGGCTGCACAGGAAAAGGCCCGCAAGGAAGCAGAGGAAAAGGCACAGCTGCCCACCGCAGAAGAGCGTATTGCTGCTCTGGAAGCGGCTATGCTCGACCTGCTGGCCGCACAGTAAAGGAGGATGTTATGGTTTTGTTCTATGTGACCCAAATTAAATTGCACCGCTTTGACGGCGCTTTTACCATCGACAACGTGCCTGACCGGTACAAGGATGCCGTGATGAAAAAGCTGACGGAGGAGGGATTTTATGAGGTGGAAAGTAATGCTTGATTTCCTGCGGGATATCTTCTCTGCGCTCTCCCATGCTGCCGGTGACAGTGCCGACAAGGAAGAGCCTGCCCCTGCACCGGACGTGCCCACTGTGGACACCGTGACCGGGTGGGCAGGGGAACCGCCCTACCGGTACATTGACGTGAGCCGGTGGCAGGGAAAAATCAAAATGGAGGGCTGGGCGCAGGTAAAAGCGGCAGGCTACAAAGGCGTGATGCTGCGGGCCGTAGGGAGCCGCAACGGTGTGCCCTACATCGACCCCACCTTCGAGGACAATTATGCCAACGCAAAAGCGGCAGGGCTGGACGTGGGCGTGTACTACTACACGAACGCCTCCTGCGAGAAGCTGGCAGACCGGGAGCTTGCCGTGCTGCGGAAGGCCCTGGTCGGGAAAGAGATGACCATGCCGGTGGCAGTGGATCTGGAATCGCCGAGTCTTGCCGGGATGCCCTATGGGGACTTATCCAATCTGGCAGCCTATCATCTTGAGCAGATCGAGAAGATGGGGTTCTACGCCCAGCTCTACACCTACACGAGCTACGCCAACGTCCATCTGGACATGGCAAGGCTTGCAGGGCGGTGGGACGTGTGGCTTGCTGACTATACCGGCAAGACCCCGAAAGTTGATTTCAAGTACAATGCCCACCAGCACACCAGTAAGGGCCGCGTGCCGGGCATCTCCGGCAACGTTGACCTCAACGTGACAGAGATCAACTACCCCCGTATCATCCGCAAGAAGGGTCTGACCCGTCTCCGGGAGGACAAATGACCGAAAAAGAAGCTTTGCTGTGGGTGCTTGGCATCCTGGGTAGCCTGTGTGCTGCAGCCATCACCATTGACAAGGTGCTGGAAATCATTCACAAGTACATCAAAAAGGCGCAGGAACCGGACAACGTGCAGAACAAGCGGCTGGATGAGATGGACAAGCGCGTCGGCACCTTAGAGCAGGGCCAGCTCCAACACACGCAGGCCCTTGCCCGAGATCTGCGCCGCTTTGAAGAAATTGACGAGGTGAGCCGTCTGACCCTCGACGGGGTGCGCAACCTTCTGGATGCGCAGCTGTCCGGCAACAATCGCGAGGGGATGCAGAAGAGCCGCACCGACATCGACAACTATCTTTTGAAAGGAGTTACCAATCATGGAAGCGATTCGTAACCTTTTGACCGCACTTCCCGCCCCTGTGGCCCTCGTGCTCATGCTGGGCGGCTTCGTGTTTTACGCCCTGGGCTGCATCCGTCTGGGCTATGGTGCCGCTGTCAAGGGCACTGTGCTTGACCTGATCGAGCAGGCAGAGCACGAGATTCAGGGCACCAAGCGCGGCGCAGAACGCAAAGCGTGGGTGGCGCAGATGCTCCGCATGGCCCTCAACGCCAGCAAGTGGGGCAAATTCATCTCGTGGGCCATCACCGATGAGACCATCGGCACCATTATCCAGTTTTTCTTTGACCGCATGAAGGCGGCATTGCAAAAGCAGTAAGGAGCGGCAATGTATTATCTCAAAAATACGGAAATTGGTGAACCACGCGCTATTTACAAAGCAAAAGGTGCTGACCGATTTTATCGCGGTACTTTTTCCGGTATGAACAAAAAATACTGGGGCATGAAATTATATACATGCAAATCTCTTCGTCGCATTAAAGCCATTCGCGAACATCTTTATTCCTACTCAAAAGAGCAGTTTGACGTGTATGATGAAAACGGAAAGGTTGAAATCTGATCCGTGGAAAGGAATTATCCTATGGCAAGCACTACATACAATACCCAAGTATGTTTTCGTGACCTCACGAAAACATACCATCTCGGAAATGCCAACAAAATGGTGACAAAATGTCACCGGTTTGCCACGCTTGGCAATATGGTGCGCAACGCTGGACAGCTGCCGCAACCTTTCTGGCTCGGTGCTGCCTGTGGCGGCGGCTCGCGTAGTGCTGCCCCCTGCGCTGCAAGGACTTGACCGAAAGCAAATGGCAGCCGCCATCAAAAACGCACCGCTTGGGAGGGTAGACCGAAAGATAGCTCTTTTGCGGTACGTTGAGCGGCTTCCGCTGCCGGACATTGCAGCACAGACGCATTACAGCAGGACGGCAATAGGCTATCGGCTGAAAAGCATTGCAAAAGTTTTTGAGTAAAGCAAACCCCCGGTGTTCCGTTTGGAGCATCGGGGGTTTTTCTATTTTTTCTCTTTTTTGAGTTCTTTGAGACGGCTTGCAAGTTCTTCTTCCCATCCCTCATGTTCTTTTAGAAATGGGGCGTATATCAGCTCTTCAGCTGCTTTGCGGGCCGCAACAGCTTCCTCGATTGTTTCATAGGTTCCAAGGTACGTCTTGTGTCTTTTAAAGCAAATTACAGCGCGGTAACGATTTTTGTCTTTGAAAACGCCACTGTGCCCTGTGGTTGAGTTTTGATTGACTTTCCCGCTAAGACGCAACTTTACAGATACAAGGCTCGATCCGTCCACATCCGCTTCACGATGAATCGCGTCAGAGAAGAGCTTAACGTTATTGGTACACTTCTTACACTTTGAAATTTTTTTCACTTGAAACAGACGCATATCGGACTTTCTGCCGCAAACAGGGCACAATGCGGTACAAAAGAGGTCATTCCCTTTGACAGACGGATTTTTATAAACATCAATAATTTTCCATCCATTGATGACCTGGCCGATGTACTGCTCCTTTCTTTTTTTCAAAAATTCCTGACTGCGCTGTCCTGCCATGCGGCGATTTGCACAAGCCTGACAGCTTGTACTTTTTCCGTTTTTAAGAGACTGTATATAGACATCTTTCACGGTGCCGCATTCGCAGCGGCACTTTACATAGCCGCTCTTTTCGGATGCACCTATCACAATCCAGCTCCCAAAAGTATGACCCGTCAAGTCTTGTGCTGCCATACCGGAATCCCCCTCAGATCAGCTTATAGTGCTCGGCCAGCAGGAAGCGGACGTATGCCGGGCAGTCGCGGGTGCTGGCACACCAGTTCTGCACCGTGCGCAGCGGGATACCCGTCCGCTTTGCAAAAGCGGTCTGAGACAGGCCAGTGCAGGCTACCAGCTCCCGCATAGACAAGTGCGCCAGATCCCAGATGGAAGACAGCTTTTCCTTCTCAGCATCCAGATCAAGGCAGCTGTCAGCATCGTCTGGTACGCTCAGAGTGATGTTGTTGACAAAGATTTCCTTCGGCTGCTCTGCGGCCATTGAAAAAAGCTCTGCTTTGGTATACATGATTGACTTCCTTTCTTTCGTGTGATAGGATAGTTGCACACCTCCGTGTGAGGTGTCTTTCACAAAATCCCCCGTTCGGTGTGGCAAGCATCGGGCGGGGGATTTTTTATTTAGTAGATCTCAACGCCCAGTTTTTCGGCGGCGGCTTCAACGATTTCTTCAAACGAGGGGCCGCGATTCGAGTCGTTCCAGTCGTAATCGCCAGCGGATGCAGCTTCCCACTCTTCTTCCATGTCAGCTGCCTTGCACAGCTCGGTGCACAGCTCGTAATCCCAGACATCGGACTTGCGGATGTCAGCGGCGATTTCAATAGCGTTTCTCATAATTTTGTACCTCCATGTTATTGTGTGTTTGTGTCTTTCACTGTCTTTATTATACGCCCAATGAGTGTAAACGTCAAGCACTTTTTGAAAATATTATACTCATTGAGTGCAAATGATTGAGCGCCTACACAGTCCTGTGCCGTGTGGGCGCTTTTCTTTTTGTCCTTCGTTGTACGTTCGTTGACTCTCTCGGCGGTTTAAAAAGGTACACTGGTGCTACAAGATCAAGAAAGGACGGGGAAGCTTTATGGCATATCCTTTTGGCGGCTGGCAATCAAACCCTTACAGCGGGATGCCACCGATGGGTTTTGGGCAAGGACAGTATCAGCAGCAAATGGCCCAGCAGGCCGCTCCACAGAGCGGGGGACAAAGCCCCTTCACGATGGTGCCGACAATCGCGGATGTGGACAAGGTCATGGTGCAGCCCGGAGAAACGCGCTGGATCATGGTGCAAAACGAGCCTGTCATGGCTGTCAAAAAGGCAGACACGATGGGCTATGCGTCCGGCGAGTACTACCGCCTGACAAAGATCGACCCGGCGGCCGTGCAGACATCGGCAGAGACGCAGTATCTGACCTCTGCGCAGGCAGATCAGAAGATACAGGCTGCCGTAAAGGCCGAGGTGGAGCGCGTGATGGCGCAGTATCAGACGGCCCCGGCGGCTCCTGCAAGGCCCGCACGGGCAAAGGAGGGTTAAGGTATGGCAAATCCTTTGATGCAGTTCCTGGGCGGCTCAGGAAGCCCGGCGATGCCCGGCCCGATTGGCAATGTGATGCAGCTTCTCCGGCAGTTTCAGCAGTTCCGCTCCGCTTTCCAGGGAGATCCCCAAAAGCAGGTGGAAGAGCTGCGCAAGTCCGGCAAGATGTCAGATGAGCAGTACCACCAGCTGGAAGCGATGGCAAAGCAGATCATGCCTTACCTCAAGTAGTCGAAAGTCGTGCGCACGGCTTGAAATTTTTCACACTTAACAAGAAAGGAAATCAATCATGGATAATATGTCTCTGAGCGATATCGCTGCCGTGACCCGTGGCAATGACAAAGACGGCTGGGGCCAGGGCGGTGCGTGGTGGATCATCATCCTCTTCCTGTTCGTCCTTATGGGCGGCAACGGCTTCTGGGGCAACCGAACCGGCGAGTTTGGCCAGTATGCGACCGCCGCAAGCCAGCAGGAAATTCTCTTCGGCCAGCAGTTCGGCCAGATCAACGACAGGCTGACAAATATCGGCAACGGCATCTGCAATCTCGGTTACGAGATGCAGGGCAGCGTCGGCCAGCTGGGCAAGGAAGTCGCTCTGGCTCAGGCGGGCACCAACACCGCCATCCTGCAGACCGGCAACGGCATCCAGGCACAGCTTGCTCAGTGCTGCTGCGACAACCGGTTGGCGACTGCCAACCTGGCAGCCCAGATGGACAAGCAGACCTGCGCGATCAACTCCAATATTGACGCGAAGTTTGCCGAGCTCCAGAAGCAGCAGTATGAGCAGACCATCGCGGCCCAGAATCAGAGGATCAGCCAGCTGGAGCTGGCCTCCCAGATGTACGGCGTTGTGAAGTACCCCAACGGCTACTCTTACAATGCGGGCCCGAGCCCCTTCTGCGGCTGCAATAACGGTTGCGGCAACATCTAACACATACGCCCTTTTGGCGAGGATCGGCGGGGCGGCAAAGGCTGCTCCGCCATTTTATATAAGGAAGGAGATATTTTATGTCTAAATCCGCGATTTATACCGCCAACACCTCGGCTCAGACCGTGGCGGTAAACGACGTTATCCCTGTCGGCATCACTTCCCGGCGGTTCGGCTGCAACATCCGGCAGGATGGCAACACCATCACCCTGCTGGGCCAAGGCTACTACCATGTGACCGTGTCTGCAACACTGGCCCCCACGGCGGCGGGAACCGTGACCCTGACCGGTCAGAAGGATGGCGTGGCTGTCATCGGTGCTACCGCTTCTCAGACTGTGGCCGCTGCGGCTGCACCGACCAATCTGGCACTGACTTTCCTGGTGCGCAATGCATGCGGCTGCGAAAGCTCTATCCTGAGCTTCCTGCTGACCGGAACTGCTGCCGTGGTGAACAACCTGGCTGTGACCGTGGAGAAGCTGTAAAAAGGAGGATTTGGTTATGATGGACGAAGCAAAATTTGCAGGGTATAAGGACACACTCGTTCATGCTGCAAAGCAAATGGCCGAAGAGTACAGCGACGCGATGAACTACGCAAGCATGGCGATGGACTATAAAACTGTCTGCCCCTACGCTTCTTCTGAGTGGTATAAGCTCTCTGGGGAAGAAATGGAGCACGCTGACGCAAACCGCCGCATTGCGCAGAAAATCCTTACAGGCGTTGACAGCGAGGATTCTGCAGCAGGCGTAGAGCTGCATCACATGTGGAGCATGGCGGAAGACCTTGTTTCTGGTCTGTGCGAAGCCGTTACAAAAGAACGCTCCGCATACATGCGTTGAATTTTTGCAACATTTGTTGTAAGATAAGGTGGACGATTTATCGCTTTTAGAATTCGCCATAAGCGAACAACAAACTAACAATTAAAGTAAAAATAGCATAAATACGAAAAATATTATTGATTTGTAATCAGTGGGTTGCAGGTTCAA
>UMBM01004509.1_pt1 | contig 34821 bp, 28 predicted proteins | sample 1963971 | NCBI WGS metagenome assembly UMBM01 (sample SAMEA4835942, study PRJEB28245) | human gut metagenome | biome: gut microbiome; material: fecal sample | place: Denmark | collected 2008 | reverse complement strand
TCGTCCATGTGGCGAGGATCAGCACCAGCATGGCAACGATAGGCAGCCCTAGACCTGCGAACATGGCGGCCACGTCGTAGTTGCCGGTGCCGATGGACATGATGGCACCCACCAGGATCATCAGTAGAGCCGCAGGCATAACGCCGATCAGGGTAGCCTTCACCACGTCACCGCGGGTCTTGCAGTAGCGGGTATAGTCAGAGTTACAGGTAGCGCCCAGCGCGAACAGGCCGATAACGGTGGAGATCGCGGCGGGCAGGGGCATCAGGTTCTCCGAAACGGCAGAGGCGATGTTGCCCCAACCGGCGGTGTTGATGGAATGGATGCCGCCATAGGCGCACAGCAGCACCAGCAGCGGAACGGCGATATAATTCAGAACCGCCATCCACTTCACGCCGTAAACGGCGGTGATGAACATGACGACACCCCAAACGACGCAGCTCAGCCAGAAGGGGAACTCCACGCCCAGATGCAGCATCAGCGTGTTGAAGGCCACGGCGCAGGTGGCGGTCTGCACGGCGAACCAACCTGCCTCACAGATAAAGATAACCAGCGCCATTGTGAAGTTGGCGCCTGTCATGCCGAAGGCTCTGGTGGAACACATGGTGGCGTTCAGACCGGTGTCAGAGCCGACAATGCCGCCCAGGATCATCATGGTGCAGCAGATGGCAAACCCGATGAGGGTGGCCCAAAAGATGGAGCTCATCGTCAGCACGCTGCCGAAGATGCCGCCCACCATCAGCATGGGGATGCAGATCATGGTGCCTACCCAGATAAAGGCGATACTCCACCATGAGCGTTTTTCGTTGGGTTGGATCTGGGATAAGCCCTTATCCTCTTGCTTGGTTTCCGTTACATTGGTCTTGTTTTCTTCCATGTTGTTATTCTCCTCTCTCTAAAATGTAGGGACGGGGGAATGCTCTCATTTAGACAGAAAGCCGGGAACGGGAACTGTGCCCCGTCCCCGGCTTTTCGTCGATGTAAGGAAGCTCGCTGTTGTCGGGTTCTGCAGGAATGCGCTTACTTGGCGGGGTAACGAACGATTCTGCCGGTGTACTCCACGTTCTTGAAGTAGGGAGCCCACACATCGTTGATGGCGGCCTCGCCGTTCTTCCACCAGCGCTCATCCACCTCGATAATGCCGATGTCCACATACTGACCCTCCTTGGTATCAGCATTGGTCAGAGGCATACCATCATTGATCTCGTAGAAGGAGATGATGTCGGGGGCGGTCATGACCACGATGCCATCCTTGTAGATGACCAGATTCTCGTTCTGGAACAGAACCGTATAGGTGGAGCCGTCTTCACCCGCGACAGTGGCGGTGCCATAATCGAAGCCGCCGGCCGTCTTTGTTTCCACCTTGGTGATCTTACCGCGGCAAACGGCCTGGCACTTCAGGCTGGAATGCTTGGCGAGATACGCATAGAAATTCTCGGTGGTGTTCTCGGTCTTATACGTGGCCATCACTTCGCCGACGGTCTTGGCACGGGTAATGGTGCCATTGCCGATAGCGGCCTCGATCTGCGCCTGATTGACCATCCAGCCGGACAGACCGGCCATCATATCAAAGGCCACGCAGATGTTTCTGCCGATGACCTCGGCCTCGTGTGCATCGCGGGGATCGGCCAACTCAATGGTCAGGCGGTTGTTCTTGTGGTCGGCCATAGCCAAAGGAGAGGTATCCAGACCATTGACGTGCAGCAGCAGCGTGTCCAGAGCGGGAACAGCGCGGGCGGCACCGTCTGCATCAATGACGGGGATATCGTTCATCATGGCGATCAGCATGGGAACGAAGGTGTTGAAGCCGCCGATCTCAACGGGAATCGTATAGCTCAGGGTGCGACCCATGGTCGCAGCCATATCCACCAGAGCGTTGTAGGCGTTGACGGCGTAGGGCGTAAAGTCAATGTCCTTCAGTGCAACGGGAGAACCCATGCCTGCGGTCACAGCGGCATAGGCGTTGACATTCATCTCACCAGTGGAGATCATGCGGAGCTTCGGATCACCATGTTTCTTGATGTAGTTCTCCAGCATCTCCAAACCGGAGCTGGCAGAACCACCACCGCCGGCACCCAGGACGGTGGCACCATAGATGATGTTGATAATATCCTGACGTGACAAAACAGTAGACATTTCGAGTTCCTCCATATTCTTAATTTTTGTGGCGTTCCCGCCATCTCTGCTTAAAAGTATACAGAGTCTCGGTGTATAGGTCATCGGATAGCCAACTAAGGATTTCATCGTTTCATTGGTCGCAGAAACAAAGAGGGACTGTTTTGGCAGCCCCTCTTTGTGCATCTTGCTTTGCTAATTTGTAAGTATCTCCTAAATCCCTTTCAAAATACGGTAGACCACCGCAGCTTTATATACCGCCAGCGTTGCGGGCATCTGTACCAGATCACATTTCAAAACGCTCCGGATCTTATTGAGTCGGTAATGCACGGTATTTTTATGAAGATATAGCAAGGTGCCTGTGCTCTGCGTGTTGGATTCCGCATCAAGAAGATAAGTGCATAGCGTTTCAATCAGGATATCACCGTCCGCAGTATCCTTCAGCTTCCTGATGGGCAGCAGACAGTCTGCTACCGCATCTTCCCCCTGCTTCACGGAGTCGATACATGATTGCACATAGCGCACATCACTGTCTGAATAGATCTTGCGCCGCGGATACACAGCGCAGAGCTCTGCAAAGCAGCGTATCATCCGATTATATGCATCGCGGGCCTGCGATGTGTTCTCAAGATCGTCAAAGACACAGCCGCGTGCAGCATATCCCTCTTTTTCAAGCAGGGAGACAAAATCCTCACCCATCTCCCGCGTATTTTCCTCAAGCAGCATCCCGTCGGTCAAGGCGACAATATAGGTGCCGTAGCTATCAACGATGACGATCTTATGGTGCTCCTGCAGGTACACCTTCAGCTTCAGGACAACGTCCAGCTTTTGGCTGGCGGTCAGCTCCTGCCCTGTTCTCAGATCCGAAAGCTGCAAAACCCACATGGTGTTAACGGCACTTATGGAAATGCCCATTTGCTGTGCGAGTCTACGCATTTTGGCGGGATCGTCTGTCAGGACCGCTTCTACCAGCGCATCTGTACCGTCATAATAAGTGCCTTTGTCCCAGATGTTCAAGAATAACGCAACAACATCTACTGCTTGCTGCAGCCTTTCAGGATCCATTTGGTCAAACTCGTCCAGCGCCAGCAGGTGCATCCCTCGATGGGTCTTTGACGGAACGGGTATATCCCACAGTTTGAAACTGTGGCCTTCCAATTCCATTGTCTGCTGTCCCTTTGATAGAGTCTTCCGCTTTTGCAGCATCTGCAAAAGCGCCGGGTAGTCCCATTGGTTGGAAACCGGCCATGCCGCCGCGCCCCTTCGTTCCAGATACCGATCCGTCAGCAGCAAAGTACAGCGCATACGGTCGGACAGCAGGCGCAAGGCGGTGTTGATGTTCCGCTGCTGTGGCTCCAAAAGCGCAATGCTGTTCATCACCTCGGCGGTATAATAATTGCCCTGCATTCGCCGCTTGTGGATATACTCGACTATATCCGTGATCATATCCGAGTATCGGAAGTCCATGCGGCCAAAGGGCATGGCAATCAGCGGGAGGTTGATCTCATCCGCAACGGCAATCAGTGCATCGTCGATCTGAGGAATAAAGACCCCAACGTAAAACAGAACAAGTCCTGCCGCGCCCATACTGCGCAAATGCCGCAAAACACTACACTGTCGGCTAACATCATCTTTAATGGTTACGAGAGCAGATATGACCAACTCGTTTCCGACAATCAGCTCGTCAGATAATAGATTTGTTTCCGGCCACTCCAGCACACTGACAGAGGATACCGCACGATCCAACCCTTTTGCGCCGGCGACTAACTGCGCTTCACGCAGTGTGGGAAGTCTCAGGCAATCCGCAACAGTCACGTTCATAGGATATCTCCTTTCAGCGGGACGCTTACTACCAATCGACACTCTTCCACTTTGATGTTACCAGACTTTTCACCGAGGAGCAATGGCTATCGGTACAATTTCTGACTGCCTTTTATTGTTCACACAGCTAAAGACACACCAGAGGCACTTACTTCAATACTGTACCTTGCCTTCGGAAATATATTTCATATTGATTCGCTCGTTTGGTATTTGCTCATATTACACTACTTGTAGCTACGATTTACAAAACACATTGCCACGACCACAGCATGATAATCAGCAGCATGGTGCCTATTACCGCATAAATCTTCTTGACCGGTTCTATGTTGCTTCCCTCATTCAGCCTGCCGGCATCGGCAGGTTCCCCCTCCCGCATTCCGAGCAAAAAAGAAACGGCGCCATCCGAAAGGTTGGCGCCGCAATAAGGATCGTATTTCATATGTAGTTTCTTCCTTGGGCAGCATCCGACATTCGAGCCGTTTCTCAACGCCCATTGGGGAACATAGAATTATAGCTCAGTGGTATTTGTAAAGAGTTAGACTTCGCAGTCTAGCATGAATTGGCAAGGTTTATTATTGGTCGTGTTGAAGATAATATTTTCAGCCTTCGTTTTCGGCCTTTAATAACATCATGCGCCTTTCGCCTTTTCCGTTGGGAAAAAAGCGCAAAGTGTTCAGACGGTGCGTTCGTTAGAAGCAACATCAATTTCGTCCACCCCAGTTGTAATAACTACTCTGGTTCGGTAGGTAGTACCTGTTGTGCCGTTGTAGGTTTTGGTAATACCAACTTGCCCGACTGCATCAATCGGCCATGAAGCGGCAGGCGTCCAGCCTTTACCAACCTTTTTTTCCAAATAGAGCGTACCTACAGATGTAGTTGTCGATTTCTTAGGATCAATCGCTACAGACACAGAAATTTTCTTGCCGGAAATTGATATAAGCGGAACAACTGTGTTGGTACTTGCCCATTGGGGAGTGATAATATGCAATGATTTACTTGGCACTTCATCGGTTACTATTTCTGTTGCCGATACAGGCATCACAGGAGTTGTCATCAAAATAACTGTGGTCAATGCTAATGTAACGATTTCCTTTTTCCTCATAAACAAAACCTCCTTGTGCATTATTAGGAATCACTTATATAACGGACAAGGAGCGAAAAAGGGACACATCTCATTGACTTATTCCTTCGCAATACCAGCGGCAATTTTTATTAGTTCGTCCTCCTCAAGCGAACCATAGACTGCAAAAGAGCAACCGTCACAGTCAAAGCACACATATTTTAAATTGTCTTTTTCAAAGAAATAGCCCGTTATTCCGTTTTTATCCAAGGATTCTATATCTGCGTCTTCGACATCAACGTAGATTCGTATGTCCGACTGACTAAGCAGAACGGTAAAGTAATCAGAACTACCAACTTCATATTTATAACTAATGAATTCCGGTAACTCAATCGTATTCTGCAATTTTGCCCCAGTAGGGAGATAGGTAGGATGATAAGTCTGTAAGCATGGCGACATATTTTCTCCATCGCTTTGCAGTTCAAAGCTGCTATATTTCTCAAATCTTTCGATTACCCATGCGATTACCTTTTCTCTAAACTGAGCATTAGCCACCATAACTGTTGAGAACAATATTACTAAAGTAATCGCGGCAACTGCGACAGCTTTTCTAATGCGTCTAAATATAAGTGTACCCTGCTGATCAGATCTATGCACGTCGGGATCTTTTCTCAACTCCGCGCGTAAATATTCTTTCATCGCAATTATACATGCCTGATTAAGAGATTCATCCGAAATCAGTTGCTCTGCGCTAAGGCCAATACTTGAAGAAAGGAAATTTCGGTAAAAACGAAAACTTCCCTTTGCGTTTTTTATCTGGAAGAACTTTTCGGTGTCTTCTGGGGATAAATAGAAGCAGTACCTACTAAATAGTAAGACAATCACCTGATGCGGCAATAATAAAATCTTTTCACTTAATGTGCAAAGCGCTGTTTGGGGCAGATCTACATATGAATAAGCGGCGCTATCCATAACGGCAAGAACTTCTATTTCTTTTTGAAAGCTAGCATCTGCTGCTTCGTGTAGCATAGCCTGCCATTTCTTTTCCATATCGTTACCTCCCCTCATATTGCTTTCGGAGCTTTTTGATAAGACGCTGGCCACGCTTCTTTGCAGTGTCTTCAGAAATATTCAGTAGTTCGCCAATTTCTTTATACCCCATCTCCATTGTATACCGGAGATATATAAAATGCCGTTCCTCAATAGTGAGCAGATTTATTACTTCAGTCAGTTTATGCACATCAGCATTACGAATACATTCGTTTGCAACATCATCTGCATTCTCGTCTAAAATGCTGTCCCAATAGTCAATGTGAACATTTTGCTGTATTTGACGCAACATATCAATAGATGTGTTTTTCACTATGGTAACGCAAAAAGCAGTCATTTGGGGACTGGGAAGATCAGAGATTTTTTCGATATTATCCATGATTTTTATAAAAGCAGTAGATACTGCATCTTCTGCGATTTCCTCTGTCTTCACAATATTAAGTGAAATGCGCCGAAAGTGAATATGATGTTCATGGAATATCCGCTCTACCAGCGCACGTTGTTCTTCACTCAATACACCAAATAGGAATATCATCATCATAAAGACTCCTCATGGACAGTCCTACAGGCACCCATCTAAAGCAATCAGAGAAATTGTAGTTGTTGAGCATTGCAGGTATCTGTTACAGCATCAACCGATTCAACTTTAATTATATCATAAAGCATTATTATTGAAAAGGAGGAACACCATTAACAGGTTTGGTAAAAATTTTTTAAAAAGCTGTCCCTTTTTTTGATATAGACCGTTATATAGATAGATTCAGGATCAATGCACATCGATTTCAAAACTGGTGATGTGGATTCAGTAATGGTAGCGGTGTGGTTGCTAATCCGAGATTGGAGGTAACCGTATGTATCGCCTTACAAACAAAAAATGCGTACATATACCTCGGTATTGGTGTGGCTCTCAGCTATGGAGGGGGTGTATTAAAATTGTCTATTCCGGCGCATAGGTCGAAGGAAGGCTTATGCGCCACTAACCAGCAGAACAAATAGGAGGTGATGATTTCGTGCTGCACACAAAATTACTAAGAGCCCACATGATCTTGCTGCTGCTTTGCGCTTTGTGCCTTGGAGTCGCAACTAGCTGCGCAAAAAATAACGATCCTGAGCCAGATTATTTTGACTTCAATAAAAATGAGTCCTGCATAGAAGGCGTTGCGCTGAGCGAAGGTTCTGTTGATCTCTACTTAACTGCTGGCGCTGATGATATTGAGTCAACTGACAGTTTTCTTAGAACGAATACTAAGAAAATCGTCGTAACATCAGCAGGAATTGAAAAGTCCGCAGAAATTGAGTTGTTCTTGTTTGCACGCGAAAACGTTAATGAGCCTATTGGGTATGCAACCCTTTCGGAGCACAAAACAACAGTCACATTTTCAAATCTCACGTCTGCCACCGCGTATAAAGTAGGTGGGAAAATCTGTAACGGCACTACGCCAAATGAACTAACAATATCAGATTAACTACAATGTGAATGAGGAGGCTTCAACAAATGAAAAGAATTATGGCTTTTATGCTGGCCTTGGTCATGGTCACAACCTGCATGGTTTCTACGGTATTTGCCGCAGAGCCGACTCCTGATGTCAGTGTGTCTTTTGAATCGGCTGCCATTACGGCGGATTCTGAAGCAATTGACGCAGCAAACCAATACGCTCTCTCTGTGTTCCGTGCATCGAAATCTGACTATGATTTGGGTAGCAATGGTTCAAAGGCAATGACAATTAAGGACTTCAAGGCAGGAAGCACTCGACAGAGTGACTATAACTACAAAACGAACTCGACAAAAATCAAGATTGCAATGAAAAGCGATATCAGCATTTCTGTAAGGGTAAAGCTTTACGACGCATCTAATGACTCTCTTGTTCTGGAAACTACTACCACGGTCGGAACTGTATTTAACACTACTGTAACATTCAGCAACCTCACCTCTTCAAAACAGTATTTCATTAAGTACGAAAATCTGGGGCAGCAGGATGTGAATATTACGGGAACGATTTCTGCGTAATTGCACTTGAAAGTTCTTAATTGCATAAGTAGGTGCAGAGCTAGGCTCTGCACCTACTTTGCTTTGTTATAAATTATCTTCTTTCAATGGAACGCTTACCATCAATTAGCACTCTTCCGCCAGATAATACCTACTGCATTGCCTTTTGTGTAAGGCGTAGGATTTTTCCTCACAGATACAGCCTTACTGCCAGCCTCTTTTTTATCAATGCACAACCGCTGTAAATGCTGCGCATATACTCCTCCCATATTTTGTATTGTCAAAATGCCAGCGCTACGCAGCGCTTCCTCAATTTACCTCTTGCGTATATAGAACTTATGTTCTATTATGGTGGTTAAGAAAACTGGGAGGAGGACGGATAGATGGGACGGAATATTCTACACGTAGACATGAACGCATTTTATGCATCTGTGGAATGTCAGCGGCGCCCTGAACTGCGTCAAAAGCCGGTGGCAGTCTGCGGTGATCCAGAAGCCCGTCACGGAATCGTCCTTACTGCCAACTATGTAGCAAAGCCACGTGGCGTCAAAACCGGCATGGCCATCTGGCAGGCGAAGCAGCTTTGCCCCGATCTGGTGGTGCTGCCTGCCGATATGAGGGAGTATATCCGATTCAGTAAGATGGCTCGCGAGATTTACGAGAAATACACCGACCAAATCGAACCGTTTGGCCTTGATGAAAGCTGGTTGGATGTGACCGGCAGCGTCGGTCTGTTCGGTTCGGCCGTGAGTATTGCTGAAGAGATCAGCGAGCGGATCAAGTTTGAGTTGGGGATCACCGCCAGCATCGGCGTTTCCGACAATAAGATCACGGCGAAGCTGGGTAGTGACTATAAAAAGCCGGACGCCATCACCCGTATCGAGCGGGATAACTATAAAGAAATTGTCTATCCGCTGCCAGCATCCGATCTGCTCTATGTTGGTCCTGCCACAGAGCGCAAGCTGCGCGGTGTTGGGATTTATACCATCGGGCAGCTTGCCGAGGCGTCGCCGAAGCTTTTGGAATACAAGCTGGGGAAAATGGGGCTGGTGCTGCACACTTTCGCCAACGGATTAGATATATCACCTGTGCATCGCAGTGATCATATCCGTGCCATAAAATCGGTAGGCAACAGCGCCACCACGCCGCGCGATCTGGTCAACGACGATGATGTGCGTCTCATGCTGTATCTGTTGGCGGAAAGCGTCGCCTGCAGAATGCGGGAGCTGGCATCAAAGTGTACGGTGGTCGAAGTTGCTGTCCGGGATACGGAGCTGCATTGGTACTGCCGGCAAAAGAAACTGGCAGTTCCCACCTGCTCCAGTGCGGAGATCGCAGAAGTGGCGTTCGACCTGTTCCGTCGCAGCTATCCGTGGACGCTGCCGGTACGCAGCATTGGTGTGCGCGGCGCCGAACTGGTAGATGCGACTATTGGTATACAAACTTCACTTTTTGATAACGATAGGCGTCGGAGCGCGTGGGAACAAATCGACGTAGCCGTGGACAGGCTGCGGCAGCGATATGGCTATATGAGTGTGCGCCGCGCCATCACCATGTCTGACCCGGCATTGGGCTGCATCAATCCCAAGGATGACCATACCGTGCATCCGATAGGCTACTTCGCAGGATAGGGGGAATATCCATGGAACTTGAAAAGAAGTATGTGCCGGTGACGGTGCATTTTGACGCCAACGGGAAGATGCGTCCTATCGAGATCGAGTTTGACGAAATACGCAGATATCATATCGACAAGATACTGGACGTGCGCCGCGCAGCCTGCCAAAGTGTAGGCGGCGTGGGAGAGAGATATACCTGCCGCATACGGGGCAGGGAGAGTTATCTCTGGTTTGAAAAAGGCCGCTGGTTCGTAGCAGCGAAGGATGGAAAATAAGAAGGAGGCTGCCGGCGTTGCCGACAGCCTCCCTCGCGTAGAGAAAACTACTTACCAATACTTGGGATACTTGCTGGTGCTTTGCTGATGCTTTGCATACTCCCACCAGGGAACTTGGGTGGCAAAATCCGTCAGTTTATCCCAGAACTGATCGGCCAGCGTCCCCTTGTCCACGTAAACCGTGACAGTATAGGTTTTGCTGCTGCCATCCTCCATGGCGGCGGTGTAGGTCACGGCATTGGTGAAGTCCACCGTTTCACCGCTGCCAGGTGTCAGGGACTTGACACCGTTTGTGGCGATAACCGGGGTCAGCTTCGTCACATCTGTGCCGCGGGGCAGTGTGATGGTAATGGTATTGGTGGTGTTGTTCACCGCACCGACCACACCGCTGATGGAGAAGCTGGTGATGCCCTTGGCCGTCGTCGCGGCAGTCTCCCACTTGCAGGTGATAGACACATCGCTCGCAGGCATGGTAAAGCGTCCGTTGGTGATGGTTTTGGTTTCGCCGCCCTCTTTTGCCAGCGTATAGGTCAGAGAACCCGACACCATCTGATAGCCGTTGTCGGGCGTTACGGTAACGATGATCTCGTCACCCGCATCCGCCTTGGTGCGGTTGGTGGTAATCGTACCACCCTTGGGGGTACTCACCGAAATCTTATACGCACCAGTACTCGGTGTGTCAGAACCACTGTCATAGGCGGGAATCTCCACCTTCAGGGGTGCGCTCTCGCCGCCAGCCGCACTCACAACTACGATGTAGACGTCGCGGGCATCTGTGGTCAGATTGCTGAGGGTGAAGGTCGTCTCGCCTGCGCTGGCTGTACCCTTGGTGGTGGACTTCACGATCTCATCCGCCGTGGGAGCCGCCGCGCCGTGGGTTACTACCTTGTAGTAGTAGGTGCCCGCCTCATTGGTGGTGAATTTCACCGTTGCGGCGGTCTTGCTGCTGCGGGCAGCAGAGCCATCGGACAGCGTAGGCGCGTTGGGCGCGGTGTACTTGATCTCCACGGTGTAGGTCTTGGGGGTGTTATCCTCGGCGGTGATGATGAACTTGACGGGCGTGTTCAGAGACATGTTGCACTTTACGTCACCGTTGCGCCACTTAGCCGTACCATCGGCATCGCCATAAGCGTCCTTTCCAGTCGCATCCACCATTTTTGCGGTGGCGGATTCCGGATAGGTCAGCTTCAGATACTTCAGCCCGATACTGTTCAGATCGGTCTTATTCGTATCGGAGGGCAGCGTAAAGATGATGTTGGTTCCGCTGATCTGCGCTTTTGCAAACGGCGTAGTGTCACCGGTCTGGTTCAGCAGAACAGCGGCAGTAATCTCATTCTCGCTGCTCTTGGCTCTGGTGATGGTCACGGTGTAGTCCTGCTTATCGCCGTTCTCAGCCGTCACCGTGAAGGTGGCAGCCTTATTCAACTCCATACCGCAGGCCTTGCCCTCAGCGGGCCAGTTGCCCGTATCGCCGGACTTCTTCACCGTGGCATAGTCGGAGACCGTCAGCTTCAGGATCATCTCGCCCAGCTTGCTGGTGTCGCTACCGGCGGGCAGGGTAAAGTCGATGGTATTCTTGGCATTGTCGATCTTCACCGTGGCCGGAGACGTCGTATCACCGGCCTTCGCCAGCAGGATGGCACTCGTGATCTCCTTCGCGGCGCTCTTGCCTCTGACAATGAGAACCGGGTACTTCTGCGTACCGCCGTTCTCGGCGGTAACGACGAAGGTCTTGGCCTCGTTCAGCTTCATGCCGCAGAGCTGACCGTCGGCGGGCCAGTTGGTCTCGGCACCCTCCAGCTTAATGGAAGCGTACTGAGAGCAGGTAAATTTCAGCGTCATGGCGGCCACATCGGCATCGGTGGTGCCGACAGGCAGCGTGAAGGTGATTGTCTTGTTCTGTTCGCTGATATCCGCCTTCACGGAGGTGCCGTCCGTCTTAGTCAGGACAGCCTCCGTAATCGCCTTTTCGGTGCTCTTCTCGCGATTGACCGTGACCGTGTACTCCAGCGTGGAGGTGTCCTCGGCCGTCACTACGAAGGTGGCGGGAACACCCAGCTTCAGCCTGCAGGCTTCGCCGCTATCAGGCCAGTTGTTGTCGGCATCTTTCAGCTTGACCGTCGCACGGGGGGAGCAGGTGAACTTTAGGATCATCTCGCCCAGCTTGCTGTCAGTCGTATCGGCGGGGACTGTGAAGGTAACAGTATGGCTGTCCTCGTTGATCACAGCCGCAATATCGCCCAGCGTTGCGCCGGTAAGTGCCTTCTTATCGCTGGGGGCGCGATGGATCACAACGGTGTACACCGCCGTGGTGGTGCCATCCTCCGCCGTAACGACAAAGGTCTTTACCTCGTTCAGCGCCATGTTGCAGGCTTTGCCAGCGGTGGGCCAGTTCTCCTCGGCATCCTTCAGCTTGATGGACGCATACTGCGAGCAGTTGAACGTCAGCAGCATATCGGCCACGGCGCTTTCATCGGTGTCGGCAGGAACCGTGAAGGTCACGGTCTTCTTTGTCTGATCGACAGTACCTTTCACCTCGCCCAGCGCTGCGCTTTCAATGGCACATTCGGTGCTCTTGGCGCGGTTGATGGTGATGGTGTACTCCTGTTTCGGGCCTTCGTAGCCTTCCGCAAGATCCTTCTGCGAACGCACGACGAACTTTGTGGTCGTACCCAGCGTCATATTGCAGGCTTGTCCGTTCGCATCCCACGGTGTATCAGATTTATCCTTAAAGACTTGAGCATTCTCGGAATACTTCAGCTTCAGGATCATGCCGGCCAGCTTAGTGTCATCCGTATCGGCAGGAACCTCGATGGTAAAGTCCGTGCCATCCATGTCACCATTGTAACTGATACTGCTGTCATTGTTATCCAACAGGGTCACATCGGTCAAAGCACAATCTTCACTCAGATAGCTGGGATCGACCGCAAACTCGGCAACCACATTGACAGGCTTTTCCCCGGTTTGCGGCATCTTAAAGGTGGTTTCTGCCGCGTTCTCGTCGGCAATCGTAACCTGAGTATCGTCACCATAGCTTGCCTTCCAGCTCTTGAAAATAAAGCCTTCTTCCGGCGTCGCTTTCAGTTTTACGGTGACACCCTCGTACACCACGGTAAGACTGCTTGACGCTTCTCCGCCATCGACCTGAGCTGTCGCCTCGCCCATCTTGGTATCGTTCACCGTGACGTTGACCGCTCCGTAGTCCTTTGCCTCGAAGATGGCCGTGATACTATACTCGGATTTACCGTCAACCTTAAAGGTCGGGGCCTGATAGGATTCTCCCCCGGCGGTCTTCGTTGTATAGGTTATCTGCGCCGGATCGAGATCGCTTCCACTCGTTTCGTTCCTGATCGTCCATCCGGCCAAGCTGAAAGCCTGCTTATATGGGGCACGCAGCTCTGCGGATACACTGGCGTCTGCAATGACCCTATCTTGCACGACATCTTTGATATGCCCACTCTCGGAACTATACGTGCTATTGGATTCATTGAATGCCCCATTCACAAAGAGATTCAGTTCTCCTCTGTCAGCATAATTGGCCTTCAGCGTAACGGAAGATCCTTTTCTCACAAATACAGCCTTAATTGTCACGTCGTTGTCAGGCATTTCAAACGTCAGCGTATCACTGGCTTTTTGTGCATCATCAAGCGAGACACCGCTCACTTCCCAAGAAGATAATTGCGCGTCATAGAGTAATCCGCCGAAGTGAAGCTCAAATTTCAGCGCTTCTGCTGTAAGTTTTACTGTACTTCCGACTCGCACGCTGTCAATCTTACCACCTTCGACACTGGCGCTTATTTTGCCCATGTCCCTGGTAACTGTGTTCCACTGGTAAGACCCGTCTACTGAAGTCGTGATCTTGTGGTAGGTAACCGCTTCCTTTGTCAATGTTACGGTATAAGCTTCACTTTCAAGCGCCCCATCACTTGCCTTAAAAACCAGTGTGGCAGACGTAGCTTCCTCCGAAAGCGTGTAACTATAGGTAGAACCGTTTACCGACTGCGCTTCCGCATCGTTGACGCTCACGGTATAGGTCAGCGTATCACCCTCGGCATCCTCAAAAATCTCAGACAGGTCGATCCTCCAAGGCTGGTTTGCTTCTGCGGAGACAGTAAGCGAATTGCTAAGGCCCGCTTTTATGGTCGGCGCCGTATTTTCGCGGGCGCTGGTATCTATCTTTATCTCGCAGTCATAGTAATACGTTGTACTACCAGCTTTTATGTTAGGATACCCAGAGAGCGCGGTTGCCTTAACCGTATAGACATTACTACCCTCCTCTTTTGGTGCAAATTTTACTGTCGTGGTAGAAATTTTATAACTTTCATCCGAATATTCGCCCGCGCAGGTCTTTGACAAAATAACAAGTTCCGTAGGTAAAGTGCTTATTGGGTCACCTGTGGTGGTCGTTTTGTCACTCGAATTATATGTACATTTTACAGGCTGTTCCACTGTGATCTGAATCGTCCCAATAAAATCGCCCGCTCTGCTGCCGACCTTTCTGTTCTCTTTTTTTTCTTTTAGGGAAACTGCACTCTCCTTTATCTTGCAGGCAACATTCGGAGAGGAAGACTTATTATATATGTACCCTGTTGTTACTGTAAATTTTGTCAAATGCGGCAAACCTTCCGTTGAATCACCATCTGCCGCGTATGCCTTTGGCGCAGTTACGACAAGGAAGCTCATGGCCATGAGCAGGCAAAGGAGCAGGGATACCGCTCTTTGCCATCTTGTTGTTTTCATGGCTCTCTCCTTTCTGCTTTAATTGAATTTGTGTCCGTAGCTGGTTTGATGGTCAGCCACGTCGCTATTCTCTGCCACCGCATCCCAAAGCTGCTGGGAAATACTTCGCTCAAAGATAACGGTGACGGTATAGCTTTTGCTTTCCGCGCCCAACGTTACGGTATAGGTCAGCGGACTGGTAAGATTCACGACCTCGCCGGATACCGGACTGACAACAGCTCCCGCAGGAACGGTGACGACCGGTGCTACCGCCGCGACATTCGTCCCAACCGGCAGTGTGACGGTAATGATGCCGGCACTCTGGTCGATCACACCATCCACACCCAAAACGGAGAAGCCTGTGATCTTCGCGGTGCTGGTGGCGGGCGTATCATTCCCGCCGCCGCCCTTGGCGGAGATCGGCTGGCCGCTCTTATTCAGCACGGTAACGGTATAGGTGCGGCTGGCCAGATCGTTGTCGCCACCCAGCGTGAACGTGGCTGCATTGGCAAAGTCCACCGCAATACCGGAGGTCGGCGAACAAGTTCTGCCGGTGAATTCGATATCCGTGACCAGCTTGGTGCTGGTCAGCTTGGAATCGTCCACACCGGTGACGGTGATGGTGTTCTTGGCATTGTCAATAACACCGTTGTACCACTCGCCGCCTGCCTGCACACGGAAGCTGGTGATCTCCGCCTGCGCCTTGGACACGACCTTGATCCGGTAGATATTTTGCACCGTTCCGTCGCCGGAGGTCACGGTGAAGGTCTGCCAGTCGGAGAAGTTCATCGCATCTTTACCATCCAGAGAGGGATCAACTGTCGCTGCATAGGAGATGTTGGCGCTGAGATACATCTTTGAGGTATCCACACCGGCTCTCACCGTAAGCAGGATCTCCGTTGCTCCATCGGACGCCTTGGTGACTTTCTTCTCCAGAATGTCCATTACGTTCAGTACACCGTTTTTCAGCTTAATGCTGCTGGCATCCAACTCGGCACCGGAAGCGCCCACATCGCCGTGTTTCACGGTGACATAATAGGTTTTCTGTGTCTTGCCATCTTCGGCCAGCACGGTAAACGGCTGCTTAACGCCTTCCACAAAGGTCGTGGGCAGGCTCGGAGCCAGTAAGGTCGCGCCTTCCGCCATCGTCACCTTCGGAGTCAGGTTCGTCAAGGGCATACCGTTGGGCACTGTAACAGTGATGGTATTCTCGCCGCCTTCACCGCCCTCGGTGATCTTGCCCTTCTTGCCTTCAATCTCAAAGTCGGTAATCGTGGCATCTTTGGACAGTTCACGGGCAAAGTTGAACCGCTCGTAATAGAAGTAGCAGGGAGTCCCCTGACCTTTCTCCAGGAATTTGAGATACCACATGGTGGCATAGCAGCCCTGATAGGTTGCCATGGCATCGTTGGTTACGCTGGTCGTATGATGGAAATAGCCGCCATTTACGTTGGCGAAGTTGTCCATCCAGTGCTGCAGCGCACTGTGACCCTGACCATCCGAGAATCGGGGATCGGCATTCCAGTCGATGCCTATACTGCAAAGGCCCATCATGACCCATGCGGCAGACTCGCTGTTGGTCGCACCCCACGCACCAAAGGAGAAGTCGGAATTCATCTTTCTTAGGATGATCTCCAGACACAAATCCAGCTTTTCCTTTATCTGCGCACCGTAAACTGCATCCTCTTGATAAGGGGCCAAAGAGTACATGATAGCTCCCACCATGTCAATGCCGAACTCGTCATAATTGCCGTAGTTCAGAACGACATTTATCAGGTTCTCCCGCGTCCATCTGGCATTTTCCGGAATGGTGTAGGTTCCCATATCCAGAGCCAGCAACGCAAAAATGGGGCCGTTGATGGTGTACTCACCGGAATAGTTGTAGAGTGCTGCGACAAGGTTGTCGATCTCATTGCCCTTGCTGTCGGTGTACGGTTCTCCATTGTTGTACTGCGAGAGCTTCGTGCAGTCAAAACCGCGGGCAGTCAGCATCATGATGGTGCGGTCAAACTCGGTCATTGCCACATTTGTGGTCGTGTCCAGCTTTGCAAGCTTTGCGGCAATGTCGAAGGTGTGGTCGGAGGTATTGTAGTTTTCTGGCCGGTTTTCATAGAAGCCGAGGTCCATCCACTCCCAGTCATCATTCGCTTCACTGCGATACCGAGTGATGATATTGTCACGAACCTGCTCAAGATTGCTTATATACGCATTGGGAGCAGCTTCAGAGGATATCGTGACCTTGACCGTATAAGTTTTAGACGATTTGTTCTGTGCCGTGACCTTGTACTTGACAGGCGAGCTAAAATTCTGTACCTCGCCAGAGGTCGGAGAAACCGTGGCAAACTCAGAAATTTCGATGGTCGGCGCGAAAACAGGAGAGATACCCTTTGGCAGCGTCATGGTGATCTCGGCCGTACCTTCGTTGATCGTGGCTTCATACCCGCCATAGCGGAAAGACTTGATCTGTCGCCCCGTCGCTACCGGAGTGCGGGTGATCGTCACGATATAGTCCTTCTCAGCGCCGTTTTGCGCAGTCACGGTATAGTGATTTTCACCGACCTGAAGCCCTGCGGGCTTCTGTGTCACTTCCGCAAATTCGGATACCGTTATATCCGGCTTTGTCGTGGTAAGGTCCGTGGCATATGGAATCGTTATGGACACGCTGTTGCCGGAGATCGTACCGACCGCATCACCGATCTTATAGGAGAGAATGTCATTCTCCGCAGATTTTTCCGCTGTGACAGAAACGTCATATGTGGCCTCTGTCCCATACTTCGTGCTATAGACGACCAGCCCGATCGTTTGGGTAAAGTCGATCTTTTCGGTCTGGTCGCTCCGCTGGCCGTTAACAGTGTAATAGAATCCCTCACCGGCATAATCCACCTTGGGCGACAACGAGGTCAAAGTGGTTCCGACGGGCAGATTCAGCTTGATCGTCCCATTGCTTCCGTCCACGCCATCCGTGATGCGGGCAGAGCGGACTTTGCCGTCGTCTGTCTCAATGTCAAAGGTAAGTACCTTTGTGTAAGGTTCTCCCTTTTCAACCTGAACCGTCCAGTCCTGTCCAAGATTCTTCTTGAAGCCATATCCGGTGGTATCGCTGCCGTTATAGTAGGTTCCCGTTGCACGGTCGCCCGGCGTTACCATATAATGGGCTACTCCGGATTTTCCTCCCAGGCTTCCAGCATACAGGTTAACCTGGCATTCGCCATTGGTTTTGATCGTGGGCTCGGGAAGACTGCTCCAATCTGTATCCTCCGGCATTCTCAGCGTGACCGTTTTATTCTCGGTATCGATCAGGCCCCGCGAACCGTCCACCTCGTAGTAGGTAATGACGGGTTCTGCAATACGGTGGTTTTCCAGATAATTCAGATAATAAGGCGCGATCACATCCAGAAGCATGTCCAATTGCTTTACTTGATACTGCGAGATCTTATCACCTGAATTGCAGGCCGGCTTATTCGTACCAGACATCTTATAGGTCGTCCAGTGCTTGATGATATCCTCGGCGGTAGCCCTTGACCAACCAGTGCCCTCGACCCAATAACTATGCGTATCAGGCCAGTTGATCTGGATGTCAAACTCTATCTGGATCATATTGGCTACGATACAGGCAAGGTTGACGTCACCGGGGTGGCGGCCGCCATATTGTACTGACGCGGCATTTTGGGAGTCTACCAACGCATCGAATACCTCGTCAAATTTCTTCATGGTCGAAACCAGTTTTTCCGCTCGGGCGGTATACGCCTCCAACTTGTCAACCGTTTTTTCCTCTTCAGCGGCATTCTCAACAATTGTGATCACAGGCAGTACGACACTGCGATCTGACTTAGCATCATAGAAGCGCCAGAACTGTGTTTTTGAATAGTCCACAGTTCCTTCGGTCAGCGGCTCGACACGATAGCGAAACGTAGTATCTTCAAAGCGTTTGCCGGTGTCTTTCCAATTCGGCGCGCCTGTTGTGTCTGTAAAATATGCAGGCGACAAATTGAGGTTGGTTATACCCTCCGGCAGCCTTAATAGGACATAAGTGTTATTGACTGTACTAAAGCGAGCCCCGCTGTTCCACCCATCAAAATGGACATATCCGGAACCTGCTATATAGTAGTCCTGTGTATATTCACTGAAAACCGGCCATCTTGTATGCTGTGACTCCAGTGCGCTTACTGGCGTGACGCAGGAAAAGAGCATTACCAGAGTCAGTAAAAGCAATGAGATACGCCGAAAAACTTTCATTTTAAGGTTCCCCTTTCCGATAGATAAAATGAAGAGCGGGCGGGTGGGGAACCCTCCCGCCCGCTCTTCTCTGTCGTTTAGTGCCTTCTAATAAGTTCTGTTGTCAAATCAGAACCAGTTAGAGTAGTTCACCGTGAAGAACCACACGATACGGGTGGAGTCGGTAAACGTCATGTTGTTGGCTGCCACCATCGGAATGGAAGACTTGCCAGGTGCAGTGTTGAGGCCTTCAACGTTTGCATTGTACAGACCGTTGGCATCATTGGTATACATGTAGCCGCCCATGCTGCCGCAATCGTTCCAGTTCAGGTTGTTCAGTCTGGACAGGTAGGAGCCGCCACCAAAATCAGAAGCGTTAGTAAAATACGCAACATTCGTGACGGGGTTCACCGTTTGGGTTGCCCATGTGTCAAAAGCCTGCAGAATAGCCATGACATTGGTTCCAGCGGCAAAGGTGTGCGGTACAGCAATATAGGCGTTCCAAGCGGTCACGATGTCATCGACCTTGGTCTTAATGCCTGCATCAGCATAATAGGAAGACCTAATAACCTCGGTCAGATTAATATCATAGTTGCGGACACCATCTTTTTCCTGAACGATAACAGACTGACCCTCAATGGCAAGTTCCGCATCATAGCTGCGGCTTTCGGTACCATTGGTGATAGTGATAATATTGCTGACCGTAAAGTTGAATGTGCAATCCGTAGAAGTTGCATCTTCGGTACCGGCGCCAGACAGAGTCGCGCCATCGCTTAATCCGTAAATAGCGGATACGCTGCTCAAAGAAGACCCTTCAGGAAGAATACCGGAAACAAAATAATTGATAAAGGTCCAGTTCGTATTTCTATTGACAAAGTAGGTATTGCCCATGAAGGGGTTCTGAACATTGGCACCGTAAACATCCATTACGTTTCCAGCCAATTCTACATCGAACAGTCCCACGAGGTCATCGGAGTGGATGTCAACCTGACCGCTGGGCAGACCTGCTGCCAGGACATAGTTGGTCGAACCGATGGTAAGGGTATGCGCCTTATTCATCAGGTTCGTCGTGAAGGTGCGCGCCGTGGTATTACCGGTAATGGCGGTGCCATCCAGCTTAACGGTCGTGCTGCTGTCCTTCAGATTGACAGTAACCGCAGCGTTCTTCAGATCATACTCGGTCTTGCCGGTCAGCTGGGCACGGATGTAAGTGGTATTGCCGGTGTTGTCATCCGTCTCGTAGTAGGCAGTCGTAGACCCAACCAGAATGGAAGAGACCTCTGCCGGCATAGTCGCCGCAGAATGGGTAGTGGGAGCAGACAGGCCATCGTTGACGGTGGTATCTGCGTGAACAACGGTCATCAAGGAGAACATCATGGCAAATGCCATGCACAGCGCTACAAGACGCTTAGAAATGGTATTTTTCATTTCAAAAATTCCTTTCATGAGTTTTTTCTTTTTTGTTAAATATAATGCTGTTCACCGTCGTTAGCCCATTGGCATCACCTCCGTAAAATCAGAAAAGCAAACATAGAACTTCCTACTATTCTACAGTCAGATGGTAGCAGCGTGTCGTATCCATGGCGTCAGCCCTTACGATAATTACCGGCACTTCTTCACTCAAATCCACAATGACATTACTGCCATCCATCTGTACTATACAATTACTATCCCCTGAAATCGACCAATCGGAGCCAAGCTCCAGCGTCAGGGCGACATTCGTTTCGTCCTGAACCTCCGATTTTGGGATGGAAATGCTGAACAGCATTCCAGTTTCCTGCCCGCCCGGATTTTTCTCAGCATCGACGCGGCATGTTTTGCCATTAACGCTTACAGAAGATATTGCGTCTGTCGATGCACCGGCAGGATCATCTACCTGCTTTCCGCAGGCTATCAGCATTGATAACAGTGCAGCAAGCACGATCAAAACAATACAGGTCTTTCGCATTTCTTTTGCCCTCATTCCAATTCGATTTGGAAACTGTAGGTCTGGCTTTGTTCACCGCAGGTGACCACTAAATCACGCTCAGGTAATGTCAAATTCAAGATGGGCCGCCCGCCCAGATCGTTCACGATGCAGGGACTATCCATAGACAGCACCGCATCTGGTGCAAGCTCCACATTTGCGGCACAGCGGGAAAAATCTGTGTCCGTCGGCAGCGTAATGGCGATCACATAGTGTGTCTCGCCATCCTCTGTATGGGGCTGGATCTCCGCCGTGCTGTTGCCAATCACGAAGCTGCGGATCAGCGGCTCCTCATTGGCGGCATTCGCTTTCCCGCAACCCGCCAGACACGGCAGGAGGCAGAGCACAGCCAGCACTACACAGCATATCTTTTTCATATCGTTACCTCACTCAGAGCGGATGGCCTCGTTGGGGCTGATAAGCGTCGCCTTGCGCGCGGGCATCCACGCGGCGGCAATGGCAACCGCGCCCGCGAATACCACGCCGCAGACCGCCAGCCACCACGGCAGCACGCACCTCAGCTCCTGGGACGCGAAGATCACCGGTATCAGCCATTTGGCGATAAAGCTCAGTATCAGGCCCGCCGCGCCGCCGATCACGCCCACGATCAGCGCTTCCGTCAGGAACATTTTGAAGATGTCACCGCGGATGGTGCCCAGCACCTTCAATACGCCGATCTCTCTCGTCCGCTCCGTGATAGACATCATCATGGTGTTTGCCACGCAGATGGCGGAGATCAGGACAGCGATACCGCCCAATGCACCCAGCATTGCCTGGATCTGACGGGACTGTGCGCGTACCGTCTCCAACATATCGTTGAGGGAATAGGTGTTCAGCCCCGTGTCGCGGATCAGCTTGACGATCCTCTGCACGTCGTTGACGTTCTTGACCTTCACCCAAACTAAGTCGTAGGTGGGGCCGTTGGCCTTTTCCTCCGCCGTTTTGGCCTGTGTGGCCGCGCCCAGATAGTTGGCATTGGCCTGCGTCATTTCCTGCAAGCGGTCATAGGACATGAACGCGGCGGTGGCAAAGTTATTGTTCAACGTGGAGCAGATGCCGGTCACCCGCAGGGTATACAGGTTGCTGGAGGGCAGCGCCCGTCCGTCGGTATCGGCCTTCGGCTCACCGGTCAGGCTGGAGGAATCGAATGTCATGCGAACAGGCACTTCCAGCAGGTCGATCAGGGCGTAGCCGTTCTCGTCCACCGCCAGCTCCCAATCCTTTGCCTTGTTGGCAAGACCGGCTGCCACGTCGTCGGTGAACAGCACTTCCGGATGCAGACGTGTCCCGTCTTCAGCCATCGTGCCCCGTTCCGGCGTCAGCATGAAGTTCTCCGCCGTAGTCATGTCAATGCCGTAAACGCGCACCATGTTGACATAGTTGCCGGACACGATATAGGCGGACTGCTGGTAGACCGGCGTTACCGCCTCCACACCGTCAATGCCCCGGAAGGCCTCCAGCGCCTTGTCGTTCAGCAGTGCCTTGCGCCCATAATCGCCGGTGGCAGGCGTCACATCGATCTTTGTCAGGCTGCCCAGTGCCTCGATGCTCTCGCGGTACGCCTGCTCATAGCCCAGACCTACGGAGATCAGCACCACGATACACATGACGCCCACCGCCATGGACAGAGCCGTCAGGGCCGTGCGGGTCTTTCGCCGGAACAGGTTCGTGCAGCCGTAGTGGAAAAGGTCTCTCGGCTTCATACGTTCCCGTCCTTATTGCTTCCGTCGTAGGTCAGCGGCTTCTCTCCAATATCCGGCGTGCCGCCGTCTGCGTCAAAGTCGTCGTCAAAATCGTCCAAGGCAGCGGTGTTTTCGGCACCGGGCCCGATCTCGCCGCGCTTATAGCGGATGATGACATAGACCACAATGCCGATCAGGATGAGCGCAAGGATCGCTATCAGCAGCCACAGCCACCAGCGGCTGTCTGTGCCGTCTTTATTTGCGTTGACGCTGTTGGCATCTGTATCCGCAGAGCTTTCCGCCACGCTCAGGGGCACGGAGATGTCCTGAGAATACGTCTCGCCGTTGGCGTCCTCATACTGGAGGATCATCTTTCCCACAAACGCGCCGATCTTGGAGAAGCCCACCGTTACATCGGCGCTGGTGGAGCCGCCTGCCAGCAGGTCGCCCACATAGCAGGGGGTGGAGGCGGTCATGCCGTCGGTGGCCAGCACCCGGATATTCATAGCCTTGGCGCGGCCCATGTTGGTCAGCGGCACGGAGATGGTAATTTCCTTATCCTTGCTGGGTGTGCCGTACACCTCCGGCGTACCGGCCAGAACATCCATCTTCTGGCTGACCGGCAGCATGATGTTCTGCGCCGCCTTACCGGCTACCGCCTCGGTGGTCTCATAGGTCAGGTTGATGCCCAGCATGGCGGGGCCAACCTCCGCGTCCTGCTTGGCCATGATCTTGTATTTCAGGATCGTCGTACCGCCCGGCTTGATGGAGTCGGCATAGGCGGTATCCGTGCCGCCTACGCACAGCGTCAGACCGGGGGAATTGGTGAATACCAGGCTGGAGATGATCTTCTTGGCCGTGTCATACTTGGAATTATTGATCAGGGTCAGGCGCAGCTCCGTCTCCTCGCCTGCCATCAGGCCGGATACCTCGGTATCGTCCACATACAGCTTATAGCTCTGCACCATCACCGACATGGCGGAGGCGTCATAGCCATCGATCACGGTAAACTGCGTGGAGAAGGAGCCCTCTGCCGCCGCACTGTTTTCGAAATAAGTAGCTTTGAATTTGATGGCCTTGTTGCCGGAGGTGGCAAAGGGCGACACCGTGAACGTATAGTCCAGATACTTGATCTCACCGCTGGCCCAATAGCTGAAATACTGACTATAGTTGGTGGAAGTCACCACGAACGGGAACTCGTCCAGAGAAGTAGACACTACGGGAGTAACCGTTACGCCGGTCAGCGTGCCGCCCACATTGATCACGGGGATCCGCATGGAGATGGTCTGATTCGGCGTACCGGTAGGCACGGTATAGGAACCGTCCACATTGGTGCCAGCCACCTGCAGGCTGCCGAAGGAGGTAGTCACGCCGGACATATTGCCATCGTCGGTGACGGTTACATAGGCGGTGATCTTGAAGGTCACATCCTCGGTGATGGTGGTGCCGTTCACGGCGTCCTCCCGCCACACGGTGGCGTTGACCTTAAAAGGTACGGCATAGCGGCCTTTGCTGGCAAACTCGCTGATCTTGAACTCGTACCATACCTCGGCGGTGGAGTTATAGGACATATCCTTCAAATGCTGCACATCGCTGGCGTAGATCAGCTCAAAGGGCCAGTTGGACACGCTGGCGTCAGTAGGCACATCGGGATAGATGTTGATGTTGCGCAGCATGTATTTCTCGCTGGGCAGATATTCCTTGTTCACCGCCAGCGGCAGCACGATCTTCACCACCTGACCGGGAACGCCTTTGGGGGACTGTGCGCCGGTATCCATCAGGATCAGGGCGTTGGCGTCGCTGGGTATGACCTCGATATCCGTGTTGGGCTTTTCGTCTGTAACCGAGACCCCGCTGACGCCGGCATCCTCTCCGTTTTCGTAAGACGTGTAAGCCTCAATGGTGCTGTCATCTATCACATCCTCTGTGACTTCCTCTGCCATAGCGACGGTGGGCAGCATGGTAACTGCCATCACTGCGCAGATCAACAGGGCCAATACCCGTTTTGCCGTTCCTTTTTTCACTTCGTGCGCTCCTCTCCGGTGTGGTGATTTTCTGTCTCTATTTTTCCGTCGCTGAAATAGACGGTACGATCCGTGTAACGCTCCATCTGGGGATCATGGGAGCTGAGGATGAAGGTGGTGTTCCGTTCCCGGAAGATCTCACATAATAGCTCCATGACCTCCTCGCCGGTGCGGCTGTCCAGGTTTCCGGTAGGCTCGTCCGCCAGCACGATGGAGGGCTCCGTAATAATGGCACGGGCGATACTGACGCGCTGCTGCTGACCGCCTGACAACTCCGCAGGCCGGTGATCTACGTGTCCGCGCAGTCCCACGCGGCTCAAGGCCTGCCACGCCAGCCAGTTCCGTTCATCCTCCGGTACGCCTCGGATGGCCAGCGGCAGTGCCACATTCTCCAGCGCCGTGTATTGGGGCAAATTATTGTAGTTCTGAAAGACGAAGCCGATATAGCGGCGGCGGAACTTCGTCCGCAGTTCCTCGTCCATAGCCTCCAAATGATGCTTACCTCGAACGATGATCTCACCCTCCGTGGGCGGCTCAAGACCTGCCAGCATATTCAGCATGGTGGACTTACCGGAGCCGCTGCGGCCTGCGACACAGACAAATTCGCCTTGCAGCACGGACATGTCCACGCCATCCAGCGCACGGACCGTGTTGCCGCCGACGGTGTAGTGCTTCTTCAGCCCCACCGTCCTGATGATTGTTTTTCGTTCACTCATAGGTCTCTCTCGCTATCTCAAATGTGGAGGGTGGCAGCACATAGTTCCGCTCCTCCGCCGTCAGGCCGAATTTGATCTTGATGCGCTCCAGCTTCCGTACCCACGGGTCGCCCAGTGCCCACAGCACCAGGAACGTACACAGTCCGTGACAGAAATCGAAGAAGAAGCTGGATAGATAGGCCGCGCCTATCGTCTGCCATGTAAGGGGGCTTACATACCCGATGATGAAATACAGGTTCATGATCCAGCCGTACAGAAAGCCGGACAGGAAACCATACAGGCATAGCCGCAGGGGCGCGTGGTCGGTAAGCTGCCGCACGAAATGCAGCAAATCGCCCCGGTTGGTATTCTCCGGACACAGCCTGTCCCACCATTGCGCCGCAAAGTGACGGCGGCTTCTGCCCTTGAATATACCGGCATTTTGCAGAATCCCCGCCAGAAAGCCCACCAGCCCCCAGGTGAACATCTGCCACGGCGTCCACGGACCTTGTCCGAAAATGAAGTTGCTGACAAAGGCGGTCAGCGCGCCGGTAAGAAAGCCCGCCTCCGGCCCGAAGGCCACCGCCGTGATGATAATGATGGCGGAGCAGGGCTTGAAGTTGGGCAGCGGGATGATCTCAAACACCGTGCGGCCTACAACGGCAATAGCCGCCATCACCGCGATAGGCACCAACTCACGGGCCTGGGGCTTCTTCTTATCGAATACCAGTATGAAGGGGATGGCGGACGCCAGCAGGAACAGCAGGCCCAGCAGAATATCCGAGTTTAATATGATGTAGTCCCAGAAAGTGCGGGAACCCACCGGATTGACCGCGGGGCGGTGGCTGTGGTAATAGCCGAAGGCCACCATCAGGGCGGGCAGCACCAGAAGGATCACCCACGCTGCGGCTCTGGTGCGGCTGCTGACAAAGAGCTTCGACACGACGCGATCACCTCCTCGCAGGTAATGTCCATGGGGAAGTGCTCTGCCGCAATACGGTTGGCGTCGGTGGTATAGAACCGGTTTCCTGCAAAGAAGTCGTGGGGCTCACCCTCAGACAGCAGCAGCCCGTCAAACATCAGGGCGCAGCCTGTGGCGTACCGGGCGGCGAATTCCACATCGTGGGTCACGATCAGAATAGACGCGCCCTCCCGGCACAGTGCCCGCAGCAGCTGCGCCAGCTCCGCCTTGGCATAGGCGTCCAGCCCTTTGGTGGGCTCGTCCAGCAGCAGCACCGTGGCCTCCCGCAGCAGCAGCTTGCCTACGGCAAGACGCTGGGTCTCGCCGCCGGACAGGTCGTAGGGATGCCGCGTCAGCAGTGGCGTCAGCTCCAGCTTTTCCGCCATCTGCACGGCCTTGGCTTTGTCCTGTTCGGCACTGTCCAGCAGCTCCTTCTCCACCGTATCGGCCACAAACAGCGACCGGGCGTTCTGGGGCAGCATACACAGCCGCTGACCCTTTGCCAGCTTTACTTTGCCACGATAGGGCTTTCGGAAGCCGGCCAGTGCCTGCAACAGTGTGGTTTTGCCTGCGCCGTTGCCGCCCAGCAGACACAGCAGCTCACCCTGATGAAGCGTTACATCTGTGCCGCGAAGAATATCTTTGCTTTTTTCGGTATATCGGAACCAAAGCTCCTTGCCCTCTAAAACGGAGGCGTGCTTTGCTTCTTTCTCAGGTTTCGCGGTTTCAGGCGCGGAATCCTCCGCCGCGATGGGCAGCAGCCGCTCCAAGCGGCGGCGGCCATCCCGTACCGTCAGGGGCAGATCCTCCGTTTGCTCCAATTCGCTGAAGATACGGACGGCGGCGGGAAGTCCGAAATAGATACGGCTCTTTTCCGCGCTGCCGGACAGCTGCCGCGCGATCTCAGCCGGCGCGCCGTCTGACAGGATGCGTCCCTGATCCATAGTCACCACACGGTCGGCGGCGGGGAATACCTCGTCCAGCCGATGCTCCGTCAAAAGGATGGCTACGCCCAGCTCGCGGTTGATCCGCTGCACGGTAGAAAGCAGATTGCGGGCCGCCAGCGGATCCAGCATGGAGGTAGGCTCGTCCAGTATCAGCAGCTTCGGGCCCATGGCCAGCGCCGAGGCCAGATTCATCAGCTGCTTCTGCCCGCCGGACAGCTCCGTGGTCTTACTGCGGAACCACGTTTCCATGCCGAAAAAAGCGGCCATCTCCGCCACACGGCGGCGAATCACCGGCACGCTCAGCGCCATATTCTCAAGGCCGAAGGCCAGCTCATGCCATACGAAATCGGTGACGATCTGATTATCCGGGTTCTGCTGTACGAAGCCGATCTCCGCCGCAGCGGTTAGCTCCGGCAGTTGGCAAAGGGGCGCGTCCTTATAAAAGGTCTCGCCGGCTCTTGCCCCCACAGGCAGCAGGCCGGGCTTGGCATGGCGCAGCAGCGTGGTCTTGCCGCAGCCGGAGGGGCCGCACAGCACCACATACTCCCCCTTATGTATCTCCAACGAGACATCGTCCAGTGCCCGCATGTCAGCCAGCGGATAGGAGAAGCTCAGGTGTTCAAACCGTAAGAGTGCCATCTAATGGCCTCCTTTGTTTCAAGGATACCGGGCAGGAACATCAGCACGGCGTAAAAGACAAACATGGTATGGCTGGCACTGCCCAGCAGCACCGGCGTCATGGCGGGATAGAACTCCATATACCCGTGACCGAAGGCGCGGGCGGTAATGCAGACGCCTGCCACCGCCAGAATAAGACCCAGCGTCCGGGCGTCCCGGCCATCGAAACGGAACAGGTGGAAGGTGGTGCGCCGCTTGGCACCATAGCCCCGGGTTTTCATAGAGTCCGCCGTTTCCACCGCCGCCTCCATGCTCATGGTCAGCAGCACCGACAGGTTCCGCAGGGCACTGCCCAGTCTTTGCAGCAGCCGCGTCCCCTCATCGCAGAGCATCGCCTGCGCCTGACGGATCTCGCGGCGGTTCTGTTGAAGCTGTGGGATGAACCGCAGCGTCATGGTGATCAGCAGCGACGTACCGGGAAAGGGCTTGCCGAACAGGTACAGGAACTTATCCGAGGTCATGACCTCCTGATAGCAGGTAAACCACATAATGACCGCGCACAGGGAGCAGCCGGACACCAGACCGTAGCACACGGCTTCCAGCGTGTACCACAGGTGATTGATGGTAAAAAGCATGGTCACGCCCCGATGGTTGAATAGCGGATTGGCGAGGGCGATCAGCAAAAACATAGGCCCCACAAACCGCATGGTGTGGCCGTAGGCCCTCCAGCCTCGCAGCCGGATGGAAAACCAGCTGGCGCCCAGAAACGACAGCACTACCGTAACGGGGTGCATGCATCCCAGCGTCAGACCCAGCACCAGCACGAAGTACGCCATACTGACCGCCGGATGCAGGTTCCCGAAGAAACGCATCCGGGTATCAGTCATGGTTATCCTTCCAATCCTGAGCACCTTCCCACCAACCGCCATCCAGATCAAGGCCAAGGTCGCAGGTGTAATTCCACTCAATGACCTCGCCGGGCTTGACGTAGTACACGCCGCAACCGTAGTTGGGATACCAGTCGTTGACACAGTACATCCAGCCGCTCCAGCGGCCGCCGTCGAACTCATAGAGGTTATTGATGCCCTCCACATAGCAGCCGCTGGACGTGCCGCCGCGATAGGACATGTGGATCTTATACTTATCGCAGACGTAGGACAGGACGTCGAAAACCGTGTCACCCTCCTCGATCTCCACCGTGGTCACCGGTAGGATCACGCCGGAGGCCGGGACGATGCCCGCCCACTTGCTCTCCAGATGCATACCGTTATTCACCGCTGTATCGCAGCGAATGGTAATGGTGACGGTGTTTTTCTTGCTTTCGGGCTTCTGCTCGGGGGTAGGCGCGGGGGTGTTGCTGTCCTCGCCCTTCTGGTCGTCCTTTTTGTTGTCGTCTTTTTTGCCGCCGGAGTTGGACGGCTTGTTGGCGGTATCCTCCTCCGGGGTGGTAGAAGGCGTCTGGTCTGTCTTATTGCCCTTGTTGCCCTGCGGTGCATCTCCGGAGCCCTGGGCATAGAAATCCGCCACGCTGTCAGGCTTGCTTTGGGACGGGGTAGTTGTTGTTTCCTTTTTGCCGAAGCTGAAGGCCTCTGTAAACCAGGAATACCACGGCTTTTCCTCTTCGGGTTGGTCGGTATCCTCTCCCACATAATCCAGATCCAATTCGCCGCTATTGCCGGCAGTGCCGGTCTGGGCGCAGGCGCACAGGCTCAACAGCATCATAAGTGCCAGCAGGAACGCGATAATATATCTAAGATTTTTCTTCATTTCTATACTCCTTCAGCCCGTGTCAGGGCTGTTACCTTTGAGGATGCGGGAGAGGCCGGCAAACCCCTCCCGCTATGGAAAAGACAACGGCATTTGCCGTCTCGACTTACCTTTTGCGGATTTGAGGATGGGGGACGGGGCGGCTTAAACCCCGTCCCCCTATGGAAAGCTGACAGTCTCCGTTCAGACTGTCTCGGCTTGACTGGGGTTAATTGCTGCGGATATTGTATCAAGTGCGGCTTCAGCGGAGGTCTCTGCCAAGGTGAGAGCCTTTGCTTCAGCCTCCGCCTTCTTCTTCGCCGCCCATTCTGCCTTAGCGGCCCGCTCCGCACGCTTTTTGGCGGCTTGTTCCCGTTTTCGCTGCTCGGATTGCTCCATCTTGCGCTGCCGCTTCTGCCTTCGCTCCTCACGGAACAACGGTTCTTGCTTCACCTTTTCCGCCTTATAGCGAGCGGTGTCGCGCAGCTTGCGCATGGAACGAGGCTGCGGCAGCCTTGCCGCCGCCATCGCGGCTGCCCAGCTGCCAAAACGCTGCTCAATAAACGTACCGCCATCCACTTCGCTGGGGGATGGGCTGTGACCCAGCGAGATGGCGCACCGGCTCAGATACCGCGCCAGCTGCGGCAGCGGCGTATCTGCGTTTCGCTCGGCAAATGCTTCGTCACGCGCTTCCAGTGCTGCTACAGCCCTTTTGACTATTTGGTTTTGCGCCCACGCCTGAAAATCAATGGGACGTCCGCCGCGTTGAGACATAGTAACACTCCTCCTTATTACGAAAAAATGCCGGACAAACCCCTTCTCAGCGGATGACCAGCGACATTTTGGCAAGAAAAAACGCTGACAAAATCCGTCAGCGCACGCTCCTGCCCTCGTCACAGCGAGAGAGCGCCACTGTGTACCAAAGATCCTTGACCGTGCAATTCTCCTGCCCTCGCGCCACAAGGCTTTCGCCTTTCGTACATGATCTACCTTCTCAGAAGCTTCCTCCCAATGGCGGTATTACCCAACAGCTTTCGCCGCTTCGACCATTTCCTTGCGCTCACAGTGCCGTCCGCAGAGGGTTTCTAACCCAAATTCCTTTTAGGCTGCTGCCTGATCTTTTGCGTACAAAAAGATCTTTACGACCAACACAGCCACACGGTGTCACCGAATCATATTTACTTGTCTGTTGCAAATGAATGATGCTGCTGCGGTTTGTGCATACTGCAAAGTGTCAGCACACGCTCTGGGTATTTCGTAAATCATATACAATTCACGACAGAAAAGTTACCGCAATTCCATCTTTTACTATACATTGACTTACCAAAAAAGTCAACAAAAAATGCAGGAAAATTGTGAAAAAGCAAGAACTATCTGAATAGCGATTCAAATTGCTTTATATTGTTTCCATCATCTGGAAGTTCAAAAGAAAGGATACCACGGCATCTTGTTAATTGCCGTCACAAACACCGTCAGAAGGAAGGGAGATTACTATGCCACGGCGAGGAGAGAACATTTACAAGCGGAAGGATGGTCGGTGGGAGGGCCGCTATATTCGCGGCCGGACACCTGCCGGCAAGGCAGAGTATGGCTATGTATATGCCAAAAGTTATGCAGCCTGTCGTGAGAAGCGACGGAAGATGGAAGGAGTCATACCACAGAAGCCGACCCTGACAGGTGAAATGTCTGTGGCCCAGGCAGTTGCGTTCTTTTTGTCAGATCGCCGTGGTGAGCTAAAGGCTTCAACGGTCGGGCGCTACGAGTATGTGATCAGCCATTATATTGTCCCAGATCTGGGAACGGTCATGCTTCATGAGTTGACGGCGGAAAAGCTTTCTGCCTATTTTAAGAGATTGCAGAACCGAGGTCTATCAAGCAAAACCGCGAGGGATATTGGTGTGCTGCTAAAGACAATTTTCAAAGTGGTGAAAAAGAAATGTCATTGTGATTGCCCCGGCCGGGATGTGGAGCTGCCCGCATATCGCGGCAAAAAGATTGAAGTATTTTCCGATCACGAGATAGCCCTGCTGGCGCAGAAGATCCTGGAGGCCCCGGACATCACAGGGCTGTGTATCCTTCTGGTGCTGAACACGGGGCTGCGACTTGGTGAGATCTGCGCTCTGCGCAAAAGCGACATTGACTACCGCTCCGGCTTTCTGCGAATTGAGCGCTCGGCTGCCCGTGTACGCGATGCTTCCGGGACACATCTGGTGGTGCAATCCCCGAAAAGCGGCAGTTCTGTGCGTCTTGTAGCCATTCCCAATGATATGCTGGAATTGCTGAAAGCGACCACCCAGAGCATTCAGAGAGACAATTATCTGCTGACCAACACGGACACGCCGATGGAACCGCGCACACTGCAATACCGATACCGGAAGCTGCTGGAACGCTGCGGTATCCGCTATCGGAATTTTCACGCCCTCCGACATACCTACGCGACAAGGTGCATGGAGAATGGTGTGGACATCAAGAGCCTCAGTGAGCTTTTGGGCCACGCTGATGTTCGGACGACATTGCAGACGTATATCCATTCTTCTCTGGCTCATAAAAGGCAGGCTGTTCAGAGCATATGTTTCTTACCCATGGAAGGGGCGGGCAGCGTTTTAATTCCGTCAAAAATCCCGTCAGAGATCTCAGCAATTACCGTGCCGCCAAGCAAAACAGGGACTTGTTTCGTAAATTGTATATGATTTACGAAAAACGAACTATTCCTCATGCAGCCGTAGGCACAGATGCCTACGGCTTTTTTGTTTTGCAGGCAAGGCGCAATCCGGCTTGCTGCGTCGTGAACAGGGCTAATCATCCTGTTATCAAGACCGTCTGGGATAGAACTGTTCGCCGACCCACTCTGCGGTCAGCTCTTTCGGATGCAAGACCAGCGTGGGCGTATGGCTTTCCACAGCAAAAGCAAAGGCTCTGTTTTCCCCACTGTCCGTTGCTGACATATCCGCATCATGGACATATAGTACCACATCGGCAAGGTCAATGATCTTCCTATAGGCTTGCAGCTGTGCATCCGGCGTACCCACGGGACACACGACCGAAATATGGGTGCATTTTTCCAGCATAGTAAAGTAGCGTTCCCGCAGATACGGTGCCCATTTGGCAGCCTGTTCCTCATGTGGTATATAGCAGAAAAGCATCAGGTCTGGGTCGGTGGTTTCCCGCAGACCGTTGACGATCTCGGCTGCGTAAAGACCTACGCCGCAGTCGCAGGCGGTCAGAAACTGTGTCACACCGCGCTGGCGCAGCGCCATAACCTGCTGCGCCAGTTCGATTTTCATTTTCCGGCAGCCACTATCTTCTTCATCAAACCCCCATGGAAAGCGCATGGGTGCTTGCCCTATGACCGCACAGCGGTATATGTGACGGCTTTCTCCCATAAACATCACGCCTTCAACCGAAGCATTGTCGTAATAAATAATACGATAATAATTATTAAAATGCAACGATTTTTCAAAGTATAATAAACGAAAAATCTTAGGTGGTGAAGTTGTGACAGATATTCTGGAAATCATCAAACGAAATCGTGAGGCACGGGGATGGTCGGAATATCAGCTTGCTGAACGCTCTGGCCTGCCACAGTCTACCATCTCCTCGTGGTATAAAAAATCTATGACGCCATCGTTTGCATCGCTTGAGAAGATCTGCGATGCTTTCGGTGTTACATTGTCGCAATTCTTTGCGCAGGACGACATTCGTGTGGCTCTGACTCCCGCGCAGCGTGAGATGTTGGATAAATGGAATTGCCTGACATCAGTGCAGCAAGCAGCTTTGGCAGCCCTCATGGATACGATGATATGAATGGATAAGCCGGTTCTCGCGGCGAAGAAGCGTTTTCCACCTGTACGCCCCGGCAGCTTTCCGCTACAATGACCTTGTACTTGAGGTCATTAGGCATTGAGGACGGAGCAGCGCAGGCACGGGATGGGCGATCATGTCCAGCGGAGATATCAGCGTGGACATGACCCCGACAAAATCTTGAAGGGGCGAAACGCAAATAAACCGAAAAAAAGATGAAGGGTGTATCAGCTGGTACATCCTTCATCTTTTTCGCTATTCTTCTTTTGCTAATGTTTGCGTATGCAGGAACGCATCCATCAGCATTTTCCCATCCTCGCGGTCACTCCACCAGTACGGGCGCAGAAACAACAGAGCATTCTCCAGCCAAACATAATCGTCCCTGGTCAGTGTATGACTTTGAAGCCCTGCGCTGATCCTGATATACGATTCTCTTACTTTGGCACTGGCATGGTCACGGACAAGATAGCCGTTGAGAAAGCCGGTGATGACAGATATTTCCTCATCCGTATAAAACATGGCGTCCCTCCTGAATTCAATCGCACAGGACAGAGTATAGCATATTTTCTTTGCATCCACAAGCAGTCTTGTATCAACCGACCTTCCTCTGAGGACAAACGGCAGATGAACATACAAAAATGGCAGATAGAACACGACCCTTGTAGATGCGGATTGGATATGCTACTCCTTTTGCAGAAAGCTCACGCCTCCTCGAAGCTGTCCTTACCCACGCCGCACAGGGGGCATTCAAAATCCTCCGGTACCTCGCTCCATGGCGTACCGGGGGCGATGCCACCCTCCGGGTACCCCACGCTCTCGTCGTACTCCCAACCGCAAACGGTGCAAACGTATTTCATAATACTTCTCCTTTCGTGTTCTCCTGTGTTTTATTCCTCCACCAGCCGGCCGTCCACCGTGACGGTGACGACCTGCCACGGGATGAACTTCCCGCTCTGCTGGAGTGCCTTTTTCGCCGCCAGCTCCAGCCCGCCGCAGCAGGGTACCTCCATCCGCACGACGGTGACGCTCTTGATGTCGTTATTCCGGATGATCTCCGTCAGCTTTTCGGAATAGTCCACGCTGTCCAGCTTGGGACAGCCCACCAGCGTGATGTGTCCCTTGATGAACCGCTCGTGGAAGGCGGCGTAAGCGTAGGCGGTGCAGTCGGCGGCGATCAGCAGCCGCGCCCCGTCAAAATAGGGCGCGTTCACCGGCACCAGCTTGATCTGCACCGGCCACTGGGACAGGCGGCTCGCCTGCTCAGCGCGGGGTGCTTCCACGGCGGGCGCATCCTGCCGTTGAATGTTCCGGGACTGGCTGCCGGGGCAGCCGCAGGGCAGCGTCATGCCCTGCTCCCGCATTTTCCGCTGCTTGTTCTCCATGACGGCTTTCTCATCGTAGGCGGCGGCCTCCCGCTCCACAAAGGTGATGGCACCCGTAGGACAGGTGGGCAGGCAGTCCCCCAACCCGTCGCAGTAGTCGTCCCGCATCAGCTGCGCCTTGCCGTCCACCATGGCGATGGC
>UMBM01003595.1_pt1 | contig 39075 bp, 38 predicted proteins | sample 1963971 | NCBI WGS metagenome assembly UMBM01 (sample SAMEA4835942, study PRJEB28245) | human gut metagenome | biome: gut microbiome; material: fecal sample | place: Denmark | collected 2008 | reverse complement strand
CCGCCTTCGCCGCGCCGGTGACGGTGACGCCCCTGAGCGACACGGAGCGGTGCCACGCCTACGTCCGCTTTTCGGAGGTCAGCTTTGAGGGGGATGGGAGCGGAACCGGCGTGACCGCCAGAGCGCCCACCTATCTGGAGAACTGCCGCGTGACCGGCTGGGACGTGGGCGCGCTGGCCGTGAACGGCGGCTGGGTTTATCTCCACGGCGGGTATATCGGCGGCAACGGGGTGGGCGCGCGGTACGACTCCGCGTACAGCAACTCCTATACATATACCATCAGGCGCATCGACTTTTTGAACAACACCACGGCGCTGGAGCTTCTGTGCCTGCCGCCGAACTCCTATGCGGCGCTGGATGACTGCCGCTTCCGGGGCAACGGAACGGATGTATACAACCCCGGCGGCTACCGCATCGAGGTGAACAACGGCACGGAGGTCACCTTGTGAGAACGTAAAAAAGAACCGCCCGAAGGCGGTTCTTTTTTCGTGCGGGAAGGACCGTTTACAGGTTCTTCTCGTAGGACTCGATCATCTTCTTGAACGTGTGACCCGTAAAAACTTCGGGATCACCAGCCGGTGAAAACGCCGCAACTGATTGCGGTACAACAGCTTGCGCCGCTGCCTGACGCCGCAGGCTTTGCAGGTGCTTTTCACAGCTCTCACCGGTGAAAATCTTGATGTCCAGCCGCAGAGAACCATCCTCCTCCGGCGTGGCAAAGATCTTGTCAATATACCGGGTGACAAATTCCTTGGTTATCACACCCTTGGCGGCATCCTTCTGGGCGTTACGCAGGACGGTGCGAATCGTATCCAGCTGCTGCTTTAGGCTGCCGGTGGATTCCTGCTGTGTAAGCGCCTCTGCCAACTGCGTTTGCAGTTCCTTTGCCTCAGCGGAGCATTTTTTGTTCATGGCAAGGAAGTCCGCATCATCCAGCTTTCCCTGGGCATTATAGGTCAGCAGCTTCATGCGCTTCTGCTCCACGGTTTCCAGCTGCTTTTGCAGCGAGGCGATCTGCTTATCCAGCTTACCGCCACGGTTCAGAGATTTATATAATTCTACATATTCTTCGATCAGCGCCTCTGCGCTGGCCTCCGTATCGCGGAACACATCCAGCAGCAGGGGTTTGATCTCGTCCTCATAGACGGGGAAGGAGGCGCAGGAGTCCGCGCCGTTTTTGATCTTGCCGGAGCAGACCCACTTGCTGTTCTTGTTGCCCTGTCTGTCCTGAGACTCCCGGCGGTAGTAGGCGGTGCCGCAGCAGGTGCAATAGAGCTTTCCGGTCAGCAGATTGGCGTGGTTGCAGACGCCCTGCCGGTTCTTTACGTCGTCGCTGCGGCGGCGCAGAACTGCATTGGCCTGTTCCCACAGCTCCTCGGAGACAATAGCGGGCACGATCTCACCCGTCTCGTCTTTGAACATCACCCATTCCTCCGGCGGGAGGAATTTCTGCTTTTTGGTGAACATATCCACCACCTTGACCTTGTTGCCCACGTAATACCCTTTATATTTGGGGTTGGAGATCATGCCGGACATGGTGGTATGGGCGATCTTCTTGCCGTTGAGGTTGCGGTAGCCCTTCTCCCAAAAGATGGTTTCGATCTGCTTCATGCTGTATTGATCCGTGGCGTACAGCTCGAACAGCTCCCGTACCATAGGTGCCTGTTCCTCGTCAATGACCAGCCTGCGGTCTTCCTTGCGATAGCCGAAAATGCGGCTGTTTCCCAGCACCACGTTATTCTTGATGGCCTGTTGATGGCCGAATTTTACGCGGCTACTAAGCTTGCGCAGCTCGTCCTGGGCAATGGAAGACATGATGGACAGCCGCAGTTCGGAGTCCTCATCGAAGGTGTTGATATTGTCGTTCTGGAAGAACACGCCCACGCCGTAGCTAAGGAGCTGCCGCGTGAATTGGATGGAGTCCAGCGTGTTACGGGCAAAACGGGAGATCTCCTTGGTGATGATCAGATCAAATTTGTCCTCCGCTGCATCCTCGACCATGCGGTTGAAGTTCTCGCGGTGCTTGGTAGAGATGCCGGACAAGCCCTCGTCAATGTAACCGGGGACGAACGTCCATGCGGCATTCCGGCGGATGAAGTCCTCATAGTATTGGATCTGGTTGCCCAGCGAGTTCAGCTGCTCGTCAGACTCGGAGGACACACGGGCGTAGTACGTCACCCGCAGGGGAATGTCATATATGCTCTTTGTCCGCAGCTGCTGCCGAATGTCGTGAATGTCCATGGTATGCCTCCGAGTAAGTTCGTTATGTCATGTTCTTTATTGTAACAAATCGCAAAGTAGAAAACAACCACAAAAGAGAAACTACGCTTGGAAAATTTGCGTTATCATGTTATTGTGTTTTTGTAAAATTTAAAAATAGAATATATAATAAAATTTACTTGCCGTTCCGCCTTTCCTCTTTCCGACCTTTTCTATGTTGAAGAGACATGTCATTCTTTTTTGAATGGGCAAGGAACAGAATTAGAAAAACTCATAAGGAGGGTAACTCTGTGAAAAGAAAGCAGAACAGCGCAGAGAAAGTTAAAAGAAAACTGACGGTTTGGCAGTATCAGTATGATAACGGCGAAGCCGGAATGCTCCATGAGCGCAAAGGTGTGTGGAGGGGCGAAAAGAGAATATGGTCGGACATTGCATATTTCCCGAACGAGAATGAGGCGCAGAAACATGTAAAGGATCTATGCAGAAAGAATGGAATATCGGAAGAAAAGTGCATGGGTGGAGTAAGGACGTTTAGTTCGGGAATAGAACACCTTTCACCGGGAGGGGGTATCTTAAAAACGCAGGCAGCGCCTACCGCCCTTATGCAGATGCTGGATAGCTGTGGGTCTGATGAAGAAGGACGACGCACGATGGTGCAGATCTTCAGTGCCGGGCTTGCGGGATACCTGTTCCGCTTGTGCAGCGAAAGAGGGCTTCTGTCGGTGTCAGAACCGGTCAATTATCTGACAGCGCCACGGATCACCTGCTCAGCAGCAGACGGGGCGACGGATGCGCTGCGGCTCATTATGCAGTCGATTGGACTGGATACAGAGGAGGTGTTGACCGCACACGCTGATGAGGGCGAGATCGTGAGTGAACTTCCGCCATTTCTGCCAGTAAAAGGAAGCGAGAGAAGGATTATTGACTGCGCCCATGCCCTGGTGTGCAGAGGGGAGCAAAGCGGCAAAGGCAAAGAAAAGTATTTTGATGGAGCGTTAGAGGCGCAGTACCGGGACACTGTTGTAGGTGTCAATACAGCGTTCTTTACCGCCAGAGACGTAAAGGACTTCGTGCGAAGAAATCGCTGGACGACGATCATCCAGCTTGGCGATAAATGCGGGATAGTCGAACCTATCCGGATCAACGGCAAGATATTGGCACGAGCGTGGCAGTCTGATGGCTGGGACGCTGCGGGGGTGCAGGGGCTGATCCGAGATTTTCTGCTGTGGATGACGGCTGATCTATTCGGTGAGGATAGGAAAGGCGTTTGTTCAAAAGAAATGGCGTTAAAAGATGCATGTGACCGGGCAAATCAAAGGATCAGTGAGAACAATCAAAAGCGCGGGACTCCCAAACATAAAGGACTACAGCGTCTTTGGCTGGAGACACAGATGATGATGCTGCGGGAGCTTGTGTCCTACCTGTTTGACCTGGGATTTTGGACGAGGGAAGAAGGACGGAATACCTTAAACGGATGGTTACACGCACTGCTGCCCGCAGTGTACTCACCACCCGTAGATAACCTTCCAGTGGATAATCCGAAACACCTTCTCAGCTATGAGGCCGATAGCCAGGAACTGTTCCAAAACCTGCTGACCACGATGGTTACGCCGGAAAATTGTAAGCACTTTATGGCTGTTCCGGTCAAAGGAGAATTCCCAATGAAAAAAGTGGATGGCACTGACATTTGGGGCTATGTACGGGGATTTCAAGTAACGGGAAAGGACGGGCATCGTTATCGTGTGCCGACACTGCAAATACGCGAGGACGTGCTGACCGAGGTTGCGGCGACGCTTATGCCAATTGAATGTGACTGGCTCACGGTCATCAAGACGGTGAGGGAACAACAGCCGGACTATTTGGTAGGTAAGAGCAGAAATGTTCGCCTACCAGTCGACGGGAAAAGCAAACTCTGCGCAACGCTGGTATTGTCCGTTGAAAAACTGTTATGGCTGTCAGAGGAAGCGCAGAATATACTTCTGGATCTGATCACGCTAATAGCGCCACAAAAGTGAATAAAAAATGACCCCTACGGAAAAGATTGCCGTGGGGGTCATTTCTTTTTTGAAGAATGGAAAAACAAAAATATACACATCGAATTGCGAGGTGATGTGGAGTACATACAAATGAGGAGGCCGGACAATGACAGACCGGACACAGACGCGAGACAATGCCTACCGGTGGGGAATGCTGATGTGGTTCAATCAGCTGCTGCTGGATCGGGGAACGATAACCGAGGCCGAGTTCAGGCAGATGCGGCTGAAAATCGAAGATAGCGTGAAGCGGGCAAAAGACCGACGGTGCTGAGAGGCAGAGGACTCAATAAGCACCGTCTTTTTTTGCTCCGAAGCCTATTGTTAAAGAGAAAATTTATCAAATAAAGCGTGATAAAACGCCATATACGCTGGGTTGAGAGTAGGTAAGGAGTAAAGTTTTAGGAGGTACGACTGATGAAGAAGAACGCAGGGACATTCCGGATAGAACCGAACGGGTTTTCGATCCACACTTTTGAGTTGAGCAAGAAGGTTACGAATAATGATTACAAACGAATGCGAGACCGACTGTATTGCCAACGCCCTAAGGGAGAGATATATCGAGACAGGGCTTGGCAGGGAGAGGGTGAGCGTCATCGATGCCGCTGGTTTCAGCAAAATGGGTTGAGAATTAGTCTGGAAAAAGATGTGCACGGTCATATCTCAACGTGTTATCTACGGGTCGCGGTGAATCCGCGAAAGCTGATCGACCCGAACTCCTCATACCTGGGCATCCTTCCACCGACTGAGGAGAGCGTACAAGATGTTTCTAAGATGTTCTTTGTGGTACTGAAAGACTCAGGGTTGCCATGTGTGCTGGATGCCTATCAACTTTCCCGGGTAGACCTGTGCGTGAACATCCGATGTGACTCTACGGCACTGTTCAAAGAATTGCTGCGTGTCACACGAAAGCTGCCGACACCGCCGAAGTATGAGCGAGCCGAATTTAAGAGTGAGGACAGGAGGGCTGCCAACAAATACAACAAGCACCACGTCACTTTAAAACACAAAACACGCGAGCTGGTGATTTATGACAAGACATACCAAATTATGGAAAATGGATTGCTGTTGGATGAGGAAAAACTGCCAAAAGGCGTCCTAAGATTTGAGGTACACGAACAGAGAGAGCGAATCTCAAAGGTGGAGAAAGAACTGGGTACAAGCAGCGTGACGAGCCTGCTGTGTCATTATATTGGGCAGAGCGAAAGAATCATCACGCGCTGCTTCGGACGGGCGTATCCGGATAAGAAGTTCATGCAGCCTGACCAACTCAGAAGCCTGATCTATGCAGAAGCAGATACAGCGGTGGGGGATGGCATGGCGCGATTGGCTGAGGTAATGGTGCGAGTAAAAACGTTGAAGAAGGGAGTCAAGAAGATAGGAAAGGAAGGCTATGATGCGAAGGCGGTTTTGGCGCAGTTTGCGAGGCTCGGCGTCAGTCCAGTACCGCTGAGAAAAAATTTTTGCGCCGAATCCATGCCGGGTGTTTCCATTTTGCTGGAGAGAATCGCTCACAGGAACGTACAGATTTGGTACAAGTAAGGATATATTTGGCGAATTATAAAACGAATTAGCTAACAATAGTATAAGGAGACGTGAGCTGCGCCAAAGAATATCGATTTCTATACACAAACCTTAAATCATCTTAACTCACGCTCACAGGAGGAATAAAAATGATACACTATATCGCGTACTCAAACCTGGGAGAATTCTACACGCTCCAAGAGGTATGCCACATGCTGGAAATGAGCAAAGACGAACTGAGAAAGAACTGCGAAAAGTACAACGTGAAACCCAGCCGAAATGAGATTGGTGACTGGGGATTGCCCTGCCATGATCTGTGCCGACTGCACAATTATCTCTACAAAGCGGAAAAGGGCTTGACCGCGAGAAGGGACGACGATCCGTGGGCGTGACTGAACTGCTAACGGTGGTCGAAACCGCTACACTGCTGAAAACCACCAAGCAGCAGGTACGAAAAATGATCGCGCAACAATTGATCCCGGCGTTGAAGATTGGCCGTGAATGGCGAATCAGCAAAGTGTATCTGGAAGCGTTTCTGCAAAGCGAGATGGGGTGATGATCGGCGAAAAAGAGGCCGTAAACACGGCCTCTTTCCCCCCCTATATTTAGTATCCCCCTTTTTCCCTATCAGATGGATGCAGTTCGCTTTGGATAGCCTCGGTTTTTCTCCGGGTGCGGCACGTTTTAAAATGTCGATATACGTAGCAGATAATGATTGCCAAAGATACCCACTGGGCGGTTGAAAAACCAAGAAAGAAGCCGCGAATAGCATCTCCGCGAAAGAACTCGATACAAAAGCGGAAGATAGCATAGGTTACGAGATATATCTGCAAGGTGTCAGTTTTTGATTGCTTTTTCTCGCAGAAAAGAAGAACAGCAAAAAGCAAGAACTCAAAACCCGCCTCTATCAGTTGTACCGGAAGCCTGTCTAGCGTAAAGATACCGAATAGCTCTGCGGGGGTGGCAAGTTTGACACCATAGCAGCACCCGGCCATAAAACAGCCGATACGTCCAAACCCATGAAACAGCGGGAATGCAGGGACGACCATGCGGTAGATCCGGCCTCGTAAATCGGGGCCTTTTTTTGCATACAGATAGATGGCCAAAATCATGCCCAACAATCCGCCATAAAACACATAGCCACTATTTGGAATCAGCATCAACAGGTTCTTGGCGGAGAAATTTTCTATAAGCCAAGGGATTTGGGTCAATGCATACATGAGCTTGCTCCCCAAAACGCAGCCGACAGCACATAGAGCAACCAGTTTCAAAAACTGGGTAAACGCGATATCGAAGCGGTCCAGGCGGAAGTACAGAAATAATAGGGCTGCAAATGCGCCAATAAAGGCCAATACGCCATAGGACGGGAGTGTGATCTGAATATAGGGACACATTAGTTTATACCCGCAAAACCTTGTGCGTCTCGCAGTGAACTGAGAGGTTCATTGCCGGATTTGACACAGCCATTATTGGTTCCGCCAATTGTTAAAATATGGCTGCCGTCATCGGAACTTCCATAGAATACTTTTGTGGTTGTGTTATCGCCATCCTCCACTTTGCTGATGCCACTATAGCATCCTTTGAGCTCATAGCCGCAGCCAAGGCAGCCTGTCGAGCCATAATACTGAATATCGCAGCCGTTGATACTGCCCTGCCCGTCGGCTTTAAGCGAAACGTATCTACAGGACTGCGGCCAAAGACAACTGCCACAGCTTTTACTACAACCAAAGCAGCCACCACAGCCAGGAACAGATATCCCTTCTGCACTATAACTGCTATTGTCTACGCTGTTGCATTGGACTGTTTCACAGGACTGACTTCCACCACAACCTGTGAGCGCAAAAACGCCAAGACAGGCAACCGCCAGAAGCATTAGAACAAATAGCTGTTCCGGTTTTGATTTTTTATCAATTTTTTTCATTTCTCTTTCTCCAATTCAAAATTTACCATTTTATGGCATACCCATTGTTTTCCATCCAAATGAATGCAATGCTTATGCCTATTGCCAGAAGTGAGAGCAAAACCCATTTTGCGATTTTGCCGGGGCGCAGCTCTTTGATCCGCGCAACATTCTCCTCGCGTTCATCTTCATCGAAGTTGAACCTTGAAACTGCAAAGGGAATCGGTGCTGAGATGAGGTAGCCCACATAATAACCCAACGTAGCCTTCTGGAAAAAAGCCAGCACCAGAGTCACGCAATATTGTGCTATGGCAAAAAGCATGTACTTGAGCAAGACCCAGAAAAGCCCAAGAAAAGCCCAAATAATGTTGCCAACGATTCCATAGTCAAACCCGCCTATGTATTCGTAAAATGCGCCGACAAAGATTTCCACGATCGCATGCCCAAAGATCAGAACGCCGTTCCGGAGTCCATCCACATAGCCGAGATCATTGGAAACTTCCTGTGTGGTCATTACTAAATTCTGACCTAAGAACGGCACGGTTTTAGAGGCCAGAGCGGGGGTGAATTTCAGGCCGAAGGCAATGGTACAGGCAACAATAATGAGAACGATGACCCCGCTTATGACAGATAGCTTTTTTGCCGCTTTTAACTCTTTTTCGTTTTCGTTCTCAAACAATGTGTCCCGTAGCTCTTCCTGCTGAGCATCCGGAAGGTCGCTTTGTGCTATGGCATTGCGAAGATCCTCGGCAGCATTTTTTGCTTCCGGTGCGGCAACCTGCTCCCGCAGCGTGTCATAGGCAGCCTTAGCCGCCGCTGCGCGTTCCTGCGTGGGGTATTCAGTGCCGAATACAGTTCGCTTTACGCGGTCGATGCCCGCCAATAGCTGATTGATCTCGGCTAAGTAGATGTCCTGTATCTGTGAGGGATAACCGATCCTTTTTATATCGTTCTTGAGAGCAACAAGAGCCGTTTCTGCCTCAATGTCATCTCCGCATTGCTTTAACCGGGCATAAAGGATGTTGTCATATCCCCGCAGAGATTCAGCTTCGTCTGCATTATCACAGATGATAGGTTCAACTCCCGCTAACCGAGGTTCGACAGTGCGCGCTGCAAGCTCGGCTGCCTGTCGGCGCTTGCAAATTTCGTTTTGCGCATTAACTGCTATCGGAGAGTGATACTCTGCTAACGCGGCCTCCGCTTGCTTCAATGTCAACAGATTACCGCCATCGGCAGTACGCAGAATTCGGCGGACATCGGCAGACTCTTTTCTGGCTTGATCAGCCGCCTCACGGGTGCTGCAAACAATGCCATCAACGGTTCGGTATTCTTCATCAAATCTCTTTACAGCTTGTAATACTGTCTGCGTTTCCAGCAGCGGCTCAAAATATGCCAGCTTTTTGCGATAGGCGTCGATCTTCTCCTGGGCAGCCAAGGCTTGCTGTTCGGTGTCAATGGTGAACGACTCTGCGAATTTTGCCAGCAAGGATCGCTTTTCCTCATCGACTGTGAGAACACCGAAGTAGTGCGCTGTGTTGGAAAGCTGTCCGTCCTGATCTCCGTAGTGCTGTAAAACATAGCTGTACCAACGTGCCTGATAGGGATCAAGGTCAAACACGCGGAGCAGTGCAGCCTGTTTGTCGTCTTCTGTAGGCAACTTGTCCACATTGGAGAGGATCGCTTCGCCCTGACGATGCTCCTCCGGGGTGACAAGTCCGCTGGCCGGGACGTGATCAATGTCCAGTTCATCCAAGCAGCAGACCAGCGCAAAGTGCAGGTTAAACACAGAGAGCCGAAGACCCTTTAACAGTGTCTTGCAGGTATTGGGATCATCGTAAATCTTGGATAATTTGAAGCTGGTAGCAATGGATGAGAAAGTTCTGCCAATGGCGTTGAATACCATGTGGCCAGCCCCCATTACCAAGTTCAGCGCACCGGCGGTTACAGCACCGGAGAGCGCACCGGCCAGGCCAAAGCCACCGCCCTGCCATCTGGCGCGGCCTTCCCTTCTCGCCTTGCGGTATTCATTCAATTCCTCTTCGTCCATGACTACTTCGGCATAACGGTCGTATACATCGTTGAATGCTTCGGCGCATGGTTCTGCAAAGGACTGATAGCGCTCTGCAAAGGTCTGCACATCTATGTCGATCACGCCGTGATGAATCAATGTGGTGATGCAGTGATCCAATGTCGGAGCAAGGCAATCGTGCATTTGCTCACCCAAACCGTTAATGACCTTCTGAATAGAGCCATCCTGCTTATATAGCTTTTCATACTGCACCGCCGCTTCGTTGGCCATCCTTATGAAGTCCATGCGGATGGCGTTGTAAGCGACACGATTTGGTGGGACTTGTACCGTTTGACCGAAAATGACTATTTTGTCGCATGAATCCATTTGTGCTTTCCTCCCCTTGACGTGCATGGAGTATTTCTGATACAGAAGTTCTATTGACAATTGATATTCAGACTTTGACGAGTCAAGCTCCCTTTTGAAGCAGAGAAAAATATGCACAGAAAAACACATAATTATATCTGATAAATATAATACTATAATTGAAAGCTCATGTCAATTGCTTCGCATTTCCGATACCATATTATCGGGAGTTGATGCTAATGAAAGAGCAGTACGCTGACAAATATTTACAGTTGGGATTGAAAATTGCCTATTATCGTAAGCTGCGGGGGCTGACGCAAGAGCAGCTTGCCGAGGAGCTTGGGCGAAGTCCGGCCTTTATCGGACATGTAGAAGCGCCCAATATCAACAAAGCGATCTCGTTGGATACGCTGTTTGGCATTGCGGAAGTGCTGGATGTGCAGCCGTATAAGTTCTTACTTTTTGATGAGTGATACTGGGAGAAGAACCCTACGTTTCCGTTTTGACAGGGAACTCCAAATATGTAATATATAAGTGAAGGCCTCCGGGTGATCCCCGGAGGCCAATTTTATATTTTGGAGGACTTTTGTTATGACCGAACTCCGCACCTGCGCCCACTGCGGTACTGCCGAAGGAGAGCTTACCGAGTTCAACGGCAGGCTCTACTGCCCCGACTGTTTGGACGACCTGACCCTTGTCTGCACCGACTGCGGCAGCCGTTTCCTACGCACCCACAACCGCAGTGAGAACGATGACTTCCCCATCTGCCCCGAATGCTACGACCGGGACTACACCCGCTGCGTCCGCTGCGGGCGCATCATCGACACCGACCACTGCTGGTATCCGCTGGACAACGACGATCCCTACTGTGCCGATTGCTGCTCTACCATCGAGAACAGCCCGATCCACGACTACTACTTCAAGCCCTACCCCATCTTCTACGGCGACGGCCCACGCTACTTCGGCGTGGAGCTGGAGATCGACGACGGTGGTGAATGTGACAGCAGCGCGGAGGCACTGATGGACATTGTCAACCAGTCAAAGACACTGGCCTACTGCAAGCACGATGGCTCATTGGACGACGGCTTTGAGATCGTCACACATCCCATGTCGCTGGACTGCCAGCTGCATGAGATGCCCTGGGCGGAGGTGCTGGATAGAGCCATCAGTATGGGCTACCTGTCCCACCAAGCGGGCACCTGCGGGCTGCACGTCCATGTATCCCGCAAGGCCTTCGGGGACACTTTGGACGCGCAGGACAACGCCATTGCCCGTGTGCTGTTCTTCGTGGAGCGCCACTGGGCAGAGCTGCTGCGCTTCTCCCGCCGCACCCAGCGGCAGCTGGAGCAGTGGGCAGCCCGCTACGGCTACCGCGACCGACCCGGTGAGATGCTGGAGCACGTGAAGAAAGGCCACGGCAGCCGCTATACCTGCGTCAACCTCACCAACGCGGACACCATTGAGTTCCGTATGTTCCGGGGTACGTTGAAACTGAATACGCTTATCGCCACATTGCAGCTTGTCGACCACATCTGCGATGCGGCGATTTTTATGTCCGATGACGAGCTGCACGATCTGTCCTAGAGCAGCTTCGTCAGTGCCATCAAAGAGCCGGAGCTGGTGCAGTACCTGAAGGAGCGCAATCTCTACATCAATGAGCCTGTGGAAGTGGAGGGAGAAGTCTGATGTGCTGTCTATTCGGAATTTATGATTACGGACATAGCCTGACCGCCGCGCAGAAGAAGCGTCTTGTTTCCGCGTTGGCCGTTGCCAGTGAAGACAGAGGAACGGATGCCACCGGCATTGCCTATAACCACAACGGTCATCTGACTGTCTACAAGCGCCCCTATCCCGCGCACCTGATGCGGTTCAAGCTGCCCGATGATGCTGTCTGCATTATGGGGCATACACGCATGACCACCCAGGGAGACGAGAAGCATAACTACAACAATCACCCCTTTGAGGGCACAGCGGGTATCCCCTTTGCGCTGGCGCACAACGGTGTGCTGTATAACGATCTGGCACTCCGCAAGGACAAGAACCTGCCCTCTACCCGAATCGAGACAGATAGCTATGTGGCCGTGCAGTTACTGGCGCAGCAGGGCGAGCTGAGCTTCCGGAGCATCCGCAGTGCCGTAGAACCCCTCAGAGGTATGCTGACGCTGTCTGTTTTGGACAGTAGGGACAACCTCTACATCATCAAGGGTAACAATCCGCTGGCGCTATATCACTTCCCGCGAATGGGCTTATACGTCTACGCCAGCACGGAGCAGATACTCAAGAAGGGACTGAAGAAGGGCATGCCGCGCATGGAACAGCCCTTTGAGGTGATGCTCCGGGAAGGAGACATATTGCGAATAGATCGGCAGGGGCAGTACACCGTTGAACGCTTCGATACCCGCAACCTGTGGGACGGCACGGCACATTTCAGCTGGCCGTATTGGGACGTGTACGCCGGGCAGGACGAGTACATCAACGATCTGAAATCCGTGGCGGCCGCCTACGGCTACACGCCCCATGACATAGACGTGTTCCTCGGGTATGGTCTTTGCCCGGAGGAGATAGAGGAGATCATGTGCTGCGGGGAGGTATAAAAAATGCGAGTAGTAATGGTAGAAACTGGGAGGAAAGCCTATGAGATGGAATTGGAAAACGGTCTTGGAAGTATGCAGCGTACTGTTGGCGGTCTTATTCAAGCTGTGTACGAACCCGGAGGACGAGACGCAGCCCTGATCTGCAACGAGGAAGGCAAGCTGCTGGGGCTGCCGCTGAACCGGGCTCTGCGGGATGAGGATGGAGAAATCTATGATGCCATCGCCGGAACATTCTTCATCTGCGGCGCACCGACAGACAGCGAGAACTTCACATCTCTGACGGACGAGCAGGTTGCCTATTGGCTCGGACGTTTTGCCAAGCCGGAGTTCTTCGTCAGCGTCAACGGCAAGCTCATCTGTGTGCCGGTGGAGGAACCGTGCCAATAGGGTGTACCCTAACGGCACACAGAAATAGAGTCCCAATAGGGTCACTTCCCGTATTTTGGCACGTGCCATCTGCGGGAGGGACTCTATTGGGACTACGTTATTGTTCGGCGGCAATGATTTGTTCGCAATATGCCTTTAGTTGAGGAATTTCATCCGTGATAATTTCCCATGTGATTTCGGGATCGACAGTGCCGTAGCTATGCGCGACAATATTCCGCATAGCCTTGATTTGACGCCAAGGCACGGCGGGGTGCTGTTCACGGAATTCGTCTGTCAGCTTACCCACTAACTCACCGATCTGCAAAATACAAAGTGCGGCGGCATTGCGGTAAATGGGATCGTTCTGAAATGTCTCAGCGCTGTTGCCGAAGCGTTCAACAGTCTGCTCGATTTGCTGGCAGTAGACAACGATATGCTCCAGAGCACCGATGTTGCGGTCAAGAGGCTTCATACAGCAGCACCTCATCTTTCCGTATGGAGTCAAGAAAATGTGAATCAAGGCTGGTGGTGGGGACAAGATCTACCGGCACGCCAAGAGAGTCCTCCAGGTCGAGCAGAAGCCCTGCCAACTGAAAACCGCGGATGCTGCCTTTGTCAATCCGCAAATCAATATCACTCCCGCTTGTCATATCTCCACGGGCATAGGAGCCGAACAGGTAGATGCGCTCCGCGCCATATTGCCTGGCAAGACGTGACACAATGGTCTTAATTTCGCTTAGAGTATATGTTTTCATCGAGGACACCTCCCATCAAAACGCCATTTTGTATGCATAGTATAACAAAATAAATATGAATTTACAAGGGAAGGAAGTGTTGCAATTGAAAATCGGCTATATCCGTATATCCACCACCGACCAGAATATAGCACGGCAGGAGCTGCTGATGGAGCAACTTGGTGTAGATGAGGTTTACATTGACCGTATGAGCGGCAAGAATACCAACCGCCCAGAGTTACAAAGGATGATGGAATATGTCCGGCGGGGCGACACGGTGATTGTGGAGTCCATCAGCCGTTTTGCCCGCAATACCCGCGACCTGCTGGAGCTGTTGGAGAAGCTATCCGCCAAGGGCGTGGAGTTCGTCAGCAAGAAGGAAGCCATCGACACCACCACGCCTACCGGCAAGTTTATGCTGACCGTATTCGGCGCGGTGGCGGAACTGGAACGGGAATATATCCTCCAACGCCAGCGGGAGGGCATCGCCATTGCCAAGCACAACGGCGTTTACAAAGGGCGCAAGCCTATTCAACCGCCGGAGCTTGAGAAAGTCATAGTTAAGTGGCGGCGTGGGGAGATCACCGCTGCCGAGGCTATGCGGCGGTTAGGGATGAGCAAGAGCACATTTTATCGGAGAGTGAAGAGGCGATCACTATCGTGAGTTTAGCTTTTTGTTATCTGCACCGATGCTGTTCCGCAAAACAAATACATTGACTATTCGTACCGAATGTTATATATTATATGAAGATATGAAGCAAAGAGGTGGTGACATGGAAAGACGATTGGCTCGGATCAACAGCAGCGCAGCTGGGGGAACGGCAAGTGCTGGTGCAAAAACACATAAGGTAACTCTCCCTTCGCGCTGGCTTCAGGCTATGGGGATTACCGATGAGGAGCGGGAGGTGGAGTTGACCTTTGACCAAAACAGAATTGTAATCACAAAAGTCGTCACCATAGAGGAGTTTATCAGCGAAAAAAAAGCGCAGTCCCACTGCGTGAAAAGGCTAAAATTCTGGAATAGTAAGACACTGTGTACGACCATCGCAGTGGATTTTACAGATCATACTCTCTGCGTAGAGAACCATACCAAGCAACTGGTGAAAACGGCATTTGGGAAGAACAGACTCCCTACATGGACTGATTTGATGGCCTTTCTGGAGGAACGGTGTATTCCGCGACAGCGGGAGGGCATTCGAGAATATCTGGACGCCCTGGGATTGGATGAGTACGACCCGTGGGAGATCGTCAAACGCACACAGGGACGTATGGCAGAGGATCAGCAGTGGATCGAGGTGACGGAATGAGCATACATTTTGTGACAAACGAGAGGATCGCCGAAACATCTTCAAAGGGCAATCAGGAAAAGTGGGTGGAGGGCAACCGCTGGTATAAGCTGGATCAGTTCGGCTATGAAGCCTTGGCGGAGACGTTGATCTCACAGCAGCTGGAGCTCAGCAACTGCGAGAAGGACTACCCGTTCCGCTTTACCCGCTACAGAATGGAACGCATTACCGCCCATGGTATCGAACGGACAGGGTGCAGCAGCGAAGATTTCCTGCTGCCGGGTCAGTCCATTATTACACTGAGCCATCTGTACAAAAGGGAGAGCGAAGTGTCTCTTCGAGCCCTTCTGTCGCGGCAATCCAGTGACAAGAAGCGCATTGCCTATCTGGCCGATGCTACGGCGGAGCTGACGGGCTTGGAGCTTTTTCCGCAGTATCTGACCCTACTGTTCGAGGTAGACGCGCTGTTTCTGAACGACGACCGCCATTTGAACAATATCGCGGTTCTGGAGTGCGATGGTAAATACGATTATTGCCCCATCTTTGATAACGGTGCGGGCTTGCTTTCCAATATGCGGACAGCCCCCATGGACATTGAGCCGAAGGCCCTGATCGCGGCACAGCGTGCCCGTCCCTTCGGCACGACATTTAACCGGCAGGCAGGAGCAGTCCAAGCGCTTTATGGAGCGCAGTTGCGCTTGCCCAAGCTGTCAAAAGAGGAGATATTTGCAAGGTTGGAGCCGCTGCTGCAATACTATCCTCAGCGGGATCGCGGAATTATCACGGATAGGGTGTGCGCCACCATTCTACTGCGGCAAAAGCAGCTTTGATTGTGAATAGGAACGGTACAAGAGATGCGTGATCATTGGCATTTCTTTTCGCAAAGTCCCTTTTCGAGATAAATGTTGATGTGTATAATCGCAAATAAAATCCGAAATATGCAAAGAAAAATTTTGGCTTCGTTCCTATACTGGTTTTTTAACATCCATGGACAGGCCAGATGTTATATGAGAAGTACAATCTGACGCAAGAGGAAATTGACTACATTGAGTCTACAATTAAGCCGGTGGAATAATTCAAAGGCTCAGAGGTCAAAACTGACTTCTGAGCCTTGTTTTTTGCCTTGTGTTTTGAGTCGGAAAATGGTACACTTTTGAATATAAGCAAACACAGCAAAGGGGTATCAATCATGGAACTGACTGGGAATCTACAAATAGTATGCCCAATTAGAGGACAGTTAAAGGTTAATAAACGGAGTAAAGATGGCCTTACTGCTACTGAAGAATTCTACAGGGTAGAAGCAATTAAATTCCTTATAAGCAAGGGATACCCGAAAGAAAACTTCTGGATTGAGCCTATTATCAAGAAATTTGGCAATAGTGGTCGTAACAGTTTCAGAAGTGATTTTGCAGTACTTGATGTGCCTGCTTCAACAATTAGCACTAATGAACCCGATGACATTCTTGGTCATGCTGTAATTATATGTGAAGTCAAGCGTGATAACAAGAAAAATGAGTATGTAAAAAACACTCAAGTCAAGCCTATGCTGGACTTTGCAAAAAAGCAGAGTACGCTAGGGCTATACTGGGATAACATTGAAAAGCGTGTATTTTGGATTGAAGTCACTGATGGGATAAAGGAGATAAAAGAAGGTCCGTTAACTTTTGTACCCAAATTTGGACTTCCGATCAAAACTACGCCACTGACATTCAATACAATCGAACCAGTAGACTCCCTAACGGAGACATTTGAGCGCATTGAGGACATTCTTCATCAAGCATCATTTGCTCCTGAAAAAAGATATGAGATTATTTTGCAACTGCTGCTTACCAAAATCTTTGATGAACATGCCTTTGAAGTAAGAGGCGATGAACCTTTAGAAATACAGGATTATCGATCTCTTGGTACTTCGGCTGATACCACAAAGAAAAAGGTTGGAGATGTCGTAAAGAGAGCAATCTCTTTTTACGGGGAGCATCTTCCAAACAAACTGTCAGACACATTGCCATTATCTGGTGATACCCTGTTTGAAATTTTGAAGATTTTAGCTCCTGTAAAGATTATTCATTCTAAGAGAGATGTAGTTCAAACCTTTTATATGAAGTTTGCGAAGGCTTTGTATAAGTGGGATATGGCGCAGTATTTCACACCAACTACTGTTACGGATTTCCTTGTTGATATTATCAATCCTCAGTTCGGTGAACATATTGCGGACCCAGCTTGTGGTAGTGCAGATTTCCTCGTCGCTGCATTTAGAGCCGCAAGAAAGTTTAATCCTGGATTTGCAGATTGTATCTGGGGTGTTGATAATTCGCCGAACGCCGTTCAAGTGGCAGTGTTGAATATGCTTTTGAATGGTGATGGAAAGACCAATATTATAAAAGATGACTCTCTTGAAAACATAGAAAAATATGCTGAAAAGTATGACGTTATAACATGCAATCCACCATTTGGAACTAAAATTGTAGAAAAACGCTCAATGGTTCTAAGGCAGTACGACTTGGGATTTGAATGGTACATAGATGAAACTGGTGTGCTGAAAAAAACAGATACATTGTTATCTCAACAAGAGACTGGTATTCTGTTTGTAGAAGTCTGCGTTAAAGAGTGTAAACCGAGTGGAAGAATTGCAATTATTCTTCCAAATGGTTATTTAGGAAACAGGTCTATTAAATACAGAACTGTTAGAGAATGGATCCTGAGACATACAAAGTTGGCAGCTATCGTTTCACTACCCAGATTTACATTTAAGTCCAGTGGTGCAGATGTAAGTGCAAGTGTTTTGTATTTGGAAAAGCGTAAAACCCCTCTAGAGAACATAGCTGACAGTGAAGAATATCAGTTTGCGGTTGAATTGATCGAAAAAGTTGGCTGGGATGCTGGCAATAAAAAAGCTGCACCAGTTTACAAGAGAGACCCGGAAGATGGCAGCCTCATCATCGATGAAGAAGGTAGCCCTATTTTAGATTGTGATTTTGATGTTGCTGTTAACAGAATTTTGGCAAGTGACGCTGCAAACTGCTTCGACTGGATATCCAAGGGTAAACATGTAGATCCCGAGGTTAACGGCTGGTCTGTAAATATAAAACATATTTATGATGACCCTGACCTGACAATAGATCCAAAACGTTACAGCAAAAAAGTTGTGGACTTAAGAAGTAAATTAAAAACTCAGCCATATGTTTTGCTAGGTGATGTTGTGGATTTTATTCCAGAAAAACAAAACGCCTACGGCAAAAAGATTACCGTTCAAAAGTCTAGCATATATCAGTATGTTGAAATTCAGGACATAGGATTTGGGGATTTCCACTGCAAAGAAATGCGTGGCTGGGAGTTGCCGAGTCGTGCAAAACATTTTTCATCGGCTGGCGATATCTATATTGGGGCAATTTGGGGCAGTGCAATTAAGTGGTGCTACATTCCAGAGGGAATTGATAATGTCGTTGTAACAAATGGTTGCTTTAGATGTAGGGTAAAAGCCGGAATGGAAAAATTTACTCCTGACCTGTTAGCCTATTTGAATAGTGAAGGCTGGGGGGTTCAGATGCGAGCATTTTCTAGAGGCTCGGACGGGCTTGCTGAAATCTGCGAAGATGATGCCAAAAATGTTATCATTCCTTTACTCAGTGATGATGTACGAGATGGATTATCTGAGTATGTAGAAAATCTACAGCGAGGTACTACGACTATCAATAGCGTTGTAAAGCAACTCATAAAGGACGAACGCATAGCATATAATGATCCAGATAAACGCCCTAGCCATATTGTTATTGTATGAGACTAAAAGGCTCCATCCATTTGGATGGAGCCTTTTAGTCTCATGATGAATAAATCTGCATAGAAGTTGACTACCAACGCAGTAGCAGGTACCGTCAAGACTTATGCGCAGTTAACTTAAAAGGGTGTTCGCGAAAAAGTGAATTTTCACACCAAGCGATTGAAGAACTGAGCAGCCCCTTCTTTCTGCCTGAAAAGAAGGGGCTGCTATCATGTTACTGATATTCACTTCTCTTCCGCTGCGCCAAACAGAACACGCAGATAATCTTGCCGCCCATCCAGAATACGGGAAACCTGTATTGTCTCGCCTCCAACACGGTAGAATAGAAAATAGCTCCCACTGAGAAGTGCCCGCAGGTCAGTCTCTCTACCGATTTTGGCTGAAACAGAAAAGCCAAGATAAGGGTTTTGCTGTAGATGCCGTAGATCGTGAGTAATACTCTTCACAATACGCTGTGCAGCCTGTGGGTTATGCAGCTCCAGCGAGATGTAGGCCTTGATCTCTGCCAAGTCACTGGCTGCTGCCGGCGTGATACGCAGCTTATTCATCCGTCAGCCCAAGCCGGGACTCCACGTCTTCCAGCGTAAGCCAGCCCCCTTCTTCAGCAGATTTCCAACCCTTGTCAATCTCGGCCATGAGCTGTGCCGCGGCCTTGGATCTCATATATTCCGCGTTTTCAGGAGACAACAGAAACGGAAAGCCGTTGCTATTCAGCGATTGCTGAAGAAATATATTAAAAGCCTCCGTCAAGCTCAGGCCGTAGTTGGAAAAAACATTCTCCGCCTCCTGCTTGATTTCCGGATTGATGCGCATTTGAAACGTCGCTGTTTTCGGTGCGGTAGCCACATTGATATTTGACATAGTAGCAGACCTCCTTTTCCTTTAGTATACCCACAGCATGATACAATGTCAATACGCCGTCACCACGAAAAAACTTGCTATTGCACACCACACATTGTGTGTTATAATTTAAGTGGGTCAGAAATCTCCCCCTTCCTGACTCACCAGATTCAAGAGGCTCTAAAGCGAACGGGCAAGAACGTAGAACAGAAGGGGGACTGCATATGAAAGATATTTTGAAGGCTATCCGCACATTTCTTCGCAAAATCCAACTTACCATCACTTTCAAAACGCCTCTCATTGATTTCTCGTTCGCTCTCTTGCTGATTCAGCTGCTTTTGATTGGCAGCTTCTCAACGATAGAATGATAAAGAACGCACGAACCAAATTGTGGCTCGTGCGTTTCCCTATATTGTGATCCCTGCTATGTACCGTACTTCAACTTCATGCCCCAGTGCTGTTCGGTCAGCCCGCTTGAAACTCATCGTTCGTATGGGTGCCATCTTCTTGACCATCTGGCCGCCCACAGAGCCGGCCTCGCGACTGGTCAGGTGACCGTTGTAACCGTTCTTCAGGTTCACGCCGACCTCAGAGGCGGCCTCCATCTTGAACTGATCCATAGCGGCCTTGGCCTCGGGGACATTCAGCTTGTTGCTGTTCTTGGTAGACATAGTTGTGTTCTCCTTTCATGTTGTGGGGCAAATGCCCTTGTTGGGTATCGCAACGGTAGTTTTGCCGCCCGACAGCGCGATATGCATGAAAAACAGTGGCAAATGCTGGATACGACGCCTAAAAAGGATGGACAAACGGGCGTATTCATGGTATACTAAATTCACTTAACAGCGAGGGGGACCTTCTTTCAGGAAGGACCGAGCAGGGAGGAAGAGGAAAAAGCGCGGCAGCTGCCGCGCTTTTTCGCGTCCTGCACCGGACAAAAAAGAGGGAGATGACAACACCATCTCCCTCCCCGCTATGTAAAAAATAAGTCGGAGCAAGCATACAAACCTGCTCCGACGTGTCATGCTATGCCACTGTAGATTTTTGAACCCCCGGCTCAAAAATGTCATGTGCAAACTGGAATTCTTCGTTCTTTTTTAACTTTTCTCAAACTTTTTTGATGGGTGCTTTCAAGAACTGCCAATTGGTCGCATGAAAAACCGTTATGCGAAACACTCATTTTTTCTCTGGCATCTCGCTCATATCCGCGGCTGCCCCTTCCAAAAGGTCAGTCACGACCTGATTAAGTTGCGCGGCGTTCTTTGAGGAGATGACCGGCGTATTGGACTGTGACTCAATGTCTTTCCTTGTTCGCCCGGCAACCTGTCCGCCAGCTTTAGCAACTTCCAGATTCTCTTGGAAGGTCGTGGGCTTTCGATCCTTTGAAAACTGTGTGGTGGTGGCTTCCGCCAGCATATTCAGCACCAACTCCAGCGTGGTCATGTTATCACGAAGGTTTTCCTTTTTCAAGCCCTTCAGATTTTTGTACTGCCGGGTGGACATCCCCGACCATGCGCGGGAGATCTCATCGGTGAGGATGGCGTACTCCACGCCCTTCTGCACGCCGCGGGCATCCCATTCGTCGGTCAATTCTTTGCGAACTTGGATGGCTTGCAGCCGCTGGTTGATCCACTCGCGGGTATAGCCCTTTTTGAGATAGGTTTCCAACGCCCGCTCGATGGTCAACTCCGGGTCGATGGTTTCCTCAATGCGCTCCCGGCCAACCTGCGCCAGCCAGAGTTTGAACGGCTCTGCCTTCGGCGAAGGGATAGACTGGATGATACGGAGAAGCTGCTCGGTATCGGCCACATCAGTCAGGCGTTTCCGTCCATCCGAGGCGGTCATTTTCAACTGCTTACAATTTGTAAGCAGTTGGCCTGCGCCCTCGTTATTCAGCCGCTTCTTTAAAACTGCCCAATATGTACTGGCATGACGGGCATCTGGCTGATCCGTCAAAACCGCAACAACATCGACAACGGAAAAGTACCATTCTTCCTTTTCCTCGTCCCACGCCGTGCGGATACGCTTGTCCTCAAATAATTGAATCTTGTCGTTCTGGCTCACTTGTTTTCACCTCAATCTCATCGACTTATATGTTTACGGGGGACATTCTCGGTATAACATAGCCAGGGGACATCAACTCCAATTTTTTATTAATTCTGCTCGAAGATGTTCCAGATTGTATTCCATGATTCCAGCATCAGTTTCTGGGGTGCCTTAATTGAAAATCGTGATGCAACTTCAAATTCTTCAACAGGATCTGAAACTTTTGCAGGCGCACAGTAATAGTGGATTTCCCGGATGGATGGATTTTGGGCAATCGCTCTGTTAATATGCTGATCGTTTTCCCCGCTATATCCAAAAATATCAATGCGTCCAGCATTTGCATTTTGGAGTTGAGATAAGTAAATCTGAAAAATTGTCATAGGGGATTCAAGTGGGAATTGAATTGGAAATGTAAATCCTCCGCCAAGCTTCATTTCTTCTTCCTTTTCTTCTCCGCTAATTCCCCAAATCAAACAGGCATCATCTGGGCCTAATAGAGTGTCAGAGCGCTTCTGTCTATCTTGTTTTTTGTAAAAGAAGCCTCCATGCAGATGCTTTATTTCATCTGTTTGAAGGACATCATCTAAAACGCAATCATAATTTGTTGTGAAAATCATTTTGTAATCAGACAGCCATCTCTTTAATTGCTCTACTTTTGCTTTGCCTAACGTGTCTTTTCCCCACTTACCATTATTATAACAAATTCTACTTGCTGCCCGCTTTAATTCGGCTTGATCTTCTTTCGTGAAATCCCCTCTTTGACAAAAAAGCTCAATTATTTTTAAGAGGCTCTCCACATTGGATATTTCATCATTTTGTGTTTCATATATAAGCCCATATGTTTGGAAGAGGATGGTGGAAACTGTCTGAGCATCATTAAAGCCAAGTTTTCGAAGCTGGTCCTCAATATGCGAAAGTAGTGTTGGATTATATGGTCTATCTGTGATTGGTCCGCCGTACCCTTCTTCGCCGCAAAAACCATCGCCGGAATATCCCCACGATACAGCACTATATTGAACGCTGTCTACTTTATTGCGGAAAGGCGCAAACAATTTATCCGCCTTATCAAAGAGGCGCGGAATTTCCTCTTTGATTTTCTTCATCATAGCTTTGTGTTGATATTCAGGAATAAGGTTAGCTGTTAATCCGTTCCCCACGATCAGAATTTTTTCCATAGTTTCATCACCCCACCTCACCAACACAAGGTTCATTCATCTCAATTTCGTTCTATCCAGCGACAGCTTCAGCAACTGCATCTTAAATTCCGGGGCGATCCATGAGGCAAACTCGCAGGCGATCATCGGATGAGCAAACGTTCCTCCGTTTTTCCCCTGCTTGGAAACGATGCCGATTGCCTTTGTCTGGTCGATCCATAGCTTTGGCGTCAACATAAATGAGGCAGTTTTCTTTCTCTTTAAAAGTTCTGCATAACCAGTCTCACTATAATTCGGATTATTCTCCTGCTCCCACAGATTCAAAAATGCTAAAGTATTTCCGCTCCTCAGCCAACTCTGTATCACATATCCCGGAGCATCCTCGCTGTGAGCTCGGGCGACCTCAGTCAGAGAAATGTAACCTTCCTCCTGCTTTTTCCCCTGTGATTCCAGGCCTTTCCTCCGTTTTGCTCGTTCCAACACCTCTTGCTTACTTCTTCCATAACCGGCAAGATTCGAGAGCATATATTCGGCAATATCGTTTTCCCGCGCGATTCGCAATATAACTCGATCCCGTTCCTCGCAGGTAATGTTGCCCTCAGCTACAAGGTGTTCCAGCATAAGTCCAATTCCGTACATATCCACCAGATTCAATTTCTTTGCCACACACATCACCTCTCAAGGTCATTGTAGCATAACTTTCAGTGTTGTAAAAGACAAATTAAATCTGAACCATAGCAGGGGAAACATAACGTATGTCTTTCCTCGGTGAACCCTCCTTGTCGTAGTCAATATTACAGCGGGCAGCCTTCTCAAATTGGACATCCAGAAATTTCTCCAGGCCGACAATAGCCACATATTTGCCGTTTGAAAGAAGGTGATCTACCGCAGCGCGGGTCCATTTCGTCTTTCCGGTCGGAGAAGATATTTGTTTTGAGTAAAGCATATCCACCACTTTTCCCAAACTTGCTCCTGCCATATAGAACTCGAAAATCATGGATACGATATTTGCTTCATACTCGTTGACTCTAAGTGTCCCTCCGCTGATCAACACAAAACCATATGGTATTCTCATGTTTTATTCCTCCTAAAAACAAAACTTCCCATGTGTTACCTCGTTCAAGAGATAAAACATAGGAATACAGATTATTTCATTTTCTCTTTTGCCGTTATTCTGCATAGTTTTCGGGCCGAGTTTATGCGATTTACATGCTAAAAAAGCAAAAGCTGTGTATAACTTACGTTATACACAGCTTTTGTCTAATTTGGTCCGAGTGTCGAGATTCGAACTCGAGGCCTCTTGAACCCCATTCAAGCGCGATACCAAACTTCGCCACACCCGGATATTCTGTTGTGCCTCAAACAGCCCACTTAGAATACCACAGTTTTCGGCGGTTTGCAAGTCCTATTTTGAATTTTTTTCAAATTTCTTCCGAGGCTTTTTGTTGACAAAGGCGTCGGCGCATGGTAATATAATACTCGCGTTTGGCACGAGAGACGCTTTTGCACACGGAGAGATGGCTGAGTGGTCGAAAGCACCGGTCTTGAAAACCGGCGATGTGAAAGCATCCGTGGGTTCGAATCCCACTCTCTCCGCCAGAAAATAAATATGTATGCGGAAGTACCCAAGTGGCCGAAGGGGCTCCCCTGCTAAGGGAGTAGGCCGTCAAAAGCGGCGCGAGGGTTCAAATCCCTCCTTCCGCGCCAGCAAAAAGAGACATCCTTTCGGATGTCTCTTTTTGCTTCACGCGGCTGATTTTGCCCTTCCCCCGTGAAACCACCCGTTGACAAACCGCGCCGAACGGTTTATACTTATTGCCATCAAAAAGGCAGTGACGAAGAAGAAGCTGTTTTTCCGCGGCCAAAGAGAGGGGCGCCCCCGGCTGAAAGCACCCCGCCAAGGACACGGCCCGTACCACTTCCGAGCCGCCTGCGACGAGCAGGACGGGTATCGCCCGTTACAGCGATCGAAAGCGACGGCGTATGCCGGATCTCTTCCGCCGATACTGCGTTGCAGAAGCTTGAAATACAGACCGTATTCCTGCGCTCCTGCGCCTTGTCTCGACGAAAGATATCCCGCCATCCGCAGCGGACAGTAAAAATGCTGCGCAGGCCGTAAGCAGGGTGGAACCGTGGAGTAATGCCTATTACCTCACCCCTGATACCATTCAGGGGTGGGGATTTTTATTTATCCAGCCCCGATCACAAGGAGGAACAGACTATGAGCGAAGTCAACAAGGAAAACAAGGAATTTACGTTTGAAAACGAACAGTACCGCAAGACCTACTGGCACACCTGCTCCCACATCCTGGCCCAGGCTGTCAAGCGCCTGCACCCGGAGGTGAAGCTGGCCATCGGCCCCAGCATCGACAACGGCTTTTATTACGATCTGGACGCGCCCTTCGCCTTCACCCAGGACGACCTGGGCGAGATCGAGGCTGAAATGCGTAAGATCTGTAAAGAGAAGCTGAAGCTGGAGCGCTTTGAGCTGCCCCGCGCCGAGGCTGTCAAGTACATGGAGGAAAAGGAAGAGCCCTACAAGGTGGAGCTGATCAACGACCTGCCCGAGGACGCCCACATCTCCTTCTACAAGCAGGGCGAGTTCGTGGACCTGTGCGCCGGTCCCCATGTGGACTCCACCGGCCGCATCAAGGGCAACGGCATCAAGCTGACCGCCTGCAACGCCGCTTACTGGCGCGGCGACTCCAACCGCCAGACCCTGCAGCGTATCTACGGCGTGGCCTTCCCCAGCAAGGACGAGCTGGATGCCTATCTGAAGGAGCGGGAGGAGGCCGTGAAGCGCGACCACAATAAGCTGGGACGCGAGCTGGAGTATTTCACCACTGTGGACTGCATTGGCCAGGGCTTGCCCATCCTGCTGCCCAAGGGTGCCCGCGTTATCCAGCTGCTGCAGCGCTGGGTGGAGGACACCGAGCAGCAGCGTGGCTATCTGCTGACCAAGACGCCTCTGATGGCCAAGCGTGAGCTGTACAAGATCTCCGGTCACTGGGATCATTATCTGGACGGCATGTTCGTCATGGGCGATCCCGCGGATGAGACGAAGGAGTGCTTTGCCCTGCGTCCCATGACCTGCCCGTTCCAGTATCAGGTGTTCCTGAACCGCGGCCGCAGCTACCGCGACCTGCCCATGCGTCTGGGCGAGACATCCACCCTGTTCCGCAACGAGGACTCCGGTGAGATGCACGGCCTGATCCGCGTCCGCCAGTTCACCATCTCCGAGGGACATCTGGTGCTGCGCCCCGACCAGCTGGAGGAGGAGTTCAAGCAGTGCCTGGATCTGGCCAAGTACTGCCTGGGCACCGTGGGCCTGTTGGAAAAGTGCACGTTCCGCTTCTCCCAGTGGGACCCCGCCAACCCCAACAACAAGTACGAGGGCACGGCGGAGCAGTGGGACCACGCCCAGGCCGCCATGGAGCGCATCCTGAAGGATCTGAACGTGGACTACACCGTGGGCATTGACGAGGCCGCGTTCTACGGCCCCAAGCTGGACATCCAGTACAAGAATGTGTACGGCAAGGAGGATACCCTTGTTACCATCCAGATCGATATGCTGCTGGCGGAGCGCTTCGGCATGTACTATATCGATGAGAACGGCAACAAGGCCCTGCCCTATATCATCCACCGCACGTCTTTGGGTTGCTATGAGCGGACGCTGGCCTACCTGATCGAGGAGTACGCCGGTGCGCTGCCCACCTGGATGATGCCCGAGCAGGTACGCTTCCTGCCTATTACTGACCGCGCTGCCGACTACTGCGTGCAGCAGGCCGCGGAGCTGCGCAAGCAGGGCTTCCGCGTGGAGGTGGACAGCCGCAACGAGAAGATCGGCAAGAAGATCCGCGAGGCTACCCTGGAGAAGATCCCCTTCATGCTGGTGGTTGGCGACCGCGACATGGAGAACGGCACCGTCTCCGTCCGTACCCGCAAGGGCGAGGACCTGGGCGCCATGACGCTGGAGGATTTCTCTGCCAAGCTGCGCCAGATCGTGGATGAGAAGCAGAAGATCTGACAAGTGCCATAAGTCATAAGGTAAGCGAGAGAGACAGGCGGAAGCCTGTCTCTTTTGCTGCAGTCAGACAAAAAACAGATTTCGCCAAAAGAAAAGTTTATTATAGCAAAACAGCAGGATTCTGACAGAAAACCGCATGAAAAATACATGAAAATGATGCAAATGCGCCAAAAAATGTGGGAAAGTGTGTGGATGAAAAACAAGGAGATGCGCTATTGAACACTATTCAGAGACACAAATATGTTGACAGAGTGTGAACTTATCTGGTAAAATCAAATGGGTGCGCAGCACCCGAATGCATAGAAGAGAACAGGGCGCGCCCTGTTCGCTGTTTCCTTCTGGCGGAGGAAACAACAAACTATGGTAAAGGAATTAGGAGGTAAACATGAAAAAAGTAGTTTCTCTGCTGCTGGCTCTCATCATGGCGTTCTCCCTGGTCGCCTGCGGCGAAAAGAAGGGCGAGACCGATGATAACACCGTGCCCTACAAGATCGGCATCGTGACCGGCTCCGTCTCTCAGTCCGAGGATGATCGCCGCGGCGCCGAGGCCTTCCAGAAGGAGTATGGCGTGGATATGGTCCAGCTGGCCATCTATCCCGACAACTTCACCGAGGAGACCGAGACCACCATCCAGAGCATCGTGAACCTGTCCGCCGACCCCCTGATGAAGGCCATCATTGTCAATCAGGCTGTCCCCGGCACCACCGAGGCTTTCCGCAAGATCAAAGAGACTCGCCCTGACATCATCTGCATCGCAGGCGAGGCTCACGAGGATCTGCCCGAGATCAGCTCCGCTGCCGACCTGGTCACCAACAACGACTTCGTGTCCCGCGGCTATCTGATCATCCGCACCGCGCACGAGCTGGGCTGCGACACCTTCGTACATATCTCCTTCCCCCGCCACATGTCCTATGAGACCATGAGCCGCCGCGTGGCCATCATGAAGGCCGCTTGCGAGGAGTTCGGCATGAAGTTCGTCCTGGAGACGGCTCCCGATCCCACCTCTGACGTGGGCGTTTCCGGCGCTCAGGCCTACATTCTGGAGCAGGTGCCCGCATGGGTCGAGAAGTACGGCCAGAAGGCTGCTTACTTCTGCACCAACGATGCGCACACCGAGCCTCTGCTGAAGCGCCTGCTGGAGTGCGGCGGCTACTTCATCGAGGCCGACCTGCCCTCCCCCCTGATGGGCTATCCCGGCGCGCTGGGTATTGATCTGACCGAGGAAGCCGGTGATTTCGAGAAGATCCTGACCAAGGTCGAGTCCGCCATCGTGGAGAAGGGCGGCGCCGATCACTTCGGTACCTGGGCTTACTCCTACGGCTACACCCTGTCCGCCGGTCTTGCTCTGCACGCCAAGAACGTGCTGGACGGCAAGAGTGAGCTGAAGGACATGGACGATGTGGCTGCCGCGCTGCAGGTCTACTCTCCCAAGGCGGCCTGGAACGGCGCCAGCTACACCAACGCCACCACCGGCGCGAAGTCTGAAAACGTGTTCCTGATCTATCAGGATACCTATATCATGGGTGATCCCGGCCACTTCATGGGCAACGCCGACGTGGAGATCCCGGAGAAGTACTTCACCGTCAGCTGACGACAGGCTTTTGAAGCAACCATTAAAGCGGGGAGGGAGGGCATCCTCCCTCCCCGCTGCTATAGGTAGGGATGAATATGGAAAAGAACAATGCTCCGCTGCTTGAGATGCGGAATATCAAAAAGGGCTTTTTCGGCAATCAGGTGCTCACAGACATCAACTTCACCTTGAAAGAGGGCGAGGTGCTGGGTCTGGTGGGCGAAAACGGTGCCGGAAAGAGCACCTTGATGAAAATACTGTTTGGCATGGACGTGATCCGTGAGACGGGCGGCTACGAGGGGGATGTCCTGATCGACGGAGAAAAAGTGCAGTTCAACACCCCCTTTGATGCGCTGAAGGCCGGCATCGGCATGGTGCATCAGGAGTTCTCGCTGATCCCCGGCTTTACTGCCACGGAGAACATCCTCCTCAACCGCGAGCCCAAGAAAAAAAGCGTCATTTCAGAAGTGTTCGGCCCGCGTCTGGACACTCTCGACTATAAGGAAATGGATAACCGCGCCGCAAAAGCCATTGAGAAGATGGGCGTGGCTATCGACCAGAAGATGGTCATCAGCAGCATGCCCGTGGGTCACAAGCAGTTCACGGAGATCGCCCGCGAGCTGAGCAAGGAGAACCTGAAGCTGCTGATCCTGGACGAACCCACCGCCGTGCTCACCGAGCAGGAGGCACAGGCCCTGCTGGACTCCATCCGCGGCATGGCCTCCCGGGGCATCGCCGTGATCTTCATCACCCACCGCCTGCAGGAGATCCTGTCGGTGTGCGATAAGGTGGTCATCATGCGGGATGGCTACGTTGTCAAGGACGTGGCCGCCGGCGAGACGGATGTCCGCGACATCACCCACTATATGGTGGGGCGCGAGGTGGCTGCCGGCGGCGCTGCCCACGACATCCGCGACCACTCCGATGCCCGCACCATTATGTCCATCCGCAAGCTGTGGGTGGATATGCCCGGCGAGATCGTCCGCAACGTGGATCTGGACGTGAAGGAGGGCGAGATCCTGGGCATCGGCGGTCTGGCCGGCCAGGGCAAGCTGGGTATTCCCAACGGCGTTATGGGCCTGTATGAGGCGGGCGGCACCGTGGAGTTCGACGGCAAGCCCATCGCGCTGAACAGCCCCCGGAAGTGTCTGGACTCCCAGCTGGCCTTTGTGTCCGAGGATCGGCGCGGCGTGGGTCTGCTGCTGGATGAGTCGCTGGAGTGGAACGTGGCGTTCCCCGCCATGCAGGTGCAGAACAAGTTCCTGAAGAGAATGGGTTTCTTCACATGGCGCGACGAAAAGGCCATCCACACGGTGACGAACCGGTATATCGATGAATTGCAGATCAAGTGTACCGGCTCCGGCCAGAAGGCCAGAGAGCTGTCCGGCGGCAACCAGCAGAAGGTGTGCCTGGCCAAGGCGTTCGCGCTGGAGCCCCGCTTCCTCTTCGTGTCCGAGCCTACCCGCGGCATCGACGTGGGCGCCAAGGCGCTGGTGCTGGAGGCGCTGAAGAAATTTAACCGCGAATCCGGCGTCACGGTGGTGATGATCTCCTCCGAGCTGGAGGAGCTGCGCCAGATCTGCGACCGCATCGCCATCGTCTCCGGCGGCAGGGTCGCCGGTATCCTGCCTGCTGACCATTCCTCCGAGGAGTTCGGTATGCTCATGGTCAGTCAGGTGAAGTAAGGAGGAAGAAATGGGCAATACGACCACACTTGGAAACAAGTCAAAATTCAGAGAGTTGGTGGACAGCTTCGGCCTGCCGCGTCTGATCATCGCGTGCTTCCTGCTGCTGCTGCTCATCGCCGCGCCCTGCGTGGGGCTGGATTTCCCCACACAGATCACCAATATCATCACCCGTTTCAGCTGGAACGCCGTGATGGTGCTGGCCATGGTGCCCATGGTACACTCCGGCTGCGGCCTGAACTTCGGCCTGCCGCTGGGTATCGTGTCCGGACTGCTGGGTGCCACGCTGTCCATCGAGCTGGGCTATACGGGGTTTGCCAGCTTCCTTATGGCCATCCTCATCGCCACGCCCTTTGCCCTGCTGTTCGGCGGCGGCTATGGTTGGCTGCTGAACAAGATCAAGGGCGGCGAAATGATGATCGCCACCTACGTGGGCTTCTCGTCCGTGTCCTTCATGTGCATGATGTGGTTGCTGCTGCCGTACAAGCATCCCACCATGGTGTGGGGCTTCTCCGCCAGCGGTCTGCGTACCGTCATTTCGTTGGAGGGCTATTATGACAAGGCGCTGGCCAACATTCTGACCATCGACCTGAACAGCATCGGCATCAATCTGGTGATCCCCACCGGTACGCTGCTGTTCTTCGTGCTGATGGCCGTGCTGATGTGGGCGTTCCTGCACACCAAGACCGGCACCGCCATGACCGCTGTGGGCTCCAACCCCGCCTTTGCCCGCGCAGCGGGCATCAACGTGGACAAGATGCGGCTTATCTCCGTGATCATGTCCACATGGCTGGGTGCTGTGGGTATTCTGGTGTATGAGCAGGGCTTCGGCTTCATACAGCTGTACAACGGCCCCTTCTGGATGGCCATGCCCGCCGTGGCCGCCATCCTGATCGGCGGCGCGTCGGTGAATAAGGCATCCATCGGCAATGTGATTATCGGTACGATCCTGTATCAGGGCGTGGTGACCATGACCCCCACCGTGATGAGCGCCGCCTTCCAGATGGATATGAGCGAGGTCATCCGTATCGTGGTATCCAACGGCATGATCCTCTATGCCCTGACCAGAAAGACGGAAAGGGGGCGCTGACATGAAGGGTAAGAGATTCGACGTAAAGCAATTCCTGGGCAAAAACTCAGTGCCCGTCCTGTTTATCATCATCTGCGCCGTGCTCATTCCCGTGTCCGGCCTGCCGGTGAGCTACATACTTAACGAGGCTATGACCCGTCTGGGGCGCAACGCCTTTTTGATCCTGAGCCTGCTGATCCCCATTATGGCCGGTATGGGTCTGAACTTTGCCATGACGCTGGGCGCTATGGCCGGCGAGATCGCGCTGATTCTGGTGGCGGACTGGCAGATCTGGGGTATCCCCGGTCTGGTGCTGGCGGCCATCCTGTCCATCCCCCTGTCCATTCTGCTGGGTCTTATGTGCGGCAGCATCCTGAACCGCGCCAAGGGCCGCGAGATGGTCACCAGCTACTTTATCGCCTACTGTATGACCGGTGTGTACCAGCTGGTGGTGCTGTATATGATGGGGCCCATCATCCCCATCCTCCACAACACACTGAAGCTGCCCCGCGGCTTTGGTATCCGCAACACAGTCAGCCTTCTGCAGATGCGGCAGAGCGTGGATAACGCGCTGGCCGTCTATGTGGGCGGCGTGAAGATCCCCGTGCTGACGCTGATCATCATCGCATTGGCCTGCCTGTTCATCGTGTGGTTCCGCCGCACGAAGCTGGGACAGGACATGCGCGCGGTGGGCCAGGATATGAACGTGGCGCGGGACGCCGGTATCAACGTGGACCGCACCCGCCTGATCTCCATCGTCATGTCCACCGTGTTTGCGGGCTTCGGCATGATCATCTATCTGCAGAACATGGGCAACTTCCCCACCTATACGGCGCATACCAACGTCGGCATGTTCTGCATCGCCGCGCTGCTGGTGGGCGGCGCCTCCGTGGAAAAGGCGTCCATCGGCAACGTGTTCCTGGGTGTGCTCCTGTTCCATACCATGTTCATCGTGGCGCCGGCCGCCGGAACCAAGATCACCGGCGACTCCATGATCGGCGAGTACTTCCGCGTGTTCGTGTCCTACGCCGTTATCACCGTGGCACTGGTCATGTACGAGGCCAAGAAGCGCAAGGAGAACCGTACGCTGGGTCAGCAGCTGGCCATTGAGCAGAAGGCCGAGGAGGAGGGGAGAACCGCATGAAAACGACGAAACGTTCGTGGCTCATCCGTATCGCCTTTATCCTGGTGCTGGTGCTCATCGCCGTGGTGATGCTGCGCATCGGACGCGGCCACACCGTCTATTTCGACAACCGCGCAGTGGACAAGGGCGGCCAGTCTGTGGAGGCACCCTATAAGATCACTGTGTATGTGAACGGCGAGCAGATCTCCAAGCTGTACGAAAAGGAGCGCTGCTTGACCACCGTCATCGGCGACAAGCTGGAGCTGACCGTGGAGGTCATGCAGCAGAAAGGCGGCAGCGAGACAACGGAAACGTACCAAATGACACTGCCCCATAACATCGACGGCATCATCATCAACCTGCCGGCGTATATGGCTGGTCTGCCGGAGGAGGCCTATCTGGAGGAATTCATCCCCGCGCCTCCCACCGAGGAGGACGACGAGGAAGCGCCCAACACCGAGGACGATATGGGCCTGGGCGACTTCTGATAATGTGTGCTGCATACACAGCCCATGCGAAAGCATGGGCTGTGGGCGCATAGGGACTTGCTTGCGGGCGGCAGGCGGATATGCTATACTGAATGGGCGGCGCGGAGACCGCGGCCGCATGGGAAAGGAGTATCAAAATGGCTGTTTTGAAAGGCTTGAAGCCAGAAAAGGTGTTCGCATATTTTGAAAAGCTGTGCTCGGTGCCCCACGGCAGCGGCAACACGAAGATCATCAGCGATCTGTGCGTGGACTTTGCCAAGGAACTGGGACTGAAGTACCGGCAGGAGCCGTGCAACAACGTGGTGATCTGGAAGCCGGCATCTCCCGGCCATGAGAGCGCCGAGCCGATCATCCTGCAGGGACACATCGACATGGTGTGCGCCAAGACCGACGACTGCACCAAGGACATGACCCGCGAGGGACTTGACCTGATGACCGACGGGGAGTGGATCTGGGCGGACAAGACGTCGCTGGGCGGCGACAACTGCATTGCCGTGGCCATGATCCTGGCGATCCTGTCGGATGATACGCTGGTGCATCCGCCCATCGAGGCGGTATTCACCGTGGACGAGGAGGTGGGCATGGACGGCGCCTTTGCGCTGGACTGCTCTGACCTGAAGGGCAAAAAGCTGCTGAATTTGGACTCCGAGCTGGAGGGCGTGTTCACCGTGTCCTGCGCAGGCGGCATGCACTCCGATTGCCTGCTGCCCGCAGCGCTGACCGATGCGGCGGGCATGGAGGGCTTCGGCATCACCGTGGCCGGCTTGCGGGGCGGTCACTCCGGTGCGGACATCCATCTGGGACGCGGCAGCGGCAACCGCCTCATGGGACGGGTACTGGCCACAGCGCTGGAGAAGTTCCCCGGCCTGCGGCTGGCAGCCTTCTCCGGCGGGCAGTTCGACAACGTGATCTGCTCCCGCTGCGATGCGGCGGTGGCGCTGCCCAAGGGCAGCGGCCGGGCGTTCGAAGCGTTTATTCGGGAGTTTGAGGGGGTGCTGAAGAACGAGTACGCCGTCACCGACCCCGATGTGACGCTGACCTGCGCGGCGGCGGAGACGGCAAAAGCCGTGTCCGCAGAGCGCACCGTGACGCTGGTGCAGGCGCTGACGGCCATGCCGCAGGGCGTGGAGGCTATGGACACGGATTTCCCCGGTCTGGTGCAGACATCCCTGAATATGGGCGTGGTGAAGCTGGACGGCGACGGACTGCACATCGCGTTCTCCATCCGGTCGTCCATCGCGTCCCGGAAGCTGATGCTGGCGCAGCGCGTGCGGGCTGTGGCGGCGCTGGCGGGCGGCACTGTGGCAGAGCGGGGCGTGTACCCCGGCTGGCAGTACAAGAGGGAGTCGCAGTTCCGGGATACACTGCTGGCGGCGTATAAGGATCTTACCGGCAAGGACGGCGTGGTGGAGGCCACCCACGGCGGTCTGGAGTGCGGATTGCTGATGGAGAAGATCCCCGGTCTGGACGCGGTGTCCATGGGGCCGGAGCTGCACGATGTACACTCCGTGCGGGAGCGGCTAAGCGTGCCCTCCACGGAGCGCACCTATGAACTGGTATGCGAGCTGCTGCGGCGCAGCTGTTGAATGTGACAGAAAGCTGAGAGGCGGGGCTTTGCCCCGCCTCTGTTATTTTGCAGGATTGCCCAGCAGAAAATGCACTTATTGCGGGGCGTTCCTGCATAAAACAATTTAGCATTATGAATAGACCACCGCTAAAAAGTACCATGATACAGACAAAACTACGGATTTGCCGAAAGAAATGCCGACTAAGAAAAGCGGAATGTCCGCACAGACGGGAAAATCGTTCCGCAGAAAAATGAAATTTTCCGCATTTAGATATTGCAAAAAGTTTACGCCTGCGATATAATGGCACCGTTGAACACCGCCGTGCCCGACCGGCCGGCGGAAAAAGCTGTTTTTCAGGAAGAGGAAAACAATTTATCTATCAATAAGGAGAAAGAACATGAAAAAGTTTTTTGCACTGGTTCTGGCGCTGGTCATGGCGCTGAGCCTGGTCGCCTGCGGCGACAAGAAGGACGACAGCGGCGATGTGACCGCTGAGCATACCGACACCACCACCGTGGCCGTGGGCGCGGTGATCCTGGCTCGCGACGACGTGTCCAGCGACGACGTGTACAAGTTCGTGGCGGACATCTTCGACAACGCCGCGTCCCTGACCACCAGCCACGCCAAGTACGGCGAGCTGAGTCTGGAGTACGGCGCTTCCATCACCTCCGTGCCCTATCACCCCGGCGCTGCCAAGTACTTCTCCGAGAAGGGCTTTGAGGTCGCCGCCGTCAAGGACGGCGCCGGCAACACCGACTCCCGCAACCTGCGCTTCGTCACCGGCGGCGAGTCCGGCACCTACTACGCCTTCGGCTCCGTCATCGCCCAGCACGCCACCAACAACGCCGGCATCAACGTCGTGGGTCTGGTGGGCAACGGCTCTCAGGCCAACGTGCAGGAGCTGGTGGACGGCACCGCTGACTTCGCGTTCTGCCAGTCCGACGTGATGGCCTACGCCTACAACGGCACCAACCTGTTCGAGAGCAAGGTCGAGGGCTTCTCCACTGTGGCCGCCCTGTACATGGAGCAGGTGCAGATCGTCACCACCAACGCCAGCATCAAGACCGTGGCTGACCTGGCCGGCAAGTCCGTGTCCATCGGCGCTCCCGGTTCCGGCGTGTACTTCAACGCCATTGACGTCCTGGGTGCTTACGGGCTGACCGAGGACGACATCAAGCCCACCTACCAGTCCTTCAGCGACAGCGCCGACGCCCTGAAGAACGGCCAGATCGACGCCGCCTTCATCGTGGCCGGTGCCCCCACCACCGCTGTGACCGACCTCGCCACCACCAAGGATACCTACCTGGTCAGCCTGGACAGCGAGCACATCGCCAAGCTGCTGGAGACCTCCGACTATTACACCGAGACCGTCATCGCCAAGGACGTGTACTTCGGCGACTGATCCTTAACGGACAATTGACAAAAACCGAGGCTACGGCGGGGCTTCCCGCCGTAGTCCTCGTGCTATTCTGTATTTTTCGGGGAGAGAAACGACTATGAGCATCGACAAGAAAAAACCGGATACCAGTCCGGCCGACGGCGTCAATACCGCCGCGGACGAGGCCCCGGATCTGGACGCGGTCATGCGTAAATATGACCGTGAATCCGCCACCCGCCTGTGGGAGGGTACGCCCCAGCTGATCATCCGCATCCTCATGGCCGCGTTCGGCCTGTTCTGCATCGGCATGACCCTGTTTTCCAAGGCCATGCCCGAGATCCGGCTCACCATGTTCGTGGGCTGCATCATTATCATCGGCTTCCTGACCTACCCCGCCAGCAAGCACCACGTCAGGGTCAACTACCTGCCCTGGTACGATATCGTGCTGATGGTGGTGGGCGCGGCCTGCTTCTTCTACTTCGCGCTGAACGCCATGACGCTGGTGCGCCTGTCCACCCGTATCGAGACGGTCCACGTCATCATCGGCGTGGTGGGTATCCTGATCCTGATGGAGCTGTGCCGCCGCTGCGTGGGCCTGCCTATTCTGTGCGTGGCCGGCGTGCTGATCGTGTACGCGTTCATCAACCAGCTGAGCTACGCCGGCGCGGTGAACGGTGCCACCCTGTATGACGCGCTGAAAACCATCATCTACAAGCTGTTCTACACCACCTCCGGCGTCATCGGCACGCCCATCAACGTGTGCTATACCTACATCGTTCTGTTCATCATCTTCGGCGCGTTCCTGGAGCGCACCGGCATCGCCAACTTCTTCATCAGCTTTGCCAACCGTCTGGCTGGCTGGTCCAGCGGCGGTCCGGCGAAGGTGGCTGTTATCAGCTCCGCCCTGTGCGGCATGGTGTCCGGCTCCTCCGTGGGCAACACCGTCACCACCGGTTCCTTCACCATCCCCATGATGAAGAAGACCGGCTACAAGCCCGAGTTCGCCGGCGCCGTCGAGGCCGCGGCCTCCACCGGCGGCCAGATCATGCCCCCCATCATGGGTGCGGCAGCCTTCCTCATGGCCGAGTACATGAAGCTGCCCTACGCCCAGGTGGCCGTCAAGGCCATCCTGCCCGCGCTGCTGTACTTCACCGGGATCTTCATCGCCGTCCATCTGGAGGCCAAGAAGCTGGGCCTGAAGGGCGTTCCCCGCGAGGAGCTGCCTGCGTGGCGTCTGCTGGTCCGTGACTGCTACCTGATCATTCCCCTGATCCTGCTGGTGTGGCTGGTGTCCTCCGGCAGCAAGACCATGTCCCACTCCGCGGCCTATTCCATTCTGGCCGCCATTGCCGTGGGCTTCGTCAATTTCTTCCTGCAGGGCAAGCGCGGTGAGGGCGACACCCAGCCCATGACAACCGGCAAGGCGCTGGGTAATGCCGGCAAGCGCTCCGTCTTCTCCGCGGTGGAGTCTCTGGAAGCCGGTTCCCGCGGCGCTATCACCGTGGCCGTGGCCTGCAGCATGGCGGGCATCATCGCCGGCTGTATCACCGTCACCGGCCTGGCCTCCATCCTCATCAACGCCATCGTCCAGCTGGCGGGCAACGCCACCATCGTCGGCCTGGTGCTGACCATGCTGTGCTGTATCGTCCTGGGCATGGGCGTGCCCACCACGGCCAACTACTGCATCATGGCCTCCACCTGCGCGCCCATCCTCATTCAGCTGGGCTTCCCGCTGGTGGCCGCCCACTTCTTCGTGTTCTACTTCGGTATCGTGGCGGATATCACGCCCCCTGTGGCCCTGGCGGCCTACGCCGGCTCGGCCATCGCCAAGTCCGACCCCATGAAGACCGGCATCAACGCCACCAAGCTGGCCATCGCCGCCTTTATCGTGCCGTACATCTTCGCCTACAGTCCGGCCCTGCTGTTTGAGAACATCTCCGGCTGGTGGGAGGTGGCGCAGATCTGCATCAGCGCGCTGCTGGGCATCTTCGCCATCGCGGCGTCCCTCAACGGCTTCCTGTATAAGAAGATCCACCCCGTGCTGCGTATCGTCCTGGTCATCGGCGGCCTGGGCATGATGATCCCCGGCACGCTCACCGACGTGGTCGGCCTGGTGCTGGTGGCGGCGGTCATCGCCTACCAGAAGATCAGCGCCAAGAAGCACGGCGGCCCCGTGGTGACGGCCTGACCCCATTTGAAGCAAAAGCATCCCCGCACACCGTGCGGGGATGCTTTTTTACACTATGTTCATACATTTCCACACATTTTGCCTAAAGTGCATAGTACGGGCATCTTGCAAAAACTGTCTGAATTTGGTATGATATAGGTGGTAATGTAGTTTTTGCACAAAGAGAGGAGCATGGACATGGCACAGACCACAAAAAACGCCATTCGCAAGGGGTTTCTGGACTTGCTGGAGCAGCGGCCGCTGGATAAGATCTCCGTGGTGGACATTGCAGATCACTGCGGCGTGAACCGGAATACGTTTTATTACTACTACTGCGACATCTACGCCCTGGTGCGCGAGGTGCTGGAGACGGAGCTGGACCGCGTCCTCAACGCACCACCCCTCTGCACCAGCTGGTACCAGCTGATGATGCGGGTGACGGCGTTCATGCGCGCCAACCGCCGCGCGGTCTACCACCTGTACCAGTCCAGCCAGCGCGACCTGCTGGAGCGCGAGTATTACCAGGTGGTCTACGGTGCCGTGGAGGATCTGGTGCGCCGCACGGCGGAGGACCTGCCGGTGGCGGAGACGGATGTGCAGTCCATCGCGGCGCTGTATACGGCCACGCTGGTGGGCCTGCTGCAAAGCTGGCTGCACTACGGCATGAAGCACGATGAGGAGCAGTTCGTGGAGCGCGTCACCCGCCTGACGGAGGGCACGCTGCGCCGCGCGCTGGAGTGCAGCTGCGGGGTGGAGAAGGCGTGAGCGGCTTCTGGAAATGCGTCCTGTACGCGGCGGCGCTGGCCCTGCTGGCGCACCCGCTGGGTCAGGCGATCCCCGGTCCCTTTGACCCGGAGAAGCGGCTCTTCCGCAGCCGGAAATGGGAGCAGAACGGCCGCATCTACACCAAATTGGCCATCGATAAGTGGAAGAAGCTGGTGCCGGACATGAGCCGCATCCTGCCGGACATGGTGAAGAAGGAACTGCCCGGTAGCGGCGCCGTGACGGCGGATCAGGCCGCGGCGCTGGTGCAGGAGACGTGCCGCGCGGAGCTGGTCCACGGGGCCTCCTGTTTGCTGGGCCTGGCGTTTCTGTGGCTGTGGCCCGGCTGGGGCGGCGCGATCGTGCTGGGGTTGGGCAGTCTGATCGTCATC
>UMBM01042876.1_pt1 | contig 39219 bp, 37 predicted proteins | sample 1963971 | NCBI WGS metagenome assembly UMBM01 (sample SAMEA4835942, study PRJEB28245) | human gut metagenome | biome: gut microbiome; material: fecal sample | place: Denmark | collected 2008 | reverse complement strand
TCCGGGAGTGTGGCCACAACTTCGGGACACTTTGTCCACAAGTCGGAGCGTAGGACGAGGAACGGGGGCTTTCATATACGCCCTGTCTGCTGATGAGTCCAGACCTGCGCTTGCGGCTCCACGCCACGCAAGCACAGCCCTGTTTTCCTGCCGCTTCAAATGCCCTTGCCCTCCCCGGCGGCAACGGCATTTTCACGGCAACGCCGACAGAGCGTATAACACACTACACTTTGCTTCGCAAAGTCGTGTGCCAAATGGGGGCGTTGCCCCCTTTGGAAACCCCCACAAGAAAAGGCGGTACGCTACCCCTCCACGGGGCGCATACCGCCTTTTCTTGTTATCCAGCCCTCCGGCTGTATCGGTTGAGCAAAAGTCAGCGTGGGATTGATGTGGTATCTTTATCTAAGTGAACCCCCGTTTTCCCATTTGGATATAGCTTGAAAAGAAACGTGCAGCTTTTCGGCTAAAGCCTGCTGTGTCAGACCAAGTGCTTTGCTTTTTTCTGATATTACATTGCCAATATTCATATGCCTGCCCTCCTTTGTCCTTATTATATCATCATAAATTGTAAAGTTCAATAACCGCCTTGTAGAATAATCGAGTGATATTCTATTGACAGTTGAAAATCCATAATAAAATTGAGAACTTTCCAAAATCAGACTAATGGAGCGTGAGTTTTTGTTCACGTTCAATGCAGACTGTCGAAAAAGTCAAGCAGAAATGATAGGCTGTTTTATTGTATTTATAATTTACGCAATTGTCTTATCCGAGATTATCTCCCCGTCCGAAAGCTCAACTATCCGCCTGCACTTTTCTGCCACTGTTCTGTCATGCGTTACTATAACTATGGTTTTCCCGATAGAATTGAGCGACTTCATAACCTCCATTATTTCGTCTGCCGTTGCTTTGTCAAGCGCCGCTGTCGGTTCGTCCGCAATGATTATATTCGGACGGTTTACAAGTGCACGGGCAAGTGCGACACGCTGCTTCTGACCGCCCGACAGCTCTTTTACGGGCTTTTTGAGCAGATCGCCTATCAGCATTGCGTCGGCGGTTTTGGTGATAAGCTTTTTCATCATCTTGTATTTAACGGCAGGGTTGAATATAAGCGGATATGAAATATTTTCATATACCGTCTTGTCGGCGAGAAGTCCGAAATTCTGGAGCACGAAGCCGATCTCCTCGTTCCTTATCACCGCAATGTCATTATTGCTGTACTTTGTGACTTCATATTCCCCGAGAAAGTACTTTCCGTATGTCTGCTTGTCAAGACAGCCGAGAATATGTATAAGCGTTGACTTGCCGGAGCCGGATACACCCATTATAGCGACCATTTCGCCCTTTTCTATGCTAAGATCTATATTTTTCAGTGCGTGCACCTCGCTGCTTGTGTTTATATTATAATATTTATCTACATTTTCAAGTTTCATCATACGTTCTCATATCTCCTTATTGTTTCAAGCATATTACTGCGTACCAGCGTTACTGAGCCTGCAATGCTGACAATTACGGAAATTGCAATCAGATATACTGCAGTGAACAATCCGCTTTGTGCATTGATGATTTCTATAGCAAAGATGTGATTTATTGCGAGCAGGATAAGAGTAGCGGCAAGCACAGAAATAACCGTTACAGCCGTGTCGCAGACAAGCTCGAGTATTATCACAGAGCGGGTCTTACCGCCGCACAGACGGAATACCGCCATTGCTTTTGTGCGTTTTTCGGCATTCAGCAGAATATTGGCAATCACTCCGAGAGTGCCGACTACGGCTATCATTATGAATACAGGCATTAATTGTATCAGCAGCATATTGTCACGGTACAGCAAATCGAGATTTGCCACATCATAGCGTAAATTCATGTACAGATCGCCTTTTGAATCATCACTGTTTGCGTCCAGTCCGTCAATTATACGAGCCGCAATTTCGCCGAGTGAAGCGTTGCCGTTTTTCAGAATTATCACATATTGATAGTAACGTTTATCCTCGCTTTTTCCGGAATAGTCCTCCTGATTTTCGGGAGCGGTGGCAAGTCCGGAATTATAGAGAATATCCGCATCGGTGTAGAAAGTCGTACCCAAGCTTTCTGTGTCAGTATTATACAGTATTACGCTGTCAAGATAGTTATCGGTATATCTGCCGACAACAAGAAGCTCGGTAATTCCTTTCCCACATTTGTATTTTATTGTGTCTCCGATATTGTACCTCGATGTATAGTTTGCGATTACAGGGATCTTGCCACCGTAGTCCTTTGACTTGTCCGGTCGCTCTCCCGAAAGTCCTATATCGAGATATTCGCTGTATTCGGTCGAATATCCGAGCAGAGTTCCGTTTATATCGTTAAAAAACCGATAGAAAGTGTCATCGTCCATATTATTTATCTCGTTGTTGGTAATACTGCTTTTTTCTGAGTAAAGTTCCAATGCGGTTTCATAGTAACGCTCGACACGGCAGTTTATGCCGTACTTTTCAAACTCTGAAACTATCTTTTCATCGGTTATAGGCGCTTTTGACGAGAGTGTACCGTGCAGTATCTTCTTATCATAGCGGTTACTTGTTATGTATGCTTTTTCGGCAAGATAATCCGAAGACGCAGTTATTGCAAAATTGAACAGCAGAGTTGAAAAAATGATACATATCATCATAAGGATAAAACTGCGTTTTTTTGATTGAAGCAAGGATAATGCAAGAGATAACAGCTTCATATTGCACCTCCGTTTGCGTATGTGGCTGAGGATATGCGCTTAAAGCCGGGCAGTAACGATATTATGATTATAATGCTGTATATTACAAATGACAGCAGATAGTCAAAAGCGGTAGGTACATATTCCATTCTGAGTTTTACCATAAGTGCGGTAAAAATCGGACTCAAAGCAATAGCGCAGATGAATGAAACTGCTGTGTATGTAAGAGTTACCGCCGATAAAAGCAGTGTTATCGGCATTGACTTGCAGCCTGTGACCTTCAGCACATTTATCTGTTCGCTGCAATTATCCGTCAGGTGAAGCATAAGCGTCAGCAGGAGCAGAGCGGTGAATATACCTGTTACCACGATTCCTCCCGTGATGATAGCGTAGATTATGATAACAGATTCGTGACTCTCTCTGTTCGGTGGCTGAATATAAACCTCCTTGCCGAGATATTGCTCAAGTGCCTGCAGTTCATCGTCAGACAGATCGGAAGTAAAGAAAAAGCGTGCGCCGTTGTATTTTGTCGGAGCGGTATTCTTCATCTCATTTTCAAAATCTTCATCCTTTACATAAATTCCGCTGTCGTTGTGATATAAGAAAAAAGTGTACGGAACAATAAAATCATCGGAAAGACCTATTACATTAAGTACGATGTCGCCTTTATCATCGGGAATGATAAGCCTGTCACCGACATTTATACCGCAGTCGTTTTCGGCAATAATAACCTTGCTGTCACCTTTCAACTCATCTTCCGTGAAAAATCTGCCGTCGGTTATGTTATAGTCGGATTGTATGAAGCGGTACAGTTCTTTCATGCTTTTGTTAAAAGCAACTTTGGCTGATTCTGTACAGATGTAGTTTTCGCTTGAGCGATAGCTGACAACCGCATTGTCGGCATAGGCAGTGTAGACTTCGGGCAGGTTTTCTCTGAAAAATTCGGGTGAATCTTCGGGCATAATACCGTCAAAGCAGTAGCCTGAACGATCCATCATATTGTGATATGCCGCATTACCGCTGTTCAATGCACAGAACAATGAAATAAATGTAAAGACAGCCGAAACAGAGATAAGAAAAATAAGTATATTCAGCTTGATATCACTTTTGAGAAATGTTTTCAGCATACTGAAATAAAGCTTTTGATATTTCAATTATTCTTCTCCTTTTCATAATATATTTCCGTTAAGATTGTCAGCGAGTGACAGACTAACTGTACTATCAGAATTAGTACAGATTTAGTATAGCGCAGAATGCTGAAAATGTCAATAGCGGTTAAAAAATAGCAGGCGGAAAACCGCCTGCCTTAATAATCACAGAACATCACAGTTCATAATGCCGAAAACGGATATTTTAGCAAAATCATTATCCGTGCTGTCGCAGGCGGTTTCTTCTGAGCTTTCGCTACCGGTATCATCGCCGCCGAAAAGCCCCTGCAACGCTTCAAATATCGCAAACTTTATTTCATAATCACGGCTTTCTTCAACCCTTTTGCTCTGTTCTTCGGTAAAAAATTCACCCGATGCGGCAGGCAGGCACAGCGGCGGGAACATTACGCACCACCAGTTCCTACCCTCTGCATTTCCGATAAGCAGGCGGACGGCTGTGTATTCTCCTGCAGGTAAGGTTACATTCTCGTACTTTCTGGTGGTGAAATATGTTTTTGCGACCTCGCATTTTACATTGTAACTGTAGCCTTTGGAATGTACAAATTCGTTAGCCTTTTCTTCGATTTCGGCTCTGCGTTCGTTTGCAACGGCTACCGATTGGCTGAAGCTGTCACAGTTTCCGAATACATCCGAAAACGTTGTCAGCATATAGTCACGCAGATCGTATTTCAGTGTCTGGTCGTCCTTGCTGTCCGAGTTTGCCAGTATATGAAGCCTCAGCACTTCCTGCGGCTTTTCCTCGCAATCCTCCGCAAATGCGGTGAAGGCTGTTATTACAATACATATTACCGCACCCAGTATCATAGCCTTGTCAAGAATATTACGTTTAAAAAAACCTGCCATAATTACCTCCGTGGCGTTTAGCTTTGTGAGGTAATTATTGACAGGTTTATTTTGGTTATTCACTAATGCTTTTATTTGAGATTTTCTATCTGACTTAACCACAGCGTTGCACAGGCATCGCTCGGCATTCTCCAGTCGCCTCTGGGTGAAAGCGTTACCGATCCGACCTTAGGACCGTCGGGCAGGCACGAACGCTTGAACTGCTGTGAGAAGAAACGGCGGTAGAAGGTTTTCAGCCATTTCAGTATTGTTTCACGGTCATACGCACCGTCAAAAGCGTACAGCGCAAGCCTGAATACTTTTTTGGGGGTAAATCCCCATCTTATGCCGTTATACAGGAAGAAATCGTGAAGCTCGTAAGGACCTACAAGGTCTTCGGTTTTCTGCGATATTTCTCCGTTATGTGCAGGCAGAAGCTCGGGGCTTACAGGCGTATCAAGTATATCCTCAAGCGATTCTTTGAGCAGCTTGTTATCTGTCGTCTTGCTGTAGTAGCTGACAAGATGTTTGATAAGCGTCTTGGGTATTGAGCAGTTCACACCGTACATAGACATATGATCGCCGTTGTAGGTCGCCCAGCCGAGAGCAAGCTCGGACAGATCGCCCGTGCCTATTACAAGTCCGCCCGTCTGATTGGCGATGTTCATAAGCACCTTTGTGCGTTCTCTTGCCTGACCGTTTTCAAATACTACCGATAGATCGTTTATATCGTGTCCGATGTCCAGAAAATGCTGTTTTACGCTGTCGGTTATGTCGATCTCACGCAGGGTGACGCCTATTGCCTCGCATATCTTCACAGCGTTTGATTTTGTGCGTTTTGTTGTGCCGAAGCACGGCATTGTCACCGCTACAATATCCGTCATAGGTCTGCCGAGCAGTTTCATTGCATTGGCGCATACAAGAAGTGCAAGCGTGCTGTCAAGCCCACCCGAAATTCCTATAACGGCGGTTTTTGCGTAAGTATGGGCAAGACGCTTTTTGAGTCCGTGTGCCTGCATCGAAAGAATAAGCTCGCATCTCTTGTCGGTCTCATCGGCAGAGTAGGGGATAAACGGCGTGCGTGATACAAAACGTGTTATCTTTGTATCGGTGAGCGGTATATCAAACCATATAGTTTCCGTATCGCATTTGTCATTTCTGAACGATGTGTTTTTTCTGCGTTCAAATGCCAGCTTGTTTACGTCTATCTCGCTGATAACATAATCGTTTGAGAAAAGCTCGCTTTCGGCAAGCATTGCACCGTTTTCGGCAATTATGTTATGTCCTGAGAATACAAGGTCCTGCGTGCTTTCGCCTTCTCCTGCGGAGCAGTAGATATAACCCGAAATAAGCCTTGCAGATTGATTTAAAACAAGCGAACGGCGGTATTCCGACTTTCCTATCATCTCGTTGCTTGCGGAAAGATTAAGAATGATATTTGCACCTTCCTGTGCAAGATATGTTGAGGGAGGGCAGGGCGACCACAGATCTTCGCACAGCTCGATTCCGAAAGAAAAATCGTGCATAGTGTTACAGCAGAATATAAGTCCCGCACCGAAATATGCACTCAGCGAATCGTCACATTCGCCGTCAGCGTCCGTGTCAAAGCGGTTTAAAAAATATTCGCATTTACTGCCGTCCCAGGCGGTAAAGTGACGCATCTCGTAAAATTCGTTGTAGTTCGGCAGGTACTGCTTAGGCACATAGCCCAGCACTTTTCCGTGATAGGTCACAGCCGCACAGTTATACAGCTTGCTGTCATACTGCATCGGCAGTCCGACTACAGTTATCATATCAAGCGCAGACAGTTCTTCCAGAATAGTTACGAGCGCATTCTTAGCACCGTCAAGGAGCGTTGTCTGGTAGAACAGATCCTGACAGGTGTAACCCGTGATGCACAATTCCGGGAAAACTGCGAGCTTTACATCTTTTTTAGCAAGCTCCTTTGCCAGAGAGATTATCTGCTTTGCGTTGTGCTTGCAGTCGGCAACCTTGATTTCGGGTGTTGCCGCCGCTACTTTTATAAATCCGTCTTTCATATTGTTCTTTTCGGCTTAAGGCTTAAAATTCGTAATTGCCTGTCATTCCGCCGACCTTTCTTTCTATCCAGGTTAAAATATCGTCAAAAACTATTTCCTTCATAGTTTCGTTTACAAGCTCGTGACGTGCGCCGGGGTACAGCTTGATATCAACGTTGCAGCCCTCGTCAATCAGCTTTGCGTATACGTTTCTTACGCCCTTGCCGTATCCGCCGACAGGGTCTGCCGTTCCTGCCATGAATATAACGGGCAGCTTTTTCGGCACCTTTTCAGCCCACTGCTGACTTGACACTCTGCGAAGAAGGGTAGTAAGGTCAACAAATCCGCTTGCCGTAAACACAAAATTGCTCTTTTCATCGTCTATATACTTCTTTACAACATCTCTGTCGTGAGTGAGCCAGTCATAGATAGTCTGGCAATCTTTGATTTTGTCGTTATATACTCCGAAAATGAGAGTGTTCAGCTTATCACTGCGGAAACGTTCGCCCTTCAAGGAAACAACGGAGCGTGTAGCCCTTACTCCTATTTCGGAAAGTGCCTTGTCATCGCCTGTACCCATAATTACGGCGCAGGTAAGCTCGTTAGGAAAGCGTGTGAGATACAGCCTTGCAACAAAACTGCCCATACTGTGACCTATAAGAATATACGGCAGTGCAGGGTACTTCTTTTTCATTATCATCGTCATACGGTGCAGATCGTTTACAAGGTGGCTCCAGCCGTCCTTTTCGGCGAAAAAGCCGAGATCATCGTTTGATCTGACGCTGTTTCCGTGACCGAGATGGTCGTTACCGCAGACGATATATCCGTGTGAGGTAAGAAAATCCGCAAAGTGTTCATAACGTTCAATATATTCACACATACCGTGCGAAATCTGAATGATGCCTTTATATCCCACGTTCATAGGAAGAACAGGAACATAGATGTAATATGCACAGTTATCAGTGCCGTTCGAGGATTCAAAAGTGCCTGTGAGCTTTTCGTATGCCATAGCGTACCTTCTCCTTTCGCAAGACGCATCAAATATTTCTTTATACTTATTATAACAAACACAGCCATAAAATACAAGTAAAACGGGGAAAAAGAGGTTAAGCGGAGGAAGTCGGGACAAAACCTGACAGCCTGTGACTGCGGATAAGCTGTGTCTAAAAACGACTTTTGAAAAGAATTATTCGGTAAGAAATGCGATGATAACATACTTATCCGGCTTATTTCGCCGATGTGTTTTATGCTTATAACAGCTGCTATTATACGCAGATAAACAAAACAGTGCCGTGACTGAATTTGTCATTCGGTCACGGCACTGTTTTATTTAAATACAATGTTTTTTCTTGTCAAGCAGATAAGCGGAAAACTGAACAGCCTTTTTCTCTGTGGCATATTCAAGTAATTCATCAATATTGTTCTTTTTGATAACTCCGAATGGCTCCAAGTCAAGCACCAGCTTCATATCATCTGCATCAATGCAGAGCTTTACCGCATTTTTGCGAAGCGTAATAACTATTTCAGATTCAAAGATTTTCTGATAACTCTGCTGTAATGAGTTATCTTTTCTGCTTTTGTCATACCGTAATTATATCACAGAATCAGTACATTAAACCGTACAGAAATCACAGCTTCAGGCTGTCCAACACATTCCTACCTTTTTTGAAATGACTTTCCTTGTACTCAAGCAAATATGCGGTAAACTGAACAGCCTTTTTCTCTGTGGCATATTCAAGTAATTCATTAATATTACTCTTTTTGATAACACCGATTGTTTCTAATATATGCATCAGTTCCATATCATCTGTATCAATACAGAGCTTTACTGCATTTTTTGCAGAGCGTACAATATAAGAATGGTACATTTCTTTCTTCTCGTCAGTTAAATCTATAGGATAGTGCAGTCTGTTCAGGGCAACTCTGATCTTGTGATACATTCCCTTGATTTTCGAAAAAAATTCATCAACAGCATTGAAATTGAAGGTAGCGTTTCTTCCCCAGGATGATGCCAGTGTGTAGCAGTATTCGCCTTGAGTGCAGTCGCCGCCCATCCACACTTTGTACTTTATCTCATCAGTTTGTGCAGAGCGCACAGTCACCTCATAATCGAGCCAGTTATCATGAGTTTTATAGTTGACAACAGATCCTAACAATGAGTTGGGAGAGCCGCCATATTTATCTGAATGACTTTTACACGGCTTTGCATCGGGATCAATAGAATCATAAACTGTAATCTTCTTGCATCCACGGAAACTGTCTCTTCCGACTTTTCTTACAGTCTTAGGGATAGTAAAAGAAGAAAAATTACAGCCTTCAAATGCACTGTCGCCGATACTTATGACAGAATCGGGAATGATTATGCTTGTGAGGCTTCCGCATTCCAGAAATGCACGGTCACAGATACTTGTGACCGAATTTGGAATTGTTACACTTGTAAGATTACTGCAACTTTCAAATGCACTGTCGCTTATACTTGTAACAGAATCGGGGATAGTCACGCTTGTAAGATTATTGCATTTTGCAAATACACTGTTGCAGATACTTGTTACCGAATCGGGAATTGATATTACGCTGTCCTTTCCTTTGTACGCAATAAGGATTCCGTTTTTCAGCACAACAAAATCATCAGGATATTCCGAAAGCCACTTTGTTCCTTTAAACGCATATTCACCTATATCGGTAACAGATTCGGGAATGGTCACGTCTTTAAGATTTTCGCACTTGTAAAATGCTAAGTTACCTATGCTCGTAACCGAATTGGGGATTGTTATACTTGTAAGGTTAGTACACTCATAAAATGCACAGTTACCGATATCGGTCACTGAACCCGGAATGGTTATACTTGTAAGATTACTGCAACTTACAAATGTATGATTACTGATATTTGTCACGGAATCAGGAATAGCTATGCTTTCAAGACTGTTGCAGTCGGAAAAAGCGGCTTCGCCGATACTTGTAACCGAATCGGGAATTGCTATATTTTTAAGGCTGCCGCATTTGCAGAATGCACCGTCGCCTATGCTTGTAACGGAATCCGGAATGCTAACGGCTGTAAGGCTGTTGCATTCAAAAAAAGCATTGTCACTGATACTTGAAATCGAAACGGGAATAGTTACGCTTGCAAGATTGATGCATTCTTGAAACGCACCATTGCCGATACTTGTGACCGAATCCGGTATAGTCAGGCTATTAAGACTACGACAACCTCCAAAAGCATAATTGCCGATACTCGTCACCGAATCCGGAATAGTTACGTTTTTAAGGCAGGTACAGTTACTGAATGCACCGTCGCTGATACTTGTGACCGAACGGGGAATAGTTATGCTTATAAGTTTGTCACACCATTCAAATGTACATACGCAGATTTTTGTAACAGAATTCGGAATAGTTATATTTTCAAGGTTGCTACAGCCGGCAAAAGCCGACCCGCCGATACTTGTGACCGAATCGGGAATGGCCACGTTTGTAATATTGTCGCAGCCCGAAAATGCCCGCTCACCGATTCTTTGTACGCTGTCAGGTATAACTATCTCGGTCACACCTTTCTCTTCGGTGTATTTCTTCAGTACGCCGTTGCTGATTTGAAATCCCATATTTCCCCCATATCACTATAATATTCATTTCAGATTCAAAGATTTTCTGATAGCCCTGCTGTAATGAGCATCTTTTCTGCTTTTGTCATACCGTAATTATATCACAAAATCAGTACACAAAAACGGACAGAAACCACAGTTTCAGGCTGTCTAACACATTCTTACCTTTGCTGGAATGACTTTCCTTGTACTCAAGCAAATATGCGGTAAACTGAACAGCCTTTTCTCAGTGGCATATTCAAGTAATTCATCAATATTGTTATTAATTATAGCACTTTCCGTCGATTTTTGCAAATTTGATACAGTATTTTTCTGATTATTCAAGAAAATTGTTGAAATTTACTAAACGATGTGCTATTATAACAATAGTATTAAATTTTGAAATCTGTTATTTAAAGTATGAGGTGAAAATTATGGCTATTATCCCAAAAGGCAAAGAACCAGCGAGTATCAAGAAAAGGCTGGATATTCTCTTTCCGAAGTTGAATCAGGCTTATCCGGATAAGAAAATATCGGGATTGTACAAAGATCATAAAAAATGGGGCGAAACTGTTACAGAATTGTACCGGGCTTAAGGATACCCTGACGGCACTTCTTTTCTTGAAGCATACGGCTAAGAGAATAGTTGATTCATACAGTAAAAACGTAATTCGAGAAGCAAAATACGGTTATCAAAGTTTATCAAAATTTATTCAAAATGAAATTAACAAAGATGTTTGGATATTAAATAATACTTCAGTAAAAAGTATTGAATGGCACTTCTATTGGAGTCAAGCTTCTAATAGTGGTGGCCCGTCTAGACCATTAAGAAGAGCTTTAGAAGAAGCAGGAATTAAAATTGTCGAGCATTTTAGGAGGTAACTCATGAGAATTTCAAAAAATCAAAAAAACTATATTCCTTTGATTATTCCTGTCGATAAACCATTTGAAAGGTTAAGCAAGTCTGAGGCAAAGGCGTATTTTGATTGGTTTATCGGACATGTAGATGAACGCTCGGAATACATTAGACAAAAGGTCTCAAAAGATTTGAATATATCTGTTGAACTAATCGATTTTTCTTTTGAGTCTTTGATTTATATTTGGCGATGGTTTTTAAATATCGTTGAATTAAATAGAACGCCAAAGATTGCGTTAGATATAATTCGAAATGAGTTAAAAGCAAACGGCGAAAAAAAAGAATTTATTGATGATATAGTTCGTGAAAATAGCGTTGAATTAAGTGTTTTTTCACGTTATGTAATTCGCGATATTGGTATGTATATTGGGAAAATGTTTGTAACAAATCATAGCACACTGAGATGGGATTATCATACTGATAAAAAAAAAGATTCATTTGCTAACATACCTCAGGTTTTCGGATTTGTGAATACGGCGTACTACCCACCATTTGAGGAACAATTTGAACCTATACATTATACCGAAATGCAAGCTTCTAATTTATTTGATAATTCACAAAATGAAAATGACTTATATAATATGTGCTTGAACTGGGCTAAAAGGATACCAATACAAAAATAGAAATATTATTTATAATATATAGTTTGTATCTAATTTATATAAATATTCGATATATTGATAGATATTTGCAACAAATCTTGTCAATAAGATAACTTATGCGGATAACAGTACGCTGAGCTATACATATAACGCAAATAACAGCATAACAGCTGTGACAGATGAAAACGGCAAACGAATCACTTACAAATATGACGGCATGGGTCAGCTTATAAGGGAAAATAACCCTTATACCAACCTTACAACAGTATATTCTTACGACAAAGGCGGAAATATTACCTCGGCAAAAGAATATGCGTATACAACAGCCGCAGAGCTTGGTACAGTAAAGAAGACGAATACTTATACATACGGTGACAGCAACTGGAAGGATAAGCTGACAGCCTACAACGGCAAAACGATAACATATGACAAAATAGGCAATCCGCTGACCTACCGAGATTCGCTGTCGTTCACATGGAAGAACGGCAGACAGCTTGCCTCTTTACAAAACGGTAGCAGTGTGGTAAACTATACATACAATGCCGATGGAGTAAGGATAGGCAAGAGCGGAGCAAAAACCGCAGCATATACCGTTTGCGGTACGCAGATACTCAGCGAGAATAACGGAAGCAACACTACCTACTATCTCTATGACGAAAACGGTTCACCGATAGGACTTACTTACAAGGGAAAAACATATTATTACCGCAAAAATCTCCAAGGGGATATAATAAATATAACCGACAGCACAGGAGCAAAGGTAGTAACCTACACCTACAATGCCTGGGGCAAGATTATGTCAATGACAGGCAATATGGAGCTTGCAGTAAACAACCCGTTCAGATACAGAGGATATTACTATGATGTTGAGAGCGGATTGTATTATCTCAACAGCAGGTATTATGACCCTCAGACGGGTAGGTTTATTAATGCGGAGCCGAATGTTGATTATGGCAAATTTGACGAGGGTGCCGGATTAAATGGATACAATGTGTTTGCTTACTGTGCCAATAATCCGGTCATGTTCAAAGATGATAGCGGAGAATTTGTTATTTCTATATCTATAGGAATTGGTTCGCTTCTTACATGGGCAGCTTATGGTATTGCTACAGCGGTTGGTGTTGGTGCAGGTGTTGCGATTGGTACTGAGATATATAACAGAAGCAGAACTATACAATTTTCATTGCCAACACAAAGTACACGTAGTAAAATATTAAAAGATACTAAATATAAAATTCCGCCTAATAAAGTTGGAGTATATCAGCTAGCTTATATTAACAACAGAGGGACTTTAGTAAAGCTAAGTAAAAAATATACATTCACTGAGGCTATGATATTGTTAGGATTTGCTAAAATGACGAAAACAGGTTATGTAAAAATAAGTGACCCAAAGCCAAATGCATCTAAAGCTAAGCAGATGATTATAAGTGCTCCGGCAAATACTAAAGATTGGGGAATTTATACTAATAGCCAACAATATGCGAAATACTTAGCTTTAGCAACTGGATGTAATGCACAGCCTGAAGTACACTCTTCGGGAATGTACGGTCATTATCATGATTCGCAACATAAAATTCATATATGGTATGGAGGCATGCTAAACTATTAATGAATAGTTATATAAAATTAAGCGAAACATATTATTATTTTGTATCATATAATGATAACAATTTGTCGTTTTATAATATTAACGATAATTGCTTTTTGGATATTGTTGAAATTGACGACTCTATTAAAAGCACAAAAAATATTGCTATTATAAAACCGATACCTATAATAAAGATTTATGAATTATATATAAAATATTTATCAAATAAAAAAATTATATCAAAATTTAGAAATTTAAATGATTGTGACTTTAAAAATCAATTCCATTTTTTCTTAGAAACTAATTTTTTGTTTGATGAATATGAAGATTTTGAGAAGAAATATGCAATGGAATATGGTGCATTGTGGTGTGAAACAAACAAATTGATTTACACCATTAAAGGATGTCCCAAGCAGTTTGAGAGATTCTATGTTGACAATCCAGTGATGGATTTATTAGAAGAGTGTAGTATATAACCCTTATACCAACCTTACAACAGTATATTCTTACGACAAAGGCGGAAATATTACCTCGGCAAAAGAATATGCGTATACAACAGCCGCAGAGCTTGGTACTGTAAAGAAAACTTATACTTATACTTACGAAGATATTCACTGGAAAGATAAGTTGACTTCATACAATGGTGAAGCGATAACGTATGATGAAATAGGAAATCCGCTGACTTACCGTGACTCGCTGTCATTTACCTGGAAGAACGGCAGACAGCTTGCCTCTTTACAAAACGGCAACAGTGTGGTAGACTATACATACAACTACAATTATAGAAATGCATCTTGGAATTTAACTTATTCTACTGGACAAGGCGGAATATTTACAAAATCTGGTAAGATTTTAACGTTTTGGTATAGGTGAAGCTAATGAAAAGCAAACAACACGAGTACATTTTGAAGGCGTTTTTAAACTCAAGCATTCCTGCGGTAATTCGTAGAAGTTCTCCGGAGCTTATGGTTATTGATTCTGTTATAGGGGGATATTGCTCTCAATTGATAAAGCGAGCAAAACTCATCAGTCTCCAATCGAGCGAGATTATTTCTAAAACCGAAAAAGCCGCATTCTCAGAATTGATAAATCAATCAACTGGAATTGAAAAAGATGAATTAGTAGTATACTATCGGCTTGCAATACTTGTGGAATCTATATTGATTCAGTATAGGGGACAGCATATACCGAAAAGCAACGCTTAAAAAAGAACAAAAAGCCGGACGTTCACGTAATATGCAAAAGAGAGGAGGAAATAATAGAAAATGAATAAATCGGAAATAATTAGTATGTGCAAAAAAAGTGACACTTTAACGAAAAATCAATATCTTGCGTTATACCAAATAATATTACACGGAGATTCATTTGAAAAATCCGAAATAGCCGATTTGCTAATAGACCATGTAAATAAAAAATCTATGTATTTGTTATCGGTTTTGTGGAAAGATAAAGATTCTTTGGTAAGAATGTGTGCATATGATACTGTGTCAGTTTATCCTGCAAAATTTACATATAATTATTTAATTAGTAGAATTAGTAAAGAAAATGATGAATTGGCAAGAAGCTATATCATTACATCGTTAACAGACATTAGTTTACGAGAAAAAGTGCAAGGAACTATCCGAATTTTCAAAAAATTGTATATCAAAGAAAAATCGGCGTATTGCATTTTAGCATATTTAAGAGCTTTTTATCTACTTGGGAATAATCAAATTATTTCAAAAACACGAAAATATTTGACTCATTCTGATTATCACATAAGATGCACAGCATCAATGGTCTTGGATGATTTACTGGATAATACTCAAAATATTGATGAAACCCTTTCTTTTATCAAAGAAAGAATAAAGAAAGAAAAATCAGTTGCTGTAGAATCAAAATTGAGAGCACTTATAAAAAAATATGGGAAATAATTAAGATTAAGTCTAGCGACCATAGATTATCTCTATGACGAAAGCGGTTCACCTGTAGGACTTACTTACAAGGGAAAAACATATTATTAGCGTTAGCTGTAGGAAACGGAAAACGTCCAGTTGCTCCGGAACGTCATTATAATAAAATAACAGTCTCATCATAGGGATTTTGGTGGCATTATCATGATGGCAATAGAAAAGGAGGGCATATATTTTATGTATGAATTGAACTATGGCATGCTGTGTGCAAATTTTAGTGAAGTTTTAGATTATTGCTTTAAGAATTCTGATTCTTTTTCAATGATAACCACTTTGAAAAAGCCATATAAAACAAATCTGCCGATTTGTGTACATGATAATATTATAGAATGTTGGAAAAACTGTCTAATTAACTTAAAACCTGATATAAAAAAATGGCCAGGTACTGAAACTAGGAGCAATCATAAAGCAATGCTTATTTATAATGCTAAAAAATTTAGGAGAACTTATCGTGATATTCCTAACTTTTTTCTTGCTATTGAGCAAAATTTGCCTGAAGATATTTGCTTTTATAGAGATGGTGAGGTTTGGTTATATACGGTAACTCATGAGAGGAGCGCAACTATGGTTTCTTCGACTAGTTTGGATTTTGATTTTTTAAAATCTTATTTTATTTAAATATACATATTACACAAACAATGATTTTCCCTGACAAATTGAAATATATGCGTATACAGTTCCGGTACGCAGATACTCAGCGAGAATAATTGATATATCTAAACTTAATGTAACTTTTATATTTAAATTTAACTCAAGAGCAAGGTATAACGCATTTAACCGTATATATAAAAACAGAGGATTTGTTTATTTCAGAAATAATTCAATTCGAATTTCATTTTAATGGAGGATATATATGAAAAAATTCAGCATGATATTTTTGGGAATCGTTATTTTGATTTTTACTGCTTGTGAATTTGAAGGGAATAGTTTGGTAATAAACATGAATGATGAAAAGAAAGCAAATCAGCTTGTTAATGAATTAATTTCCTCAATTGAGAATAAAGAGGAAAATAACATAGCAAATGTTTTTGCAAAAACTGTCAGTGCAAATACTGTAGAGTTTGATGAAAGCGTTTCAGCGTTAATGGATTATTATACCGGTAATCTGGTTTCTTGCAATTCTGAGTGTGAGCCTTATTCTTCAGGCGTTTATACTCCTGAAAGAACATGTGAGTATATTTATTGCAGTTACTCAGTTAAAACAGACAGATCCGATTATTATTTTTATTTGAATATAGTCACAAGAGATACTGTGAATGCGGATAATATCGGAATATATTCGCTGTATGTTATCGAGCAAAGTAAGTACGATAATAAAGACATTTTTTATTCAGGTGATGGATTTGAAACACCCGGAATCAATATTGATAAAACGGATACAAATGAGAAAACGTTTTTAGATATTTCAAATAAAGTTATAAAGATTATCAATGATAAGAATGTTGACGAGCTTAAATCTCTGTTTTCCGCAGAAGATCTTAAGCAAAGCTCTGATTTTGACGAAGCCGCACAGGAACTTTTTGAATTTTGTGAAAATGCGAAAAGTATAAAGTTTGGTTTTGATAGCCATAATGTCGAATTGACCGATATGAAACCGAGACCGTACTATGATAGCGACAAATTTTTTATCACTTCTCAGGTAGAGTTGATTTGTCAGAACAAAATCTGTGAATTTTTTATGGAATACTGCATTCTCGATTCTGCAGAACCCCAAAATCAAGGAATAACCACTCTTAGAGTTGCAGATAAAGCAACACATCCCGATATAATGTTAGAGGTAGATCTGGACGTTCCGGTAGAATGCGGAATTTATGTTGTTAAGTAAGAGGCAATAATAAATAATTGTAAACGAAATTAGTTGCAGTATCACAATTGAAATTGAGAGGTGTGTTTATGCATTTCAATGTTAAAAATGTTCTTCAATTAGATGAAGCATTGCATGAGCTTCCAATACACGATTCCGGCATTACGAGCATAGAGAATGAGGTTGGTAATAAAGAATTATTAATTCATCTTAGTAATCTTTATGAAAATAAAAAGATAGAATTGCTTTTTGGTTGTGTTGACATTTTTAAAACTGCAATCAGCGGAGATTATGATCAAGGTGACGATGTAATAACGTTATATCATGAAAGAAGTAAGGAAGCATTTAAAAAGATTGTCAAAGATAATAATATTTCTTATGACAAATCGTTATATTTTGTATTACAACTGTTTTCGGGAAAAGAATATCATATAGTATGCAAAAGCATTGATGTTCAAGTAATACAATTAAACTGATGCATTATAATCTATTAGCAATCCGCTGACTTACCGTGACTCGCTGTCATTTACCTGGAAGAACGGCAGACAGCTTGCCTCTTTACAAAACGGTAGCAGTGTGGTAGACTATACATACAATGCCGATGGAGTAAGGATAGGTAAGAGCGGAGCAAAAACCGTAACATATACCGTTTCCGGTACGCAGATACTCAGTGAGAGTAGCGGAAGCAACACTACCTACTATCTCTATGACGAAAGCGGTTCACCGGTAGGACTGACATACAAAGGCACTACATATTACTATCGCAAGAACCTGCAGGGCGATATTATCGCCATTGTCAACAGATCGGGAACGGAAGTTGTAAACTACTCCTACAATGCGTGGGGCAGATTGGTATCAATGATCGGCAATATGGAGCTTGCGGTTAAAGCCTGCTAATCTAAGTATCTACAGTTCACTTGGATTATATAAGTCCTGTCTATCAAATAAGGCAAAGAAAAACATTCATGACTGATTCATCACGACTTAAAAAATAAGGAGAAAAATAAATGATAATCAAAATAATTGTTCTAATGTCGCTATGTGCTGTTATTGCATTCCGGAAGCACTTTAAAAAACGTGCTTTATTTGTAATTGTTTTGATTGTGGCTATTTGCGCAAACATTTTTATTCCGGCTTTTGAATTTTTTGTTCGTTCAGAGCCACAGAATGACAGAATATTGGATTATATCAGTCAAATCAATTGGCATGACAGCGACTTGTTAAAATCAAAAGGTTTTGACTGTGACGGTGAAACAGGTACATACACAGAAGATGATAAATTCAGCATTCACGTTGCTGATGCGACTTCTTATGATAAAGCAGAAATTGTTTCGGAATATAAAAATATTCATTATGAGTATTTTTCGTACTTGTCGGATACTCTCCTGATTCCGCAGTTGCGTAAGAGTTATTCGGTGATAGTAAATGATAAGGTTGTTGAGATTAATTACAAAGACTGCCTTAGCAAGCCGGGCATAATGGATAAGCTGGAAGGGATATTCGGTGCAGCTGCGTAACCACATAACCGATAATACCGCACTTTTTAAAATCATAAAACAGAAATTAAATCACGACGATAGAAAACCGGCTATCGCCGTGATTTTCTTTTTCTGATAGCGAAAATACAAAGCTGTGCCGACGGGTACGGTTTTGTATCAAGATTCTTTGAACATAAAAACACCCCACCGCAAATAAATGCAATGGGGCTTTCTATCTGGAGCTAATACCCGGATTCGAACCGGGGACCTCATCCTTACCAAGGATGTGCTCTGCCGACTGAGCCATATTAGCAAACTCCTGACGGTTATTAATTATATCATACCATATCGACTTTGTCAAGGAAAATTTTCGAATTTTTAACTTCGATATACCGTAACGGTTTTATCAACGGTCAATATGTCGTAAAAATCAAACAAACCGCATTGTTGTGCGGTTTGTAGCTGGTACGGGTAACAGGACTTGAACCTGCACGCTTTCGCACCAGAACCTAAATCTGGCGTGTCTGCCAATTCCACCATACCCGTATATAAAAACGACGCTGAAAAACTCAGCGTCGTGTGGCGGAAAGAGAGGGATTCGAACCCTCGAACGGGTATTAGCCGTTACACGATTTCCAATCGTGCGCCTTAGACCAGCTCAGCCATCTTTCCACGACTTTAATATTTTATCATATCCCTGAAGAATTGTCAAGAACTTTTTTCAAATGTTTTCTTATTCCTTCACGCATTTGTACTAATTTCGAAAAATTGTGCCTGAGCCTCTTGACAAACACAATATGTTGTGGTACAATTGAGAAAACAACGAAATGTACTTACTGCTTTTATATACAGTAAATTGAAAGGAAGATTGTTATGGTAAAAGTAAATGTAAAAAACGGCACACTCGATCAGAAAGAGATCGACGCTTACGTTCAGTATGCTATAGAGGCTAACCCCGGAAAGCTGGTCACCGAGCTTGATATAGACATTGACGGAGATTTTGCTAATCTCACCTATCATTTCGGCGAGATACCGTTTGACCGCATACGCCGTATCACAGGTTACCTTGTAGGCACGCTCGACAGATTCAATAATGCGAAAAAGGCTGAGGTCGAAGACAGAGTAAAGCACAGCATAGCGCCTGATGTCGAAGACGATATTTATGTTACGGCATAATTTGTGATTGCCTGTAATCCGACAGAATAAAAAACGTTATTCCGTCCATACTTTTATTGGAAAATGAAAGTATGGGCGGTGTTTTTTTGTATTACAACAAGGTTGAAATAAGCGGTGTCAATACAGCAAAGCTGAAGGTCCTCAAGGAGTCGGAAAAAACCGAATTACTAAGGCAAATGCGCAGCGGCGACCCGACAGCCAGAGAGAAGCTGATAAACGGCAATCTGCGTCTTGTTCTCAGCGTGATACAGCGTTTTTCGGGCAGAGGAGAAAACCCCGACGATCTTTTTCAGGTCGGATGTATCGGTCTGATGAAAGCTATCGACAATTTTTCTACGGATTTTAACGTCAGATTCAGCACTTATGCCGTGCCTATGATAATGGGCGAATTGCGGCGCTACCTGAGGGACTCAGGCTCGATCCGTGTCAGCCGTTCAATGCGTGATCTGGCTTATAAAGCTATGCAGGCAAGAGAAAAACTTACCAATGATAACTCAAAAGAACCTACAATCGAGCAGATAGCAAAAGAAATAGATGCAAAACGTGAGGATGTGGTAATAGCGCTTGAGGCAGTCAGCGACCCTATTTCGCTGTACGAACCGGTGTTTTCTGAGTCGGGCGATACCATATATATGATGGATCAGATTGGCGATAATAACGATGACAGAAACTGGCTCGATGAAATAGCTTTGAAAGAGGCGATAATCGGACTTGACGACAGAGAGAAGAATATTCTCAAGCTGCGTTTTTTCAGAGGAAAAACTCAGGTAGAAGTCGCACAGGAAATAGGGATTAGTCAGGCACAGGTATCACGGCTTGAAAAAGGCGCTCTCGGTAAGATAAAAAAGGCGTTATAACATTGCAATCACATATTTCTGCTTGACTTATACAGTATATTGTGGTATACTTACTGCAAATATTAAATTAAGGATAATAGTAGAAATATGAAACGCTTTCTTTTACTCATACCGGTGATGATTCAGCCATATATTTTACTGTTTGCTCTTTACTCCATATTTATAAATCAATATATTGTAGAGCGTTTTTTCGGCGGTAATGGGCTTTGGCTGTTATTTGTGATATTTGTGACAATTGTCATTTCGTTTATATGCACGCTTGTGTATATGCCGTTTTGCCTTGCAAAGGGGTGGGGAGCAAGACAGACAGCCTTTTTCAATATGCTTATAAAGCTTGTTCAGATACCGGCATATCTTGCTATATTTGTGCTTGGTGTATTATTTTTCCTTACAATTTTCACTTATGCTTTTTCTGTTTTTTTCGTGCTGTTCGATTGTATAACGATATTCCTTACAGGACTTGTCGGATTAACGGCAAATCTCAGGCTTTATAAGGAACGTAAGTGTTCCGGAAGCTTTGCGGCTTTGAATTCTGTATGTCAGTTTGTTTTTTGTATAGATGTTATAAGCGCTGTTATTGTTTATATATGTTCAAGAAAAGAGCCTGTGCAGTAAAATTATATTGAATAAAATGCTATAATTCAGTGTGTTGACTTGTTGTGGTTGGCACACTTTTTTATGTTGCCAAAAAATGCTGATTATAACTATTGAAATTCGCAGAATAAAGCGATATAGGCATACAGCAAATGAGTTTTATATAAAGAAGGTTATTTCTTGGCAACAAAAGCGCACTTTTTTGAAAAAACATACTTTTTCTATAAACTGAAGATGGATCAGATAGCGATAATAACGATGACAGAAACCGGCTCGATGAAATAGCTTTGAAAGAGGGAATAATCGGACTTGATGACAGAGAGAAGAATATTCTCAAGCTGCGTTTTTTCAGAGGAAAAACTCAGGTAGAAGTCGCACAGGAAATAGAAATAAGTCAGCCACAGGTGTCACGGCTTGAAAAAAGCGTTCCGGGAAAAATTAAAAAAGCACTGTAGCAAAAACGTGTCAATCTGCGAAGGTTGACACGTTTTTTTCTTTGCCTTATTACAATTTGTCTTTTTGGTTGACAAAAAAATTGCACTGTACTATAATTAAATAATAGGTTGGATTGGTGACAAAACATTTAAGGCAGGGGAAAAGATGAGTAATATCCGTATTTTTGTATCGCACAGGATAGATATTGACAGTGAAACAGTAGACACTCCCGTTTATTTTCCGGTCAGATGCGGTGCGGTTTATGATGAAGAAGGCAATAGTGAGATTCAGGGCGATGACACGGGCGACAATATTTCAAAGCTCCGTATGTCGTTTTGTGAGTTTACGGTTCAGTATTGGGCGTGGAAGAATGTTGATGCCGATTATTACGGACTGTGTCATTACCGGCGGTATCTTTCTTTTTCGGATAAACGCTATAAAAATACGGTGTTCAATATGGTGCGTGAGTTAAAATTGACACCTCACGAAAAGAAAAAATATCATCTTGATGATACGAAAAAAATCGAAAAAACTGTAAAACAATATGATATGATAATTCCCGTGGTTGCAAAAGCGTCCGAAATGAGTTATAACAGGGCAGAGGTCAAAACGCTTCGTGAAATGTGGGAAAGCTATAACGGCGTGTATTTTGAGCAGGGGATAATAGACAAGATGTTTTCCCTTATAAAAGAGTATTCGCCCGAATATTACAATTCTGCCTGCGAATACTTTTCCGGAAAATATCACAGGGCGTTCAATTGCTATATAATGAAAAAAGAGCTGTTTGTCCGTATGTGCGAGTTCCAGTTTCCTATTATGAAAAGAATTACGGAACTCACCGATTGCAAAACCTATGAACGTGCTCCCGGGTACATAGGCGAAATACTAAACGGTATTTTCATCCACCATATGCTGACGGTTGAAAACAGGTCGGCCAAGGAAACTCAGCTTGTGTTTTTTGTAAATACGGAAAAGATAAATTCCGCTAAGGAATATTACAGATACAGGATTCATGCCGTTGCCGATAAAGCAGTGCGGAGCGTTGCCGATAAGATACTCCCGATGTACTCGCCACGACGTGAAAAGGTTAAAAAGCTGTTAAGACTAAAATAGCGCTTTAATAATTTAGCTAATGATTTAGTTAAAGAAGTGCGTGGTTTTAGCTGTTTTTTGTAAAAAATTAACCAATTGAATCTGTTCGCATTGACAAAAATGCTTTTTGTGTTATAATTATTTTGATATTAGTATGAAAAATGCCCGAGTTTTGACATTTTTCAACATCATCATGAAATGAGAGGATAAATAGCAATGAAAGTGTTAGGAATAATTCCCGCAAGATACAAGTCGAGCCGTTTCCCCGGCAAGCCCCTTGCGGATATATGCGGAAAGCCGATGATATGGTGGGTATACAACAGAGCCATAAAAGCCGAAACTCTGACAGAGGTGTATGTTGCCACCGATGATGAACGCATTTACAATGCCTGCAAGGAAAACGACATTAATGTAATAATGACCTCCGATACTCACAAGACAGGAACAGACCGTATAGGTGAGGTCGCAAGAAAAATTCCTGCGGATTTATATGTCAATATACAGGGCGATGAGCCTATGATCGAGCCGGAAACAATAAACAAGGCGGTATATCCTTTCTTCGAGAATCCCGATCTGCAGATCACGAATCTTATGACTAAGATAAAGGATCCTGTTGATGTAGTAAACTTCACAGTGCCTAAAGTCATAACGAATGCCGACAATATAGGCGTATATCTTACCAGAAGCACCGCTCCTTATCCTAAGGGAAGCATAGACTACAGCTATTATAAGCAGGTGTGCGTATACGGCTTCAAGCCTGAGGCGCTTCAGTTCTATTGTTCTTCTCCCAGAGGAAAAATCGAATCTATAGAGGATATTGAAATACTCAGATTTATCGAAGCCGGCTACAGAGTTCAGTACATAGAGGTTGATTCCGAAACAGTAGCCGTTGACACACAGAACGATCTTGAAAAGGTTAACAGGCTGATAGCTGCAAAGCTCGAACGGGAAAAGAATTAATTATTACAGGTGGGTATGAAAAAAATACGGATACTTGATTGCACTCTGCGTGACGGCGGATATGTAAATAACTGGAAATTCGGTTTCGAAAACATAAAAGACACCGTGAAACGTCTTATACAGGCAGGTATTGATATAATCGAGGTGGGCTATTTATCGTCAAAGGGAGACTTTTCTGAGGATGAGTCGCAGTATTCCTCGGTTGACGCTATAAAAAGAATCCTTCCTGCCGACAGAAAAAATACTCTGATTGCCGTAATGATAAACTGCGGCGATTATGATGCAGAGCTGCTACCGCAGTATGACGGTACAGGACCGGACTGCATAAGGGTTTGCTTCCACAAGTCGCAGGCATTGCAGGCGGTTGAGCTTTGCAGAAAGATCAAGGACAAGGGCTATAAGGTATATTTTCAGCCTATGGTAGCTCTCAGCTATTCCGATGCCGAATACCTCGGTCTTATAGGTATGGCGAACAAATTCCGCCCCGACGTTTTTTATATCGTTGATTCGCACGGTTCTATGAAACAGAAGGATGTTGCACGTTTCTTTTATCTTATAGAGAATAATCTCGATAAGGAGATAGCTGTCGGCTTCCACTCCCATAACAACCTTCAGCTTTCGTACTCAAACGCTCAGTATTTAGCCGCTTTGCATACCGATCATAATCTGATAATAGACAGCAGTATTATGGGTATGGGCAGAGGTGCGGGAAATCTCAATACCGAGCTGTTTGTGGAATATCTGAACGAAACCGCAGATGCCGATTACAGTACAGAGCCTATACTCTGTTCAATCGACAATACCATAGCACCTATTTATTTGACTACATCGTGGGGTTATTCCTTATCCGGCTATCTGTCCGCAAAATACAGATGCCACCAGAATTATGCACGATTCCTCAGTAACAAAAACACCCTCACATACGAAGGTATGAACGCTATTTTCTCAAAAATAGAGCCTGAAAAGCGTGACAATTATGACCGAGAATATATAGATAAGCTGTATACTGCTCATATGTCTGCAGGCGGCGAAAAAACGCCCGAGGCAGATCTCAGCAGACTTTTCGAAGGACGCAATGTTGTTATTATCGCACCCGGCAGGACAACATCGGTAGAATCTGAAAGGCAGAAGGTCTTTGATAAGGTCAAAGCTACCGATGCGATAGTGATTTCCGTAAATCACTGCCCCGAATGGATCAAATGCGATTATGTGTTTGTAAGCAATATAAGACGTTACGAAAAGCTGAGCGGAGTAGAAACCGACAAGCTGATAATAACATCTAATATAAACGCACAAGCAGGCTACACAGTAGGCTACGAGCCTTTGCTGTGTTCTATAGAAGCTGTCCGTGACAACGTTACACTTATGCTTATAGCACTGCTTATAAAATCCGGAGCAAGCTCCGTTTATCTTGCCGGAGTTGACGGATATTCATTCAAGGAACGCAACTTTGCGTACAGAGATATGGAAACGTATGAAGACGAGCAAGTTGCCAAAGAGCAGAACAACGGTATATCAGCCGCAATCGCTCAGCTATCACAGCGGATACCCGTTTCATTTATAACAAAATCACTTCTTGAAAGAGAGGAAAACCGTTCATAATGAAGGTAGTTTCTTTTGGAGAAATAATGCTCAGGTTATCGCCCGACGGATATTACAAATTGTTTCAGAAGCCGGAGCTTAATACATCGTTTTGCGGTGCTGAAGCTAATGTAGCCGTTGCCCTCAGCAACTTCGGAGATGAGGCTGAATTCGTGACCGCACTTCCCGATAATGATATAGGCAGAGCGGCTTGCAGAGAGCTTATGAGATACGGCGTAAAGACGGATAATATAGTTTATACGGGCGACAGGCTCGGGATATTCTTTGCCGAGAAAGGCGCAAGTCAGCGTCCGTCAAAGGTGATATATGACAGAAAGAACAGTGCGATAGCGTCGGCTGACCCTTCGTCGTTTGACTGGGAAAAGATATTTGACGGTGCGGATTGGTTTCATATTACGGGAATCACTCCGGCGCTTTCCGACAGCCTTGCAAAAATTTCTGTCGACGCTGTAAAGGCCGCTAAAAAAGCGGGTCTTACCGTAAGCTGCGATATAAACTACAGAAGCAAGCTGTGGAGTGCAGAAAAGGCACGTCCCGTAATGACCGAGATAATGCAATATGTTGATGTCTGCATAGGAAACGAAGAGGACGCTGAGATAGTGTTCGGAATAAAAGCAGGCGCTACGGATGTCACAAAGGGACAGCTTGATACAGACGGCTATAAAAAGAGCCTTCAGACCGTTGCGGAAACATTCGGCTGTAAAATAGTTGCATACTCACAGAGAAAGAGTTATTCCGCAAGTGATAACGGCTGGTCGGGAATCATTTATGATGACGAAAAAAAGCAGGTTTATATGTCTGCACAATATGATATAAGAATTACAGACAGAATAGGCGGCGGCGATGCTTTTGCGTCGGGGCTTATTTATGCTCTGCATAACAATATATCGCCTGAAAACGCTATAGAAACAGCAGCTGCGGCAGGCTGTCTTGATCAGACGCTTGAAGGTGATTTCTGTCTGTTCGGAATTAATGATGTGTTTGATCTTGCCGGTGGAAATTCGTCGGGAAGAGTAAAGAGATAAAAGAAAGGGATTTTATTTTCAATGAACAGCGGTGAAAACAATAGCAAAAAAATCGCAATTTTCGTTTCACACAGAATCGATCTTAAAAGTATGGTGATTGACAATCCTTTATATGTACCCGTAAGATGCGGTGCGGCACTTGACGAGAACGATGAAGGCAATGTCATAATGGGCGACAATACAGGCGATAACATATCCGAGAAAAGAATTTCTTTTTGTGAGTACACAGTTCAGTACTGGGCGTGGAAAAATTATGATGCGGATTATTACGGACTTTGTCACTACAGAAGGTATCTTTCGTTTATGGATTCCTTTATGCCGGGCAATGACTACGATGTACGAATGGAAAACAACCTTTCGGTACGCACCGCAGAGTTATATCAGCTTTTTAATAAGTCAAAGATGGAGAAGGAAATCTCATCATATGACGTTATTGTCGGCAAGGCTTTCGATACGACAAAGATCACCAGAGTACGTCCCAGAAACAGTGTAAAGGAGTTATGGTACGCATCAAGAAATCTTGTCGATCCTATAGCTATTGATACATTGATAAAGATAATAGAAAACAGGCACCCCGAGCTTGTTGAATCTATGAATGAGTATTTTGCCTCAAAGTATTACAGAGGCTATAACTGCTTTGTAATGTCAAAGAAGATATTCAACGAATACAACAAGGTGCTTTTTGACATACTATTTGAGTTTGATAAACAATTTGACACCACCGGCTATGAAGGCAACAAGCTCAGAGCCACAGGCTATATGGGCGAGATTGTATACGGCGTTTATATGTGGTATCTTCAGCATCATACCGACTGCAAGTTCCTTGAGCGCCAGATTGTATACTTCAAGAACACCGAAGCAGATCCCGATGCAAATACCCTTGCACAGCGTACTCTGTCATACAAGAAACCTAACGATGACATCAAGATTTTCGTTTCGCACAGGATGGATCTTGACAGTGCCGTGATAGGTAACCGTATATTTGAAAACTATAAGTGTAATGCAGGCTCGGCAAGATGCTTCCTTAAGATGAACGGCGATGACACCGGCGACAATATCTCCGATCTTGCAAAGTATTTCTCGGAGCTGAGTGTTCAGTATTGGGCGTGGAAGAATGCCGATGTAAACTACTACGGCCTTTGCCACTACAGACGTTATCTTTCATTCAGCAATAAGAAGTTTGACCAATGCTCAAGAGGCTACATAATCGAGAATATGCTCAATGACGAGAGCATCGAAAAGTATGGCCTGAATGATTATGACAATATGGCAAAGCAGATAAAGAAATACGATCTTATCACAGGCGGAAGCATGGATGTTGATGAGATGGATTTCCTTTTTGGCGGAAAACGTGCACATTGTATCAAAGATATATTCATGATTCAGGAGCATTTATTTGATAAAAGCGCACCTGAGCTTTCGCTTAAGCTGGTTGATGAGCTTTATCCCGAATATTCTAAGGCTGCCGAGGAATATATGGCTTCAAAGAAGTACTATGCGTATAACTGCTTTGTAATGTCAAAAGAACTGTTCAACCGCTTCTGTACATTTGAATTCGGCGTACTGTTCGAATTCATAAAAAGATTTGATTTGTCAAAATATCAGGGTACCAAAATGAGAACGCCCGGCTATATGTCTGAGGTTCTTTACGGTATCTTCATATACTGGGTATTAAAGCAGAGAAAGTACAAGGTAAAGGAAAATCAGCTTGTATTCTTCAGAGAAACCAATGCCGCAAAGTGCAAGCTTGCTCCTGCAAAAACAGCGGCTGCTCCCAAAAAGCCCAAAAAGCCCAAAAAAGTCGAAAGCATTTTAAAGAAGATAATGAGAAGCATCTTCCCTGCATATCGTGTTGCTTTACGAAACGAGGAAAGACTCGGCACGCTGGTTGCTTCTGTTAATGATCTTCAGAATAAATCGTCGGAACACAGTGTGCTGCTCGCAAGAACCGTAAAGGTTTGTCAGAGCACTGCTCCCAAAAGCGTACAGGCAGCGGTTGCTAAGTCTCCTATCATCGCTACCAGTCTTCGCAAGGATATATGGGATGCAAAAACGCTCACTTCAAATATTAATCTCAATATTGCCTGCCTTGCAAATGAGATACACGAAACTCATAAGAAGTCATTCGGCGAGTTCAGAAATATCAATACCGGCAGAGATGTTGTAGTAATGGCATCAGGACCTTCGATGAGATACTACAAGCCCATTCCCGGTGCTGTACATATAGGTATGAATGCTTCATTCTTAAATCCTGATGTTGATATTGATTACTATTTTACTACCGATTACGAAAGCCGTGCTCCGTGGTTTGAAAAGCTGAAGGAATACGATTTTGTCAAGTTCTTCGGTCAGTATTCTACCGGTGAATACAGAGATAAATTCCAGGTATCAGAGAAGATTATCAGAGAGAATAACGGTAGAAGATTCTTCCAGGCGGCTCCCAGTGAGGATATACATATTAATATAGAATTCTATCCCCTTATGGCATTCTATTCAATTGCGTTCCAGGCTATCCACTTTGCGCTCTTTACCAATGCGAAAAGAATTTATCTTGTTGGTTGCGACTGCACCAATGCGGGATATTTTGACGGCAGCAAGCAGAGATTGTCGGATCTTGTAGCAAAGACAAGTGTTCCACACTGGTTAGACGGTTATCAGAAGGTCAAGGCGTTTGTTGAACGCTTCTATCCGGATACAGAGATTATATCCGTTAATCCTATGGGTCTCAGAGGACTTTATTCAGACGTTTATACGGATGACTTCATAGCAGATCATCCTGAAATAGATAGCAGTAAAGTAACACGTCTTAACAGCACACAGGAGGAAAAATGAAAGTTGTAATACTCGCCGGAGGTTTCGGCACAAGAATCAGCGAAGAAAGCCAGTTCAAGCCAAAGCCTATGGTTGAGCTTGGCGGTATGCCGATAATATGGCATATAATGAAGCTCTATTCTTCTTACGGCTTCAATGAGTTCATTATCTGCGCAGGTTACAAACAGCACGTTATAAAGGAATATTTTGCAGACTACTTCCTGCATACATCCGATATTACATTTGACTTCACAAGCGGTAAAAACGAGATGATTGTTCACCGCAACAGCTCGGAACACTGGAAGGTTACCGTAGTGGACACAGGTCTTAACACAATGACCGGCGGACGTGTAAAGCGTATAAAGGACTATGTCGGCAACGAGCCTTTTATGCTGACATACGGCGATGGTGTTTCCGATGTAAATATAGCTGAGCTTGTCGAGTTCCATAAAAGTCACGGAAAGCTGGTAACAATGTCGGCTTACAACCCCGGACAGAGATTCGGCGTTCTTGATATTGATGAAAGCGGAAGAATAAATGAATTCCGTGAAAAGACATCCGGCGACGGAAGCCTTATCAATATCGGCTATATGGTATGTCAGCCCGAATTCATCGATTACATAGACGGCGACGAAACCGTTCTTGAAAAGAAGCCCCTTGAAACAGTAGCAAAGCTCGGAGAGCTTATGGCATATAAGCATACGGGCTTCTGGCAGTGCATGGATACTGTAAGAGAAAAAGAACAGCTTGAGAAAATGTGGAACAACAAGAATGCTCCCTGGAAGATCTGGAAATAATGAGTAAATTATCCGATAAACTTGCGGGATTTTTCGGAAGATTATTTCCGATGTCACGCAACAAGACAATAAAGCTCAACAACGAGATAAGGCAGACAGAAAGCGAGCATTTTGCACAGCTTTGTGAAATGCTCGGTTTTCTTGAAAACAGTCTGAATACTTGCACGGATATATGCCGTGATAATGCGGAGCAGATAAAACTGTGCCGTCAATCGTTGCGTACATTGGAAGATAATCAGGTTAAATTCGGTGAGTCTACCGCATCAAAGCTCAAAGAAATAAAATTTGATATTGAAAATCTGAAAAAGCAAAATGAGTGTATCGGCGAAAAACTGAGTAACGAAATATCAGAGAAATCTGCCGGAATATCCGGTGAACTTATCGGCTGTATTTCACATCACACAGAGGAAATACTCGGTTGTATAACCGACAGCGACAAGCGTTTTTCCGATAGCGATAAGCACATTGTCGAACTTATTGAAAACGGCATATCTGAAAACAATAAGCACGCAGGAGAAATAAAAGCGTTCAACAACTCGCTTTCCGGTGATATTAAGTCGCTTTCGGACAGCGTTGCCGCAGGCTTTGACAAGACCTCGAAAACAGGCGAGTATGCGGATGCGCTTAATGGCTTATCGTCAGATAACGAAAGCATTTTGGTTGATATTAAGTCGCTTTCGGACAGCGTTACAGCAGGCTTTGACAAGACCTCAAAGACGGGCGAGTATGCAGATGCGTTTGACAGCTTATCGGCAGATAACGAAAGTCTTTCGGATGATATTAAGTCGCTTTCCGACAGCGTTGCCGCAGGCTTTGACAAGACCTCAAAGACGGGCGAGTATGCAGATGCGTTTGACAGCTTATCGGCAGATAACGAAAGTCTTTTGGATGATATTAAGTCGCTTTCGGACAGCGTTGCCGCAGGCTTTGATAAAACCTCAAAGACGGGCGAATATGTGTCTGTGCTTGACGGCTTATCGACAGATAACGAAAGCATTTCGGCTGATATTAAGTCGCTTTCGGACAGCGTTGCCGCAGGCTTTGATAAAACCTCAAAGACGGGCGAGTATGCACAATCCCTGCTTGATGCAGAGAATACGGCAAATACAATCCGCCGTGAGATGAATCTTTTCAAAAGGCAGTCATATCTCAGAAAATTGTATTTTCATCCCGGTGAACGTGAAGCTCTGGCAAAATTGTTCAGTGACGCTATGAACAGAGAGGACAGCGCACAAAGATTTAATGCGCTTATAAGCGGACTTGACAACGAGAGCAAAAATACCGTTTCTGATATAATTCATCGTATGGGAATGATAGCGGATGGCAACAAGTCCTTGCAGGATGTCTATACACAGCGTGAGCAGGAAGAATTCGTTCGTATGAATGATGAATTCAGCTCAAAGATAGTAAAGTTGAACGATAATCTTTATTATTACAACGGTTATTACCTCCCCGTTAACCAGTTTGACAGCAGTGTTTTCTATTCAAAATACGCTATTGACGAGCTGACCACACTGGACAGTGTGAGAAATAAGGATATAATCGACGCAGGCGGATATGTCGGTGACACGGCGCTTCTGTTCTCGTCATATACGGATAAGAGCATTCATGTATTTGAGGCTTCTCCTTCAAATATGGATATTATCCGTGAAACGATAAGGCTGAATCAGTTAGAGAACATAGTGCCTGTAAGCAAGGCGCTGGGCGAGAAAAGCGGCACGGCAACATTCAGTCTGGGCGAGCGCAATTCCTGTAATTCCCTTGTTGAACGTCCCGGTTATAATTATCCGAATCATATCGAAGTTCCCGTTATTACTCTTGATGATTATGTACGGGAAAACGATCTCGAGGTCGGTCTTATAAAGGTTGACATCGAGGGAGGTGAGCAGCTGCTGCTCAAGGGCGCTGTCGAAACCATCTGCACTCAGCACCCGATACTTCTCATCAGCATTTATCATTCGGCAAACGATTTCTTTGAGATTAAGCCTATGATAGAGAAAATGTGCGACAAATACACCTTCAGAATAATTAAACCCGCCAATTCGGCTATTGTTATTGAAACAATACTGTTAGCCGAGGTCAGAGATGAAAGCGGCGAAAATATCATTAATTCGTAAAGGAAAAATCAATATGGATATGTCATTTTACAAGGGTAAAACTGTACTGATAACAGGTCACACAGGCTTCAAGGGAAGCTGGATGTGCAAATTGCTTTCTATGGCAGGAGCAAAAGTTATCGGTTATTCTCTCAATCCCCCCACAACACCCTCTCTTTTTGAGCTTTCCGGAGTAGAAAAGGAAATAGTTTCGGTTATCGGCGATATAAGGGATCTTGCAAAGCTGAACGAAACAATGCAGAAGTACCGCCCCGAAATAGTAATTCATATGGCGGCACAGCCCATAGTAAGAGAAAGCTACGCAGAGCCTGTCTACACATACGAAACAAATGTTATGGGTACTGTCAATATATGCGAGGCTGTAAGGCTGTGCGACAGCGTGAAATCATTCGTAAACGTAACCACCGATAAGGTTTACAAGAACAACGAATGGGAGTGGGGATACCGTGAAAATGACGCACTTGACGGCTATGATCCTTATTCCAACTCAAAGAGCTGCTCGGAGCTTGTAACAAGCTCTTATATAAAGTCGTTCTTCTATAACCGTGACATTGCGGTTTCGACCTGCCGTGCAGGTAACGTTATCGGAGGCGGCGACTTTGCAAAGGACAGAATCATCCCCGATTGCGTAAGAGCAATGGAGGCTAAGCAGGAGATAACAGTAAGAAATCCTTATTCGACACGTCCCTATCAGCACGTTCTCGAGCCGGTCGTTACATATCTTGTACTTGCGATGAAGCAGTATGAGGACAAGAGCCTTGCCGGTAATTATAATATCGGTCCGGATGACTGCGACTGCGCCGCTACAGGCGAGCTTGTCGATCTGTTCTGTTCACACTGGGGCGACGGCGCTTCGTGGAAAAACGTTGCGGATAAGAACGCTCCCCACGAGGCAAATTTCCTCAAGCTCGATTGCTCAAGAATAAAGCGTGTACTCGGATGGAGTCCCCGCTGGCATATTTCCGACGCTATCGAAAAGGTGACCGAGTGGAGCAAGGTATATCTTTCAGGCGGCGACATTAGCGCCGTTATGGAAAAGCAGATAAACGAATATCTGGAGGTAAAGTAATGAAAAAAGCTCTTGTTACAGGTGCAAACGGCTTTGTCGGAAGTGCGCTTGTGCGTGAATTGGTAAAGAATAATGTTGAGGTAATCGCACTTGACCGTGACGGTTGCAATAACAACATACCCAAAAATGTAAGATTTGTGGCTCACGAGCTTTCCGAATCGTCAAAGCTCGCCGATATTATCCCTGACCGTGATATTGATGTATTCTATCACTTTGCATGGGTAGGCTCGGCAGGCCCTGCGAGAGCAGACACCGCTTTACAGCTCAATAATGCTCAGTGGACGGTAGATTGTCTGCGTGTGGCAAAGGATATGGAATGCAAGAAGTTTGTATGTGCCGGCTCTATAATGGAGCATGAAACAATATCAGCCGCATTCAGACAGGGTAATAAGCCCGGTGCCGGCTACATATACGGAAGCGGTAAACTTGTTGCTCATACAATGTGCATGAGCGTTGCCGCACAGATAGGTATAGATCTTTGTTGGGCAAAGATAACCAACGCATACGGTGCAGGTGAGCTTTCACCCCGTTTTGTAAATACGACCATCAGAAAGATTATAAACGATGAGCCTTTACAGTTCACAAGCGGCACACAGAATTATGACTTTGTATATATAGACGATGTTGCAAGAGCGTTCTATCTCATCGGAGAGAACGGAAAGCCTTTCTGCCATTATCTTATAGGCAGCTCGGATGCAAAGCCGCTCAGAGAATTTGTTCTTGAGATGAAGGCTGCACTGGCTCCCGACAAGGAGTTCGTGTTCGGAGATGTTCCGTTCACAGGCGTAAATATGCCGCTGTCGGATTTTGATTGTTCGATTACGGAAAAGGATACAGGCTTCAGAGCTGCAATACCTTTTGGTGAAGGCGTCAAAAAAACAATGGATTGGATTAAGGAGCAGAAATGATACAGAAGTTTGAATTCAAGGAAACAGAGATTAAGGGACTTATAGAAGTAACTCCCTTCAATGCCGATGATATAAGAGGCTGTTTCACAAAGGATTACTCGAAGGAAGTGTTCGAGGCAAACGGCATAAAGCACGATCTTGCCGAGGTTTTCTATACGACAAGCTACAAGGGCGTTATCCGTGCACTTCATTTTCAGCGTGAGAAACAGCAGCCCAAGCTGGTACGTTGCATACACGGACACGTTTACGATGTAGTAGTCGATTTACGCAAGGACAGCCCCACGTTCAAGAAGTGGCTTGCATTTGAGCTTATCGGTGAAAAGCACAACGAAATACTCGTTCCCGCAGGTTGCGCTCACGGTTATCTTGTACTTGAGGACAGCATAGTATCATACAAGTGCGGAGAAAAATTCTACGGCGAATATGATGACGGCATTATGTGGAACGATCCCGACATTGCAGTAGACTGGAAGCTTGACAGAGTTGGCGGAATTGATAAGGTTATACTTGCCGATAAGGACAAGAATCTGCAGACCTTTAAAGAATTCATGAGCAAGTACGGTGGCTTTTGATGAGCAGTTTTGATTTTGACACCCTTATAGTCGGCTGTGGACTTTCCGGAGCGGTAATCGCCCGTCATTTAGCGGAAAAAGGCGAGAAGGTCGAGATATGGGAACGCAGGGATCATATCGGCGGCAATATGTACGATCACGTTGACGATCACGGAATACTCGTACAGGATTACGGTCCGCACACATTTCACACGAAAGAGAAATATCTTTTTGATTATATGTGCCGCTATGAGCAGTGGTCTGATTACAAGCTGACCTGCGGTGCGGTATGGAATGATACATATACCCCCACCCCCTTCAACTTTACCACGATTGATAAGTTCTTTGATAAGCAAAAGGCAGAAACGCTCAAGGCAAAGCTGACTAAGGCTTACGAGGGCAGACCGACCGCTACCGTTGTTGAAGTTCTCGAAAACGAGGACGATGATATAAGAGCATACGCTCAGTATCTTTTCGATAACGATTATGCACCGTATACCGCTAAGCAGTGGGGCGTATCTCCCTCTGAAATTGACCCGTCCGTGCTTAAAAGAGTACCTCTGCGTTTTTCGTATGACGAGGGATATTTCGATGACGCTTATCAGGTAATGCCGGCACATTCATTCACGGAGTTCTTCAGAAATCTGCTGAACCACGAGAATATCACGGTCAGAACCGGTGTCGAGGCGCTTGAGCGGATTGCTGTAAAGGATAATAAGCTGTATGTTGACGGCGAGCCGTATAATAACATTCTTGTATATACAGGTGCGCTGGATGAGTTATTCGGTGAAAAGTACGGCAGACTTCCTTACCGTTCACTGCGTTTTGAGTATAAGTATACCGACAAGGATAGCCTTCAGGACGCTCCTGTCGTCGCATATCCTCAGGAAAAGGGCTTTACCAGAATCACCGAGTACAAGAAAATTCCCGTCCAGGATGTAAAAGGCAGTACCTATGCGGTAGAATATCCTCTCCCGTATAAGTCGGGCGAAAAGCTCGAGCCGTATTATCCCGTTCTCACAAAGGAGAGCATGGAGCAATACGCAAAGTACGAGGCTCTGGCGTCGCAGATTGATAATCTTATCTGTTGCGGAAGACTTGCCGATTTCAGATATTACAATATGGATCAGGCGTTAAAACGTGCGCTTGAGCAATGCGATAAAATAGATAATATATAACGAACCGTCTGAGCTGTGGGCATTGACCCACAGCTTTATTTTTTACACTTATTGCAAAACGCTTTCAGCCATGTTATACTGGTAGAAAAGAGGTGAGCAGATGAAAAAAAGAATAGCACGGTCGTCCGTTTTACATATAATATTGATAATAACCGCCATAGCCGCCGCAATGCTTTGCAGACAGCTTGACAGGATCGGTGCTATGCAAATATTCGGCATTATCAGAAGTCTGATATATATTTTTATGTTTCTGATATGGGGAATCACCTTGAGAAACAGGATAGTGCAGATACAGGCAAAACGCTTTATGACATCTATAGCAGGGCTTATTGTGTTCTGGGTAGCTATCCGTTCGGTGAAGTTCATTATAGCCCAGAGTCCGTTAGCTGTCCGAGCGCTGTGGTATATGTATTATATCCCGATGATATTTATCCCTATGTTTGCACTGTTAGTCGCTCTTTCACTCGGAAAGCCCGAAAACTACCGCCTGCCCGGAGTTACATCCTTACTGTATGTCGCTTCTGTCCTGATGGTAATATTCGTGCTTACAAACGATCTGCATTGTCTTGTGTTCAGATTTCCGGGAGAAAGGGAAATGTGGAACGACAGAGATTACAGCTATGCAGGCGGATATTACATAGTGGCAGGATATATGCTTTTATGCACAATCGGCGCATTTGTGGCTTTAATATCCAAGTGCCGTATACCAAAGGCAAGAAAAACGTTTATTATGCCGTTACTGCCTGTTGTTGCAATGGTTATCTACACGTTGCTCTATGTGTCAGGAGAAATCACGGGCGGTACGTTCATTCACAGGCTGGCAGGCGATATGACCGTTACCGTAAGCCTTCTTACTGCGCTTTCTTTTGAATGCTGCATACAATGCGGACTTATACGCTCGAATACTTATTACATACAGCTTTTGCAGCCGTGTACAGTTCCTGCTTTGATTACCGACAATGATTACAATATACTTCTCTCGTCCGATTGTGCCGAAAAGATAGACCGTGAAATAATGCAGATGGCAAAGTCCTCTCCCGTAATGCTCAGCAACGGAAAACGTCTTTCCTCCGCCAAGATAAAAGGAGGCTATGTCTTGTGGCTGGACGATCTTTCCGAGCTGATAGAGGTAAACGACAAGCTGGCAGAGGCTAAGGACGATCTCAAGGATGATTACGATCTGATTTGCGAAGAATACGATCTCAGAAACAGAGAGGCTCACATACTTGAGCGTGACAGGATATATGACAGGATCAGCCGTGAAACGTCAGGTCAGATAGCTGTATTGAACAGCCTTACAGACCGCTTCGAGCTGTCGGAGGATGAAGATGAGCGAAGAAAGCTATTGGGTAAGATGGTGGTAATCGGCGCTTATCTTAAGCGCAGGAACAATCTCATATTCATATCGGAAAGAAGCAGTATGATAAGCGAAAAAGAGCTGTACCTTGCGTTTCTCGAGCTTACGGATAATCTTGAGCTGTACGGCGTGACCTGCGGACTTAATATCAGATTAAATAAATCCGTGCCGGCTGTGGCAGTAATGGAGATGTTCGATACATTCGAAAAAATGATTGAGCTGTCACTGGATAATTTATCGGCTGTGAATGTATCCGTGACGCTAAACGGCGGTATATTCACAATGACGGTCACTGCTGAAAGCAGTACGGATTTTAATTTAATGAACGGTGATTTTGTAACGGCGGTATGTGATGATGACGGCGAATGGCAGATCGTATACAGAAGGGAGGCTGGAAGATGCAAGGCTTAGGCAGACGCTATCTGCTGCGCAGGACGGTAAAAGACGCATTTGATAATCTCCCGTCGGGTATATGCTTTTTCGACAGCAACGGAATAGCAGTCCTGTGCAACAAGCAAATGGACAGGCTGATATATGAATTGAAAGGCTTTGACGTACAGTGCCTCAGCGAACTGCAGGATATATTTTCGGAGCATAACAGCGGCTCGGTCGTACTTGTAAAGGGAAAAGCATGGCGCTTCAGACTTGATGTGGTTTTTCTTAACGGTGTCGGCTACTATACTCAGGTAACTGCAACGGATGTAGATGAGCTGTACAAACGTCAGCTTCAGCTTGAAGAAAGCAGCAGAAAACTTGAGCGTGCAGGCAGACGAATGCGAAAGCTGACAGAGAATATAAGAACGGTTATCCGTGAAGAAGAAATACTCAGTATGAAGATTCGTGTACACGATGATATAGGCAGAAGCGTAATTGCGAGCCGTAATCTGCTGTCAAATAACAGACCGACAAGCGAGCTGGATCTTACAGCGTGGAAGAATGCTGTAAAACTTCTTGTGAGGGATAACGAAAAAAGCTACGGAGCAAACAGCTATGATATATCCGGTCAGCTAAAGGAAACATCTTCCGTTCTCGGAATCAAAATAAACGTTGAAGGAGATATTCCCGACCCGTTTTATTATAAAATATTCATAACGGCTGTCAGAGAGTGCGCTACGAATGCGGTACGTCACGCAGATGCGACAAAATTGAACGTTAAATGCAGTAAAAGCGGCGGCAGACAATGGATAGCCTTGTCTAATGACGGAAAGGCACCAATCAGCGCCGTCACTGAAGGCGGCGGTCTTTCGTCACTGCACGACAGAGTAGAAAAAAGCGGCGGAACTATGAGCATTAATTCATATCCGTATTTCGAGCTTGTAATTTCATTTCCGCTCAACAAGGAGGTAACACTATGACGCAGGTACTGATTGTAGAAGACCAGAAAATGATAAGGGAAAGCCTTGAAAATCTTGTAGCCCAGGCAGATGATCTTTCTCCGGCAGGCTCGTTGTCTTGTGCGGCGCTTGCCGAGCAATACTGTATGCGTGGCAATATCGACCTGATATTAATGGACGTATGTACGGAAAATGATGAGAGCGGATTTGTCGCTGCGGAAAAAATAAAAAAACGCTTCCCCTCGATAAAAATTATCATCATAACCTCAATGCTTGATTACAGCTATCTTGATAAGGCGAGAAAAGCAGGTGCGGAGAGCATCTGGTTCAAGGATGTAAGCGCAGAGGAACTGCTCAGCGTTATAAAGAGGACGATAGACGGAGAAAGCGTATATCCCGATAAAATGCCCGAAATACCCGTAGGAAACGCTACCAGCTATGAGTTTTCCGATGCGGAAATCAGAGTTCTGCGTCTGCTGGTCGAAGGTATGACGTATAAGGAGATGGCACAGGAGCTTTGCGTTACTCCCGATTGCGTAAAGGCACACGTCAGCAGTATGCTTTCCAAAACCGGTTATTCATCAAAAACAAAGCTCGCCGCAGTTGTAACATCAAAAAAACTGATTGTTAACGGATTTTGACAGAAATTTCTTGCATTTGCTTTTATTTTACCCATTTGGGTAATGGTTTAATTGGAACGGTATGGTATAATAACCTCAGACAGATAAACCGCATAAGCGGATTATCCC
>UMBM01013350.1_pt1 | contig 43199 bp, 39 predicted proteins | sample 1963971 | NCBI WGS metagenome assembly UMBM01 (sample SAMEA4835942, study PRJEB28245) | human gut metagenome | biome: gut microbiome; material: fecal sample | place: Denmark | collected 2008 | reverse complement strand
ATCCTCGGCCGGTAGGCGGGGTGGGCGGCTGCGGGGCAGATCTGTTGCCGGACGAACTGCTGGCGCTGGGTCGCCGGGCCGTCTGGGATGTGCCCGGCGTGCTGGTGCTGGGGGTGCGCACCGCAGACGGCAGCGCGGTCTTTCGTCTGTGGGTGCGTGAGGAAGAACGGGAGGTGACGGTTGCCCTATGAGAGCGACCTATCAAGAAATAACGGACAAAATGCGGGCGGCATTTTTCGACGCTTGCGGCGAAAAGCCGGAGGATTTGCCGGAGCTGGACGCCCGCTTTCGCAGTGTGGCAACGGAGCTGTATGCCCTGTCGGTGTTCAGTGACCATGTGCAAAGCCAGGTGTTTGCCGATACGGCACGGGGTGCGGACCTGGATCGGCACGCGGCGGATGTGGGCTTGCAGCGCAAGGGTGCTTCTGCCGCCGCCGGGGTGCTGACATTTTCGTTGGCGCAAGCAGCAGAGGCGGCGGTGACCGTACCGGCTGACACGGTGTGTTCTGTGGCCGGGCAGCCTTATTTGCAGTTTACCACCACCAAGGCGGCTACCATTCCTGCCGGAGAATGGACGGTGGATGTGCCGGCCGTTTCTCTAGGCAAGACCACTGCCCATAACGTGGAGCCGGGGTGCATTACCGTGATGGTCAATCCCCCGGCGGGCATCCGCGGGGTGACCAACGCCAATCGGTTTTCGGGCGGTGCGGCGGTAGAAACGGATACCGCCCTGCGCCAAAGAATCTGTCAGGTGCAGCAGGTGCCGCCCAATGGGGTGAACACCGCCTGCTTGGCCGCAGCGGTGGAGCAGCTGGATCGGGTGCTGTCGTGCAAAGTGTGCCCCGGCGGTTCCGACTATATCGTCACGGTATATGTGCGCAGCCGTCAGGGTCAGGTGGACGACGAATTGCGCCTGGCGGTGACGGAAAAGCTGGATATTCTCACGCTGGCCGGGTGCTTTATTGATGTGCAGGAGGCAAAAAAGCAGCCGGTACAGCTGGTGTGCTCGGCGCAAATTTTAGCAGGAGCGGACCCGGCAACGGTGCGCTCTGCTCTGGAAAATCAGCTGAAAGAACTGTGTTCCGCTCGGGTGATCGGCGGCAGCTTGCATCCCTCCGCCCTGGCGGCAGCGCTGCAAACAGACGGCCTGTGCGGCACCCCGGAGGTGCACGCGGCAGGCGAAAAAGGCGGCGTGATCCCTTGCAGCACCGGCGCGTACCTGGAGGTTACGGCGGTGGAGGTGACCTGCTATGTTTGAGACGGTGTTGGGTCGTTTGCAGGCGCTGGCGCAGGCAGAGGGCTTTGACCCGCAACCGGGCACGGTGATCGATGGCGAGCTGCGAGCCTACGCGGCAGGGATCGCGCTGGTCTATGATCAACTGACGGACGCCCGGGAGGGCGCCTATGCCGCTACCGCGGCGGGAGAAAATCTTTGGCGCTGGCTGACGGTTCGCGGTTTGCTGCCGGGGGATACCCTGCAAGAGACCCGCCAAAAGCTGTTGGCGCGGCGGCAAATGCCCTGGGGCGATTTTTCTTTAGCGGGCTTTCAACAGGCACTTAGCGATCTGTGCGGCGCGGACGCAACTTATCATTGCACGGACGGCAATCTGGAACTGGTGATCCCTGCCGCCGGGCGGGTCCATTTGGGTCGACTGCTGCGGGACTGGGTGCCGCCCTTTCTCTATGCCCATTTGTCGGGCAGCGGGCGCACCTGGAATGCGTTGGACGCAGACGCGGTGCCTTATGCCGTTTTTGACCGGGCAGCGCTGCCCTTTGATATTTTAGATACGGAGGATTAACATGAGCAGTACCAACAAAACCACCAACTTAAAACTGAATGACTGGGTGGGTACCGATGTGCCTCAGCGAGAGGATTTTAACGCGGATAATCAGCGGATTGATAAGGCCATTGGCGACCACACCGGCAACACCACGGTGCACATCACCCAGGCGGAGCGGGACCTGTGGGGGCTGCCGTTCTACTATTACAACTATTTCGGTAACGGCAAGGCCACACGCACGGTGGAGGTCCCCAGCCCCTTCCGCCCTCGCTTTGCCATTGTCTTTGCAGACGGTATGGCGCCCTCTGTGTGCAAATTCTCCAGCAGCGCCAACTACCACTATGTGGCCTTTGCCAGCCAGACCCGCGGCACCATCGGTATGACGCTGGATGACACCAGTTTGACGGTGAACCAGTCCGTGTCGCCGGTGACCGGCCAGGAGTATGCCTGCCTAAATCAGAGCGGCACCACCTATGCCGTCTTGTTTTTTCGGTAAAGATCCCCTTTCTTTTTTGGTGAAGGTGTGCTATACTGAATATAGACTCGGTGCGGTGTACCCAATTTTGCAGCGCCGGGCAAGGGGGCTTTACCATGTCTGTAAAAGTAATTACCGTTGGTCGAGAGTTCGGCTCCGGCGGGCGTTCCGTGGGCAAGGCTGTTGCTGCGGCGCTGGGCTGGGATTATTATGACCAGGAGCTGGTGCGCCATGTGGCGGAGAAAACCGGTTTTGCCGAGCGCTATATTGAGGAGACCGGCGAGTATTCCGCCAGCAAGAGCCGCTTGGCTTACGCCTTTTCATCCGTTGGTTCGCCGGAGGTGATGAACGGCCTGTCTGCGTCTGATTATTTGTGGACGGTGCAGCGCAAGGTTATTCTGGATTTGGCAGAAAAAGGCAACTGCGTGATCGTGGGCCGCTGCGCGGATTATATTCTGGAGGACCGGGACGATGTGCTCAATGTGTTTGTGCACGCCGGTAAGGACTACCGGGCCAAGCGCATTGTGCTGCTTTACGGCGAAACGGATAAGCCGCCGGCCAAGCGCCTGGCGGAGAAGGACAAAAAGCGCGCGCTGAATTACCGGCATTATACCGGCCGGGAGTGGGGCAATGTGCACAATTACGATCTGTCCCTGGACTCCGGCCGCCTGACCCCGGAGGGCTGCGTGGAGATTATCACCCGCGTGGTGCAGGAGAAGAACAAGTAAATCGGTACAGCAAAGCGCACACGGTCTCAGCCGTGTGCGCTTTTTGTGGGTTTGCGGTTGCTATAGGGTAATCTTTTGTCAACGCCCGGCGGCGCAGCCGCAGGGGAGGTTCGCCGCAATCGTCTTACTTCTGGAATTGGCAAGCGGCAGGTTGGCGCAGCATTTCTTCGGCAATTTCCTGTACAAAAAGTCTCTTTACATTTGACGGGGAATAGGCTATAATGAGGGCGCATTGTATCCGTAGAGAAAAAACGAACTTTCTCGGGGCGGCGCATGGTTTGCGTGGTGCGCGGCTTGGAACAGTAGCAGAAAGGAAAATTGAATATGAAAGTGAACGCAAAAAAGATCGCAGGCGTAGGTCTGCTCACGGCCCTGGTGGTGGTATTGCAGCTGCTGGGCTCATTTATTAAGTTCGGCACCGTGTCTATCTCCCTGGTGCTCATTCCCATTGTGGTGGGCGCTGCCCTTTACGGTGTAGGCGCCGGCGCTTGGCTGGGCGGTGTGTTCTCCGTGGTGGTGCTGTGCCAGCCGGATACGGCGCTGTTCCTCAACATGAGCATTTTTGGCACCATTTTAACGGTGATGCTCAAGGGCATTTTGGCCGGGGCATTGTCTGGTCTGGTGTATCGGGTGCTAAGCAAGAAGCATAAGTACGCCGGCGTGGTCTGTGCCGCTGTGGTGTGCCCGGTGGTGAATACCGGGATCTTCCTGCTGGGTTGTCGATTGTTTTTCTTTGACTGGATCTTGCAGAATGCAGGCGGCGCCAATGCGTTCATTTTTATGATCACCGGCTTTGTAGGGCTGAATTTCGTGGTAGAATTGGCTGTGAATGTGGTGCTCAGTCCTGTGATTGTGCGGCTGGTGAATATCAGCAAAAAGCAGTTAAGTTAAGAGAAAGAAGGTGCGGCTATGATTCTGGCCATTGATGTGGGCAATACCAATATAGTCATGGGCTTTATTGAGGGCGATACCATTGTGGACAAATATCGCCTGTCTACGAGCAGTAACGAGACGGCGGAGGAGTATGCCATCAAGCTGCACAGTGTGCTGGATCTGATGCACCTGGAGCCGTCTGCGCTGGAGGGCGCCGTGCTGGCTACGGTGGTGCCGCCCCTGGCTCGCACCATCTCTAAGGCTGTGGTGTTGGTTACCGGCAAAGCACCGATTTTAGTGGGTCCCGGAGTCAAGACCGGACTGAATATCAAGACCGATAACCCGGGCGAGCTGGGTGCGGATATGGTCGTGGGCGCTGTGGCTGCCATTGCCAAATACCCGGCACCCATTATCCTTTTTGATCTGGGCACGGCCACCACTGCCTCTGTCATTGACAAGAACGGCAGCTTTATCGGTGGGGCTATTCTGTGCGGAGTCAAGACCGCCCTGAGCGCCCTTGCCACCGGTACGGCCCAACTGCCGCAGATTGATATTGCAGCGCCGGCCAGCGCCATTTCCACCAACACGGTGGATTGTATGCGCTCCGGCACCGTGTACGGCACGGCTGCCATGATTGACGGCATGGTGGCGCGCTTTCAGCAAGAGCTGGGTCAACCGGCTAAGGTGGTGATCACCGGCGGGCTGGGTGCGGCCATTGCCAAATACTGTACCGTGGACGCTGTGGTGGATCGGGATCTGTTGCTGGACGGTCTGCGTATCGTGTACCAAAAAAATCAGAAATAAAAACGGCGCACAGGGCGACCTGTGCGCTTTTTACATGAAACTGCATACAATATATTGGAAAAAAGAACCTAAAGGAGGGGCATTATGGCTGTATTTCGTCCGTTTCGGGCATTTCGTCCGCTGCCGGATTATCAGGCACTGATCCCGGCGCCGCCCTATGATGTGCTCACTACCGCCGGGGCGCGGGAGCGGGCAGCGGGCAATTCGCTGTCCTTTTTACATGTAGATAAGGCAGAGATTGACCTGCCGCCGGAGACGGATCCGTACAGTCCGGCGGTGTATGAGAAAGCCCGGGAGAACCTGCTGGCGCTGGAGCATACCGGCGCGCTGGTGCAGGATCCGGCGCCTTGCTTTTATATTTACAAGCAGGTGATGAACGGCCGCGCCCAGGTGGGGCTGGCAGGCTGCGCCGGGGTGGACGATTACTTAAACGGCGTGATCAAACAGCACGAACACACTCTGGCCGCCAAGGAGGCGGACCGAATCCGCCATGTGGACACCTGCGACGCCAATACCGGTCCTATTTTCCTGACCTATCGCCGCTCCCCGGCGGTGGAGTTGGCGCTTTCTACTTGGATGAGCGAACACACCCCGGTGTATGATTTTGTGCAGGATGATGTGCAGCAAACGGTGTGGGTGGTGGATAGCGCGCCCCTGTGCGAAAAGCTGCAAGGGCTGTTTGCCGCCATCCCGGCGCTGTATATTGCCGACGGCCACCATCGCTGCGCCTCCGCAGTAAAAGTGGGGCTCAAGCGGCGGGAAGAAAAACCGGATTATACCGGGCAGGAAGAATTTAATTTTTTCTTGGCGGTGGCGTTTCCGGACAGCGAGCTGGAAATTTTGCCTTACAATCGGGTGGTGCGTGACTTGAACGGTCTGTCACCGGACGCACTGATTTCCCAAATCGAGCAGCGGTTTATCGTAAAGCACAGGGATGAGCCGGTAGAACCGGAACAAAAGGGCACCTTCGGTATGGTGGTGGATCGGGAGTGGTACACCTTGCAAATCAAGCCGGCGCTGGTGCCGGACGATCCGGTAGGCGCTTTGGATGTGTCGCTGCTGCAAGACAATTTGCTGTCGCCCATTTTGGGTATTAAAGACCCAAAGACAGATCCGCGTATTGATTTTGTAGGCGGGATTTACGGCGTGCGGGCGCTGGAGAAACGAGCTAAAACGGATATGAAGCTGGCGTTCTCGCTCTATCCCACCACCATTGCGGAACTGATGGCGGTGGCGGACGCCGGGCGCATGATGCCCCCTAAGTCCACTTGGTTTGAGCCTAAGCTGCTTAGCGGCTTGTTTGTGCATTCGCTCTCCACAGACGGAAAAAAGGCTTGACATTTGATTATAATATGCTATTATAGTTATCGGTAAGTTGTAAGTTATTCAGTGAGAGTGGTCCCCGGGGACCGCTCTCCTGTTTTTGTAGGGAGGTTTTTCATTGGCAGGCAAGGGAAATGTGGTATCCCGTGTGCAGGCGTTGTGCGCCCCCATTGCGGCCGATCTGGGGCTTTCGCTCTGGGATGTGCGGTTCGTAAAGGAGGGCACGCAGCACTATCTGCGGGTGTTTATTGACAAGGACGGCGGTGTGAGTATGGACGACTGCGTGGCTATGAGCCGGGCGCTCCAGGAGCCGCTGGATCAGGAAGATCCCATTAAGGAGGCCTACACCTTGGAGGTCAGCTCTCCCGGTATTGAGCGGGAGCTGGTGCAGGACAGCCACTTTTTGCAGTATATCGGCGCGCCGGTAATGGTGCGCACCATTCGCCCGGTTGACGGGGCGCGGGATTTCTCCGGCACGCTGGAGCAGTATAATAACGGTGAGATAACCGTTCGCTTAACTTCCGGCAAAGCGCTGTGTGTACAAAAGAAGGATGCAGCCTTTGTGAAGTTGGACGATTTTGATATAGCAGATTTTGAACAGGATTTTCAGGGATAAAGGAAAGGTGATCGGAAAATGAGTAAGGAATTATTTGATGCAGTGCAAATGCTGGCGCAGGAGAAGGGAATCCCGGAGGATTACCTGTATGAAAAAATTTCTGCCGCCATCGTGGTGGCTGCCAAGCACGACTACAACGGCAAGGACATTGTCCATTGCGACATTGACCCGGAGAAGCAGCGCTTTAAGGTGTATGTGACCAAGAATGTGGTTGAGGAAGTGGAGGATCCGGACACGGATCTGACTTTGGAAGAGGCCCAGGCCATCAAGAAGAGCGCCAAGGTGGGCAAGACCATTGACATTCCGCTGAAAACCAAGGAGTTCGGCCGCATTATCGCGCAGACTGCCAAGCATGTGATCCGCCAGGGCATTCGCGAGGCGGAGCGGGGCAAGCTGATGGAGGAGTTCCAAAGCAAGAATCAGGAGCTGATCTCTGCCAAGGTGCTGCGGGTAGACCCGGTCACCGGCAATGCCACCTTGGAGATTGGCAAGAATGAGGCTGTGCTGCCCAAGGCTGAGCAGGTGCCCGGCGAAGAGTTGGTAGAGAACAGTCTGATCAAGATTTTTGTTGTGGATGTAAAAGATGGCAGCAAGGGTCCCAAGATTATGATCAGCCGTACCCACCCGGGTCTGGTGCGCCGCCTGTTTGAGCAGGAAGTGCCGGAGATCTTTGACGGTACCATTGAGATTAAGTCTGTCTCTCGTGAGGCCGGATCCCGTACCAAGATCGCTGTATTTAGCAAAGAGGAAGATGTGGATCCGGTAGGTGCCTGCATCGGTCCTCGCGGCCAGCGTGTGTCCAATATTGTGGATGCTTTGGGCGGCGAGAAGATCGACATTGTAAAGTATAACGACGATGTGCCCACTTACATTGCTGCCGCTTTGGCGCCGGCTGATGTGGTTGGGGTAGAGATCTTGGATGAGGAAGCCAGAAGCTGCCGTGCCACCGTGCCGGATGATCAGCTGAGCCTGGCCATCGGCAACAAGGGGCAGAATGTGCGCCTGGCTGCCAAACTCACCGGCTGGAAGATTGATATTAAGCCGGAGTCCGGCTTTTACGACGGCACGCAGCAGTAAGCGGCTGCCTGCAAACAGGGAGGCGGAAAGATGAAAGCAAAGAAAGTGCCTGTGCGTATGTGCGCCGGTTGCGGTGGACGGTTTGACAAGCGCGACCTGGTGCGGGTGGTGCGCACCCCTCAGGGGGATGTGCAGCTGGATCTCACCGGCAAGATGGCCGGGCGGGGCGCCTATGTGTGCCACGATCCTGCCTGCTTGCAAAAGGCGCGGAAGAAGCGGGCCTTTGAGCGGGCGCTGGAGGTGACCATCTCTGACGCGGTCTATGACCGTATGGAGGCGGAGCTGAAAGATGAATAACGCCAAGTGGCTTTCTATGTTGGGGCTTGCCCGCCGTGCAGGCAAGCTGGCTATGGGGCACGACCTGGCTTTGCAGAGCGTACGCGACGGCAAGGCGCAGCTGGTGCTGACGGCGCGGAATGCGTCGCCCCGGCTGGTCCGCGAGTTTGAGACCGCCGGTCAAAAGCGTGCCAAAGCCCCCCGCATGCGTGCCCTGCCCTGCACCATAGATGAGATACACTTTGCCCTGGGTTATCGGGCAGGGGTGCTTACGGTGGAGGACGCAGGCTTTGCAGCACGCATTGAAGAATTATTGCAACAGGAGGAAAAGGAATGGTCATAAAAGTAAAGGTATCCGATGTCGCTGCCGGTTTCGGCGTACAGAATAAAGAAGTTTTGGATCTGCTGGCCCAGTGCGGCGCGGCCAAGAAGTCGCCGTCCACTGTACTGGAGGAGGGGGAGTTGAACGCCCTCTTTGACCGCATTACCAAGACTCACAGCGTAGAGAATTTTGACAAGTTCTATGCGCTGCGGTCCAATAAGCCTAAGAGCCAGGCGCCGCAGCAGAAAAAGGAGAAGAAGCCCCAGTCCGCCGGTAATACGGAGAAGGACAAGAAGCGCCAGAGCCAGGCTGCTATTTTGCAGATGGCGGAGCAGGCGGCTAAGCGGGCTGAGGAAAAGGCCAAGAAGAAGGCCAATCAAACGCCCCAGGCGCGCACCAAAGGCGAGACTCGCCATGTGGACACCCGAGTGAACAATGTGGATCTGGAAAAGTACAATCAGAAGTACGAGGATATTGCCCCCGCTTCCAACATGGGCGATTACCAGAAGAAGCAGAAGCTCAACCAAAAGAGCAAGCAGTACCGCAAAAAGCGGCCCCAGGGTATGCGTGCCCGCTCCAAGAGAGAGACGGAGGCCCAGCGCTTGGCCCGCATTGCGGAGCAGCGTAAAAAACAGCAGATCACCATTAAGGTGCCGGAGGAGATCACCGTGGGTGAACTGGCAAGTCTGTTGCGTATGACGGCTACCGAAGTGATTAAAAAATTGATGAGTCTGGGCGTGATGGCCAGCGTGAACGAAGTGATCGACTACGATACTGCAGCGATCGTGGCTACCGAACTGGGTGCCAAGGTAGAGAAGCAGGTTGTGGTTTCCATTGAGGAGCAGATCATTGAAGAGGACGACGAGAACGACGAGAATGCCGTGAAGCGCCCGCCGGTGGTTTGCGTGATGGGCCATGTTGACCATGGTAAGACCTCCATTTTGGACGCCATTCGTCATACGGATGTGACCTCTACCGAGGCCGGCGGCATTACCCAGCACATCGGCGCTTATCAGGTAGAAGCGAACGGCGAAAAGATCACCTTCCTGGACACCCCCGGTCATGCGGCCTTTACCGCTATGCGTGCCCGCGGTGCCATGGCTACGGATATTGCCGTGCTGGTTGTGGCTGCGGACGACGGCATTATGCCCCAGACCATTGAGGCCATTAACCACGCCAAGGCAGCGGGCGTTGAAATTATCGTTGCCATTAACAAGATGGATAAAGAGGGCGCCAACCCGGATCGGGTGCTGCAGCAGCTTACCGAGCACGAACTGGTGCCGGAGGAATGGGGCGGCAATGTGATTTGCGTGCCTGTGTCTGCCAAGACGAAGATGGGCATTGACAAATTGCTGGAGACCATTTTGCTGGTAGCGGAAATGCAAGAGCTGAAGGCCAACCCGGACCGTTCCGCTAAGGGTACGGTGATCGAGGCCAAGCTGGATAAGGGCCGCGGTCCCATTGCGACCTTGCTGGTGCAGAACGGTACGCTCCATGCCGGCGATGTGATCGTAGCCGGTATGGCAGTGGGTAAGGTGCGCGCCATGACCGATTATCGCGGTCGTAAGGTGAATTCGGCCGGACCCAGTGTGCCGGTGGAGATCATGGGCCTGGACAGTGCGCCTATGAGCGGCGACGGATTTAACGCCGTGTCCGACGAGCGGCTGGCCCGCCAGTTGGTGGAGCAGCGTAAGGAAGCTGCCAAGGAAGAAGAATTCAACGCCTTCCATAAGGTGACGCTGGACACCCTGTTTGACACCTTGCAGGCCGGCGAACTGAAGGCCTTTAATGTGGTTATCAAGGCCGATGTTCAAGGCTCTGTCGAGGCTGTAAAGCAGTCCTTGCTGAAGATTGAAAACGACGAGGTGCGGGTTCATGTGATCCACGGCGCCGTGGGCTCCGTCAGCGAGAGCGACGTGATGCTGGCCGCTGCCTCCAATGCCATTATCGTAGCGTTCAACACCGGCGTAGACCCGGTGGCCAAGGAGAACGCAGACCGGGACGGCGTGGAGATCCGCAGCTACAATATTATTTATGACGCCATTGAGGAGATTGAGGCGGCTATGCGCGGTATGCGCGCTCCCAAGTACAGAGATGTGGACACCGGCACCGCCGAAGTGCGCGAGGTGTACAAGATCTCGTCTGCCGGCACCATTGCAGGCTCCCTGGTTACCAGCGGTAATATCCGCCGGGAGGGCAAAGTGCGTTTGGTGCGTGACGGCAAGCAGCTGGCTGATGTGCCGCTGAAGGGCTTAAAGCGGTTTAAGGACGATGTAAAGGATGTATCTTCCGGCTATGAGTGCGGCATCAGCCTGGAGGGCTGGGACGATATTCAGCCCGGCGATGTGCTGGAGTGCTATGTGGTCGAGGAGTACAGAGACTAAGTAGGAGTGCAAAATGCCCGGTTATCATATTGACAGAATTACAGAGGATATTAAGCGGGAGATCGTGGCAATCCTGCGGGAACTAAAAGACCCGCGGATCAGCGGTATGCTTACGGTAGTAAAAGTGAGCGTTACTAACGATCTTAGTTATGCCAAGGTGTATGTGAGCGCCATGGAGGGCATGGAGGCGGCCAAGGCGTCCGTTAAGGGCCTGACCGCCGCCCAGGGCTATATTCGCCACGAGCTGGGCCGACGGCTGCATCTGCGCAAGTGCCCGGAGCTGCGCTTTATTGCCGACGACTCCATTGAGAAGGGCTTTGCCCTTTGGGATAAGCTGAAGGAACTGGAACATGAGGATTGATGTAAAGGAATGTGCCCGGCTACTGCTGGAGCAGGACGACATTTTAATTCTGACCCATGCCCACCCGGACGGAGACACTTTGGGCTGTGGCTTTGCCCTTTGCCGGGCGCTGCTGCAAAAGGGCAAGTTTGCCTATGTGAAGAACGAGGCAGACATTCCCCCCAAGTACAATTATCTTTTTGACGATATTGTGCCTATGAAGTTCACCCCCCGGTTTGTGGTGGCGGTGGATGTGGCTACCGAGGGGCTCTTGGGTGCCATTCAGGGCAAGTACCATATTGATCTGTGTATTGACCACCACGGCACCAACACGGATTATGCGGATCGGCTGCTGCTGGACGACGGTGCTGCTGCTGCCAGCGAGATCATCTACAAGGTGATCCGGGAGATGGGCGTGCCCCTGGATAAAGGCATGGCCAACTGCCTGTATACCGGCATTTCTACGGACACCGGCTGTTTTCGCTACGCCTCTGCCACGGCGGAGAGCTACCGCATTGCAGCGGATTTGATTGAAGCCGGGGCAGATAACGGCCGGATCAATCGAGTTATGTTTGAGACTAAGACCAAGACCTATGCCCGGTTGGAACGGCTGGCACTGGAGTCTATGCGTTTTTACCTGGACGAGCGGGTAGCCATTATCACCGTGACCCAGGAGATGTACCATTTAACCGGCTCCAACGAGCAGGAGACAGAGGGGTTGGCTCCCCTGACCCGCCAGATTGAGGGCGTGGAAGTGGGCATTACCATTCGGGAGAAACCGGACGGCACATGTAAAGCCTCTTTGCGCACCTTTGAGAGCGTGAACGCGGCGGAGATTGCCAAGGCCTTTGGCGGCGGCGGTCACCCCCAGGCGGCGGCTTGCAACCTGGATATGGATGTAAAGACCGCTCGCGCCAAGCTGGTGGAGAAGTGCGGGGAACTGCTGGTATGACCGGCGTTCTGTGTATTTGCAAGCCGGCGGAGATCACCTCTTTTGGCGTGGTGGCTAAGGTGCGGGGGATCACCCGGGAGCGCAAGGCGGGTCATACCGGTACGCTGGATCCTATGGCTACCGGCGTGCTGCCGGTGCTGTTGGGCGGCGCCACCCGCTTCCTTGATTATTTGCCGGACAGCAACAAGCGCTACCTGGCCACCTTCCGCCTGGGAGAGACAACGGATACCCAGGATTGTACCGGCACGGTGCTCACCCGCCGGCCGGTCACTGCGGATCGGGCGGCTGTTGAGGCGGCGCTTTCTGCCTTTCGGGGCGAGATCATGCAGGTGCCGCCCATGTACTCGGCGGTAAGCGTGGACGGTCAGCGATTGTACGAACTGGCCCGCCAGGGTAAGACCGTGGAGCGGGCAGCCCGTCCGGTGACCATTTTGGATTTGCGCCTGACGGCAGCGGAAGAAGAAAAAAATACCTATACCATAGATGTGACCTGCACCAAGGGCACCTATATTCGGACCTTGATCCACGATCTGGGACAGGCTTTGGGCTGCGGCGCGGTGATGACCGCCTTGCAGCGCACCTGCGCCATGGGTTTGGCGCTGGCGGATTGCGTAACTTTAGAGCAGCTGCAGGCCCTGCGAGACAGCGGCGGCGATTTTGCCCCCTGCCTGCGCCCGGTGGACGAACTGCTGGCAGCGTACCCGGCCTTGCAGGTAACGGCGCCCCAGGCACGGCGGTTTGGCAACGGTGGTGCGCTGGATGCGGTGCGATTGCATCGGCAGTTGACGGAGCCCTATTACCGGGTATATGACCCGGCGGGTGTGTTCCTGGGACTGGGCAGTCCGTCGGCAGACGGCAGCCAGTTGCTGGTGGATCGCGTGATGGTAATGAGATAAATTTGTATGCAAGAGTGTGAGAACCAAAAGAGAATAACGGCGGTGGCCATCGGGGATTTTGACGGTATGCACCGGGCACACAATATTGTGTGCACCGGAGCGGAGCAGGTGATCATCTACTGCGTGCACAACCGCTTTTCCCTGCTGCAAAAAAGCATTTTCCAGCGTCGCTACCCGACGGCGGTGTTTGCGGATTTTAATGCCATTCGCAATATGGAAGGTCGGCAGTTTGTGGAGGATGTGCTTATCGGTCGATTTGGCGCCGGTATGGTGCTGTGCGGGTTTAATTTCCGCTTTGGCAAGAACGCTGCCTGGGATGCAATGCGTCTGCGGGCGTACCTGGAGGATCGGGGCATTTGGGTGCGGATCTTGGAGCACCAGGACTACCAGGGCGCGCCGATCAGTTCTACCCGTATTCGGGCGGCGGTGCAGGCAGGCGAGATGGAGCAGGCGGCGGCCATGCTGGGCTACAACTTTACTTTTGAGAACCCGGTGCTCCACGGCGACGCTCGGGGTCGCACCATCGGCTATCCCACCATCAACCAGCAGTACCCGGATGGATTGGTGCTGCCCAAGTTCGGTGTGTATGAGAGCCGCATTTTGGTGGGGGACACTTGGTATCGGGGCTTTACGAACATTGGCGTGCGCCCCACCTGGCAGGTAGAGACCCCCTTGGCAGAGACTCATATTTTTGACTACAACGGCGACCTGTACGGTCAAACGGTGCAGGTAGAGCTGGTGCGTTATTTACGCCCGGAACAGAAGTTTTCTTCCATCGGGGCGCTGCGGGAGCAACTGGATCATGATAAAAGCAGTATTCTTTGATTTTGACGAGACTTTGCAGGACCGTACGGCGGCCTTTGAGCGGTATATGGACGGCTTTTTTGCCCGGTTCTTTCCCGGTGTGACCGGTGGGGAACTGGAGGAGAAAAAGCACCAAATGCGCCAAAGCGGCAACGGCGGCTATGTGGACCGGGTAGAGTGGTACAAAGGACTGATTGCCCTTTGGCACTGGACAGACGCCCCTGCGGCAGAAGCGCTGGCGGAACATTATGACCGCACCTTCGGCGACTGCTGCGTGATCTTCCCGGACGCGGTGCCTATGTTGCAGGCGCTGCGGAAGAAAGGCATTGTGACCGGCGTTATCACCAACGGCCCGTCGTATTTGCAAAATCACAAGATGGACGAAAGCGGCCTGCGGCCTTATCTTGATCTGGTGGTGGTCAGCGGCGATGTGGGGGTTCACAAGCCGGATCCGGCGCTGTTCCTTTACGCCTGTGACAAAGTGCAGCTGCCTCCGGCGGACTGTATGTATGTAGGCGACCACCCGGTAAACGACATTGCCGGTGCCCTGTCTGCGGGTATGCAGGCGGTGCGGATGAACTGGGGCTGGTTTAAGGACCAAGACCTGCGCGCGGATGTGCCGGTGATCGGGAAGGTCAGTGATGTGCTGCAATATGTGTAACGCCAATTGCCTCCACTATATGTAGAAATAGACGAAAGAACGCCGCCCGGTGTGCAAGTTTTGCTTGACAGGGGCGGCGCTTTCTGTTATACTACATAGGCTGTTCCGTGGAACAGTAATCCTTGCCGTGCACAGGATGTACGGCCAAAAGACCAGAAGGAGGTGCTTTAGAATGGCATTGAAGAACTATGAAATCGTATTGGTTTTCTCCCTGTCCAAGGGTGAGGAGGCTGCTCAGGCGCTCAAGACCAAGTTTACGGATCTCATCAGCAAGCATGGCACTCTTGGCGAAGTTGAGGAATGGGGCAAGCGCAAGCTGGCTTATCCGATCAACTACGAGACCGAGGGTTACTATGTGATCGCGCAGTTCAGCAGTGAGGAGTCTTTCCCGGCAGAGCTGGATCGTGTGATCAACATTACTGACGGCGTGCTGCGTTCTCTGATCGTCGCTAAGGGCGAGTAAGGGGGAGCACATGATCAATGTAGTGGCTATCATGGGTCGCCTGACCTATGATCCGGAACTGAGAACAACGCCCACAGGCGTTTCTGTCGTGCGTTTTCAGGTAGCTGTGGACCGCAACTTTCAGCGGGCCGGCGAGGAGCGCAAGGCAGACTTCATTGATGTGACCGCCTGGCGCCAAACTGCGGAATTCGTATCTAAGTATTTCCGCAAAGGCTCCATGATCGCTGTGGAGGGCTCTATCCAGACGGATAACTTCACCGATAAGGACGGAAACAAGAGAAAGAGTGTACAGGTCGTTGCCAGCAATGTGTCCTTCTGCGGCTCTAAGGCAGAGAGCGGCACTACCGGCGCAAACTCCAATCCCGCTTTTGCGCAACCGGCGCCCAGCTACGCCAGCGCAGATAACAGCGATTTTGAAGAGATCGTGGATGACGACGACGATTTACCATTTTAACGAAGGAGGAAACCAAGCATGGCTTACAATAAAGGCGGCGCTCGCAAAGGGCGCAAAAAGGTGTGCGTTTTCTGCGTAGAAAAGGTAGACGAGATCGACTACAAGGATGTGACCAGACTGAAGAAATTCACCTCTGAGCGCGCCAAGATCCTGCCTCGTCGTGTGACCGGCACCTGCGCAAAGCATCAGCGTGAGCTGACCACCGCTATCAAGAGAGCGCGTCAGATCGCCATTATGCCTTATACCGCTGACTAATTGCAGTACAGCAGAACCTCAAGTTTTTTACTTGAGGTTCTTTTTTATGCAATTTATAGAGCGGGAGATAAAAGAAGCGGGACGGCTGTTTGAGCAGCCCCGCGTGCTTTTAGATTCGCTTTTACCAGTGGTATTTGGTCAGGTGGCCTTTGGAGGTCAGTGCCGGGTAGCCCCATTGGCGCAGCACCTCGTAGGTGCCCACCGCCACGGCGTTAGAAAGGTTTAGACTGCGGATCATGCCACGCATAGGCAGCCGCACGCACCGGTCGTGGTTGGCTTTCAGCAGCTCCTCCGGCAGCCCCTTGGTCTCTTTGCCGAACACCAAAAAGGCGCCGTTTGGGTACTGCATATCGCTGTGGGCGATCTCCGCCTTGGTGGAGAAGTAAAAGAATTCTGCCCCAGCGTTCCGTTCAAAGAATTCCGCTTGGCTGTTGTAGTAGGTAATGTCCAGCTTGTCCCAGTAATCCAGCCCGGCGCGCTTGACCTGCTTGTCCGTAATGGTAAAGCCCATGGGCCCTACCAGGTGCAGCCGTGCGCCGGTGGCAGCGCAGGTGCGGGCAATGTTGCCGGTGTTTTGGGGAATTTCCGGCTCGATGAGCGCAATGTTAAGCCTGTATTCCATCTACATATACCTCCGCTACATTCAGATTTTCGTCCACAAACAACAGATCGGCGTACTTGCCGGTGGCAATGGAACCGATCTGATCGTCCATACCGATGGCACGCGCCGGGTTGATGGTGCAGCTGCGCAAGGCGGTTTCAAAATCAATGCCAAAGCGCAGCAAATTCTTAAATTCCGTAAACAGGTCGGTAATGGATGCGGCAATGGTACCGCCCTCCAGCACCGCATAGCGGCCGTTTTCTTTTACATACACAGTCTGGCCGCCCAACTCGTAGGTGCCCGGCCCCAGCCCGGCGGCGCGCATACTGTCGCTGATGACGCAGGCTCGGTCCTGCCCCAGCAGGCGAAAGGCGTTGCGCAGCATAATAGGATCAATGTGACCCCCATCGCAGATCAGCTCGCAGGTGACCTCCGACCGATCCAGTGCAGCCCCCGGCAGCCCCGGCGCCCGGTGGCTCATAGGCGGCATGGCGTTAAACAGGTGGGTCACATGGCCCGCCCCCGCCTCAAAGGCGGTGTTTGCTTCCTCTGCGGTAGCACAGCTGTGCCCCAGGGACACTCGGCAGCAGCCGCTGATCTGGCGGATCAGGTCGGCGCTGTTAAAGGCTTCCGGCGCCAGGGTAATCAGCTTTACACTGCGGCCGGAGGCGTCAAACAGGGCGTTCCATTCCTCCACGGTGCCCGGGCGAATGTAGTCGCCGTTTTGAGCGCCTTTTTTGGCAGGGGCAATAAACGGCCCCTCCAGGTTCACGCCCAGCAGGCGGGCGCCGGCCTCCTTGCCCATATAGCCACGGGCGGTGACGAGAATGTCCGTCAGCTTTTCTCTGGGCAGGGTCATGGTGGTACCGCAAAAGGCGGTGACCCCGCACTTGGCCAGGGAGGCGCTGATCCGGTCCATACTGCTTACCGTGCCGTCGGAAAAATCACCGCCCCCGCGGCCGTGTATATGAATGTCTACAAAGCCCGGCAGCAGGGTGTAGCCCTGCATATCCCGACCCTCCTGCTCCAGCACACCGATGGCGGTAATGCGGCCGTTTTCCACCTGAATATCCGCCACATCTTTTTGGAACACTTCGTTATAAAAGGTCACATTCTTAAAAATCATTCTGCATTCTCCTTGGCAATTTCCGCAGCCAGTTTTGCCAGCTCCTCAAAGTGGCTCATTTGGCAAATGCGGCGGCGGAACCCGGCGCCACCCCGCAGTCCCTTGGTGTAGTAGGCGGCATGGTGGCGCGCCTCCATCATGGCGGTGCGCTCGCCTTTATATTGGATGGTGCGGTCAATATGGCGCAGCATGACGGCCATACGCTCGTGAATGCCCGGCTCCGGCAGCACCCTTGTGTCTGTTAAATAAGCGTTGATTTGGCGGAACAGCCAGGGATTGCCCATGGCGCCCCGACCGATCATAATGGCGTCGCAGCCGGTTTGTTCCAGCAGCAGGGCGGCGCTTTGCACATCGGTTACATCGCCGTTGCCGATTACCGGAATGTGCACCGCCGCTTTTACCCGGCGAATACAGTCCCAGTCTGCGTGGCCGCTGTACATTTCTTCTCTTGTGCGGCCGTGTACCGCCACGGCGGCAGCGCCGTTTTGCTCCGCGATTTGGGCCAGCTCCACCACATTGGGGTGCGCCTTGTCCCAGCCCTTGCGCAGTTTCACCGTTACCGGCAGGTCAACGGCCTCTGCCACCGCGTAGATGATCTCACCTGCCAGCTGTGGGTCTTTCATTAAAGCGGAGCCGGCGCCGTTGTTTGCGACCTTGGGCGCCGGGCAGCCCATATTGATGTCAATGGCTTGTGGCTCAAATTCCAGGCACAGCTTGGCCGCCTGCGCCATTACCTGTGGCTCCGTGCCAAACAGCTGAATGGCGGCGGGGCGGTCGCTGCCCAGGGTCATCAACTCCCGGCTTTTTCGATCGCCCATTACCAGCCCCTTGGCGCTGACCATCTCCGTGACCGTGTAGGCGGCGCCAAAATCCCGGCAGATCTCGCGAAACGCCCGGTCGGCCACCCCTGCCATAGGGGCCAAAAATGCCTTGCTGTCGGGCGGTAAATTTGTAAAGTCCATGGTATCTCCTGCCTTTTCTGTCTTACTAATATACCACATAAGGAATTGTAATTCAAATCAAACTGTGATAAAATAAAAAACAGAGTGCGCCCGGGCGTTTGGTCGGGGACACAGCGCGATTTTTAGGAGGGCTTTCATGAATCTTTTGGTGCTGGACGGGAACAGTATCGTCAACCGTGCCTTCTACGGCATTAAGCTGCTGACCACCAAGAGCGGCTATTATACCAACGCCATTTACGGCTTTTTGAATATTCTGCTTAAGTTGCAGGACACTTGCCACCCGGACGGTGTGGCGGTGGCCTTTGATGTGCATGAGCCTACTTTCCGCCACAAGCAGTATGCGGACTATAAGGCCGGGCGTAAGCCCATGCCGCAGGAGCTGCGGGCCCAAATGCCTGTGCTTAAGGAGCTGCTTACCGCTTTGGGCTACACCACCGTGGAGTGCCCCGGCTGGGAGGCGGACGATGTTTTGGGTACTTTGGCTGCCGCTTGCCGAGACAGCGGCGACGCCTGCTTTATTGCCACCGGGGATCGGGACGCTTTGCAGCTGGCCCACGGCGGGGTGAAGGTGCTGCTGGCGCGTACCAAAATGGGTCAGGCAGTAACCGATGTGTACGATGAGTCGGCCATTGCCGCCGAGTATGGCATTACCCCCCAGGCGCTGATCCAGGTGAAAGCCCTGCAAGGGGACAGCTCGGACAATATTCCCGGTGTGGCCGGGGTGGGCGCCAAGACGGCGCTGGATCTGGTGCAGCGCTTTGGCACGCTGGACGCCATCTACAAGGATTTAGACACACTGGATATTAAGCCCGGCGTGCGGGAAAAATTGCGGCGGGACAAGGACAAGGCATATCTTTCTCTGGATCTGGGCACCATTCGCACCAATGCGCCTATTGATGCTGCCCCTGCCCATTATGCCGTTACCGGCGGCGACCCGGCGGCAGCGGTAGCCCTGTTTCGCAAATTAGAACTGTTTTCTCTCATTGATAAATTCAATTTGGATCGGGATCTGGTGCCCGGCGGGGAGACGGAAGCCCCTGCCCCTGCCCACCGGCCGGAGCGGCTCACCTGTGTGGACGCGGACGATCTGCTGACCCGCTTGCGTAAGGCGGGGGATGTGTATGTGGTGCCCCAGATGGCAGAGGGCACGGTAACGGATCTGTTCTTCCCCCTGGGGGACACGGTGTTCGTAATGCCGGCAGACACACCGGAATTCGGCTATTTTGTGCGCACGCTGCTGGCAGAGGATACAGTGCGCATTTTTGGCTACAACACCAAGGAACTGCACCGCCTGGCACAAAAGCAAGGGGTGCGGTGCGGAAATATCTGCGGCGATTTGCAACTGTCTGCCTATCTGCTGCGCCCATCGGACGCCAAGTACGATTTGGCCCAGTTGGCACTGGAATACAATGTGCCGGTGCCGGCGTACCGCAACAGCCTGGATCAGGAGGAGCCGGCGGTGGCGCTGGCGGTGATCTTGCCGGAGCTGTTTGCCAAGACGGACGCTTTGATCGACGATGCCGGGCAGCGCAAATTGTTGACGGAAATCGAACTGCCCCTGGCCGGTGTGCTGGCACGCATGGAGTGCGCCGGATTTGATGTGGACAAGGCGGGAATCGAGGCATTCTCCAAGAAGCTGAGCACCCGCATTTCCACCTTGACGGATGAGATCTTTGAGGCGGTGGGTCACGAGTTTAATATCAACTCGCCCAAGCAGTTGGGCGTTGCCCTGTTTGAGGACCTGGGTCTGCCTTGTAAGAAAAAGACAAAAAGCGGTTATTCCACCAATGCCGAGGTGCTGGAGGGTCTGCGCTCTGCCCACCCGGTGGTGGAAAAAATCATGGAATATCGCACACTGACTAAGCTGAAAAGCACTTACTGCGACGGCTTGCTGAAAGTGATTGATACGGACGGGCGGATACACACCCGCTTTAATCAGGTGGAGACCCGCACCGGGCGGATCTCCTCTTTGGAACCGAATTTGCAGAACATTCCCATTCGCACGGATCTGGGGCGGGAAATGCGCAAGTTTTTCATCGCCGCCCCCGGGTGCCGACTGGTGGACGCGGACTATTCCCAAATTGAACTGCGGGTGCTGGCGTCCATGGCTGAAGATCAGACGATGATTGATGCCTTTAACAGCGGTGCGGATATTCACACCGCCACGGCGGCGCAGGTGTTTGGTCTGCCGCCGAAGATGATCACCCCCCAGCTGCGCAGTCGCGCCAAGGCGGTGAACTTTGGCATTGTTTACGGCATCGGCGCCTTTTCGCTGGCCAAGGATATTGGGGTCAGCAACAAAGAGGCCAAGGAATATATTGACTCCTATATGCACACCTATCAGGGCGTGGCGGCCTATATGCAGCGGATGATTGACGCCGCCAAGGACACCGGCTATGCCACCACGCTGTTCGGTCGGCGGCGGTATCTGCCGGAGCTGGCTGCCAGCAACCACATGCTTCGCGCTTTTGGAGAGCGGGTGGCGCGGAATATGCCGATCCAGGGCACTGCGGCTGATATTATTAAGATCGCCATGGTGCGGGTGGATCGGCGGCTGTATGCCGAGAGAATGGAGAGCCGCCTGATTCTCCAGGTGCACGATGAATTGATCGTAGAAGCGCCGGAGGCAGAGGCTGACCGGGCACTGCAAATTGTAACGGAAGAGATGGAGCACGCCTGCGATATGGCGGTGCTGCTGCGGGCCGACGGCAAGATCGGCCAAACTTGGTATGATGCACATTAAAGACCACCAGCTGCAAATTTTGCCCTTTGCCCCGGCGCATCTGGACGGGGTGGAGCGGCTGGAGCAGCTGTGCTTTGCCCACCCCTGGCAGCGGGCGGATTTAGAGACCCAGCTGACGAACCCCTGCGCCCGCTTTTTAGTGGCGGTGCTGGGAGATAAAGTGGTAGGCTACCTGGGGGTGCAGGTGGTCTGCGGTGAGGGCAGCGTCACCAATGTGGCGGTGGATCCCACCTATCGCCGCCGGGGTATTGCCCGGGCGCTGTTCGGTGCCTGCTTTGCCGCCGGGGAACTGGATTTTCTGACTTTGGAGGTGCGGCCGTCCAATGAGGCGGCGCAGGCACTGTACCAGGAACTGGGCTTTCAGCCGGTGGGGCGGCGCCGGGACTTCTATACGGACCCGACGGAGGATGCGCTGCTGCTGACAAAAACCTTTAAGAAAGAGGAACCGGATGGGTAAAAAGAAAGACAAGCTTTATAAATTAGAGCCGGAGACCAAGGCGATGATCGCCGCTGTGCGCAGCGCCGTGGAGGACTGCGCCGCCACCGGGCTATACGGTCGGTTTATGGGTTTTGAGGAGAGTCACACGACAGATGATTACCGCTTGACCGCCGTGTTCGACTGCGGCGAATACCGGCTGCGGCTGCGGTATCTGCCCTCGGTGATGCTGCTGACCGACAATTTTTTGGACATAGACCTGGACTACGGCGATGCCGGGCGCTTTACACTCTATGATGTGTTCAATGTGCTGGAGATCGAGGACTTTAACCAGTATTACCACAGCGGTTTTTCCACCACCGGCGAGGTGCCGGGCCTGGTGCGGGAGCTGCTGGAGGCGGTACATAAGTACGATTACGACTTGCGCCGGGCGGCAGAACCGCAGCTTTTGGCGCAGATGAAAGCCAATCGCCTGGCGGATATGAAAGCCGTGCGGGGCAAGCACTTTGACCCAAATGACCCGGACGGGGAAGAGCAGGAGATCTTGGGCATATTGCCTACGCACCCGATGGTTACCGCCGTGTCCGGCGCAACGGACAGTGCCAAGCTGCTGCGGCACCTGGAAAAGGCGGCGGCTAAGGGCCGACTGGACACCCTTTATGAACGCCGCCTGCTGGACTATATGCGCCGGGGCAATACGGTGGTGGACCAAACCGAGCAAGCCAAGCAGGATTTTGAGCGGCAGTATAAGCGCTGCGCCCGCAAGGTGAATGGGATGATTGCCGTTGTGGGGCTGATCGTGGCCATGGTACTGGTGTTCGGCCTGCGGGCCCTGTTGTTTCGTGGCACCCGGCTGGTGGAGTACACGCTGCCCATGGGTACGCTGGAGATCAGCGTGAGCACGGCCAAGTGTGTTCTTTTCGGACTAATCAGCGCTCTGGGCGTGTATAGCGCCGGCAAGGTGCTGCTGGGCACGCCCTTGATGAAGCGCTTTTATCCCAAGGACGAAAAAAGCCGGGTCTATTATGCTCGGGAGAATGAGAGCGCCCGCACCGGCAAGCAGGTGGCAGAGGCTGTTGTAGGTATGCTTTTAATGGTACTGCTGTCTGTGTATGCGGCTACCAATCATTTTGGCATTGGCGCGGAATATGTGCGTTATTCTCCGGACGGCTCCCTCTTTCAGGTGGTGCAGGTGGAGAACCGGAACCTGCGGATTTACAGAGTCGAGGGCGAGACGGACGAGGACGGTACATTCGCCCCGGTGGAGAACGGCTACGCCATTTCGGACGGCAAGGATCATTCCTACTATGTGGGCGAGTTGGTGCCCGGCGGCCCGACGGAGAAAAAGCTGCTGGCTATTGCGGAGAAAAACGGCCAGACCATACCGACGGTCAAGACCCAAGAGGATATTAAAAAATGAGAATTTTAGGAATTGAAAGTTCCTGCGATGAGACGGCGGCAGCCGTGGTGCAGGACGGACGGCAGGTGCTGTCCAATGTGATCGCTACCTCGCTGGAGGAGCATAAGCTGTACGGCGGCGTGGTGCCGGAGATTGCCTCCCGCCGCCATGCAGAGAGTATCAGTGGCGTGGTGCGCCAGGCGCTGGCGGACGCCAATTGCGATATGGCCGGGATCGACGCCATTGCGGTGACCTATGCCCCCGGGCTCATCGGCGCCCTGCTGGTGGGGGTGAACTTTGCCAAGGGGCTGTCTATGGCTACAAATACGCCCCTGGTGCCGGTGCACCACCTGCGCAGCCATGTGGCAGCCAATTACATTACCGGCGATCTGCAACCGCCGTTTCTTTGCCTGGTGGTCAGCGGCGGCCACAGCCACATTGTAGCGGTGGAGGACTACACCACTTATAAAGTGCTGGGCAAGACCCGAGACGATGCTGCCGGCGAGGCGCTGGACAAGGCCGGGCGCACCTTGGGGCTGCCGTACCCCGGCGGGATCAGCATAGACAAGATCGCCCCCACCGGGGACGAGAATGCCTTTGCCTTTCCCCACCCGCGGCTGGACACGCCCTATGATTTCTCGTTCAGTGGGCTAAAGACTGCGGTCATCAACATCGTGCACCGGATGGAGCAGAAGGGGGAGACCCTGCCGGTGGCCGACCTGGCTGCCTCGTTCCAAAAGGGCGTTACCGATTGCCTGGTGGAGAAGCTGGGAAAGGCCGCCACGGACTACGGTTACACTTCCATTGCCCTGGCAGGCGGTGTGTCTGCCAACTCCCGCCTGCGTCGAGAGACGGACCGCCTGTGCCGCCAAAAGGGCTGGCAGCTGCATTTGCCGGCACTGAAATACTGCGGTGACAACGGCGCCATGGTAGGCGCCCAGGGCTATTATGAGTATGTGTCCGGCGTGCGCGCACAACCGGATCTGAACGCTTATGCAACTATGCCAATTGATCGGCCGACTTTTTGAAAAAATTGTGAAAAAGTTCTAATTAGAAGCCGTATCTATTGAATTTTTTGCCGCTTTTGGTATAATGATAGTAACAAAAAATGCACTGATTTTTTGGATTTTTTGCAAATAACTTAAAGGAGAATAGAGTTATGGAAACAACTTTGACTTCCAACAAGTCCCTGCTTGCGTGGCTGGACGAAAAAGTGGAACTGACCAAGCCCTCTAAGATCGTTTGGATCGACGGTTCTAAGGAACAGATCGACGCCCTGAAGGCGGAGGCTGTGGAAACCGGCGAGATGATCAAGCTCAATGAGGAGCTGCTGCCCGACTGCTATCTGCACAGAACCGCAGAGAACGACGTGGCCCGTGTGGAGGACAGAACTCTGATCTGCTCCAAAAAAGAAGAGGATGCCGGCCCCACCAACCACTGGATGGAGCCCTCTAAGGCTTATAAAATGCTCTATGACATCGCTGCCGGTGCTTACGAGGGCAGAACCATGTATATCATTCCCTATTCCATGGGTCCCGTTGGTTCTCCCTTCTCCAAGGTTGGTATCGAGATCACCGATTCTATCTACGTTGTGCTGAACATGAACATCATGACCAGAGTGGGCAAGGCTGTTCTGGATGTACTGGGCGACTCTAACGACTGGGTGCGCGGTATGCACTGCAAGTGCAATGTGGATCCGGAGAAGCGCTGGATCTGCCAGTTCCCGGAGGACAACACCATCATTTCCGTGAACTCTGCTTACGGCGGCAATGTGCTGCTGGGCAAAAAGTGCTTCGCTCTGCGTATCGCTTCTTACCTGGGTAAGAACGAGATGTGGCAGGCTGAGCATATGCTGATCCTGGGTCTGCAAAAGCCCTCAGGCGAGATCAAATACCTGTGTGCTGCTTTCCCGTCTGCTTGCGGCAAGACCAATCTGGCTATGCTGATTCCGCCGGAAGGCTATCAGAAGAAGGGCTACAAGATCTGGACCGTTGGCGACGATATCGCTTGGATCCGCAAGGGCCCGGACGGCCGCCTGTATGCCATCAACCCGGAGAACGGCTTCTTCGGCGTGGCTCCCGGCACCAATATGAAGTCTAACCCCAACGCACTGAAGTCCACCATGAGCGGCACGATCTTCACCAATGTTTGCCACAATATGGACAACAACACCGTGTGGTGGGAAGGCCTGGATAAGAATCCGCCTACCAATGCCATTGACTGGAAGGGCAACCCCTGGAACGGCCAGACCAGCGACGAGAAGGGCGCACACCCCAACAGCCGCTTTACCGCGCCTGCAAAGAACTGCCCCTGCATTTCTCCCGAGTTTGAGAACCCGCAGGGCGTGCCGATCTCCGCTTTCATCTTCGGCGGTCGTCGTGCAAAGCTGACGCCTTTGGTATACCAGTCCAAGAGCTGGAACCACGGCGTGTTCGTGGGCTCCGTTATGGGCTCTGAGACCACTGCTGCCGCTACCGGCGCTGTTGGTGTGATTCGTCGTGACCCCATGGCTATGCTGCCCTTCTGCGGCTACAACATGGGTGATTATTGGAAGCACTGGATCGAGATCGGCCAGACCCTGGATCCCGATAAGGCTCCCAAGATCTTCAATGTAAACTGGTTCCGTAAGGACGATGAGGGCAACTTCCTGTGGCCCGGCTTCGGCGACAATATGCGCGTTCTGGACTGGATCGTTGACCGTTGCGAGGGCAAGGTGGATGCGCAGGAGACTGCAATCGGCTACCTGCCTTATGCCAAGGATATCAACCGGGAAGGCCTGGATATGACCGAGGAGCAGCTGGACAAGATCCTGGATGTGGATAAGGACGCTTGGGAAGAAGAGCTGAAGGGCGTTGAGGAGCTGTACGCAAAGTTCGGCGATCATCTGCCCAAGGAACTGGCCGACGAGCTGGCTACCGTAAAAGCCAACCTGGAGAAATAAGTTCCGATGATCAATCAAAAGAACGGGTACTTCGGTATCCGTTCTTTTTGCGTTTGTAAACCGATTTGCCTCCCTTGTAAAGGGTGACTCCCCGCTGTGCGGGGAGATGTCGCGCAACGACAGGGGGGATAAAATAATCGGCCCGATATGGGCATCGGCCCTATATTTTATTGGTTTAATAAATTGAATTTCGTAGGGCGCGATGTTTTCATCGCACCGCATAAGGAATTCAAACAATCACAGGGCAGCCCTTTGCTCTTTCTTGCAATCCACTGTGGGATTTGGTAAAATGAGGGCGGAAGGTGAGATTATGAAAAAGATCAGTAGTGCACTGCTGGCGGCGCTTTTGCTGCTGGCAACGGTGTTTACCGGCGCGCCGACGGCCATGGCCGCCGGGGTGAGCGTGAATGCCACGACGGTAACGGTATATTTTTTGAACCAGGAGTTCCGGAAAAAGATCAGCCAACCGGCAGCGTACCCCGCCAGCTTTCAGCTGAAGGTCACCGGCGCTGACAAGGCCGCTTACCGGGTAACGGCAGGGGAGTCCGCCACGGTCAGCAGTACCGGACTGGTGGAGCCGCTGTGCACCCGTTACTACTGGTACGGCAATGTGGGCAGCACCGCACCTACCCCGGGCAAGACGCCGGACCGGGTGACCGAGTCTTACACCGCCGGGGACAGCACCGTGCAGGTGACTGCCGGGGGCAAGACCTTTCGCGTGACGGTGCATGTGCAGAGCTATGCCCAGGTGTATGTGGACAGCGTGATGCAGGACTATATTGCCAAGAACCTGTCTGCCAATCCCACCGATTACAATAAAGCAGAGACGGCGGCCAAGTTTGCTGCTCAGTATGAATACAGCGCCAATTACAGTAGCTATTTGTCCATGGTGATTCTGGGCGGCGGCGATTGCTGGGCCAGTACCGGGGCGGTCAATCGTATGTGCAGCCTGATGGGGCTGCCCGCCTGGACTCGCAACGGCAACAAAGACGCCGGCGCAGGCAGTGGCCATGTGAACACATTGGCGCAGTGCGCAAACGGCACTTATTACCAAATTGAGGCCGGTTTTGACGCTACGGCGCCGCGCCCTTATGAGATCAAGTCCCGGACCTCTCTGTTTAGCTATCGCTCCTCTGCTGCAGGGGCGACGGTGTATCAGTATGACGGCAAGACCATGCCCACTACCCTCATTGTGCCGGACACGGTGGACGGCAAAACAGTGGTGGGGATCGGCGACGGCTTTTTGCGCAATGCGGACAGTGTGACCCGGGTGGTGCTGCCAGAGACAGTCACTTCCATTGGCGACGGCGCCTTTAACAGTTGCAGCCAGCTGCGGCAGCTGAATTTGCCCGCCACGCTGAGCACGCTGGGGGAGTACGCCTTTACCCGGTGCCCCAAGTTGACCCGGATCACCAGCCGCTCCGCCGCATTCCCGGCGGAAAATGGCGTGATTTATAACGCAGACCGCACGGCGTTGCTGTATGCGCCGGGGGCGGTGTCAATGACCGTGCCCTCTACCGTGACCCGCATTGGCAACCATGCTTTTTACTACGGCGAGCAGTTGCAGTCTGTTACCTTGCCTGTCGGTTTGCAGTCCATCGGTAAGGACGCTTTTGCCGGTTGCACGGACCTGCAAACGGTGAAGGTGCAGGGTACGGCGCTGACGGAGATCCAGCGAGAGGCCTTTGCCGGTTGCCGCAAGTTAAAGTCCCTGACCCTGCCTGCCAGCGTGCAGACCCTGGGCGAGCGGGTGTTTGCCTATATGGCCACGGACTTTGTGCTGTACGGTCCTGCTACCGGCGCGCTTGCTGATTATGCGGCGGCCAATAATATTCTTTATAATCATACCCACAGCTTTGCTTTGACTTCTACCGACCCGGCCACCTGCGAGAACGCCGGAAGCAAGACTTATACCTGTACCGCTTGCAGTGCCACCAAGACGGAGACCATACAGCCCTTGGGCCACCAGCCGGTGCAGGCGCTGTACCCGGCTGATTTTCAGTATGACGGCTCGGTGATGACCTATTGCATACGCTGCCACTGGGTGCTGGAGGATAGCCGCACCATTGCCCATGTCACCAGGGTGAAGCTGTCTGCCACTACCTATACCTACAACGGCAAGGTGCAAAAACCGTCTGTGACCGTGAAAGACAGCAAGGGCAAAGCCCTGAAGAATGGTACGGATTATACCGTCAGCTATCCCAAGGGCATGAAGAATGTGGGCAAATATACCGTAAAAGTGACCCTCAAGGGCAATTACAGCGGCAGTAAGTCCATGACCTATAACATTAACCCCAAGGGTACCAGCGTGTCTAAGGTGAAAGCTGCCAAGAAAGGCTTTAAGGTCACCTGGAAAAAGCAGACGACCCAAACCACCGGCTACCAGGTGCAGTACAGCACCAACAGCAAGTTTAAGAGCGCCAAGACGGTGACGATCAGCAAGAATAAGACGACTTCTAAGAGTGTGAGCAAGCTGTCCGCGAAGAAGAAGTATTATGTGCGGGTACGCACCTATAAAACCGTCAAGGTGAACGGCAAAAATGTAAAGCTCTACTCCGGGTGGAGTAAGGCCAAGAGCGTGACCACCAAGAAATAAGAAAAACCGGCGGATTTTCTCCGCCGGTCTGTTGCACCTTGCACAAGATTTTGCATAGCGGCGGGCAAGTTGTGAATAATATAACAAATCTGCAGACAGAGACCAATTTTTTCTTGCAATATAGGGGCAAATCGGCTATAATTGTATCGGTAAAAATATCAGACTTTTCTAAGAAGACAGATTAACTTGAAGGAGTTGTTATTTTATGAACGCACTGAACAAAAAATCCGTTGAAGATTTGGATGTTAAAGGCAAGCGCGTACTGGTACGCTGCGACTTTAATGTTCCGCTGAAAGACGGCGAGATCACCAATGACAAGCGTATTGTGGCTGCACTGCCCACCATTAAGTACCTGATGGAGCAGGGCGCTAAGGTGATCTTGTGCTCCCACCTGGGCAGACCCAAGGGCGAGTATAAGCCTGAGTTCAGCCTGGCTCCCGTGGCTAAGCGCCTGAGCGAGTACCTGGGCGTGGATGTGCCGCTGGCTGAGGACGAGAATGTGGTCGGTGACAATGCGAAGAAGATGGCTGCCGACTTGCAGGACGGCCAGGTGATGCTGCTGGAGAATGTGCGTTACCGTGCAGAGGAGACCAAGAACGAGGAGAACTTCTCCAAGGAGCTGGCTTCTTTGGCAGATCTGTTTGTGAACGACGCATTCGGCACTGCACACCGTGCCCATTGCTCCACCACCGGTGTGGCTTCTTACCTGCCGGCTGCCTGTGGTTATTTGATCCAAAAGGAGATCCAGTTTATGGGTGGCGCACTGGCAGATCCCAAGCGCCCGCTGGTTGCCATTCTAGGCGGCGCTAAGGTGTCTGACAAGATTGGTGTGATTTCTAATTTGATCGACAAGTGCGATACCATCATCATCGGCGGCGGTATGGCTTATACCTTTATGAAGTACCTGGGCCACAACATCGGCACCTCTCTGCTGGAGGCTGACTGGGTGGACAAGGCCGGCGAGATGATGCAGACTGCCAAGGATAAGGGCGTGAAGTTCCTGATCCCCATAGACAATCGCTGCGGCAAAGAGTATAAAGAGGATACCGAGGTTTTGGTTTGCAAGTCCGATGATATTCCGGACGGCTGGATGGGCCTGGACATCGGTCCTAAGACCGAGAAGCTGTTTGCTGACGCCATTGACGGCGCAGGCACTGTGATTTGGAACGGCCCCATGGGTGTGTCCGAGTGGGACAATTTCGCCAGCGGCACCATCGCTGTGGCTAAGGCTATTGCAGACAGCGGCGCCATCTCCATTATCGGCGGCGGCGATTCTGTGGCTGCTGTGACCAAGCTGGGCTTTGCCGATCAGATGAGCCACATTTCTACCGGCGGCGGCGCTTCTTTGGAATTCCTGGAGGGCAAGGAGCTGCCCGGTATCGCTGCATTGCAGGATAAGGACTAATTGCTAAATCTATTTTTTCTATAAAAGAGGTAAGTGAATTATGAACAAAGCACTTCGTAAGGCCGTCATTGCCGGCAACTGGAAAATGAACAACACCCCCGCAGAGACCACTGCTCTGCTGGAGGAGATGAAACCCCTGGTGGCAGACGCGGATTGCGATGTAATCATCTGTGCACCCTTTGTGGATCTGCAGGCTGCCCTGGACGCTACCAAAGGCTCCAACATTCAGGTGGGCGCCGAGAACTGCCACTGGGCAGAGAAAGGTGCTTTCACTGCTGAGGTGTCCGCTCCCATGCTGAAGGCCATGGGCGTGCCCTATGTGATCATCGGCCACAGTGAGCGCCGCCAGTATTTTGGCGAGACCAACGAGACCGTGAACAAGCGTGTGCGCGCTGCCCTGGACAATGGACTGAAAGTGATCCTTTGCGTTGGTGAGGTGCTGGAGGAGCGCGAGCAGGGTGTCACCTTTGAGGTGGTCGGCATGCAGACCAAGATCGCTTTGCAGGGCGTCAGCGAGGAAGAGCTGAAGAATGTGATCATCGCTTATGAGCCGGTATGGGCCATCGGCACCGGCAAGACCGCTACGGCGGATCAGGCTGATGAGGTTAACGGTTACATCCGTTCCGTTATCGCTCAGCTGTACGGCCAGGCTGCTGCAGATGCTTTTGTGGTGCAGTACGGCGGTTCCATGAATGCCGGCAACGCAGAGGAGCTGCTGGCTAAGGAGCATGTAGACGGCGGACTGATCGGCGGCGCTTCTTTGAAGGCCAAGGACTTCTCCGTGATCGTGAAGGCTGCTTCTAAATAAAAAATCAATGGCTGGGGGGGAGTTGCGGCGACAGTCGCTGCTCCCTCTTGCTTTGTCACTTTATCCGTGAAAGGAAGTTATTACTATGTCTAAGAAACCTTATGTGCTTTGCATTATGGACGGCTTCGGCAAGAACCCGTCCCAGCATGGCAATGCCATTGCCATGGCCAAGAAGCCCAATTTGGATAAGCTGATGGCCGAGTGCCCTTATACCTATATCGGCGCCTCCGGTATGGATGTGGGCCTGCCGGACGGCCAGATGGGCAACAGCGAGGTGGGCCACACCAATATGGGTGCCGGCCGCGTGGTGTACCAGGATTTGACCCGCATTTCCAAGGCGTTTGCCGACGGTGAGGCCTATAAGAATGAAGTGCTGGTTGGCGCTATGGAGAATGCCAAGGGCAAGGCCCTGCACCTGATGGGTCTTGTGTCTCCCGGTGGCGTACACAGCCATATGACCCATCTGTACAATCTGCTGGAGATGGCCAAGGAACAGGGCGTTTCCAAGGTGTATGTGCACGCTTTTCTGGACGGCCGTGATGTGCCTCCCGCTTCTGCAGCGGAGGATTTGGAACAGCTCCAGGCCAAGATGAACGAACTGGGCGTTGGTAAGATCGCCTCTGTTATGGGTCGTTTCTACGCCATGGACCGTGATAATATTTGGGACCGTGTGGAGAAAGCCTATGCCGCTATGGTGTACGGCGAGGGCGTGCAGGCTACGGACGCGGTGGCGGCCGTGCGTGCGTCTTATGAGACGGTGGACGAGGACGGAAAGCACTTGACCGATGAGTTTGTGCTACCCACTGTTGTTGGCAACGAGGGCCGTGTGCACAGCGGCGAAAGCGTGATCTTCTTTAACTTCCGGCCGGACCGTGCCCGGGAGATTACCCGCGCCTTTGTGGATCCGGCATTCACCGGCTTTGACCGCAAGGGTGGCGCCTTGAACCCCTATTTTGTGTGCATGACCCAGTATGATGCGGAGATGCCTTGCGTGCATGTGGCCTTTGGTCCGGAGAGCCTGGAGAACACCTTTGGCGAGTACCTGTCCAAGCAGGGCAAGACCCAGCTGCGCATCGCCGAAACCCAGAAGTATGCCCATGTAACCTTCTTCTTCAACGGCGGCGCAGAGGAGCCGTATCCGGGCGAGGATCGTATTTTGGTGCCCTCTCCCAAGATCTCAACCTTTGACCTGATGCCGGAGATGAGCGCGCCCCAGGTGTCTGAAAAGCTGAACGAGGCCGTGCGCAGCGGCAAGTACGATGTGGTGATTGTCAACTTCGCCAACTGTGATATGGTGGGTCACACCGGCATTATCCCCGCCGCCGTTAAGGCTGTGGAGACGGTGGACGCCTGCGTTGGCAGCTTGGTTCAGGCGGTCAAGGATATGGACGGCGTGCTGTTTGTCACTGCCGATCACGGCAATGCAGACAAGATGCTGGACGAGAACGATGAGCCGTTCACGGCCCACACCACCAACCCGGTGCCCTTTATCGTGGTGAACTACCCCTGCACCCTGCGTGAGGGCGGCAAGCTGTGCGACATTGCTCCCACCATGCTCAAGGTGATGGGTCTGCCCCAGCCGGCAGAAATGACCGGTACCTCCATTGTAGAGTAATTTTAAGTCCCTTTGGCGGCGGTGCACTTGCACCGCCGCTTTTTCGTTTTATAAATGGTTAGCGACGGAGGGTTGCTGCAACCGGGAACATTGAATCGCTTTGCCATAGATTTAACCTTTACACCCGGGTGCCGAATGGCGTATAATAATGGCAAAGGGGAGATCGTTATGACATTAAAACAACTGGAATATGTGGTCAAGGTGGCGGAGTGCGGTACCGTCAGCGGGGCGGCCAAGGCGCTGTTTGTGGCCCAGCCCAGCCTGAGTGCCGCCATTCAGGAGTTGGAGAGCGAAATGCACCTGACCCTGTTCCACCGCACCAATAAGGGCGTGATCGTGACCAAAGAAGGCGAGGTGTTCCTGTCTTACGCTCGCCAAATTTTGGAGCAGACGGCGCTGCTGGAAAGCCGCTACAAGGGCGACCCGGTGCGCAAGCAGGCCTTTTGTGTGTCTACCCAGCACTATTCCTTTGCGGTGAACGCCTTTGTGGACCTGATCCGGGAGCGGGGCGGCGACCGCTACGACTTCTCTTTGCGAGAGACGCAAACCTACGAGATCATTGAGGATGTAGCACAGCGCAAAAGCGAGATCGGCCTGTTGTATCTCAACGACTTTAATCGCACGGCGTTGCAAAAGCTGTTGCGGGGAGCCGATTTGGATTTTACACCCCTGTTTACCGCCCACGCGCATGTATTTCTCAGCAGCGATCACCCGCTCTCCGGTGCCCGGGCAGTATCTTTTGACGATTTGGCGCCGTATCCTTATTTGTCCTTTGAGCAGGGCGATCACAATTCCTTTTATTTTTCGGAAGAGATCTTCAGCCCGGCAGTGCGCAGCAAAAATATCCGGGTGCGGGACCGCGCCACCCTGTTTAATTTGCTGATCGGCTTGCAGGGCTACACCGTGTGCAGCGGCGTGATCGACAGCAAGCTTAACGGCGAGAATATTGTAGCCGTGCCCCTCACCGGCGTGGCGCCCATGGAGATTGGCTATATTTTGCCTGCCGGCGTGCAGCCGGGCAGCCTGTGCCAGGCGTATATTGAAAATTTGAAGCAGTATGTACCTATAGACTGAAGCTATGACAAACAACTGAATATCCGTATTTTACAATAGCGAAAACCTCCGTTATACTATAAGCAACAACAAAAACCAAACGGAGGATAAAAATATGTACAGCAAGAACGCACCTTTTCGCTATGATTTTGTAGGCAGCTTTTTGCGCCCGGCGCCCATTAAGGCCGCCCGCGCCGCTTTCGCCGCCGGTGAGCTGGATGCTGCCGGGCTGAAAGAAGTGGAGGACCGGGAAATCCGCAAGCTGATCTCTCGCCAAAAAGCCGCCGGGTATCACACCATTACCGATGGCGAGTTCCGTCGCAGCTATTGGCACCTGGACTTTATGTGGGGATTGCAAGGACTGCAGGAGATCACCCTGGACCACGGCTATATTTTCCATGGGGAGGAGACAACCCCCGGCTCTGTGCAGGTGGTGGGCAAGATCAGCGGCGAGAATCACCCCTTTGTGGAGCATTTTAAATTTGTAAAGCAGTTTGAAGATGACAACACCGTTGCCCGCCAGACCATTCCCGCACCGGCGCAGCTGTATGCAGAGCTGTTCCGGGAGGATAACGGCACGGCCACCCGCGCGGTTTATCCGGACGATGACGCCCTGCTTTCCGATATTGCCGCCGCGTATCGCCAGGTGATCGCCGATCTGTATGCCGCCGGTTGCCGCAATGTGCAGCTGGACGACTGCACCTGGGGTATGTTCTGCGACGCCGGGTATCAGCAGTTTCTGGCAAGTACCGGCGCGAAGCTGGAGGATGAGGCAGAGAAGTACCTGCAACTAAACAATGCTGCCCTGGAGGGCAAGCCGGCGGACCTGGTGGTGACCACCCATGTGTGCCGCGGCAATTATCACTCCACCTGGGCCAGCTCCGGCGGCTATGCGCCTATTGCGCCCATTCTGTTTGCCAAGGCGCATGTGGACGGCTTTTATCTGGAGTTTGATGACGCCCGGTCCGGCGATTTTGCACCGCTGCAGTTTGTTGCCCCGGGCAAAAAAGTGGTGCTGGGCCTGGTGACCACCAAGTCCCCGGTGCTGGAGGATCCGGAGGCGGTAAAAGCGCGGATCGCCCAGGCAGCGGAGCTGGTGCCCCTGGAAAACCTGTGCCTAAGCCCCCAGTGCGGCTTTGCCTCTTGCGAGATCGGCAACAAGCTGACGGATGATGAGCAGTGGGCCAAGCTGAACCTGGTGCGCACCATCGCCCGGCAGGTTTGGTAAATCAAATCTATCAATAGCACACAAAACGGCAGGGGAGACCTTGCCGTTTGTTTTATTTGTAAAATGTCGGCCTGATGTAAGTATCGGATTCTACAGATTAGAGTTGCTCTTTGCAAGGGAGCCAAATCGGTTGCAAAATCTCCGCACCCTTGCCACCGCCACCGCGTTTATGTTATACTTTAGGCAAGAGGTGATACGATGGAGATCAAGGACGCCCGTATAGACGGCGGCAAACCCTTTGACTGGGGGCGCACGGCAGCGGATTACGCCCGGTATCGAGATATTTATCCCCCGGAATTTTACCGTGCGATCTTGGATCGCGGCGTAGGATTGGCCGGGCAGCAGGTGCTGGATATTGGCACCGGCACCGGGGTACTGCCCCGCCATTTGTATAAGCACGGCGCTCACTGGTTGGGGGTGGATCCGTCCCCGCAGCAGATTGCAGAGGCACGGCGACTGTCAACCGGTATGAATATAGACTACCGGGTATGTGCTGCAGAGGCGGTGGACGCGCCGAACGGCAGCTTTAACGCGATCACCGCCTGCCAATGTTATTGGTATTTGGATCCGCCTCGGGCGGCTCGGCAGTTTGCCCAGTTTCTTCCTACGGGGGGCAAGGTGTTGCTGTTGGTGATGAACTGGCTGCCCTTTGAGGACTCCATCGCCAATGCCAGTGAGCAATTGGTGCTGCGGTACAACCCTTCTTGGAGTGGCGCCGGGGAGCAAGAGCAGCCCATTGTGCCGAATCCAGCATACAATACGGATTTCACTTGTACCTGTCAGCGTACTTGGCGGCTACAAGTGCCTTTTACGCGGGAGAGCTGGCACGGCCGTATGCGAGCCTGCCGCGGCGTAGGGGCTTCCCTGGCTCCGGGTGATTTACAGTCGTGGGAGCAAGAGCACCGGGCGCTGCTGGAGCGGATCGCACCGCCACAGTTTACCGTGACTCATTATGCGGCGCTGACTGAATTGACGAAAAAATAAAATGTCGGCCAATTTGACCTTTTGTAGTGTAATCTTCCCCGGATTTTAATTTTTTTTATTGCAAGGCGGGGCAAAATCAGATACAATAAGGATAGAAAGGATGTGTGCCAATGAGCCAGATTTATACAATACCTTGTAACAGAAATGAAGATGTGTTTATCCACGCGATTCCCGGCCATTATGTAACCGCTTCCGCCCACCTGAATTACTATGTGGGCACCTCGGACATTAAGCATAATCGGGTGGTGTCTGTGGAGGCTGCCAAGCTGCTGGCCGAGTATTACAGCGTGCGGAATATGGATGTGGACACGGTGCTGTGCCTGTATGAGACCCAGGCGCTGGGTGCTTATATGGCCCAGGAACTGGCAAGCCCCAGTATGCTGGCGCCCAACCCGGACTTACAGGTTTATGTACTGGGTCCGGAGTATGACACCCAGGGCAATATGATCTTTCGGGACAATTTGCGCCGGATGATCCAGGGCAAGAATGTGGTGGTGCTCATCTCCTGTATCACCAGCGGCCGCACGGTGGAGCGGGCGGTACAGAGCGCCCGGTATTACGGCGGCAATGTGATTGGCATTTCTTCCGTGTTCAGTGCAGCCAAGGAACTGTGTGGGCTGGAGGTCAACACCCTGTTTACCCCGGAGGATCTGCCCAATTATTCTTATACAGCCGCCAAGGACTGCCCCATGTGCAAGGCCGGTCAGCCGGTAGACGCCATTATGAACGGCTACGGCTACTCCAAACTGTAAAATTTGGGTTGACAAAATCGGCGCGCGTGTTATAATAATCTTACTGAATATACAGTACCCACAAAAGACTGTGAAGCAGAAAAAGACCTGCGTTTTCCTGCACAGAGAGGCGGCGGACGGTGCAAGCCGCACAGGGAACATAGGTGCATAGCTCTCTGCGGAGTTGCTCTTCTGAATAGAAATCAATAGGAAGAGCCGTTTAACCTCGTTATCGGTTGAGGCATTGCTTGATGCCAAAGGGCAGATTTTTTCTGCTGAAGTAGGGTGGTACCACGCATAGATACTGCGTCCCTATCCATTGGGGGCGCAGTTTTTGTTTGTGCCTCCCCAACAGAGAAAGGAGAAACTGTGATGATGAACCAAGGCTACAAGAAGTATAAGCCCTTTACCCCCATTGATTTGCCGGACCGCCAGTGGCCCAACCGCGTGATCGACCATGCGCCCATTTGGTGCTCGGTGGATCTGCGTGACGGCAACCAGGCGCTGGTGGACCCGATGAATTTGGAGGAAAAGCTGGAATATTTTAAGACCCTGATTGCGGTTGGGTTTAAGGAGATCGAGGTGGGCTTTCCCTCTGCCAGCGAGACGGAGTATGAGATCCTGCGCACGCTGATCGACGGCCATTATATCCCGGACGATGTGACCATTCAGGTGCTGGTGCAGGCGCGCCCTCACCTGATCAAAAAGACCTTTGAGGCCATTGATGGCGCCAAGAATGTGATCGTGCATTTTTACAATTCCACTTCCACTTTGCAGCGCAAGGTGGTGTTTAAGACGGATATGGACGGCGTAATTCAGATCGCCGTGGACGGCGCCCGCCTGATCTATGAACTCACCGAGGAGGAGAAAAAGCGCCACCCGGAGATGAACATTCGCTTTGAGTATTCGCCGGAGTCCTTTACCGGTACGGAGATGGACAATGCGGTGGAGATCTGCCGCCGGGTGATGGAGGAGCTGCATATTACCAAGGAGAACCCCATTATCCTGAACCTGCCCTCCACTGTGGAGGGCTCCTCTCCCAACGGTTATGCAGACCAGATTGAGTATTTCTGCCGTCACCTGCCCAACCGGGACGCGGCCATTATCTCCCTGCACCCCCACAATGACCGGGGCGAGGGCGTGGCTGCTACGGAGCTGGCACTGATGGCCGGTGCCGATCGTGTAGAGGGCACCCTGTTCGGCAACGGCGAGCGTACCGGCAATGTGGATGTGGTGACCTTGGCGCTGAATATGTGGACCCAGGGGGTAGATCCTAAGCTGGATTTCCACAACATCAATGAAATCAAGGAAGTGTATGAGCGCTGCACCAAGATGCAGGTGCCGCCTCGCCAGCCTTATGCCGGCGAGTTGGTGTTTACCGCATTCTCCGGCTCTCATCAGGACGCCATCAACAAGGGCAAGATCTATATGGAAGAAAGCGGCACCCCTTATTGGGAGATCCCGTACCTGCCTATCGACCCGGCAGATGTGGGCCGAGAGTATGAGCCCATCATTCGGATCAATTCTCAGTCCGGCAAGGGCGGCACTGCCTTTATTTTGGCCAACAACTACGGCATCAAGATGCCTAAGTCCATGCACCCGGAGTTTAGCGCCGTGGTACAAAAAGCCTGCGACGAGAAGGGTAAGGAACTGAAAGCGGAGGAGGTCTTTGACCTGTTCCAGCAGGAGTATCGCAATGTGTGCGGCCCCTACCGCCTGGTGAATTACAAGATCAGCGAGGAGAAGAACGAGCAGGACGATCTGACCCATGTGCATTTCTCCGGCGAGCTGAAATACAAGGACAATGCGCCGGTGCAGATTGAGGGCAACGGCAACGGCCCGGTGGCTGCGTTCTGCGACGCTATGAACCAAACCGAGGTGGCCAGCTACCAGTTTGTGGATTACAGCGAGCACGCCATCTCCGTTGGCTCCGACTCCAAGGCCATCAGCTATATTCACTTAAAGAACCCACAGGGGAAGGACATTTTCGGTATCGGCGTCAGCCATAATATCGGTTATGCGTCCATGAAAGGCATTATCTGCGCCATCAACCGGGATCAGGCAGACACCATGCGGGACGATACCATGCCCGGCATTTTTGAGGTTTGCTAAGACAGAAAGGGCAAGAATATGAAAAATTACAAAATCACCGTGTTGCGCGGTGACGGCATTGGGCCGGAGATCGTGAACGAATGCATCAAGGTGCTGGACAAGGCAGGGGAGAAGTTTGGCTTCTCTTTTGACTACAACGACCAGCTGTTGGGCGGTTGTGCCATTGATGCCACCGGCGTGCCTTATCCGGCAGAAACGGCGGCAGCCTGCAAAGCATCTGACGCGGTGCTGCTGGGCGCTGTGGGCGGCCCTAAGTGGGACGACCAGCCGGGCAGCAATCGACCGGAAAAGGGTCTGCTGGCCATTCGTGAGGATCTGGGTCTGTTTGCCAATCTGCGCCCGGCCAAGATCTTTGCCCCGCTGAAGAGTGCTTCTCCCATTAAGGAGGAGATCATCGGCGACGGGTTGGATATTCTCATTGTGCGCGAGCTGACCGGCGGCATTTACTTCGGCGACCGCGGTACTTATGAGGAGAACGGCGTGGTGGGCGCGTATGATACGGAGCGCTACACTTACCCGGAGATCAAGCGCATTGTCAAGGCCGGTTTTGAGTACGCGATGAAGCGGGACAAGCGGCTGACCTGCGTGGACAAAGCCAATGTGCTGGACAGCTCCCGCCTGTGGCGTAAGATCGTAGAGGAGACCAAGGCGGATTACCCCCAGGTGGAGGTGTCCTATATGTATGTGGACAACTGCGCTATGCAGCTGGTGCGCAATCCCAACCAGTTTGATGTAATTGTCACTTCCAATATCTTTGGCGATATTCTGTCTGACGAGGCGTCTATGATCTCCGGCTCCATCGGTATGCTGGCGTCTGCTTCTTTGGCAGAGGGCACCTTTGGCTTGTACGAGCCTATCCACGGTTCCGCACCGGATATTGCCGGTCAGGGCAAGGCCAATCCGCTGGCAACCATTTTGTCCGGCGCCATGATGCTGCGCTACACCTTTGGCGAGATGGAGGCTGCCCAGGCCATTGAGGACGCGGTGGATCAGGCACTGACCCAGGCCCGCACCCCGGATATTTACGAGGAGGGCTTCCGTCCGGTGACCACCGCCCAAATGGGCGACTTGGTGGCCGGCCTGCTGTAATCGTTTGGCAAATCAAAGGACCGATACATAGTGTATCGGTCCTTTTTTATGTGCTTGCGGTGTTTTATAATATTACATCGGTTATAAAATTCCTGTAGGGCGGGGACTTGCTCCCGCCGATATTTATGCACATCCACATACAAAAGACCGCCCCGGATGATCCGAGACGGTCTTTTATGGATTCCGATTTTTACTTTTCCACGACTTTACCGCCGTTGTTGGCAGAGGCGTAGCCGATCCAGCTGCGACCGGGGTTCAGCTTTAAGGGCTGACCGTCGGTGGTGGTCAGGGACAGCTTGCCGTCCTTTTTGCTCCACTTGATCTCGGTGTAGGTGCCCTGAGAAGCCAACACACCCTTGCCGCCGGCCAGATCGTAGTTGCAGTAGGTCTCGCCCTTACCGCTGCCTTTGTAATTGGCCTTAGTGGTGTAAGAGGTGTTGTCAAACAGCACGATCAGGTTCTTCATCTTTACATCCGTTTCATAATCGGTGCTGTGGTACATTTTGTCATCGCTTTTATAGGTCCAGTCGCGGGTGCGGGTGCGATTAGAGAAGGTCAGCGCCAGTGCGTTGCAGGGATCATCACCCACGGCAGTTGCCTTTTTGTTAAAGTCGAAGGTGGTAAACTTGGCCTCGTTGACCTTGGTGCGGATCTTCTGCTCTTTCAGGGCAGAGGCGATTTTTTTGCCTCGTAGCACACCGGTGTGCTCGCTGGCTACATTGCGGGTTTGGTCTCTGGTAAACAGATCCACCTTGCCACTGTAAGTCATCTGGTTAATGTGGTCCACATTGTCCTGGTCAAACACGGTGTTAGCGCCTACATAGCTGCCTTTGCTCTTGCTCTGACCCCAGTGGATAAAGACGGCGTCAAACATCTCGGAAAAGCGAATGTACGGCGGGCGGGCGCTGCGCATAGGGCCGATCTTGTCCGGCACAGAAGTGTAGTCGGCAAAGATCCACAGCATACGGGTCTCGCCGCCTTCCACTTCGCCCTCTACGATAATGTCCGGGGAATTGATCCCCCACTGGGGACGGGCAGCCTGGGCGTTCTCTACCACCAGGGCCACCGGGCGCTTGCCTACCGCGTCCTCATTGTAGTCGTTCTCACCGGTAAAGGGATTCACCACGGCCACCGGTGCCTGGGTGGCGGCTTCGGTAGCGGCATTGGTCACGCCGGAGGTTGGCTCCTCGTTTTTGCCGCGCACCACGCCAAAGTAAATGCCCAGGGCCACGGCAATCACAACCACAACGGCCACAACGGCAATAATGATTTTCTTTTGCTTATCGTTCTTCTTCATTTCTTCCTCCGGATATTCATCGTCACCAAGGGGTCGGGTCGGGGGCGTGTAGGTTGCCTCTGACCGGGTCTCCTCCGTGCCGGAAAATACATTGGTATATACATCTTCTCTGCCGTCTGCGGTGGGCGTGTCCTCCGGCATAGCGGGGGCGGCCGGTGTTTCCTCTGCTGCCTCTGTGGGCAGGGCGGGATTTTCCGGCAAATCCTTCGGCGCAGGCGTGGGGGCGTCTGCGTGGTCAAACAGCGGCATATCTACGGTCTGAGGCGGCTCCGGCTCTGGGGGCGCATCCTCTGTGTGCGGGTTTTGGCGGTTCCGAATTTCGTTCAGAATATCATCCAGCTCATCGGAATCATGCATAAAACTCCTCCTCTCACAACAATGTTGTCACCTTATTTTACCATAACTGCCGTCGGATTTCACTATATTTTTTGATTTTTATTGATTTGGCACGGGCATTATAGTAAAATAGGAGCCACGGAGGGACATTTTTATGGCAAAAACAATCCCTATGATCATTACGAATTCGGACATTTTGGTGAAGAATCGGGACACGGACGATTTTAAGACTTTCTCCCTGCCGGGCACGCCGGTGGTGGCCAATATTCCTTTTTATCATCATTATGCCGCCAAGATCAGCGAGACCCAGCATTATTTTAAGGAATTTATCAAGAGTATGTACGGCAAAAAGCTGTCCAAAAACATTTTGGCAATCCTGGTGCCGGACGATACCACCGCGCTGGAGTCTATTTTTATCAACGAGCTGTTCCTCAATTCCGACGCCTGTAAGGCAGTGGCGCAGATGAAAATGGGTCAAGCTCTCTCCAAGACAGACGAAAGCTATGTGAGCATCTCCAAATCCGGGCGCAATCTGGCGCTGCTGTATGTGAAGAACAACGAGGTAATTGTCAGCCGGTATTATGATGCAAACGGCTATGACCCGGCTGTGGTGAAGGCGGATGCTGCCCGATTGCATATTGATATTGAATACAAGCAAGTGCCGGTGTATGTGAATAATTTTAATATGAATATGGACGAGTTCTTGGATATGGGAACGGTGATTTCGCCTAAGGATTTTATGGAAAAAATTGCCGCCGTGGATGTGGCCAAGCTGTGAGTAAATACAGCGCCCCTGTGCAAACTATTACCGGTGCCGCGGCACCGATTGCACAGGGGTGATTTTTTATGGCGAAGAAGAACAAAAAGGAAAAACGGCAGAGAAAGGGCAAGGAAGTCATTGACCTGACCTCCTATATCAGCCCGGAGATGTTGCAGGCAGATGTGGACGGCAGCTACACCGGCGTGCCTCGGGAAACTTATTATGAGGACATTCCCGCAGAGCCGGTACAGGATGCGGACGATCTGTAAAGTGCAAAAAAGCGCATTGCAAGCCTTGCAATGCGCTTTTCTCTTTGTACTTATTTCTTCTTGAACTTGTCAAAAAAGCCTTCTTTAGGCGGGTTCTTGGGGGGCGTGTAGCTTTTATCAAAGGTACGCAGCAGCTCCTTTTGCTCGTGAGTCAGACCGGTGGGAATATCTACAATGATCTGTACATATTCGTCGCCTTTGCCCACACTGTTCAGCCGCTGAATACCTTTACCCTTCAGCTTAAACACGGCGCCCGGCTGTGTACCGGCAGGCATATTGTACTTCACATTGCCGTCCAGGGTGGGTACCTGTAATTCTGCGCCCAGGGTGGCCTCGGTAATGCTTACATGCTTGTTGTACCATACATTATAGCCGTCCCGGGTAAAGTCCTTGTGCTTCTTGATCCGCACTTCAATGTGCAGATCACCGGCAGGGCCGCCGTTCATACCGGCGTCGCCGTTACCGCGCACGGTCACAACCTGGCCGTCATCAATCCCGGCGGGAATGTTGATTTCAATTTGCCGCGCGGCACGCACCTTGCCCTTGCCGCCGCACTTTTTGCAGGGGTTGTCTACGATTTTGCCCCGGCCGCCGCAGCGGGAGCAGGTGTGCTGGCTGTTCATTACACCGAAGGCGGTGCGCTGCTGCACATTGACTACGCCGCGTCCTTGGCAGTCCGGGCAGGTCTTGGGACTGGTGCCTTTCGCCGCACCGGTGCCACCGCACGCAGAGCAATCCTCGACTCGCTGGGTGCTGACAGTCTTTTTGCAACCCTTGGCTGCTTCTTCAAAGGTCAGGGTCACAGATGCCCGCACATCCCGGCCACGCGCCGGCGCATTGGGGTTGCGCCCGCCAAAGCCGAAGCCGCCGCCTCCACCGCCAAAGATGGAGGAGAAAATATCGCCCAGGTCAATGTCGCCGCCGTCAAAGCCAAAGCCACCGCCGCCGTAGCCGCCCTGTCCGGCGCCGTAGTTGGGGTCAACCCCGGCAAAGCCGAATTGGTCGTATCGGGCTTTCTTTTGGGGATCGCCCAGCACCTCATAGGCCTCGTTGCATTCCTTGAATTTGGCCTCGGCCACCGGGTCGTCCGGGTGCAGGTCCGGGTGGTATTTCTTGGCGGTTTTGCGGTATGCTTTTTTGATCTCATCCTCCGAGGCGCCTTTGCTTATGCCCAGCACCTCGTAGTAATCTCGTTTTTCTTCAGGCATAGTAGCCTCCGTCGTT
>UMBM01057391.1_pt1 | contig 43279 bp, 52 predicted proteins | sample 1963971 | NCBI WGS metagenome assembly UMBM01 (sample SAMEA4835942, study PRJEB28245) | human gut metagenome | biome: gut microbiome; material: fecal sample | place: Denmark | collected 2008 | reverse complement strand
GAAACGGGGAAAACAATTACGGCAAGGGTCAGTGGGCGACTACCCTCAGATATAACAACGGTGTGTATTACGCCGGCTTCACTTCCTTCTCCACCGGAAAAACTTATATCTATCATACCGACGATATAGAAAACGGAAAATGGGACAGGTTCGTGTATGACGAGTGCTTCCATGATATGAGTCTTTTGTTCGACGACGACGGCAAGGTGTATCTTATCTACGGCGGCGGAGAGATATGGTGCGTTGAACTGGAAAAGGATCTGAGTGCGGTCAAGCCCGGAACCAAGAGAAAACTCATCAACAACGCGGGACTTGTCAAGGGCTGCCTTGCCGAGGGTTCTCACGTCTATAAGCTGAACGGATATTACTATATTTTTATCATAACATGGCCACCTAATAGCAAAAGAACGCAGCTTTGTTACAGAAGCGAAGCGCTCGACGGCGAGTGGGAAAGGAAAGTGATAATCAGAGATAATATGGGCTTCAGAAATGATGGTGCCGCACAGGGCGGTATCGTCGACGATAAGGACGGCAACTGGTATTGCTTTGTATTTCAGGATCACGGGGCGGTGGGCAGAACTCCCGTTTTGTCGACCATGACATGGGAGGACGGCTGGCCGGTAGTCGGAGTTAAGGGAAAGGTGCCAACGACCGACAAGATTCCTATCGCGGGTCACGAGAAAAAGGGCATCGTCACAAGCGACGAATTTATCAACTCACATATAGTGAGATCCTATCATAGCTTTGCCGACACGCCCGAGGAAGCTGGCGAGAGCGATTATAACGGCTCTAACCTCGGGTTGGAATGGCAATGGAACCACAATCCCGACAACCGCCTCTGGTCGCTCACCGAGAGGGAAGGCTATCTGAGGCTGAGAACGGTCGATGTCTGCAGCACAGTTGCCAATGCGAGAAACACCATTTCGCAGCGAACCTTCGGACCGGAATGCGGCGCATATATCAAGCTCGACGTTTCAGAAATGAAAGAGGGCGATGTTGCGGGGTTTGCCGCCTTCGCGGAGAAATACGGTTATGTCGCCGTAAAAATCGAGGACGGGAAAAAATATATCGTAACGGTTTGGTATGACGATAACGACGACGTTGAAAAGGAATTTGAAACGGAAAGGGTCGAAATAACGGAAAACGAAGTTTATCTGCGGGTCGACTGCGATTTCAAAAACGCAACGGACAAGGCGTATTTCTATTACAGCCTCGACGGCGAGAACTGGACAAAAATAGGAGACACGCTGCAAATGAATTATTACGGTCTGCATTTTATGGGATACCGTTATGCGATATTCAACTTCCCGACAAAGCAGACGGGAGGTTATGTCGACGTGGACTATTTCAGGGTGGAAAACAAACTGCTCAAATAAACTGATACATTCAATGCGTTTCAGCCGCACAGGGGGTAAGACCTTGTGCGGCTTTTTCTTTTTCGGGCTGCTGTTTTTTCTTCTTTCGGGAGGAAAGAGTTTTTTTCATTGAAAAATAGCGGCTTTGTGTTATAATTTAAGTACGGTACTGCGGCAGTAACTGCAATACTGCAAGAAGGAGCAAAAGTAAAGCCAAAATTTGAGCCGCATTAAACAAAGAAAACGGCTGCAAAAACCACCCACCTTGATGTTGTATAATAAAACTTGACACCCCACGCTCAAAAGAATATGCTAAAATCAGGAGGGTGAAGGACATGTCAGAAGCGAAGAAATACGACAGGAGCTATAAGGAGCAGTCAGTAAAGCCGGCGCTGGAAATAGGGGTAAAGCGAGCCGGCGAGGAACAGAAGGTACCGTACGGAACGCTGTACGGGTGTGTGCAGGCGGCAAAGAAATGTATCTATACCGACACAACGAAAACAAAGAAGTCCCAGAGAACGCAGAAGTACCCGCAGTACATTAAGGATATGCTGTGGGAGCTGAGAAAGGAACAGGACGAACAGTGCGCCGGAATTGGCGACAAGCGGCAGGACTGCGACAGTCTGTTCATCAAGTGGGACGGAAGCCCTATGAACAACAATACTCCCTACTTTTGGTTCAAGGAGTTTTGCGAAAAGAACAGCATAAGGTTCTGCGACATTCACTCGTTAAGGCACTTACACGCAAGTCTGCTCATCAATGCGGGCGTTGATGTGGTTGCAGTATCGGGGATTTGGGACACTCGCAGGCTTCAACGACAACGAACATCTACTGTAATATGTTCCAAGAAGCACAGGCAAGGACGAGACAGGCAATCGCCGACACACTTATCTTTGACAAAAAAGAAAAGCAGGGCGGCGAAAAAGCCGAATTCCCTGCTTAAAGACCATAAATTCAAAATAAGAACCTCTGCTGTTACCGAAATCAAAGATTTCGAACAGCAATGAGAACCTTGTTGCTTTGCAATAAAGACCAAATAAAGACCAAGACCAAAATCCGTACAAAAGAAAAACTCCCAAACAGCTCTGTAAAGCCATTTAGGAGTATCGTAGTGTGGTGACCCGTACGGGAATCGAACCCATGATTCCGCCGTGAAAGGGCGATGTCTTAACCGCTTGACCAACGGGCCGTAGAAATGGTAGCGGCAGTCGGATTTGAACCAACGACACCCTGGGTATGAACCAAGTGCTCTAGCCAACTGAGCTATACCGCCATATCTTTCTGTTTTGTCACTCTGTATCAGCGACTTTTATATTATATCACAGCGTTTTGCGTTTGTCAACACTTTTTTTAAATTTTTTTCGATTTTTTTCGTTTTTGAAAAACGCCGTGATATTTTATATAAAAATCAGCTAATCAGACCTCTGCGTACTGCTTTCTGCCTGTTTCGAAAATGTTGCCGCCGACAGCGTCGATTGCAACGATAAGAGGAAATTTGTCGAAAGTCAGCTTTTTCACACTTTCACAGCCCAGATCCTCAAAGGCTATTACCTCACACTCGGTTATGCACTGACAGGCAAGTGCGCCTGCACCGCCTATGGCACAGAAGTATACCGCACCGTTGCGTTTTATGGCGTCTACTACGGCAGGTTTGCGTTCTCCCTTTCCTATCATTGCGGATAACCCCATATCGAGCAGCAGGGGAGCGTAGGGGTCCATTCTGCCCGATGTCGTAGGGCCGCATGAGCCGATAGCCATGCCTTCTTTAGTGCCGGTAGGACCTGCGTAGTAAATAGCCGCACCGTCTATTTCAAAGGGCAGTTCTCCGCCTTCGTCGATAAGCTGTTTTATACGCTTGTGAGCGGCGTCACGAGCGGTGTATACAGTACCGCTCAGCTCTATCTTGTCACCGGCTCTGAGCGTTTTTGCCTTTTCTTTAAGTTCGCTTGTGTTAAGTTCCAAGTTTGTACTCCTGTTCGCATTGAATTTATTATGCCGGAAAGCATACACTTTCCGGCATACGATATTTACTTTTGATTAAAGGTCGAAGAATCCCACATTATCCGAGCTCATCTCGTCATCGTCATCGTCATTGTCTTTAAGACCTTCCATCATCTTGAGATCCCACGAAGGATCATACTGGGCAGTGTTGGTGGTCATATTGTCGTTTATTCCGCCGAGCATGGACGAATAATCGGACATATCGATCTTTTCTTCCTTAGCGGAAGCTGCGGGAGCGGCTGGATCGTCAAACGAAGATGTCATTCCGTCATCGTCTGCCTGCTTATGTGCAGGGGGAGGAGTAATAGACATACCGTTCATCTGTGCTTCGAGATCCTTCCAGGGATCGTTCACCTTTTCTTCCTTGCCGGCGACACCCATTGAACGACTTTCATTCAGCTTTTCCTTAGGTTTATCGCCGCTGCGGTCGGCAGTCCGTTCGGTCTTAGCTGCGGGCGCAGGCTCATCAGCAAGAAGGTCGCTGAAATCATCGTCAACAGGAGCAGGCTCTGCCTTAGCTTCGGGAGCGGGAGCAGGCTCATCTGCAAGAAGATCGCTGAAATCATCGGCTGCAGGAGCAGGTTCTGCCTTAGCTTCGGGAGCGGGAGCAGGTTCTTCTGCAAGAAGGTCACTGAAATCGTCGGCTGCAGGAGCAGGTTCGTCTGCAAGAAGGTCACTGAAATCGTCGGCTGCAGGAGCAGGTTCAGCCTTAGCTACGGGAGCAGGAGCAGGTTCTTCTGCAAGAAGGTCACTGAAATCGTCGGCAACAGGAGTGGTGTCGGCTTTGGGAGCAGATGCCACAACAGGTTCCTCAGCAAGCAGGTCAGCCATATCGTCTGCCGCAGGAGTTTCCTCAACGAGCAGATCGCCCGTATCTACGTTATCTGCAGAAATGTCATCGTCACCCGATACTATCTCAAATGAACTGAGCAGACCGTTGTTGTCTGTCAGCATATCGTCATCATCGTCATCGTATGTCTGAGCCGGCATATCCAGCTTAAGCTCAAAGTTATACGGCTCGATTTCCATAGGAGTGTAGGCGTCAAGCTCGCTCTCGTCAAGTCCGCCGATATTTTCAAGCTCGCTCTTTGCGTTGATAAGCTCCTCATCATCGGACAGCTTTTCTTCGGGAACGTCAGCCGTGTTATCAGTGGCTGTTTCTGCCTGTGCGGCTTCTTCAACAGCCTTAGCGAGTACATCGTTTACAGCCTTTGTATCTTCAACAGCCTTTGCAACCGCATCGTTTACGGCATTAGCTCCGGCAAGTGCTTTTTCAACGGCTTCATTTACTGAGGCGGTTATGTTGGCAAGAACAGCCTGAATATCTATTGCGGGAGCCGCCGCACCTGATGTAACGACGTTTGCGAATGTGTCTGCCTTTTCAAGCACAGACTGCTTGTAATCGTATGTTTTCTTTACTGTATCGGCAAAATATGCCTTTGCGGCCGTGATAATCTCGTTTGCCTTGCTCTGAGCGTCATCGATTACAGCGTTTGCATCGGCGTTTGCTTTTGCGGAAATCTCTGCAAGCTGAGCGGGGTCAATTGTTCCGCCGCTGTGCTTTGCTTTATCTATTTTTGCAGCTGCCTGCTTTTTGAATTCTGTGAATTCTTCTGTCAAGGCAGAGTATTTGTCCTGCATAACGTGCAGTTCTTTTTCGGTCTGCGCCAGCTTGCGTCTTTCGTCAAGAACCTGCTTTCTGCTCTCAAGAATCTGTGCGTCAAGCTCAGCCTTTTTCTTTTCAAGCTCGGCTGTAAGTTCGTTGTTCTGACCTTCGTTCGTCTGCTGTTTTTCTTCGAGCGCTTTTTTCAGCTCGTCATTTTCTTCCTTAAGGGCTTTACGCTCTTTATTGTGCTGTACTATGTATGCCATTACTTCGGCTTTGTCGAAGCCGAGCGGCGAGGTTTTGAATTCGCCGTTTGTAGATGGCGCTTTTTTCTGTTCTGCCATTATTGTACCCCCTGAAAAATCTGGTTATTGTTATTATACCAAAAATTATTCAATAATTCAATAGTGAATTGTAAAGTTTTATCAATTACCCAAAAATGCGAACAGCTATTGGTGATTTTAACGAAAATTCGCTATCGGCTATTGTATTTTATTGAACGGTAGTGTATAATAATATAACAACCTTAAAATAATTTCGGTTTTTTAAAGATATTAACGAAAGGACTGATATTGATGATCGACAAAACTATGCCGTTTTCGCTCAAGGATGAAAGAGAAAACGAGATGAAGGAAATACTGACAACGGTTTACGGTGCGCTCAAGGAGAAGGGCTATAATCCTATAAATCAGCTTGTCGGCTATATTCTGTCCGAAGATCCTACCTATATAACTACATATAACAACGCCCGCAGCCTGATCCGCCATATTGATCGTGACGAGCTTTTACAGGCAATGGTCAAGACTTATCTCGGCAGCTGACGAAAGCCGCCATTTATTTCAATGAATTACAACCGCTCCTTTACGGATACTATATCTGTAAAGGAGTGATTTTTTTGCACAGAAAAATGTCAGCCGCAGTATTTACGGTATTGACGGCAATGTTCATGTGCGGATGTACGTCCGATAAGAATACTGTCGGACAAAGCACAGAATATAACGGCAGGGGAGGCAGAACGCCTGCCGAAACAGCTTTTCTGACGGACGGAAAAGAGAAGGTCTGCTACGGTCAGGGCTATGAAACCGATAGCGATAATCGTCCTGTAGGAGCAGTACAGGCGCAGGAAAAATACGGGCCATACGGCGGAAGATTCATATTCGGCAAAGACGACAGGACGATCCGCCTGACGTTTGACGAGGGCTATGAAAACGGCTGTACCGGAAAAATACTGGATATTCTGAAGGAAAAGAAGGTTACGGCAACGTTCTATGTGACGCTTGATTATGTAAAAAGCAGTCCGGAGCTTGTACAGCGTATGATAAACGAGGGTCACGAGGTCGGAAATCACAGCTGTACCCACCCGTCACTGCCGGATATAAGCGATGATATGGTATTTGAAGAAATACACGGACTTGAAACTTATATTTCCGATAATTTCGGCGGATACAAAACCGTTACGATGCGTCCCCCTCGAGGAGAATTTTCGGTCAGAACATTACGCATTGCCAAAAATATGGGTTATGATACTGTGCTGTGGTCCTTTGCGTACAACGACTGGAATACGGACGCTCAGCCCGACAGGGACACGGCATACAGGCGAATAACCTCCGCAACGCACAATGGGGCTGTATATCTGCTCCATGCGGTATCCAAAACAAATACGGCGATACTGCCCGATGTTATCGACTACTGGCTTGATAACGGATATACGGTAAAAAGCATTTCGGGATAAAAAAAGAGCATCGGCACATAATAATGCAAGCCGATGCTTTTGTATCACCGCAATTAACACAAAAAAGAAAACGCTCCCGCAGGAGCGTTACGTTAAATCGTTATTCTCAGGAAACAGCGTTTAACTTCTTAGCAAGCTGAGATTTCTTTCTAGCTGCAGCGTTCTTGTGGATAATACCCTTTGCTGCTGCCTTGTCAACTGCTTTAACTGCAACCTTAACGTTGTCAGCATTAGTATCAGCGTCAACCTTCTTCAGAATAGTCTTAAGAGCGGTCTTGTCAGCCTTATTGCGAGCCTGCTTTGTAGCAGATACTAAAACTCTCTTCTTGGCAGATTTAATGTTAGGCACTTACGGCACCTCCTTTATACAGATCTACATATAATCATAGTTATATTTCACAATACGCTTTATTATAGCACGTCCAAAACAAAAATGCAATACTTTTTTACGATTTTTTTGAAAAAATTCTTCGGGAGGAAATTTCATGCAGCTTACGGGAAGAACAGATATGGCGACCGAGTTTGTAAAGGGCAAAAACGGAATAAGATGTGAAAGCTATGAGCTTTACGGAGAGAAGATAACCGAAATAATCGTTTCCGAAAAGGAAACCGCTCTTTTTAACCGCCCCTGCGGAAGATATTTTACCGTTGACAGTACGGACGTTCCTTATGCGGACGGTCAGATCCATGCACTGTGTACGGTGCTTAACAAGCTCCTTCCGGAAGGAAAATGTCTTGTTACGGGGCTTGGAAACCCGTCTGTAGCGTCTGACAGTCTTGGTTGGAGAACGGCAGGCAGGGTGCTTGCGACCTCGCATTTCATTGAAAAAATGCACAATGCGGACGGAATAGGGAATGTGTCGGTAATAAGGACGGATGTTTCGGCAAATTCCGGTATAGACAGCGTCTGTCACGCAATATTCTGTGCGGAGAAGATAAAAGCGGACTATATTGTAGCGATAGACAGCCTTGCGTGCAGTGAGCCGGAGCACCTTTGCAGAAGCATACAGGTCACGGATACCGGCATAACGCCCGGCAGTACCGCTGGCAACAGGAACCGTCTTGACAGTGCGGCGGCAGGCATACCGGTAATCGCTGTAGGCGTTCCTACCACTATGGAGTATGAAAGCGATAACGACAGATTTTTTGTGACAAGATATGATATAGATGTTGAGATAAGCAGGTACGCACATATAATATCCTGTGCGCTGAACCGCAGTCTGTGTCCGTCACTGTCATACAGCGACATATCAATGCTGATGAATTATTCCTGAATATTTACGGAAAATGAATCATAAGCTGTAACAAGAAAAATCCAAATGTGAAAACACTTGGCGAAAGGAAGGGCTTATGAGAGGCAATAAAAACAAAGGTATTGTAAAGGTTCTTGGCATAGGGCTTACTGCGGCGGTATTATCGTTTACCATGACGGGCGTAGCTGAAAACGCCGTTACGGGAGCGGTAAGCGGCAAAAGCGTTTCGGACGGACTAAGACAGCTTACCGCACTGAGCGTTATGCTTGCTGTTCCTGTAAACGAATTTGACGGCAGGGATGAAGATGCAGTTTCATCCGAGCCTTGCACAGAGAAACCGGACAATGAAACTAAGACTGAAAAGCAGGAGCAGAAAGCGCCTGCAACCGATAATCCGTCAAGCAGTACGGAGGATACTTCCGGTGAAACGCTGGTGCCGGTCGACGCTCCCGCCGATGTAAAAACACGGCTGATTTCCGTCAACATAAGAAAGGACAAGGACGATCTTACACAATATACGGCAAAGGACGGTACAGTAAAGGAAAAGCACTACGGGAAGATTGGCGGCGACAATGTAATAGACCTCGAAAACGGTCAGATAAGAAACTGCACCAAGCTGCCGTCGGAGCTTATAGGTACTGAGGCTGAGAAAAAGCCTTCTGTCACGCTGTCGGACAGCAACGAACCTCAGGTGCTTATAATACATACGCATACGACCGAAAGCTACGAGCGTGACAGTGACGGATATTACGATACAGATTATGACGGCAGATCGCTTTGCCCTGCAAACAGCGTTGTGGGAGTAGGAGCGGTGCTTGCGCAGACGCTTGCTGACAACGGAATAAGTACGCTGCACGACGGAACGGTCTTTGATGATCCCGTTTACAACTACTCATACTCAAGAAGCCGAGAGCGAACAGAGCAGCTGCTGAAAGAGTATCCGTCAATAAAAATAGTGCTGGACATTCACCGTGACGGAATAGCGGACGGAGATGTGAGAATAGCTCCTGTTGCAGAAATCAACGGCAGAAAAGCGGCACAGATAATGATAATATGCGGATGTGACGACGGCACGGATATATTGCCGGATTATATGGATAACCTCCGCTTTGCGTCATATTTGCAAAATGCAATAGAAAAAGATAACAAAGGCATAACACGGCCTATGCTTTTCGATTATCGGTTTTATAATCAGGATCTGGCTGAGGCTTCACTGGTTATAGAATTCGGAGCGTTGGCAAACGATATTGAGCAGGTGCGATACTCAGCCGAGCTTGCCGGCAGGAGCATTGCAAATTTGCTGAAAAATGCAGATTAATAGAAGCATATTGCCGTAAAAAGCGTATCAGAAAGATTATGATAAGAATCGGAACACAAGCGTTATAAACAGATAAACCGCCCGGGAATTAAATCCGGGCGGTTTTTGTGAAGTTTGACGTAAGAAAAAGAGGTAACCCCCGCCAAAATAGCAGAGGACCACCTCTTTTTGTACAGATGAAACATCTGTATCACTGATATTATAAGCTGTTTGACCTTAAATGTCAAGCGGTACGTCCCGAAACATTACGCACCTGAGGTATCGGTAAAATACCGACCCCCTAAAAAGATAGCGTAACTGGTTATGCGAACTTTCGGGAATGGTGCAAGCTTGTAAAGAGAGCTTGCAGGCAGGAGCATTGCAAATTTGCTGAAAAATTATGAACAATAAAAAAGCATACTGCCGTAAAAAGCGTATCAGAAAGATTATGATAAGAATCGGAACGCAAGCGTTATAAACAGATAAACCGCCCGGGCATTAAATCCGGGCGGTTACTTTTATGGAGCTTGTGACGGGACTCGAACCTGCGACCTGCTCATTACGAATGAGAACACAAAAGCCTTATAAATGGCTTTGCTATGCGAAATGTGATTTTTTTGACACCCCCATTTGACACCCCTACTATTTAACTTATACTTTCAAGGTACTCGTCCAGCTTGTTGATACTTTTCTTTTTGTATTTTTCATCAAGGTGTGTATATATAGCCATCGTAGTTTTTATATCAGCGTGTCCCGCTTGCTCTTTTGCCGTCAAAACGTCTACCCCTGCGAGGTACATCAAAGTGATGAAAGTGTGCCTGAGCCAGTGCGGAGTAATACGAGGTATCAAGAACGGCTTTTCTATCGGCGCATACTTTGACGGGCATTTTCCGCTTGTCTGCATACAGTCTGCCCAGTTACCGTACTTGATGTTTAAATCGTTAAGATAGCTTTCCCACATACGGCTAAATCCTGTTTCGGTCATCAAAGAGCCTTTGACTGTGGGACACACAAGTCCAATCGGGTTGTGCACAGTGCTTCTAAGGTAGTTGACAAGCTTACCGGGGATATATACTGTTCTTGCCGCCGCATCAGTTTTGCCACCTTCTTTTATATGCGGTTTGCCTTTTATCATCGACACAGAGCGTTCAACCTTTATAGCATGCGCATCAAGGTCAATATCCTGCCACGTTAGAGCAAGTAGCTCACCTCTGCGCAAGCCTGCATACATCATAATCATAGCGGCGGTCTGGGCTCTGTGTGAAGTATCGATTATCCAGGACTGCTCCTCTTCGGTCAGAGCTCTACGAGTGGATTTTTCTGCCGTCTTAGGTATTTTTACCGCAGATGCGCAGTTATAGTCAAGCACTCGATTTTCAATCGCAAGCTGTATGATCTGCTTTGCGACATTTCGGATTTCAATCAGTGTTTGTTTTGCGTATGGCTTTCCGGTCTTTTCAGACGGCTCATCGGCGCAGTCAAGTATTATATCCTGAATGTCTGTAGCTTTCAGCTTAGATATATTAAAATCGTGTATAGGTTCAAGATTTTCAAAACGTTTTGAGTATGCTTCATAGCGTTTAACCGATACTTCTATCTTTTTCAGCTTCAGCCATTTTTCGCCCCAGTAGCCGAAAGTATCACGGTCGGCCGTGAGGTCAAGACCTTTGTTCAGCTTTGTTTTCAGCTCCTGTACTTTCTGCTCAAGCTCTTTTGCGTTTGTAGCGTACACATACTTATACTGTTTCTTGCCGTTCTTGGTGCCGATGTACACCTTAGACTGCAAGCGCCCGTCATCACGGGCTTTGTTTTTTATCCGTGCCATTCTGACCTCCTATGTACCCGCCTTTAGTGGCGGGTATTTTCCTTTATAAAAGGCTCAAACTGCTTATATAGTGTTCTTTCAACAGGCGAACGTAAAAAGCGGTTTCTCCGGTATAATTCTGCCATCCTTTCAGCTCTGTAGCTTGCCGCCTGTAATGATATATCGCAATATTCGGCTATTTCTTCGGCAGTGTGCAAATTTAATCCCCACAGAACGCACGCGGGAGAAAGAAGCCGAATTGCAAACATATCCGCTTGCATTTCCTCTTCGGGTTTTACTTCGATTATTTCTCGGTTTAAAAACGAAATGTCCGAGCCGAGATGTCCAAGCAAGAAGTGCCCGAGCTCGTGGGCTATGGTAAACCGTCTGCGTTGCATTGTATGATCATCATTAACGATGATACGCGTTTTATCGCCAATGCGCACTATACGTCCACTTTCGCCGTCAAGTACATTTACCGCGCTGTCGTTTACAATACCTATTTTGTACTTAGTGCAAATGTCTCCGAGTGATATTGGCAATGCATTTGTTTCACACTCAATCAGACATCGCCAACTTGCGTCACGTAATCCTTTGTATTTTGCATAATCCATAGATTTATCACCTCGTGTCTATTATGCGACACGAGGTGATTTTTAATCAATGGTTTTTGTAATCGTTATTTTTAATCTCTGCATTTAACAACTGATTTACTTTTTCGTTTGACATTTCTACAATTTTAGGCACTCCGCCGTTCTGAGCAGCAGTGGCAACCGGCGTAGTCTCAGCGTTAGTATTTAGTCGTTGCCGCTTCTTCGCCGCTTCTGCAAGCTCTTTGATAGCATCGAGAATTATCGCTCTTACATCGTCGGGGAAGCTTGCAAATCGTTCCATAACGCTTTTCTGATCTTCGGGCAATTGTAACATATCAAAAGGGTCTGTCGCTGGCTCACGGCCGAGCAAGTAATCAACTGAAACGCCGAAAAAGTCGGCAATTCGCAAAAGGACATCAAGCGAAGGCGTAACGCAGTTCTTATCTCTTTCGTATTTTTGATACGAGCTAAGACTTATACCGAGTATTTCCGCCATATCGCTTTGAGTAAGGCTTTTTAATACTCTGAGCTTTTTAAGGTTTTCGTTAATCTTCATATAATCACCTCCTTCTTAAAATATGATAGCATAATCATTGCTACTTGTCAAGTGCCAACTCCGAATACAATTGTGATTTAGCAATTATGTTGCAGTTTACACAAAAACAAATAGCAAAGTTTGGTTATATTTTCAGCAATCAAATTGCTGTTATGCGTTGACAATCAGCAATCGAAGTGCTATAATAAAAATCACAGAAAGTGAGGTGAGCAAAATGGCAAATGAAAAAGAAATTCTTCGCAAACAGCTGGAACTGCTTGCGAAGAAAAGCGATGAATGCGTAGCGCTTGACGATTTAATCCTTATCAGCAACGCTATGTGCAATATTGCTAATGTGCTTATCGCTCTTTAGCTGCACTGCTTTTGCAAGCTCTGCTTCAGCAAGTATAGTAAAAGCACACTTATTGCCGACTTTAAGTGCACAACTTACATGACATGGAGCTGGCGTCTTATCGGCAGAAGCAAATGGACACGTCATAATAATCACCTCCTTTAAAGGTGATTATACCACAGTGAGAAAACAATGTAAAGGAGTGGATAATATGCCGAAAAATGATGATGTAAAAATCGCAACCGAGCTCTATGAGAAGCTCCCGGAGCACGAGAAAAAGCTTGCCGCCGCACTGATAAATGCAACAGCGGCGCAGCTGCTTGCCATATCAATGGCATACGGCGATAAGGTAAAGGACAAGACAGCGTAAGACGCAAGGAAAAAGAGGTACACAATGGCAAGCATTAAGACGCAAGTACGCAACTGGGACTTCTTGCCCGTGATGCTGTCGCAGGAGTATCTTGCAGGGCTTATGGGTATCACGATACCCGAAGTCACAAGGTACTGCAGACTGGGCAAGATACCCGGTGCAAAGAAGGTAGGAAAATACTGGTTCGTTGAGAAATCGGTACTGAGAAATTACATGGAGGGACAAGCATGATGAAGAAACAAGTTATCCTGTACATACTTGCAAGAGCAGTACAGGCAATTGTAACGGCTCTTGTGTGCAATATAACAGCTATGCTGTTTATGAATGCGGCTTTCCAAGAGCGTGGATACCTCGCTGTCGGCGGCGAAATGTTGCCCGTAGCGATGATAGCCGTTGCTGTGTGGTGCCTGATGGGGCTGCTCCTCAAAGAGTGGTATAAGGGCACACTGGCAATGTTACGGCTCAGCGGAAAGGATCGCAGAGATGATGACTAACTACGATGTGCTGATGAATAGCACGGAAGAAGAATGTTGCAAGCTACTTGAAGAATGGAAACAGTCGGGAATAAAGGCTTTCGACTGGCTCGGTGCTAATCTTGCTCCCGGATTTACAGGCTTAAAAGACAAGAACGGCAAGAAAATCTACGAGTACGATACCCTGAAATTCCAAGGCGAAGACAACGAAATAAGCAGCATCTACTACTACTTTGTAGAAATGCGCAAGGGAAAATGGTCGCTCAAAGATTTGTCAACAGGAAAGTATGAACTGCTTGACGCATTTATGGCAGGTCATTCGGAGGTGTTTGTGCATGACGACTGAGAAGCTGATAAAAAGTAAACAGCGTGTAAGTGATTTCGGCGAGGTTTTTACGCCGGCACACATCGTCAAGGATATGTGTGATCTCGTCCCCGCAGAGATGTGGGTAAGCGTTGATACAACGTTTCTTGAGCCCGCCTGTGGTACAGGGAATTTCTTGGCAGAAATACTTGCACGAAAGCTTGAATTGTGCAAAAACTGGCAGGACGGGTTGATAGCGCTAAAAAGCGTTTACGGTATTGATATTCAGATGGACAACGTTATAGAAGCAAGACAACGGCTATTTGATATGTACATAGCGAAATTCCCAAAATCCCCCGCTTTGTCAGGGATAATGGCGGCTCAGATACTTGCAAGCAACATCGTGTGCGGCGATTTTATTAAGGAGTATAAAGATGAACGATCTGGAAGAAGTCGTAGCCGAAGCAAGAAAACACGGAATGTCATACGGTAAGTACGTTGATATGCTAAAGCAGGAGGAACAAATGACACAGGAACTTAAAGAGCAGATCATATCAGACTACGAAAGCGGCCTGAGCACTAACGAAATAGCGGATAAGTACAAGATCAACCCGATAACGACCAAAAACAACATATGGAACTGGGAAAAGAAAGGCTTGATCAAGTCTGTTCCGGTAGCAGAACCGAAGAAGCCGGTAGAAAACCACGAGCCTATCCCTGCACCTGTTGGCAACATTGATATGTCGGCAATAGCAAGCCTCGAAAAATTGCAGCGTTTTGTCAGAGTATTTGGCGATGCAAAGATTGATGGTGTTTTTGCAGACAATATCGAGAACGTGTGTGATGTAAGGCTTACGTTAAGCGGCAAGCGATACATAGTGCAGATGAAAGAGGTGCGAGATGTATAAATGCGAACGTTGCGACTGGACAGGCTCGTCCTCGGAACTCGGACATTACACCGAGTATCGTGGCGAGTGTCACGGCTATCCTGCATGGGAAACAATACCGTGTTGTCCGGAGTGCGGATATGATGTTGAGGACATCGAAGAAGAGTAAAAAAAAGAGCTCCCCGAAGGGAGCAAAGCAAAAATCTATACAAGACCAGTATAACACTGGCAGGAGAAAAAGTCAATGGATATAAGAGAAAAACTTACAGCTGAGCTGACAGACGCAAAGCTCGGCAAATACGAAAACGTTGTTAAGCCCTATGTGCTTGACGAGATCTGCATTTTTGCAAAGCAGAACAACGAATTTGCACAGGCTATAGAGCAGTCAGGCAAGTCTTTTGCCGACTGCCTCAAGGCAACGGTCAAAGGTGCAGGCTCAAGTCTCGAAGATCTCGAAGTATACAAGCGTGCTGTAGCGTTTTACTTTCCCGGTGCGGATATAAAATGCACTATGACGCTTGATCTCGGTGACGGCGGGTTCAGCAACAGCAAAACATCCACAGAAGCAGACAGCGGCAAGCTACAGCTTGACCTTGACAGCCTGCTCGACTTCTGAGGTGCGGCAGTATGACAAGAAAAGAAGCCGAAAGCTATACAGACAATTTTCCGCCGCTTACAGCAGAGCTTGAACGTGAGCTTAGAAAGACATTGCCGATAAAGTATCTTGTTATCGACAATGACGGCACAGCATATTGCACGGCATGCGAAGAAAAGCTGTATCCCGGTGAGTATGACAGCTCAATCAAACACAGACAGACTACTGTATGCTCGCACTGTGATGAAACTGTCACTGCAATATATAATTATCACAATTTTCACGGCTCGGTTGTTGAGTGCAAATCAAATGTCGGAGTATTTTTGTCAGACGGCAAAACCGATAATCTGTACATACGTTTCTATACGGTTACGCTGCTTTTTAATGCTCGTGAAATTATGCCACATATCGCAATTAATGAGGTTCAGCGGTATTTGTTCACGGCAAATCAAGCGTTCCGTTATGGTCCTAAATACGCATGGGAGAGTAAAAACGGTTACTACACAAAGGTAGTGACAGGCTGGGGGCTGCGAACAAAATTTGGTAAACCTGTATTTCAAAATTGTTGGGATTATTATACCTTTGTTAATTTTCCCGCATTAAAAGGAACAGCTTGCGAGCATTCGGCAATGAGCGAGAATTTCGGAAGCATATCATATCTGCGGTTCTGGCAGTCGCACAAAAATGTTGAGGCGCTCGTTAAGTGTGGCTTATATAATAGCGTAGAGTGCAATAAAGACATGATCAACTGGGCTGAAACCGAACCGCACAAAATGCTCGGTGTAACAAAAGATGTTATGCGGGCAATCCGCAAAGGACAAATCGGGTACAGAGATTATTTTGAAGCGAGAGAGGCATTTCCTAAGATTATCGACCTTAAATGTCTTATTGATACATTCAATTTTGTTCACTATTCTTTTGGCACACTTGACGAACTTGAAAAAAGACTCGTTTTGTTACCTGCCGACAGATACGAAATTATGAAGTATCTTGTAAAGCAGAAAACCCCGATTTATGACTATATGGATTATGTCCGTATAATGCAGAGCTTCGAAGCCGATTTCAGCGACAGACAGATATGCTTTCCGAAAAATCTTAAAGCGGCTCACGACCGTGCAGAAGCTATGCGACAGGCACGGGAGCTTGAAGAAAAAGCAAAGAAAAACGCTAAGCTGGCCGAACAGCTGAACACTTTGAAGATCAAGCGAAAGATACTTGAATTTTCGATTGGTGATTACTTTATCCGTCAGCCCGTCAGCACAGACGAAATAGTTGCCGAAGGTCAGAAACTAAGTCATTGTGTCGGCGGATATGCCGAAAGACACGCAACCGGCAAGCTGACAATTATGTTTCTTCGCCAAAAATCTGTGCCGAACGAGCCGTATTACACGATAGAGGTGTCAAACGACTATAAAATAGTCCAGTGCAGAGGTTATAAAAACAACTGGGTCACAAACGGCGGACAGGAAAAACCACAAGAAATAATCAATGTCGAAAAGATGTATCAGCAGTATCTTGACGGTATTGCGGCGAAAAAATCAAAAACAAAATCAAGGAGGAAAACAGCATGACCGAACAGCTTACACTGTATCAGCAGGCTCAGGCGGTGCATCAGGATCTGATGATTCAGGAACAGGTTGCAGCTCAGTCTTTAACGCAGATTGCCATAGACCTTAAGGAAATCAGAGATAGGCGGCTGTATGCAGAACTCGGATATTCCGATTTTGCCGAATACTGCGAAAACGCCACAAAGACGGGAAAAAGACAGGCTTATAATCTCATATCACTTGTTGAACAGTACAAGATAGATGATCTTTCCAGACTTGCGTATCTCGGTAGTACCAAACTAATAGCTCTTAAATCTCTCGGCAAAGATGAGCGAGAGGAGCTTATAGAGAGCGGCAAAGCCGAAGAGATGTCAGTGAGAGAGCTTAAGGAAAAGATAAAGGAGCTTACCGATAAAAACGAACAATTACGCTTTGAGTTTACATCAGTAACTGACGGTGACAAGGATAAAGACAGCAGGATCAATTCGTTACAAGCACGGCTTGACAATACAGGAAATGCTATGCGGCGAACCGCAGAAGAAAATGAAAAGCTGAAGTTACAGATAGCTGAACTTGAAAAGCGTCCTGTTGAAGTGGCAGTTGCCGAACCCTCAGCGGAGGATATTGCAAAAATAAGAGCAGAAGTCGAAGCTGCCGCAAGAGATGAAAAGAAAAAAGTGCAATCGATTGCAGACGAAGAAGCAAGTGGCAACAGTAAAGAAATCTTCAAGATTCATCTGAAAAATATACAGCGTGAATTCAATGAAGCGTTAGAGCTTGTAAGCAATGCGTCAGAAAATGAACGCAGCAGTTATATAAAGGCTTTCCGTTCCGTTCTGAATGCGTGCGGGGATTTGATTGCTAAATTATAAGGAGGAAAACCAAATGTCAGTAAAAATCAGCTCACTTGAAATTGAAAATGTCAAGCGAGTAAAAGCGGTACAGATAACGCCTGCCGAGAACGGTCTTATGATAATCGGCGGTAAGAACAATCAGGGCAAGACATCGGTGCTTGACGCTATCGCATGGGCACTCGGCGGTGACAGGCTGAAACCGTCACAGGCTGTGCGGGAAGGCTCTGTGATTTCGCCTCACATGGAAGTTACGCTCAGCAACGGTATAAAGGTAGTCAGGAGCGGCAATAACAGTACGCTCAAGGTTATTGATCCGGACGGCAACAAGGGCGGTCAGCAGCTGCTTAACGAATTCGTAGAACAGTTTGCGCTTGATCTTCCTAAGTTTCTCGACCGGTCAAGCAAGGAAAAGGCGGATACTCTCCTCAGAATAATCGGTGTAGGCGATAAGCTGTACGAGCTTGAAACCGAAGAACAGAAGCTGTACAATCAGCGTCACACTATCGGTCAGATAGCGGATCAGAAGAAGAAATACGCTAAGGAAATGCCGGTATTCGCAGATGCTCCGAAAGAGTTTGTGTCAGCAACCGAGCTTATCAGACAGCAGCAGGATATTCTTGCAAGAAACGGCGAAAATCAGCGTAAAAGACAGCTCAGAGAGCAGTACGACAGAGAACTTGAGTTGGCTCGGAAGGCATACGAAGAAGCACAGGCAAGACTTGAAACAGCAACGGCAAACGCTGAAACCGCACATCGTGACGCTGAAGACCTTGCAGACGAGAGCACGGCAGAGCTTGAACAGAGTATAGCAGACATTGAGCAGATAAACGCAAAGGTCCGTGCAAATCTTGACCGTGAAAAAGCTGAGCTTGACGCTGAAGCGTATAAAACTCAGTATATACAGCTTACCGAAGAAATACAGTCTGTCAGAAAAGCTAAAACAGATCTTCTTGACGGTGCAGACTTACCGCTTGAGGGCTTGTCGGTAGATAACGGCGAGCTTACATACAACGGTTTTAAATGGGATAATATGTCCGGCTCGGAACAGCTCAAGGTTGCGACCGCAATTGTCCGCAAGCTCAATCCTAATTGCGGATTTGTGCTTATAGACAAGCTGGAACAGATGGATACCGATACGCTGAACGACTTTGGCAGATGGCTTGAAAGCGAGGGCTTACAGGCAATCGCCACAAGAGTAAGCACGGGTGACGAGTGCAGTATCATAATCGAGGACGGCTATTCAAAGCCGGTTGAAAAGAAAGAAACTACAACATGGAAGGCAGGTACATTCTGATGAGTACAACAATGAACATCACTAAAGGCAGAATCGAAACCGCCAAGAAGGTGGTTATATACGGCCCTGAGGGAATAGGCAAGTCAACATTTGCATCGCAGTTTCCCGATCCGTTATTCATCGACACCGAAGGCAGTACAAAGGAAATGGACGTTGCCCGTTTTGATAAACCGACATCGTGGGAGCTGCTTAAGAGCCAGATTGAGTATGTCAAGCTCAATAAGCCTTGTGCTACGCTTATAATTGATACGATAGACTGGGCGGAACAGCTTTGCATCAAGTCTATCTGCGATAAGTACGACAAAAAGGGCATCGAGGATTTTGGCTATGGCAACGGTTATGTGTACGAAAAGGAAGAGTTCGGCAGGTTCCTTAATCTGCTTGAAGAGGTTATCGAAGCCGGAGTTAACGTTGTACTCACAGCTCACGCTATTCTCAGAAAGTTTGAACAGCCCGATGAGCTCGGAAGCTATGACCGCTGGGAGCTGAAGCTCGGCAAGAAGACAACCAATCTTATATCTCCTCTTGTTAAAGAATGGGCTGATATGGTGCTTTTCGCAAACTACAAGACTATTTCGGTAGCGGTTGACAAGGACGGCAAAAAGCATAAGGCACAGGGCGGCAGACGCATAATGTACACGTCACATCATCCCTGCTGGGACGCAAAGAATCGTTACGGTTTGCCGGAAGAAATTCCGATGGAGTACGGGCAGATAAAGCACATTATCGAAAGAAATGTTGCCGCACAGCCTGCCGCTACCGTTCAGACTGCACCTGTTGCAAAAGTGGCAGCTGCAGAAAACGCAACAACCGCCACGAATGATAATGTAATGTCGGCTCCTGCTCCGGCAATAACACAGGAAAGCTCAGGCATACCCAAAGCTCTTGCGGACCTTATGACAGCAAACAGCATAACGGAAGAGCAGATAAGAGCGGCAGTAGCAAGCAAGGGATATTTCCCTGCCGATATGCCGATAAAGGACTATCCCAAGGAATTTATCGAGGGCGTGCTTATCGGGGCATGGGAGCAGGTAAAAGCAATGATAACGGAAATGCTTATGACAGACTATGAGAACGAGGCTTACCCGTTCTGATAAACGAAAGGAGAAATAACATATGAGTGAATTTGAAAAAGAATTAGGCTGGGACGACGTAATTGAGAAAGAAAGCGATTTTACGCTTCTTCCCGCAGGTGACTACGACTTTACGATAACAGGCTTCGAGCGTGCAAGGCATGAGGGAAGCGAAAAACTTCCCCCTTGCAACAAGGCTGTAGTATCTATTCATATAGACGCTCCGGAAGGCTCAACCACAATTCAGCATAATCTGTTTTTGCACAGCAAGTGTGAGGGTATGCTTTCGGCGTTCTTTATCGGCATAGGTCAGAAGAAACACGGCGAACCGCTTCGCATGAACTGGAACAACGTCATCGGTGCCAAAGGTCGTTGCAAGGTGTACATAGATACTTGGAAGAACAAGAATGGCGAAGAAATGCAGTCTAACAGAATAAAAAAATTCTATGAGCCGTCACCGGCACAGACTGTTTCTCAGGCACCTGCAAGCTCTCAGGCGGGTGTATTTACACCGGGTAAATTCTGATGGAATTAAGACCGTATCAGAAAGAAGCCAAAACAGCGGTACTTTCACAGTGGGAGCAGGGTAATTCAAAAACCCTGCTCGTACTGCCTACGGGTTGCGGTAAAACGATAGTTTTTGCAAAAATCGCAGAAGACCGTGTCCGCAACGGAGAAAGGGTACTTATACTTGCGCACAGGGGCGAACTGCTTGAACAGGCGGCGGACAAGATACTGAATGCCTGCGGGCTTGGCTGTGCTGTAGAAAAGGCGGAAGAAAGCTGTATAGGCTCATGGTATCGTATAACGGTAGGCTCTGTACAGTCGCTTATGAGAGAAAAGCGACTTGCACAATTTTCAAAAGACTATTTCAATACGATCATAATTGATGAAGCACATCATTCCATTTCGGACAGCTATCAGAAGATACTCGGATATTTTGATGAAGCAAAGGTACTCGGAGTTACGGCAACACCGGACAGAGGAGATATGAAAAATCTCGGACAGGTATTCGACAGCCTGGCGTATGAATATACTTTGCCGAGAGCTATCAAAGAAGGGTATCTTTCACCGATAAAGGCACTTACCATTCCTCTGAAACTCGATCTGACAGGTGTCGGCACTCAGGCAGGAGATTATAAGGCGAGTGACATTGACACGGCTCTTGACCCTTATCTGTATCAGATAGCGGATGAAATGCTGAAATATTGCAAGGAACGTAAAACGGTAGTATTTCTGCCGCTTATAAAAACGAGTCAGAAATTCTGCAAGATACTTAACGAAAAAGGCTTCCGCTCGGCAGAAGTCAACGGAAACAGCATTGACAGAGGTACTGTTCTTGCTGATTTCGATAGCGGTAAATATAATGTGCTGTGTAATTCAATGCTTCTGACGGAAGGCTGGGACTGCCCAAGCGTAGATTGCGTAATAGTTCTCAGGCCTACTAAGGTAAGAGGGCTTTACTGTCAGATGGTCGGCAGAGGAACAAGACTTTGCGAAGGCAAGAAAGATCTGTTGCTTCTTGACTTTTTGTGGCACACAGAAAGGCACGAGCTGTGCCGTCCTGCACATCTGATATGTGAGAGCCCGGAAGTTGCCGAAAAGATGACCGAAAATATTGCGGCGGCAGGTATGCCTGTTGATATTGAACAGGCGGAAGAAAAGGCAAAAGAAGATGTAGTTGCTCAGCGTGAGGAAGCGCTTGCAAAACAGCTTGCGGAAATGAAAAAACGCAAGAGAAAACTTGTAGATCCTCTCCAGTATGAAATGAGCATTCAGGCGGAAGACTTATCTTCCTATGTTCCGGCATTCGGCTGGGAGTGTTCTCCGCCGTCGGACAAGCAGAAAGCGACGCTTGAAAAGCTCGGTATATTCCCCGATGAGATTGACAATGCCGGTAAAGCTCAGCTTTTGCTGGACAGGCTCGGCAAACGGCGCACTCTCGGACTTACAACACCGAAGCAGATACGTTTTCTCGAAAGCAGGGGCTTTAAGCACGTCGGCACATGGCTGTTTGAAAGTGCAAGAAATCTGATTGACAGAATAGCGGCTAACAATTGGCACGTTCCGAACGGAATAGATCCTGCAAGCTATGAACCGAAGGTGGTGAATAATTCAGATGTCGGAATTTGATTTTGACCTTAACGAAGCACTTAAATATATAAGCCCGTCAGACCTTTCCTATCAGGAATGGGTGAATGTCGGTATGGCACTCAAAGAAGAGGGCTATTCCGTTACCGTATGGGATAACTGGTCGGCAAATGACAACAGATACCATAAAGGCGAATGTGAAAAGAAATGGGAGAGCTTCAACGGCTCTTTCTCGCCTGTCACGGGCGCTACCATAGTTCAGATGGCTAAGGACAGAGGAATGATGTTCGGCACGGGAGAAGAACGTGAGCTTGACTGGGACGATGAAATATCATACGAACATCACGATGAACACGTTGTTGTAAACAAAAACTGGATAGAGGGCAAAGAAATAAACGCTCCGACAGACTGGCAGCCTCACAGAGAAATAATCAGATACCTTGAAGCATTATTCGAGCAGAGCGAAAATGTCGGATATGTTGTGCAAAGCTACGAAAAAGACGGTAAATTCATCCCTGCCAACAAGGGCTATTATGACCGCACGGCAGGTCAGCTTATCGAATCATTGTCGCAGTGTGACGGCGATATAGGTTCTGTTCTCGGTGATTACAACACTCAGGCGGGGGCGTGGATACGTTTCAATCCTCTTGACGGCAAAGGCGTTAAAAACGAAAACGTAACCGAATACAGATATGCGCTTGTTGAAAGTGACAATGTAGATATAGAAAAACAGCACGCAATCATCTGCGAGCTTGAACTGCCCGTAGCTGTGCTTGTGTACAGCGGAAAGAAGTCACTGCACGCTATTGTAAAGGTAGATGCCGCAAATTACGATGAATACCGTAAACGTGTAGATTTTCTGTATCAGATATGTCAGAAAAACGGACTGTCACCCGATACGCAGAATCGTAATCCGTCAAGATTATCACGTCTTCCCGGTGTTCAGCGTGGTGAAAACAGGCAGTACATAGTTGATACAGACATCGGTAAAAACGGTTGGGATGAGTGGCGGGAATGGATAGAAAGTGTAAATGATAATCTGCCCGATCCTGAGAATTTAGCGGATGTGTGGGACAATATGCCGGAGCTTGCACCGCCGCTTATTGACGGCGTGCTCAGACAGGGGCATAAAATGCTTATCGCAGGACCGTCAAAGGCCGGCAAATCCTACGCACTTATCGAGATGTGCATTGCGATAGCCGAGGGGGCAAATTGGTTGGGCTGGCAATGTGCAAAAGGCAAAGTAATGTATGTCAACCTGGAGCTTGATGACGCAAGCTGCAAGCACCGTTTCAAAGATGTTTACACGGCGATGGGGTTAAAACCTGATAACTTCGGGAATATAGACATCTGGAATTTGCGTGGACACAGTGTGCCGATGGACAAGCTCGCACCGAAACTTATCCGCCGTGCGAGCAAGAAGAACTATATCGCCATTATCATAGACCCGATTTATAAGGTTATTACCGGTGACGAGAACAGCGCAGATCAGATGGCGCATTTCTGCAATCAGTTTGATAAGGTATGCACGGAGCTTGGCTGTGCAGTTATATACTGTCATCACCATTCAAAAGGTGCACAGGGCGGTAAGCGTTCAATGGACAGAGCCTCGGGTTCGGGTGTATTCGCAAGAGATCCCGATGCACTGCTTGACCTTACGGAGCTGGAGCTTACCGACAGCATAATAAAGCACGAAAAAGACAAGATGACCTGCAAGATATGCTATGACCAGCTGAAGAAATGCGGACACGAAGACGATGTTTCACAGGATGATATATGCAGTGCAAAGCAGATGCGTGAAGCACTCAGAAACGCTGTGCCGGACGCAGATTATAAGCATGTGTGTGATTTCATTACCAAGTGTGAAAAACGCACAGAGAGCCGTACAGCGTGGCGTATAGAAGGCACGCTCCGAGAGTTTCCGAAGTTCCCGCCGGTGAACGTTTGGTTTGATTATCCCGTTCATCGTATAGACAAGACCGACGTATTAAAAGACATACAGCCCGATGACGGCAGAGCAGTAGGCTGGCAAAAGAATTTCAGCAAGAAAAAGACCGAAAAGGAACGTAAGGACGAGCGTAAAGAATCGCTCGAAACGGCATTTGATGCTTGCATGATTGACGGCAAGGTTACTTTATCCGGTATGGCCGAGTATATGGGCGTGACCGAAAAGACGGTCCGAAACCGTATAAAAGAGCACGGCGGGTTCTGGATTGACGATAACGAGGTAGGGAAAAAGTCGAAGTGAAAACTTTCACTGCGAGGGAAAATCTCGGTGATTTTCATTTTCACTGACAGGGAAAATGTCGAGAAAATTTCTTTCACTGTCAGTGAAAAAGTCGAGAATTTTCACTTTCCCTACAGAGTGAAAAAGTCGGTGAATTATCGAGATTTTCACTGTCAGGGAAAATCTATTATTATAAACAATACTTCTGTCGGGGCAGAGGTAGCCCGACAGAAAGTATTTTGAATAATGACGCACACGAGGAGGTGCAAACTTAAATGGCAAAAACAAGCAAAGCAAGACAAGCTATAATCGAGGTAGCTAAAAAAATGCCGCCGCTGTTTCACAAGATTCCCGATGAGGATTTTGATTACAGAAAAGCAAGGACACTCTGGTGGCTCGTCAAACAGCCGGAAGTTCTTAAGTATGTCTGGGATATAGTCAAACAGTCGGGCGCAGTGATATATGACGGCACAACTCGCAAATGGCACGGTGTAGATTTTGAGGAGGTCGATGATGAAGACTGAATTTTTTATGCCGATGATACCGCCTACGGTAACGGCACAGGAACACAAAGTAACGGTTTCTCACGGCAAGCCGATATTCTATGATCCGCCCGAAGTCAGATCGGCGAAGGCTAAACTTACAGCGTACCTTTCTCAGCATAAACCCGACAAGCCGTATAAAAAGGGCGTAAGGCTGACGACAAAGTGGCTGTTCCCGAAAGAACAGCACAAAGACGGAGAGTATCGTATAACGAAGCCAGATACCGACAATCTTCAGAAAATGCTGAAGGACTGCATGACTGTTTGCGGGTTCTGGACTGATGATGCGCTTGTCGCAAGCGAGATATGCGAAAAGTTCTGGGCGGCAAATCCCGGAATATATATCAAGGTCGAGGTGCTGAAATGACGATAGACGAAGTTCAGCAGGCTATGGTAAACGGTCAGACCGTAAGGCATACACACGGAGGAATAACCGCCGAATACACAATAAGTGGTGTTATATCCCGTTACAGCAAGATAAGAGGCTGGTATTATGTGCTTGAGCTTAAAGACAGAAAAGCGGACAGCTTGTCTGTCGTGAATATGGAGGAGGTTGAAAATGAAAGAATATATTAAGCGTGAAGTATTGTCAAAAATTATGAACGATATAGCAGAAGATGAAACTTGCCCTATGAATATTGCAGCAGATATTTATCAAGCTGTAGATTGCATACCTGCGGCAGATGTCGAGCCTGTAAGGCACGGATATTGGCAAGTAGGGTATTTTCACGATCGAGTGTGCAGCTGTTGCTTGCACCCCGACAATGACCTTGACGATTATCCACATCCGTACTGCCCTAACTGCGGGGCAAAGATGGACAAAAAAGACGGACAGATGAGGCTATCATGACAAAGGAGGCACAATGAAAACGGTAACACTAATACTACCTGATTATTACGATGAAGCGATAACGGTTACCGCTGTCGGTCAGCGGAAAATTGATAAAAATCGCACAGTGGTAAATATTCATACTGCAACGGAGCGTGTTGAAAACGGACAGATTATCGACTTGAAGGAAACCTTTATCAGCAAGGAGAATGCTAATGACCCTAAAGAATACCTATCACGCTATCACCTTATCAACATACGCATAAATCAAAAGATAGATCAGCAACGACAGCTTCGGGAGCTCGCTACCAACATATCGCCGTCATCGGGCGGAGGACACAGCAGCGGGGTATCGGACAAGGTTGGTATGGCTGTTGCAAAAATCGCAACGCTGGAGCAAGAGATAAACGCAGAAATAGACGAACTTATCCGTGTCAAGGCTGAGATAGAGCATACTATATCGGCAGTGGCTGACGAGCGGTTAAGGCTGATACTGATAGCACGGTACATAAACTGTAAGACATTTGAGTATATTGCCTGTGAGATGCACTACTCGTATAAGCAGATATGCCGACTTCACGGTAAAGCACTTCTGAGAGTGCAAGATGTCCTTGAATGTCCTATTGCATCTGTGGTATGATTACGATAGAAAAGAAGCAAAAGCGTAGTGACCGAGGAGCGGCTAATAAGCCGCCAGGTCACCTTTTCTATCAATTATGCGTACAAGAGTATCCATTGGACCTCCTTTTTCTTAGTCGAGCCGTCCGCTCTTCTGATTCTTTCGTGCGGACGGTGACGAATACTTCAAGCACTCTGCAAAGGGTGCTTTTCTTATATCTTAAATTTATGTTAAAAGCTTGTTCGAGATGTGGCAAGATCCACAAGCCCGGTGAATGCACAGCCGGGATAAAGTATACACAGAAGATACGGGACAGCGAAGTCGACAGGTTTCGTAACCGCAAGATATGGCGCAGAAAAGCTGATGAAATACTCGAGCGTGACGGTCATTGCTGCAGGGTGTGTCTGTCGGCAGGCGTTATCAACAGCACGGACCTGTCTGTGCATCATATCGTACCGCTAAAGGTCGATTATGACCGCAGGCTTGATAACGATAACCTTATAACGCTGTGCCGCTATCATCACGAGGCGGCGGAACGTGGGCGTATCAGCAGGCATGAACTGGCAACTATGACTTGTACCGTCGATTTTTCACACCACAACATATAGTGGTACGATACTATACACCACAATATATAGTGTACCCCCCTACCCTTGCGATTTTTGAGGGGTCCCGGTCTGACATCTGACCGCCACCTCTTTACACAATATATTCCCGATATGACTTTGAGAGGAGTGAGTATATGCCCAGAGGAGCAAAAACAATAGATAACTGTGCAGGGCACAGAACAAAGAAAGAAAAGGAAAGCCGTAAAAATGCGGAGCTGGGACAGCTTACCGGAAAGAAGCTGACAGAGTTTAAGCAGGTGCGAGAAAACGAAACGGCACATAAAGAATTTCAGCGTATCCAGAAGCTGCTTAAAGTTGTCGGAAAAGACGACGCACTTTATTCGGCAGGGATAAACCGTTATTGTGAGCTTGTATCGGAAATCGAGCAAGTGAAAACGGATATGCTTGTAATACGGCAGACCGCCGATAAATTGAACGCCGCATTTGAAGAACAGCAGGACAAGGAAGAGCTTGACAGCGGTGAAATAATCAAGTTTACAAAGGCATACACAAGCCTTATCACACAGTCGATGAAATGCGACGACAAAATCATGACGAAAAGAAAAATGATGAGCGACATTGAAAAGGAAAACGGCTGGACGGTGCTTTCCGCTATCAGAGCAATACCGAAGCAGGTGGAAAAGCCCGAAGATGACGCTTTGATGAAGATATTACAGGGAGGTGAGAATAATGGGGCTGTTTGATAAGATATTCAGACGTGACACTGAAGGCACTGATATTGAAGTAACTTTCGGACTAAAGCAGATAAGCAATATAACGAGAGAACAGGCGCTTGAGATCCCTGCGGTTTCAGCGGCTGTTAATTTTATAGCCGGCACAATAGCAAGCCTGCCGATAAGGCTGTATAACAGCAACGATGAAGTTCAGACAGCAGCGGAAATCACAGAGGATAACCGCCTGTATCTGCTGAACGAAGAATCGGGCGATACTCTGAACCCGACAGAAATAAAGCGTGCGGTTATCCGTGATATGCTCCTTGATGGAACTGGATATATGCACATAGAGCGGAGCGGAAATGAGGTTTCAACTCTCCGATACGTCCGTGACAGTGCTGTAAGTGTTGAGAAAAATTCCGACGCTATCTATAAGACGCTCCGTATGCTCGTTGACGGCAGAGTGTACAACCCGTGGGATTTCGTCATTCTCAGTCGCAACAGCGTTGACGGAGGAAAGGGAGTAAGCATACTTGCCGAGAATCCCACGCTCTTGACATCAAGCTATATGCTGTTACAGCTTGAAAAGTCGATGAGCCGCAGAGGCGGTAACAAGAAGGGCTTTCTGCGCACAGAGCACAGAGTAGACGAGCCAGCGATGCAGGCTATACGGGAAGCATGGAGAAAGCTTTATAGCAACAACGGTGACGGTATGATGATACTGCAGAACGGGCTCGACTTCAAGGAAAGCAGCTCCACCGCCGTTGAGATGCAGTTAAATCAGAACAAGGTGACAAATGCAGAGCAGATAGCAATGCTATTTGGCTTATCTCCCGATGTGCTGTCGGGCAGAGCCGATGACAGAACGTATATCAACAGCATAAGGACAGCCGTACTGCCTGTTGTTTCTGCGCTTGAAATGGCGCTTAACAGGGCGTTATTGCTTGAGAAAGAAAAGCATAGTAAGTATTTTGTCATAGATACTTCTGAACTGCTCAAGGCTGATATTCTGACACGCTATCAGGCGTATCAGATAGGTCTTGCAGCAAACTTCTTACAGCCGGACGAAATACGCTTCAAGGAAAACCTTGCGCCGCTCGGACTTGACTTTATCAAGCTCGGGCTTAACGATGTGCTTTATGATCCGAAAACAAAGCAGATATACACACCGAACACCGACAGCCACGCTAAAATTGATGATGCAGGCTTGCAAAGCGGCGATGAGGGTGATATAATAACAGAAAAGAGACACAATGATAAGCATGATGAAAAAGGGCGGTTTGCAAGGAAGGACGGCGGTGCGATCAAATCCGTTACGGTCAACGATGACGGCACGGTAACAACGGTTTACAAGCCGCAGGCTAAAACAAAATATGCACCGTCACCGCAGAGAAATCACAAAGGCATACAACTTGACGAGAGAGAATACAACAAGGTGTGCAGTGAGTTTAATTCTTTGAATCCGGGTTCAAAAAAAGGTGAAACAGATTTAGTAAGCAAAAATGGAATTAGATATTTCGTAGAATCCGACGGAGAAGGTGGCATCACGATTTATAGAGCTTGGGAGGAAGATTAGTGGAGAAAATAATAATTAATTACGATAAATATACGACGGAATATCAGAAATATATTATAGACCGTTTTTCTGAAAGCATTCCCGAAATTGTAGATTCCCCGTGCGATGAAGAAACAAGAAGAAATCATCATACATATGGCGATTTTTTGTGTGTGCTTGAAGCACCTAAACCGTATGGGGTAGAAAAAGAAATGCTTGCATTTGGTAAAAATAGTCCGGAAGCAACATTAAAAGATTTTGTTAAATATTTTTTATCTATAACCCCTGATGACCTTCCGCCAAATTTAAAGGCGAAAAGGGCCGAAGAAAAAACTTGAAATTGTTATTTTTAGCCGCTCTTTAAGGGCGGTTTTCTTATACCCGTGTGCAATCAATTGCACTTGACTTGAACACAAACTTTGCAAAAACAGCCGTTTTTTGTGAAGTTCGGTGCAAATCAGAACCAAACTTAATAATTTTACCGCTCTTAAAAAGGGCGGTATTTTTATACCCAAAATCAATTGGAGAAAGGAAAATAAAAATGAAAGTATTTATCTCACAGCCTATGAGAGGCAAAACAGACACGGAAATCACTAAGGAAAGGCATAAAACCATAAGTAAAGCAAAAGAACTTTACGGGGAAGATGTTGAAGTAATTGATTCGTTCTTTCAGTCTGCCCCTACTGATGCAAAGCCGCTGTGGTTTCTCGGTAAATCGCTTGAGCTTCTTTCCGGAGCAGATGTTGCGGTGTTCTGTCCCGGGTGGGAAGATGCAAGAGGCTGCCGAATAGAACACGACTGCTGTGTTGAATATGGAATAGAATGTTTACATCTTTAATGAAGCATTTCTAGTGGTGTTTTATGCACAAAACAGAAAGGACGGAGAATCATGGATGAAAAAGCAATAAAAATTGCAAAAAACTACATAGAAGAACATTTAGACAAATCAGTCGCAAAACCTGATTTTGATGTTTATACAGTGTGGAAGTGTAAAACTCTTCAGAACTGGAAATACTTGCTTTCAAGCACTCTTCCCGACGGTATGTATTATGAGCTTACATATAACGGCGATAAAAAAGAGTGGTATCTTGACGCATACAAGAAGGTAGAAAACAAGGTTGTTATTGAGTGACAACTAATCAAATATCGGAATGAAGCACCTTAACGGGTGCTTTTTTATACCCACAACACAGAAAGGAGTGATAAAAATGAAAATCGAAATCCGCTCCGCTGATCTTATGCACATCAGCGGATATGTAAACGCTGTCGAGCGTGACAGTAAACAGCTGCCTGCGTCAATGGCACCTGGTATGACAACGCCGTTTGTCGAACGTATCGTAAGCGGTACGTTTGCGAAAAGCCTTAAGGATCATCCAAAGGTCGAACTGAGGTTCAATCACAGCAAGGTGCTTGACACTACAGACGGAACGCTTAAACTGCGTGAGGACTGCATAGGACTTCACGCAGAAGCCGACATCACCGACAGAGAAGTGATCGCAGAGGCGAGAGCAGGACATCTGACAGGGTGGAGCTTCGGCTTTTCGGGAGCACAGGCGCACATTGAGCCGTGTGACGAGGGTGTACAGCGCAGAATGATTACGGGGCTGACACTGCACGAGGTGTCAATCCTCAACCGCAATCCCGCATATATCGCCACGTCAATAGAAACAAGAGGCGAAGAAACGACCGTGACGGAACAGCGCAGTGCCGGAAATGATACGGTCGAAGTAACAGACGAAATCCGGGAGTTTATCCCCGATTACAGCAAGGAAATAGAAATTTTGCAGCTTATGTCGGAATAATCCGGCGGAAAGGAAACAGTATGAATTTAAAAGCACTCATCGAAAAGAGAAATGCTCTTATCGCCGATATGAAGTCGCTCTGCGATAAGGCTACAGCAGAAACAAGAGCGATGACAACAGAGGAGCAGACAGACTATGACGCTAAGAAGGCGGAAGTCGAAGCACTGAACAAGACAATCCGCTCAATCGAGGAGCAGAACGCTCTTAATCTGAACTCCGCAAAGGTTGACGGCACAGCAACCGACAAGGAGCAGGCAGAGACAAGAGCTTTCGAAAATTATCTGCGTACAGGCCAGATAGTCGAAACAAGAGAAGATGTCAATCTGACAAAGGGCGATAACGGCGCAGTTATCCCTGCGACTATCGCAAACAAGATAATCCGTAAGGTTATCACCATCTGCCCTATTTATCAGATGGCAACAAGATACACGCTTGCTGGCACTCTCTCAATTCCCTACTACGACGAAGAAACGCAGGCTATCTCAATGGCGTATGCTACAGAGTTTACGGACCTTGCAAGCACATCGGGTAAGTTCCTCAGCATTGAACTCAAGGGCTATCTTGCAGGCGCACTCTCAAAGGTTTCAAGAAGCCTTATCAACAACTCGCAGTTTGACATCGTTTCTTACGTTATAAACGAGGTTTCGATTGCGGCAGCAAAGTGGATCGAAAACCAGCTTATCAACGGCACAGCAAGCAAGATAGACGGTCTTGCCGCAGGTGTTACACAGGTGGTAACGACCGCATCGGCGACAGCTATCACAGCAGATGAGCTTATCGACCTGCAGGAAACAATACCTGATGTATATCAGGACAATGCCTGCTGGATCATGAACAAGGCTACAAGAACCGCTATAAGAAAGCTAAAGGACAATGAGGGCAGATATATCCTTAATCCCGATGCAACGGCAAAGTGGGGCTATACGCTTTTCGGCAAGCCCGTATACACAACAGACAGCGTATCGGCTATTGCGTCTGAGAAGACTGCTATCTACTACGGCGATATGAGCGGTCTTGCCGTTAAGACCTCCGAAGATGTGTCTATCCAGATACTTAACGAAAAGTACGCAACACAGCACGCTGTCGGCGTTATTGCCTGGGTAGAGATTGACGCAAAGGTTGAGAACGCTCAGAAGATAGCCGCCCTTAAAATGAAGAAAGCAGGAGGCTAATAACCAATGACAGTAAAGGCAACGACCAACTTTTCAGGCACCGTCAGCATGGCAAAGGGCGAGGAGCGTGAGCTCCCTGCCGGTCCTGTGCTGAACGACCTGCTCTCCTGCGGGTACATAGTGCCTGTAGACAAGGAGGAGAAAAGTGAAGCTAAGCGAGGTAACAAGCGCAAAGATTAAAGCATTCTGCGGTGTCAGCGATGACGAGGACGGAATGCTTGAAATCTGTGCCGGAGCGGCGAAATCCTATATCAAGGGCTATACGGGGCTTGACGATGCGAAAATAGACAAATATGAAGACATCACGGTGGCTTACTTAGTGCTTATAAACGATATGTATTCCTCTCGTGACTTCTCGTCCGACAGAGCGTCACAGAACCCCGTGACCGCTCAGATACTCGCCCTGCACAGCATAAATCTGCTGAACGGAGTGAATGAGAATGACATTTAACAGAAAAATCACGCTCATATCCTCCGAGCAGAAAAACGGCTCGCAGGGCAAAGCGGACAGGGCGGTAAAGACCGTATACGCAAAGGTTTCCGAGCCTGGCGTAACGGCAAAATATGCCGCCGAAACGGCAGGATACAAGTCGGAACTTACGGTGTATATGTGGAGACGTGAATACAGCGGTCAGTCTGTCGTACAGATTGATGGCAGGCGGTATCACGTCGAAACAACCGGAGCAGCTGACAGCGACCTACATATAAAGCTGATACTGGCGAGAGGAGGCTGACAATGATAACAGAAAAGATCGATTCGGCACTCTCGGCGGTATTTGAGCATTTTTACAGCTATATGCCTGAGTTTGAGGACGGCGAAGAGCCGGAGAAGTATGCGGTGTACAATTTATCGTACAGAGATACGTTCTACAGCTCCGGTAGGGCAAATATACGGCAGTATTCCTTGTCTGTGAGCGTATTTTCGCCGCAGGCAGACATTGAGCTGTATGACAAAACACAGATGGCGATAGAGAATGTAGGCGGTATATTTACCGGCACTGCCGATCTGTCGCAGTTTGATGTTTATCCCAACAGAAAAATTTTAGTCATGGAGTTTACGCTCTATGAGGAAAGGACATAACTATGGCAAAAGTAATACAGGGTACAGATCGTAAGTCGGCTGTGTGCACAAAGCGTTTTGCGTATGCACCGCTGACAACGGATAACGCCGATACACTGGCATACGGTGACGTGACCGAGATTAAGGACATACTTATCACAACAAAGTACACGCCTAAAATGAACAGTGCATCGCAGTATGCGAGCGGCGTTGAGGTTGACAGCTATGTAGCTAAGGCAGGCGGTACGCTTGACGTAACAATTGTGAACACAAATTCCGCTGACGAGGTGGCACTTTTCGGTGCAAAGGTGAACACGGCAACGGGAGTGCTTGAAAGCGGTAAGGATGATGTTGTACCCGATGTAATGTGCATATACAGCACTATGACATCAGACGGCAAGATAAACCTGTACAAGTTCCCCAAGTGCAAGTTTACTTCACAGGGCGAGAACGTACAGACAACTGATGAGAACGGCGTAACATTCAATAGCCTTGCACTGCAGGCAATTTACAAGGCGCTTATCAACACAGGTGTTGATATGTACTGCGTAAAGGGTCTTGATCCTGTAGCGGATAAGACAAGCATTGACGCATGGTTTGCGACCGCTTCGGGCGTTATTGTAGCTGAAGTGTAAAAAAGTACAGATATGACGGGGCGGGAAACTGCCCCGAAAATTATCTATAAAGGAGATTCGATGTGTTCACAGAACTTTTAAACAAGAAAATTTACATCACAGATACTTTATATCTGCGATATGACATAAAAGCATTTATCGAAGCGGAAGAAAAGGGTATCAGCCCGTTTGAGCTGACTTTCCCTCTGCCGCTTGACTACATCAGAGCGGGACTGAGATGTTGCTTTGATGAGCTGGGGTTCAGCTCGGCACAGCGTTCCGAAATAGTGTCCGACCTAACAACACAGTTATCACAGGAATACCTGCAGGACAAGGTGCTTGCCGCTACGACCGCCGCACTTCCTGCGCCGATAGTGGGAAGTAAGCCGACAAAAGAAAAGCCCGACTTTAAGAAGCTCCGCAGTCTGTTTATAGATATTATGGGACGGACGGAGGAAGAATTCACATATTCCACGCTGTACGAAATAACTGACAGATGGAACGATTACGCAACGTTTATGGGATACAAAGCCCCAACAGAGAGGTTTGTACAGTATGACGACGATTAAAGACAGCCGTGCGTACAAATACGCCGTGTGGGCATCGCAGGACAGCTCCGGTAAGGTGGTCGGAAGATACGTCAGAAAACAGTGCGCCGAATGGCTTAAAGCTGTCGATGACGGTTATGTAGATGTTCAGGAATGGAACAAGATAACCGCATTGCTCAAAGCCATACAGCACCCGGACTTAGGCCGTGATATGTACTCATCGCTTGAAGATTACAGCCTGCTTTTTATCTATGCGGTGCTTTGCACGAAAACAGATGGGAAGCTGTATTACAGCACGGGACTGCTCGAAATCGCCCGAAAGAACTACAAGACGTTCACAGCGGCGGTAATATTCATCATCGGTATGCTGACGCTGCCCCGATTTTCCCGTCTGTTCTCTGTAGCACCCGATTTAAAGCTGTCAAGCGAGCTGAAAGTAGCAATTAAGAAAATCATAAAATCTTCGCCGCTGCTTGAAAAGCATTTCAAGGTTATGCGGTCTGAGATACGCTGTCTGATGTGTGATACGGAGTATACTCCGCTTGCTTATAGTAAAGATGGACTTGACGGTAAACTGGCTCACCTGTTTCTTGCCGATGAGGTTGGCGCAATGGACAGCTATCCTATTGAAGCAATGCGTTCTTCACAGATTAACCTTAAAAGCAAGCTCGGTATACTGATCTCTACACAGTACCCGAATGATGATAACGGATTAAAGGACGAAATCGACATAGCAAAGAAACAGCTTGACGGGGTGTACATCTCCGGTAAGAGATATTTTGCGTTACTGTATGAGCCTGATATAGAGATCGTCCCAGACTGGAAGACGAATGATAGCGTGCTTTTACAGTCGAACCCTGTAGCTGTGGATAATGCGGATCTGTTCTCGGAGCTTAAGGACAGTCGTCAGCTTGCCGTGCTGTATGAAAACAAGCGTGAGAACTTCCTCTGCAAGCACTGTAATATTCAGTATAAGGGCATAGGTAGTGAGGGTTATGTTGACCTTATATCCGTACAGAACTGCTCTGAAGAAGTGCCTGACGAGTTCTGGCGGGGGAAGATAGTCTATCTCGGACTTGACCTCTCACAGACAGAGGATAACACGGCGCTCGCTATGATATGCTATCACGAGGGCAAGATATATGTTAAATCGGTAGCATTTATTCCTGCCGAAAAGGTAGAGGAAAAATCAGTAAAGGAGCACGTTAATTACAAGACGCATATCGCAAACGGTGATTGCTTTGCGTGCGGCGATTATATCATAGATTACGGCTTTGTCGAGAATTACATACTGACGCTGAAAGAAAAGTACGGCGTTATAATATCTCAGCTCGGCTTTGACCGCTGGAATGCGCTCTCCACAGTGCAGAAGCTCGAAAGCGCCGATGATCCGATAGAGTGCGTAGAGATACGACAGCATTCAAGCGTACTCCACGCCCCGACGAAGTGGCTCAAGGAACAGATACTCACGGGAAATATAGTGTTTGCAAAGAACAAATTGCTTGAAATAAATTTCAGCAACGCCCGCTGTACAGAGGACACGAATTTAAATAAATACGTTAACAAAAAGCGTTCCGCAGGCAAGGTCGATATGGTGGTGTCGCTGATAAATGCGGTGTATCTGCTTCAGCAGGAGATACTCAACGGCGATTGCGGCGTGTTCGTGCAGTATTGACAATGTTCTCCGCTTGCTGTATAATGTAGGCAGAAAAGGAGGAAATACTTATGTATTTGAAATTGTTGACTACTGATTCTGCAACTAATACCGTGAATGGTATACTTATTTTGATTATGTTGCTTATATGTGCGGCAGGTATTTATTGCTTTTATCGCTTAATAAAACGTAGCAAACAAAACGAACAGTATATTGAAGAAAGCGGCTACAAGATCACAGATGAATTGGGTGATCTTAAAGTAGATAAAAATAATTCTGTCTGGTGGGTAAAAAACTATTTTGGTGAGCCTAAAATTCGCAACTTCAACGAAGTAATTGACTATGAGCTTGTTGTAAATGACAACACTGTTAAAGGAAAAGGCGCATTTTCAAGGGCTGTTGCCGGTGGATTGCTATTCGGCGGTGTTGGAGCAGTGGCAGGAGCTTCAACAGCAAAACGGGTAACTGTTGTTACGGCACTATATATCAATGTGTATCTGAAAGACGGCACACTTGAAAGAATAAACTTCATTAATACCGCAACTAAAACAGATTCTTTTACATATAACACGATGAAGGATTGTGCTGAAAAAGCCAGTGCTTTGTTTACGGCTATGATTGCGGACAACGAAAGCAAAAACGCCTCTCCTGCTTCGGCTATAAGTGCGGCAGATGAGATAGCAAAGTACAAAAAACTGCTTGATGACGGCGCAATAACCGAAGAAGAATATAATGCAAAGAAAAAGCAGTTGATGGAAATATAACGAGAGATTAAGCCCAAAACTGAATAAATCATCCACTCCGAAAGGGGTGGATTTTTTATACCCAAATTTCTGAAAGGAGCGATAAAATGTCCGAGGATTTATTCACTCTTGACTTGTCCGGAATGGACCTTAAAGATCTCATTCAAGTAGTAAACGAAATGGATAGCAAGTTGAACAGCAAGATTATCCCTGAAATTCTTGAAGAAGTCGGCGATGAATTGATAGACGAAGAACGGCGAATGCTGCAGGGTAGGTCGAATAAAGACGGGTCTCCGACAAAGCTCAGCGGATTATTGTCAAAGCAGATAACGAAAACAGGCAAGCTGTACAAGGTAAAAGCCGGGTATGACACAGCCACCATTAAAGCACATCCTGAAAGCGTGATTATCGAGTTTGGCAGACCGGGCAAGAAAAGCCGCAAGAAAGGTGGCAAGGATAAGCTCGGCAGAAAAATAGGCGCTGTGCAGGCATACTCGCACATCAGAGCGGCGCTTATATCAAAGAAAAAAGCTATCACGGAGCTTGCGGAAAACCGCTTCCGTGATGAAATAGAAGAACTGTGGGAAAAGGAAGGTAAAAAATAATGGCACAGGAACTTACTGCGAATTTCGGGGCGAACAGTACAAAATTTTCTAAGGGCGTACAGGAAATAAAAGCTCAGCTCACCGAGCTTAACAAAGCCCTTGAACTCAATAAGCAAGCCGTTGCAGACACAAACAAAAAAGCTAAGGAATACGAAAAAGAGCTTGATCAGCTGAAAACAGCCGAGAAAGAAAACGGCACAGCTACAAAAGAACAGAAAGCCCGGATGGCAGAGCTTGAAAAGGAGATTGACAAGGCACGCACCAGAGCCGCACAGCTTAAAACCGAGCAGATTGACTTAAAAAACGGGCTTAAAGAAACCACAAGCGAGTTGAAAAAGCAGAAGGCAGGTGTTTCCGGTGTTTCCGATGAGATGAAAAAGATGAAAACGCTGATAACCGGCTTTATTGCGGCTTACGGCGGTAAAAAGCTTTGTGAACTGCTGATAGGCTCGAATGACGAAATGGAGCAGTATACAACCTCGCTTGAAGTTATGCTCGGTTCTGCATCAAAAGCATCAGCAATGATAGAGAAAATGCGGGACTTTGCCGCAAAAACGCCGCTTACGCTTGAAAACGTAATCTCCGGCGGTTCGCTTCTGATGAGCTATGGCGTGGACGAAAGCAATCTTATCGATACTATGACAAAGCTCGGAGATCTCGCACGCGGTAATGCCGAAAAAATGGACAGAATAACGCTTGCCTACGGTCAGATGCTTGCAAAGGGCAAGGTTACAGGCGAAGAACTTATGCAGATGACGGAGGCAGGTGTACCGCTTCAGACAGCACTTGCCGAAAGCATAGGCGTGACAGGTGAAGAATTTTCCAAGATGGTTTCCGCAGGCAAGGTCGGCATAGACGATCTGAACAAGGCTATAACTGGGCTTACAACAGGCAACGGAAAGTTTGCGGGAATGATGGAAAAGCAGTCACAGAATATGCATGGTATGCTCAGTACCTTGCTGGATAATCTGTCCGAATTTATGCGTAAAATGGGCGAGGGTGCTTTCGGAGAAGTAAAGTCGGCACTGCAGGAAGCGTCCGATCTTTTAGCGGAATGGGAGGAGGACGGAACGCTCGACAGATGGGCGCAGGGAGTAGGCGTACTGCTGAAAAACCTTATTGCTTTCCTGAAGCAGGCTATCTCTGTAGGGCTTGACTTTAAGGAAGCAATAATAGCGGGAGCTGTGGCTCTCGGTACGTTTAAGGTTGCTATAGGAATTGGCAATATTATAAGCACAACGGTCTTGAGAATAAAAGAGTTTGGCATTGCAACAGAACTTGCGACAATCAAGCAAAAAGCTTTTAATGCAACCGGTGCGGCTAATCCGTATGTGCTTATGGCTTCGTTGTTAGCTACATTGGTGGTTGACACAATTGCGTTCACTTCCGCATCGGATGATGCAAAAAAGTCAATAGATGAATTGAAAGATTCGGCAAACGGAGCGAAAGACAAGGCAGATGAACTATCCGATGTACTTGAACGTTATAAGACCATTAGTAATAGCACAGGCACAGCGGCAGAGAAAACAGAGGAACTCCAGTCATTACAGAAACAGCTGAATGATACGTACAGCACTACAGCTGAAAAGCTTGATCTCGTAAACGGAAAATATGAGGATAATATCGAAAAACTGCAAGAAGCAACAAGGCAGGAAAAAGAGTTAGCATTAGCAAAAGCACAATCATATTACGATGAATTAGCGTCCTCTGACGCAAATCGAAACTATGATGATGTTCACAGTGTAGATTCTGACGAGGATATGAGTGCCGTGAGCAAAATAACAATTGCCACACATAAAGATCACGAAGGTACGGGCAGAGGAGCATATAAAACCTATCCGCTTTTTGGCGATGCTAATTTGTACGATCAAGTAACTGGAACCGCTCGTCAGCGAGCCGATTATTATAAAGATGTTGTAACAAGGCTTAAAGAAGCAAATCTTGAAGCAACGGAAGCCTATAAAAATTACAACAATTTATGGATTAAGTATGAAGATGAAGCACAGAAAATAGAAAAAGCCAAAATTTCTGTTGATGAATTAACTGATTCAATTAAAAAATCATCAAAGGAAACCGAAGAAAACACCGAGACCAAAAACAATAACATAAAAACCACCGAAGAACTCACCGACAGCACAGCAGACCTTATAAAAAATCTTAACGAACTGGCTTCCGCCTACGCAGAGCAGGGGAAGAACGGCAATATATCCTATGACACTATGCTGAAGCTGATAGACGCAGGGTATACGCAGTGTATCAGCCTTGACAACGAAACAGGCAAGATAAAGCTGAACACAGAAGCGTACAAGGAGCTTGCAAAGGCAAAGCTTGCTTCACAGATAGCGGAGTACGATGCGACGATCGGCACGTCCGACACACCGAATATTAACTCATACTACGATCAGCAGGAATGGGAAGCAAAAAAGGATCTAAGGCTCAAGCGTGATGCACTGAAGGCAATGTATGACAACTTCGATACCTATATGGAAGCTGGCAGTTTCAGCGGTTCGGGCAGTTCTTCATCATCAAGCAGTTCCGATAACGAGTTTAAGAAAGCTTCGGAGGCATACAAGACCGAAGCAGACAAGAAGATAGCCCTTATAAAGCGTGAACTTGAAGCAAAGAAAGAACTTCGTGACGCTACGATAAAAGCGATTGACGATGAAATCGAAGCCCGCAAGCGTCTAAATGATGACAACGATCTTGAAAAGCAGATAAACGAAGTTAAAGCACAGCTTAAATACAGCCAGCTTGACGAATTCTCCCGTGAGCAGATGGAGAAAAAGTTACAGGGATTGTACGATGATAAGGCGGAAAAGGAATGGCAGAGAAATGCACAGGAGCGCAAAAATGCCGCAAACGCAAAGTATGAAAGCGAGCAGAAAAGCTACAACAATCAGATCAGCGCAATCAATGAGAGCCTGAAAACCGTACAGCAGATAATGTCGGCTATGGCCGATGGCTCAAAAAACGTTGAAAGCATAGTCAATAACGACAACACACGGAATAACACAGCGAATGTCAATCTTATCGGTACGGCTCTGACAATGGCTCAGATAACAAAGGCGGTCAAGGACGCACTGATGGACGATATTGTAATCAGATAGGAGAAAAGTATGGAGAAAATCACATTTTCAACCGTTCTCGGCACGGCGGTGACTATCGATGATGTTAATACATCATCCGACGCAGACGGATACATACCGCTCCACCTGCTTAGCTTTGAGGGAAATGCTCTCGGATATAAGCACGACAGCTCCGAGCGTGTAGGCTTTGACGGTGCGGGATTTTACGGCGCAAAAGCAAATGTCCGTACTATCACCGCAGAAATTGCTCTGCTTCCTCGCAACGGAAAGCCGGCTACAATGTACGAACTTCGCAGAAAGCTCCTGCGGTACTTTCCCGCCGGTGTTGAAGGTACGCTGAAATACACGAACAGCGCCGGCAAGACATATCAGATTGAGGGCGTTGTCAGTGAGCTTTCTGCGGTAGAACGGCAGGCAGGTGTGCTGTGCACAGCGAAAATATCGATACTGTCATACGTTCCGTTCTGGCGTGTAAAAGCGGCAGATGTGGAATTGTCGGCAGCTGCGGGAAAAACGCAGTCGGTAAATTTCACAGCGCAGACGGAGGATAAAGTGCCGGCTATGCTCAGCATAACGGCAACAGCTGCCATGACGGGTACCGATACGCATTCGGCAATAATTACGCTTTCGGGGCGTGAAATGCCTGTGTCGTACAACAGCATGAGCGTCTACGGCAAAGAGCCACAGGGAACATACAAAAGCGCCACAGGAGAGCTTCAGCTGACAAAATATCTGAGCACAAGTGATGTGATAAACATCGACTGGGGACTGCTTGGCAAGGTGTATATACCGTATTCGCAACGTTCCGGTATCGACCTGATAAAGTCAACATCGCAGTATATCTATCCTGGCAATAACAATTTATCGGTAAAGAACATTGCAACAGCAGGCACGATAAAAGCAAAGCTGGTGCGTTTTGATTATGTAAGGAGTATCTGATGATAGTTAGAGTATACGATTTTTTATCGGTAAAGAAGCCAAAATTCTCGCAGAATCTCGTCGGTATCGTATCTGATGTTGAAAGTTTCAAGTATACACGCAGAGCATACGACATCGGCAGTTTCGAGATGATAATACCTACACATGCTGATGAAGCCGGATGTATACAGCCGGACCGTATGCTGATAGTCGGGGAAAAGCTCGGTCAGACATATATAGCAAGCGATCCGACAAAGCGTATAGTAAGAGGAACGTTTCTTTATGTTACAGACATTGAGAAGAAGGACGATAAGATAACCGTCACCGGATATGATTTAAAGTATCTGTTTGCACTTCGAGTCACGCTTTTCCCGAAAGAAGAACAGGACAAGGGAACATACGGCTATTATGTCACAAGCGGCACGACATTTTCGTGTATCTCGGATATCGTCAACTACAATATCGTAAACGCTACAGACAGCGACAGACAGATATACGGTATGTTTGGCATAACGATGCCTGTAAATCAGATCAACGCAGACCCGCCGCTTACGGGCATACAGGATGACCGCTACATGACACGACTTGAGCCTGTCAGCACAGCAATTTTTAATCTGCTAAAAAACTGCAAGACGCATTTTTACGATATGCGGCTGATTATAGATGATAATGCAGAGGACGGCGATAACTATAATCCGCATATGGAATCAAGCGAGGACAAACCGACTATCATCATAGACGAGAGCAGATACAACATCAAGAGCTATACTCGCAAGGACGGAACATCAGCATACAAGAACGCTATATATGCCGTAGTCGGTAGTGGCGATGATGTCACGATAAAATGCGTGAAGCGTCCCGATGATACCGCAAGCGGAGTAAAGCGTAAAGAGGTTGTGCTTGATGTCGATACCGACAGTGTAGCCGAGATAGACAGATACGCACTAAAAGCGGCGGAAGAATATGTAATATCCGATGATTTTGAGATAGAACCACTGTTTATGGACGATGAAACCGAACCTGAGCTTGCGCAGAAGGTATCCATCCGCATTGACGGGGTAGAGTACGAAACGGTCATAACCGAGATTACAGACGAGTACGTAAACGGCAAGCATACGCAAAGCTATGCCTGCGGTGACAAAAAGTTGAAGGTGCTTAATGTGCTGAACAAGGCAACGGCGGGAAATACGCAGAAAATCATAAACAACAAAATCACTACCGGCAATGCCGGTGGTGTCGGCAAGTTCACCGCTACCGGAATCGGCTGTGAGATATTCAATGACTATGAAAATAATATCGCAAGCTCGCTTTACGCACACGCTGAAGGAAACGGCACGAAGGCAACAGCACCAAGCACACACGCAGAAGGAAACAGCACCACAGCAAGCAGCACATACGCACACGCTGAAGGATACGGCACCACAGCAAGCGGAACAAGCTCGCACGCTGAGGGAGAAAACACCACAGCAAGCGGCACATACGCACACGCTGAAGGATACGGCACCACAGCAAGCGGCGGATACAGCCATGCAGAAGGGTACAATGCCGTTGCAAGCGGTTGGTACAGCCACGCAGGCGGCATTAACAGCGAAGCGAAAGTGGAAGCATCCTTCGCTCACGGCGAGTATGCGGTATCCAATTATCGAGGCGGTGCGGCTTTCGGCATCAGCAACAAGACCAAAGACGCACTTTTGGTTGTCGGAAACGGCTCGCCGGGAGGAAGTTACGAAAGCGATGCACTGGTGCTTGACGATGGCGGGAATCTGTGGGTGGCAGGCAGTATAAAGTGCGGCGGTGACAGCGGAGGTTATACCTTGTCGCCTGCGACAGCCGACACGCTCGGCGGAGTGATGATAGGCGATAACATATCGGTAACGGCTGACGGGGTTATCTCGGTGAATCTGTCGGCGTATCTGAAATCAGACGAAATATCGGACTGGGCGAAGGCAGAAAATAAGCCTGCGTATACGGCAAGCGAGGTCGGTGCGGCAACAGCGGCAGATATTA
>UMBM01015197.1_pt1 | contig 43301 bp, 42 predicted proteins | sample 1963971 | NCBI WGS metagenome assembly UMBM01 (sample SAMEA4835942, study PRJEB28245) | human gut metagenome | biome: gut microbiome; material: fecal sample | place: Denmark | collected 2008 | reverse complement strand
ATCCGTGGGACAGAGAATACCGGAAAAAGAAATCGCTAACTTCTGGTTTATATAATTGAATAATTTTGGCACATACACATGGTTTTCAAAAATAATCAAACAGCTATAGTTATGCTTTTATCCAATGGAATTTATTAGAATACAAAGGATTCTATTTCTTAGACGAAAGCTGTTAGATTATTTTGTCAGATAAAGAGGTGACTAATTATGACATTTGAAAAAGCTTTGGAAAACTCTCTTGTTTCAAGCCGAATGGAAGGTTATCAAATTACGGATGATATCAAAAAGAATTGTGAATGCCTTATAAAAGGTGAAATAACTATTTCACAGCTTGTTGAAGAAATAAAAAATAAGTAAACCGGACAATACAGCACTTTAACCATAACAGGTTAAGGTGCTTTTTTCATACCCTAAAGGAGGTGAATACATGGCAAATGACATTAAAGGCATTACCGTAAAAATCGGTGCGGATACAACGGATTTAAGCAAGGCCATGAGCAGTGCCAACCGTTCCATCAGCACCACACAAAAACAGTTAAACGAAGTGCAAAAAGCATTAAAGCTTGACCCTTCCAATACAGAGCTGTTGGCACAAAAATACAGACTGCTTACGGAAAAGGCAGACGAAACAAGGAAAAAACTCCAAACTTTAAAGGACGCACAGGCACAGGTTGAGGAGCAGTACCGAAACGGCGAAATCGACCAGGGCAAGTATGATGCCTTCCGCAGAGAACTGATTACAACGGAAAATCAGCTGAAGAACCTTGAAAAAGAAACGGCAAAATCCAATGCCGCCATCAACTCCTTTGGTGAAAAAATGGAGGAAACAGGCGGAAAGCTGACAGCCGCAGGCAAAACAATTATGCCCCTTTCCGCCGCTGTTGCGGGAATCGGCACTGCGGCGGCTGTATCGGCTGTGAATTTTGAGGACGCCATGGCAAAGGTCAGCACCATTGCCGATACTACGGAGGTTCCTTTGGATTCTCTCCGCTCTCAGATATTGGAGTTGTCCTCCCAGACAGGCATTTCCGCCAATGAAATTGCAGACAACGTATACAATGCCATTTCCGCAGGTCAGAAAACAGGAGATGCGGTCAACTTTGTAACCAATTCCACTAAGCTTGCAAAGGCAGGCTTTGCCGATGCAGGTGCGGCTTTGGATGTACTGACCACCATTTTAAACGCCTACGGCATGGAGGCATCAGAGGTAACCAATGTTTCCGATATGCTGATTCAGACACAGAATCTGGGCAAAACAACCGTAGCGGAATTATCTTCTTCCATGGGTAAAGTTATCCCTACCGCCAATGCCTATCATGTTCAGTTAGATCAGCTTTGCACAGGCTATGCCAAAATGACGGCAAACGGTGTTGCCACAGCAGAAAGCACCACCTATATGAACTCCATGCTGAATGAGTTAGGCAAAAGCGGTACAACCGTATCCGATATTTTAAAGGAAAAGACAGGCAAAAGCTTTGCGGAGCTTATGGAAAACGGTGCAAGTCTTGCAGATGTTCTTGAAATATTGAAGGACTCCGCAGATGAACAGAACCTTTCCTTCGGTGATTTATGGAGCAGTGCCGAGGCAGGAAAAGCCGGTTTAATTCTTTTGGGTGACAGTGCCGAGGATTTTAATGCTACGTTGGAAGAAATGAGAAACAGTACAGGTGCAACGGAAAGTGCCTTTGAAAAACTGCAGACCAACAGTTCCAAAATCAACAAAGCAGTCAATGCGGTGAAAAATACATTTATTATTCTTGGTGGTGTGATTTTGGATACCTTCTCTCCTGCCATAGACGCAGTTACAAGCGGAATACAAAAATTATGTGAATGGGTTTCTTCCCTCCCCACAGGCATACAAACGGTGATTGTTGTTATCGGTACACTGATTGCCGCCGCAGGGCCTTTGCTTGTTATGTTGGGAACACTGATGACAAGTATCGGCTCTCTTGCACCAATGTTCAGTACGGTGGTGACGGCTGTTTCTGCCTTCTCCGCAGGCCTTGCTTTGCCTCTTGCCCCAATCGCCGCCATAGCCGCCGCAGTAACGGCTTTGATACTGATTATTGCCGATTTATATAAAAACAACGAGGATTTTCGGAATAACATTCAAATCATCTGGAACAGCATAAAGGAGATTTTAAGTACCGTATTAACAGAGATACAGTCTAACTTCTCCTTTGTATGGGACGCTGTGAAGATGATTGTGGAAACGGCACTGAACTTAATTGTTGCTACAACACAGGTTTTTGCAGATGTTCTCAGTGGAAACTGGGAAAATATCAGCAGTGATATTACAAATATCGTTACTGTTCTGAAGGATGGCATTTTAAGCCTGTTTACCGTTTTGAAGGACGGCATTTTAAATCTCATTACAAATGTTCTTTATCCAAAGCTTGTGTCTATATGGAATACCATTAAAACCGCTGTTTTGCAGAAGGTAACGGAAATTAAAACAAATGCCGTAAACAAGTTTAATGAACTGGTAACATCTCTTGTAAATATGGGTTCTTCCTTTTACAATGCGGGCGTTAATGCTTTCAGCAGTCTTTGGAACGGCATGAAGGAAATATGGAGAAGTTTGAAAGATTGGGTAACGGATACCATTGACTGGCTGAAGGAAAAGCTTGCCTTTTGGCGGTCGGCAAATCGGGAAATGAGTGACGATGCAGACGGCTCTCATGCAGGAGGTCTGGACTATGTTCCTTTTGATGGGTATAAAGCCATTCTCCATAAGGGTGAACGAGTTCTGACGGCACAGGAAAACAAAACCTATCAAAGCAATGTAACTGCCAAAAGCGGTGATACTAATGTAACAGTGACGCAGAACTTTTACAATTCCTCGGAAAACACTGCCCGAAAGGAACAAAAGGAATTGCAGAGAACCTTCAGAAGGCTTGGCTTTACGGGAGTGTGATGAAATGAAAGCCACGGAAAACTTAATCTATACCAATACGGCAACAAACCAAAGCGTAAGCATCTCATTTTTATCAAATCTGATACCGACGGCATTTGATGAAGATGTGGATGCTTCTTTTTATACTGATAAAAACAGCGGACAGGACGGAGAAACTCTGCAAAACCTTGATTTGGAGCCAAGAGAAATCATCATCAAGGCGGTATTTCAGGCAGACAGCAACTATCGTCTGTTTGAAAAGCATATCAAAAGCGTGCTTAATCCTAAAAGTGAAGGCTTGCTGAAATATTCTGACGGAGAATACACAAAGTCTATTTCCTGTTATCCGAAAAGCATACCCACATTTTCCTATACCAACGGCAAAGGCAGTCTGGAAACAGAACTGATCTGCTACGGCACATATTGGAAGGAACAGACCATAACCGATAACCTTGCCAGTATGAAACCTTCCTTTGTCTTTCCGCAGTATTTTAAACCCTACACTCTTTTCGGCGTGAAGGCGGCACAGCTTGTAACGAAAATCAATAACACAGGAGATGCCGACAGCGGTTGGACGGTAAGGTTTGTATCCTCCTTCGGCTCTGTGAAAAATCCTTATATCATCAACCGAAAAACAGGCGAAGGTGTGTATTTTACAACTGAAATGTCTAAGGGAGATGAACTGCTCATTGATTTTACAAAACAACAGCCTGTTATTTATAAGAACGGCAATAAGGATTTTTCTGTTTTAAATGCACCGAAAAGCAGTTTTTTTAAGTTCTTTGTGGGAGAAAATGAAATTGAATACGGTGCGGAGGAAAATGTAACCAATCTGGAGGTTTATTTTAACTACAATCCGTTGGTGCTGTAAGGAGGATATATGAGAGTTGACATTTATTCTGATTTTACGCTGAAGGACATACTCCAGTCCTACAGCAGTATTCAGTTTTCGGAATGTATCCGAGATGTGGGAGATATTCAGCTGTCCTTTACAGACGGCGAGGTTTACCGAAATATCAGCGTGACGGAGGACATTCTTGTGGTGGGAAACAATGCTTACTTGGCGGAGAACAAGCATAAAACCGACAGCAAGGATTTGAGAAAATACGAAATCACAGGCAGACACATTACGTCCGTTCTTTCTTGGCGGTGCGTCAAAGGCTTTGAAGTACCCGTTGGTGAAAGCTATGAGGATGCCTGTATCCGTCTGATACAGGAAAACTTTATTTCTCCCGAAAATACAAAACGAAAAATAGCTTGTATGGCGGTGCGAAAAAACAATCTTCCTTCCAAGAACACTGTAAAGCGTATTTATGAGGCAAATGACTGTCTGAGTATTTTGAAATTCATCAGCAAATTAGGTGGTTTTGGATTTAAGCTAAACTACGATGTTCAAGAGAAAAAACTTGTTTTTCAGTGTATTCCTGTTTCCGACAGGAGCAGTACCGTAATTTTCGGTGACAAATTCAACAACATTTCCGAAACGGATATTTATGAGGAAACCTCGGACTATAAAAATGTGGCATATCTCTATACCGAGCAAACGGAAACGGAGGAAGAACGCTACACCGCATACGGTGAAACGGAATCCGAAGGACTTCTCCGCAGAGAGTATGTGGAGAAAGGCAGTTCAGTCGAGGACTTATTGGAAGGATTAAAGGAGAAATCTAAAAACACAGGTGCGGAGTTTGTCATTCTCAACTCTGAGCAGTATCAGTACAACAAGGATTACTTTCTTGGGGATACAGTGCTTTTGACGGATACGGACAGCGGTCTTTCATTGGCAAAGCCCATTGAAAAGGTAACACATTTTTACGAAAAGACATACGAAATGGAGATTACCTACGGTGACGCTATTCCAACTATTTTTACAAAGAAATGAGGTGCTTTGATGAGTATAACCTATTTTCCCTTTGATGCCGTGGTGGACAGTGACGGAAACTATGACAGAACATACACCAGTGAGCAGTTTGCTCTGTATTTCAGCAAGCTGTTCTCAAATGGCGTTTATGGTGCGGACTCCACAGGCCTGCAAGTAACAGCCTTAAACGGAAATATGTATATCACCGTTGCGGCAGGTGCATTTTTCATCAACGGCAGATTTTATGCCAATGATGAGGATGAAAACATTTTAATTACAGCAGGAGATGTTCACTATGGCAGATATGACCGAGTGGTGGCAAGAGCGGACTTTGTAAACAGAGTCTGCGGTGTGTATGTTTTGGAGGGAACACCAAGTTCAAATCCTGTTGTTCCTTCCCTTACTCAGACGGCAGACAGATTTGAAATTCCTCTTGCCACAATCTATGCTGCGTCCGGTGCAACAAGCCTTACCCAGTACAACATCACCGATGAAAGAGTCGGCGTGTACTGTACACTGACAGGCTTTACGGCAAGTGATTATTTTACTGCATACAGCAAGGCCTATCAGCAGTTCAGCGATGAAGTGCAGGAAAAAATGAATACTCAGTTTTCCGCACAGGAGAATAAAACAAATACACAGCTTGCCAATCAGCAGAAAGAGTTTTCACATCTGCAAAGCAGTATCAATGAATGGTATCAGGGTGTGCTGAATGATATTTCTCAATTACAGACATTTGATTTTGACAATATCGCCTATCGTATTGGGGCAACGGTGACATCAAACATAACCGATACGGTCATTACGGAAACCATGGTGTTAAATGAAGTGAAAATTGCAGAACGAATCACTAATATCGGAGATACGGTTATCCGCTGTGTAACCAAGGCATGGGATTCTGACGGCAGTCATGTACTTTTGAACAGCACAACGGCAACAACCATTACAGATGATGTGATTACAAGCGTTGTCAGCCAAAACTGAAAGGAGGAAAAACATGGATACAGCAGTATTTGCAACATTAAAAAAGCTGATTGGAAAGAAAACTGATTCCACGGATGAAACAGTAAACGGAAAACTAAATACAGTCATCAATAATACTTCTGCAAGCACTTCGGCAAATGCAAGCGGCACAATAAGCCAGAAATTAAGCTATCTCATCAGCAGCTTAATTGGTACGGCAAACGCATCCGGCGGAAGTGCTGCGGCAGGAACGGTTATGAGTAAGCTGAATGCACTGCTTTCCTCTTGGACAGCGGCAAGAGCAGGATACCTTGACAACATCCGCTCCTACACCATTACCAACAACAGTGCAAGCAGTACAGGCGTGTTGAGTCAAAAGCTCAGTTATCTCATTTCCCAACGGCAGGCAAGCCAGACAGGAACAGGAACAACGGTGTATTCGGGTTCGATAACATCCGCTACCTATTCTGACAGATATATCTGTATTGCAAAGTTTGTCGCTCCTGTCAGCGGTGTTTATAAGGTAACAGTGACATCAAATGCACAAAGCTATTCCTCAAATATTGAGGTAAGAAAAATCATCACCGCAACAGCGTCCTATTGCTATAATGCTACAAGCAATAACTACAGTTATGTAGGCGGAAGAACCATTGACCAAAATGCGTCTTATGATGCCTCATCGGTAAACAGTGCCAGCTATGTAAGCAAAACAGATTCATCTTCTGTATCTTGGGGTGATTATATTTCAGACCGAGGCAGTACGCTGTTTTACCTTATGCCGTGTATCGGAACGATTCAGACAAGTACATCTGCCACTGTATCCAAAACCTTCAGTATGTACTGCACTGCCGGTGAACAAGTACAGCTTGTGGAGTATTATTCGGGTTCAAAAAGCTATTACATTCATTCCGTAACTGTTACATACCAAGGAAGGTGATTTGATGTTTGAAGTAAGAAATGAAACGGAAATCTGGTATAAGGCTAAAGAAATGACGGACTGGATTCATTACGGTTCGGCAGTTGTTGCCGAGCCGATAGAAAAAGAAAAATTTGCAGTGAAACACTTTGACTTGGAGAAAGGCGAATATCTGCTTTATACGGAGTGTAAAACTTACTTTTATAATGGTGTGGAATATTCTGTGACAGACGGCTGTTTCACTGTTCCAAAACCAAAGGAAGAACCTGCAGTGTATCAGCCAAATGACGCAGAACTTGCCATTATGGAAATGCAGGCGGATATGTATGAACAGCAGGAGCAGAGCAATTTAACTTTGATGGAATCTTTGGCTGACTTTTATGAAACTATGATTGGAGGAAACGAAAAATGACAGAGATGTATTTTCAGCTTGTAATTAACCAAAGAAGAACCTGTAATGAAAAGAATAAAGCCGTAAGGCTTGTGCCAAAAACACAGTTTTCTGCAGTAAAGGCATTGCTTGAAGAACGAGGATATGACTTAAACGGATATAGGACGGAATGACGTCTTTTTTGGAGGTGATGAAAATGAAGGATTTTTGGAATGTAATTCAGCTGATATTCTCCGCTTTGGGAGGATGGCTTGGATATTTTTTAGGCGGCTGTGACGGTCTGCTTTACACCTTGCTTGCATTTACGGCAATGGACTACATCACAGGCGTTATGTGTGCAGTCAATGATAAAACGCTTTCCAGTGAGGTTGGGTTTCGTGGCATCTGCCGTAAGGTGCTGATCTTCATGTTGGTTGGGATTGCAAATATACTGGACGCAGATGTTGTCGGAACAGGCAGTGTGCTAAGAACGGCAGTAATTTTCTTTTATATTTCCAATGAAGGTGTGAGCCTTTTGGAAAATGCCGCTCATTTGGGATTGCCTGTGCCGGAAAAAATCAAAGCAGTGTTGGAGCAGATTCACAACAGAGCAGAAAGTGGGGAAAAGTGATATGGATTATACAAACAGTAAAATGGTGGCATATACCAAACTCAGTCCAAATCATTCCGGACAAAGAACTCATGCGATTGACAGAATCACCCCACATTGTGTAGCAGGACAGTGCAGTGTAGAAACTTTAGGAAGTATCTTTGCACCAAGTTCCAGACAGGCAAGCTGTAACTATGGAATTGGTGTTGATGGACAAGTTGGAATGTATGTGGAGGAAAAGAATCGTTCCTGGTGTTCTTCTTCCAATGCGAATGATCAGAGAGCAGTAACTATTGAATGTGCATCTGATACCAAGGAGCCGTACTGGATGAATGATAAGGTCTATCAGGCACTTATCAAACTTTGCGTAGATATCTGTAAACGTAATGGAAAGAAGAAACTTATCTGGCTTGGGGATAAAAATAAGACTCTGAATTACTCACCAAAATCTGATGAGATGGTACTTACAGTTCACAGATGGTTTGCCAATAAGTCTTGCCCAGGAGATTGGCTTTACTCAAGACTTGGTGATCTTGCATCAAAGGTTACTGCACAGCTTGGTGGTTCTTCTTCTGGTGGAACAACTGCAAGTGGATTATATAGAGTCAGAAAATCTTGGAATGATGCAAAATCACAGAAAGATGCATTCAAGTCCCTTGATAATGCAAAGAGATGTGCTGCATCAAATCCAGGATACTTTGTCTTCGATGAAAACGGAAGAATCGTAGGCGCTACTACCTCAAATACCAAAACGGTAGATGAGCTTGCAAGAGAAGTTATTTGTGGAAATTGGGGTGACGGAACTGAAAGAAAAAATCGTCTCACTGCCGCAGGTTATGATTACAATGCTGTGCAAAACAGAGTCAATGAACTTTTAAAATAATATAGATAACATAGACATGAGCCTGTTTGCATTCTTCTGAGTGTGAACAGGCTCTATTTTTTGTGAAAAGCGTCCTTTTGATGCCTTTCCCAAGGCTACTAGTTGGGAAAGGCATCAAAAGGAAAAAGAAAATAAAAAAGTTTTTCAAAAAACGTCCTTTAGAGCATCTTCCCAAGGCTAAAAGTTAGAGAGAAACAAATCTCTCGGAATTGGAGGTGTTAACGATGAAACACAATCTGCACATCAGTGTTTCTGACAAGCCACAACGAAACGGCATGGTGTCCTACAAGAGCATCACACTTCGAGAAAGATTCATGAGAATGCTGTTTGGTAAAAAGCAGAAGATTATGATTCTTGTTCCGGGTGACACGATTGAGGAAGTTGCCATCACAAAAGTTACGGAAGGAGGTAGACCATGAACAAAGTAACAGAATTACTTGACGCTGTTGCCCACGTCATCACGAATGTGCGTAACCTGGCAGACAGTCTTCAGGTGGTAGCTGATGTTCTTACAGATATGAAATCTGTAGAAGTAACTAAATCACAGCCTGTAGAACAGATTCCTGAAAAGACTTCAAAGCCTAAGAAGGAAAAAGCTAAGGTTTACACACTTGAAGATGTAAGAGGAGTTCTTGCAGAGAAGAGCCAGAACGGACTCACATCAGAAGTTAAGGGTCTGATTGCAAAGTTCGGAGGTAGCAAGTTATCCGACATCGACCCTAGCAACTATGAAGCAATCATCAAAGAGGCGGAGGTGCTTGGAAATGAGTAATCACGCATTCCTTTCCCCCTCAAGTTCTCACAGATGGCTTAACTGTACACCAAGTGCAAGTCTTGAATCAGAATTTGAAAACAAGACAAGCCAGGCAGCAGAAGAAGGAACAGCTGCTCACGTATGGTGCGAACACAAGCTTAAGAAGGCTCTCCACAGAAGAAGCAAAAGACCTATTTCATCTTATGACAGTGATGAAATGCAGGAACACACAGATGCATATGTGGACTTTGTCTTAGAACAGCTTGACATTGCAAAGCAGAACTGCAATGACCCATTGGTGCTGATAGAGCAACACGTAGACTTTTCTGAATATGTCCCGGATGGTTATGGTACAGCAGATTGCGTGATTGTTTCAGACGATAAGCTTCACATCATTGATTTCAAGTACGGCATGGGAGTTCTGGTAGACGCTACAGACAATCCACAGATGAAATGCTATGCACTCGGTGCACTTGCCATCTATGACAGCTTATATGACATCAAGGAAGTATCGATGTCCATCTTCCAGCCACGCAGGGAGAATGTGAGTACCTGGACGATTTCAGTTGATGAACTGAAGTCTTGGGCAGAAGAAGTATTAAAGCCAAAGGCTGAAATGGCCATGAATGGCGAAGGCGAATACTATCCCGGCGAATGGTGTACCTTCTGTAGGGCAGCAGTCAGATGCAGAGCAAGAGCGGAAGAAAAGTTAAAGCTTGCACAGGAAGAATTTAAACTTCCGCCACTTCTTACAGATTCGGAAATCGAAAAAATCTTATCGGTCATTCCTGATCTTACAAAGTGGGCAAATGAGATTATGACCTATGCTACCGAATCAGCTGTGAGCCACGGCAAGCAGTGGAATGGATTCAAGGTTGTTGAAGGACGCTCCGTCCGTAAGTACAAGGACGAGAATGAAGTTGCCAAAGCAGCCAAGGAGGCAGGCTATAAGGATATTTACCGCCAGAGCCTTATTACTCTTACAGAGATGCAGAAACTGATGGGTAAAGCAACATTTGAAAAGGTATTGGGTGACCTTATCTACAAACCACCCAGAAAGCCGACTCTTGTACCAAACTCGGATAAGAGAGAGGCAATGCATATATCAAACGCTAAAAACGAATTTAAAATGGAGGATTAAAGATTATGGCGAATGTAAGTAAAACAAAAGTTATCACAGGCAAGAACACAAGACTTTCTTATTTCCACGGATGGGAGCCTACATCTATCAATGGCGGTCCTGAAAGATACAGTGTATCAGTTCTTATTCCAAAGGATGATAAGGAAACAGTAAAGGCAATCAATGATGCGGTTGATGCAGCTATTGAGGAAGGCATCGCAAAGTTCGGTGGCAAGAAGCCTAACAAGGTAGCAATCAAGCTTCCTCTTCGTGATGGTGACACAGAGCGTGAGGACGAGGCTTATGCCGGACATTGGTTCATCAATGCCAACAGTAAGACAGCACCACAGATTGTTGATAAGGCCGTAAAGCCTATCCTTGACCGTGATGAGGTGTACAGCGGTTGCTATGCAAGAGTATCTCTTAACTTCTATGCATTCAACTCAAACGGTAATAAGGGCATTGCCTGTGGTCTTGGTAACATTCAGAAGATCAGAGACGGAGAGTCCCTTGGTGGTCGCAGTTCTGCAACTGATGACTTCAGCACAGAGGAAGATGACGATTTCTTATCTTAATCTGAACTGACCATTTAACTTCCTGCGGGCGGTGTGAAACCCACCGTATGCAACTATTACGAATATACGGGGTAAACGATATGAACGAATTATATGAATTAGCAAAGCAGATTGATGTGATTATCATTTTCTACATCTTTATGGGTGCTGGTATCTACGGCATTGTAAGTACCGTCATGAATGGTATCTGGCTTATCAAGGATTCAATCAAAAAACGTAAAGCAAAGAAGAAATCTGCTGAAGAAACAACTGAAGAATAAAAGTGTGCAGGCGGTGGAGGAATATCCTCTGCCGTCTGTTTTACTTTGGAAGGAAGTGAGAATGTGAAATCAATCAGTATAGATATTGAAACCTTTTCAAGCGTGAGTCTGCAGAAGTCCGGGGTCTACCGCTATGCAGAAAGTGATGACTTTGAGATTCTGCTTTTCGGTTATTCCGTTGATGGTGGCGAGGTCAAGGTTGTGGATCTGGCAATGGGAGAAAAGATACCAGACGATATTATTGATGCTCTTACAGATGATGAAGTCATCAAGTGGGCTTTCAATGCACAGTTTGAAAGAGTCTGCCTATCTAGGTATCTTCGTGATAATGATGTATCTCTCGGGGGATATTGTCTTGATCCTGTGTCGTGGCATTGCACGATGGTATGGGCGGCAACTCTTGGACTTCCATTATCCCTTGAAGGAGTAGGTGCTGTTCTTGGACTTGAAAAGCAGAAACTCACAGAGGGCAAGAATCTCATAAAATACTTCTGTGTTCCCTGTTCTCCTACAAAGGTCAATGGTGGCAGAACAAGAAATATGCCATATCACGATTTGGAGAAGTGGTCACGGTTCAAGGCATACAATCTTCGAGATGTTGAAACGGAGATGGGCATTCAGCAGAAACTTTCAAGATTCCCTGTCAGCGATACCATCTGGGATGAGTATCATTTAGATCAGGAAATCAATGACCGTGGAATCGGTGTAGATATGGTTTTTGTTAAGAATGCCATTGCCTTTGATGAGAAGAGCAAGACGGCACTTACAAAACAGATGCAGGAACTTACCGGCCTTGAAAATCCTAATTCTGTACAGCAGATGAAAAACTGGCTTTCGGAGAATGGACTTGAAACAGACAGCCTCGGTAAGAAAGTGGTGGCCGAAATAATGAAGGATGCACCTGAACATCTTGTAGATGTGTTATCCCTTCGTCAGAAGCTTGCTAAAAGCAGTGTTAAGAAATATACGGCTATGAAAAATGCCGTGTGCATGGATAACAGAGCAAGAGGAATGTTTCAGTTTTACGGAGCCAACAGAACTGGCAGATTTGCCGGAAGAGTGGTGCAACTCCAGAACCTGCCTCAGAACCATATGCCAGATCTTGCACAGGCAAGAGGTCTTGTAAGATGTGGTAACTTTGATGCCCTTGAACTTTTATATGATGATATCCCGGATACCTTATCACAGCTTATCCGTACAGCCTTTGTGCCACAGGGAGATGACAAATTCATTGTTGCAGATTTCTCTGCCATCGAAGCGAGAGTCCTTGCGTGGCTTGCTGATGAGAAATGGCGAATCAGGGTGTTTGAAGAAGGCAAGGACATCTATTGTAGCAGTGCATCACAGATGTTCGGTGTGCCTGTTGAAAAGCATGGTGTTAACGGTCACTTAAGACAAAAGGGCAAGATTGCAGAACTTGCTCTTGGATATGGTGGTTCGGTCGGTGCATTGAAAGCAATGGGAGCTATTGAAATGGGTCTGACAGAAGATGAACTGCAGCCTCTTGTCTATGCCTGGAGAAATTCAAATTCTGCCATCACAATGCTGTGGTGGGATATTGATAACTGTGTAAAGGAAACAGTCAAGAAGAGAATCACAACCGAAACTCACGGCATACGATTTATGCATGAGAGTGGCTTTCTTTTTATCGTTCTTCCTTCTGGCAGAAGGCTGGCATATGTAAAACCAAAGATGGGTGTGAATCAGTTCGGTGGTGAGTCTGTTACCTATGAGGGTGTTGGTGGTACAAAGAAATGGGAAAGGCTCGAAAGCTACGGTCCCAAGTTTTGTGAAAACATTACGCAGGCAATTGCCAGGGATATTCTTATGTATGCCATGCAGACTTTAAGAAACTGTAATATCGTTGCTCATGTGCATGATGAAGTCATCATCGAGTGCAGAAAGGATATGTCCCTTGATGCCGTATGTGAGCAGATGGGAAGAACTCCACCTTGGGCAAAGGGCCTGCTTCTTCGTGCTGACGGCTATGAATGTCAGTTTTATAAGAAAGATTAATGAAAAACGTCCTTTTCAACCTCCTGCCAAGGCTATCTGGTAGGAGGTGCTTTTTTATGCAGATTACAAAATTAGAAGACGGTGCAGCAGCACCAAAGCCTGACACAAAGGTGTTCACACAGGAAGAATTGCAGAAGGAATTTGACTTCATTCTCGCTGAAAGGATAGTTCGTAAGATGGCAGAAAAGGGTCTTATTTCTGATGATGAATTACACAAAATATCGGAGAAAAATCGAATTATTTTCTCTCCTTATTTAAGCGAAATTTATAAGTAATTGACTTGATATATATAAGTTTCTACGGGAATATGTCCATACGAAAGCGAGGTGAGTTAAGTGAAGAATGTAACGAAAATCAATAAGGTTGATTTCTCCGTTTTTAAGAAGACAAGGGTGGCTGCATACTGCAGAGTTTCAACTGATAGTGATGAACAGGAACTCAGCCTTGAAACACAGAAAAATCATTATGAGAGTTACATTAAAGCAAACAGTGAATGGGAATATGCAGGTATTTATTATGATGACGGTGTCAGCGGTACAAAGACTGCAAAGAGAGATGGGTTGTTAAGACTTATGGAAGACTGTGAAAAAGGTCTTATCGATCTTGTCATCACAAAATCCATCAGCAGATTCAGCAGAAACACTACCGATTGTCTGACACTTGTAAGAAAGCTTTTGAATTATGAAGTCTATGTTATTTTTGAAAAGGAAAATATAAACACCGGCTCTATGGAAAGCGAGCTAATGCTTGCCGTATTGGCCAGCATGGCAGAAAGCGAGTCACGCTCCATTTCCGAGAATGAGAAGTGGAGCATCAAGAAGAGATTCCAGAACGGTACTTATGTGATTTCCTATCCGCCTTATGGTTATGCCAATGATGATGGTGAGATGGTGATTGTTCCTGAACAGGCAGAAGTTGTAAAAGAGATTTTTGCAGGGTGCCTTGCCGGAAAGAGCACCCACATCATTGCAAAGGAACTGAATGAAAAAGGTGTTCCTACCAAGAAAGGTGCTAAATGGACAGGCGGTACGATTAACGGCATTCTTACAAATGAGAAGTACATAGGAGATGCACTTTTTCAGAAGACCATCACAGATGCATCCTTCAAGCGAAAAAGGAACTATGGCGAAGAAGAACAATATTACTGTGAAGACCATCACGAGCCTATCATTGACAAGGATACCTTTGAAAAGGCAAAGGAAGCTATCAGACAGCGTGGACTTGAAAAAGGCAACTGCAGTGAGAATACAGCAAAATATCAGAACAGATATGCAATGTCCGGAAAAATCAAGTGTGGCGAGTGTGGAAGATCCTTTAAGAGAAGATACCATTACACTTCCCACGGCAGAAGCTACAATGCTTGGTGTTGTGGCGGTCACTTGGAAGACTCGAAATCCTGCTCAATGAAATTTATTCGTGATGATGACTTAAAGAGAGTATTCCTTACGATGATGAATAAGTTGCGTTTCGGTAATGACCTGGTCTTGAAACCGCTCCTTATTTCCATTACAACAAATAATTCTAAAAAGAACGCAAACAGTGTGGAAGATATCGAAAAGGAAATGAAGAGCAATGAAGAACAGAGAAAGCAGTTGAATACGCTGTTAACCAATGGGTATCTCGAAAGGCCAGTATTTGCCGAGGCTCATAATAAACTGATTATGAAATACGAGCATCTGGTAGCAAAAAGAGATTTGTTATTCAGAATGGATGATGCCGGATATACCATGGAGCAGGCATTAAAAGAATTAGTCGATTTCCTTAACGATGCAAAACCTTTTACTGAATGGGAAGAATCACTATTTGAAAGATTTATAGAAAAGGTAAAAGTGCTGTCAAGGGAGAAAGTTGAATTTGAATTTAAGTGTGGCTTAAAGCTAAAAGAAAGGATTGATTAAAATGGCACACATACCACTTGGGTACAAAATAGTTGACGGATGTGCTGTGACCGATGAACCGACTGTCAAGCAGATTAAGGAAACTTACAGATACTACTTTGAGGGGAAGTCGCTTGTTGATGCAGCTAAAGAAGCAGGTTTTAAGATGAACCATGCAACGGTCAAGAGAATGCTCTCTAACAAGAAGTATCTGGGAACAGACTATTACCCACAGATAATTGACGAAGAAACCCAGACAAGATTTCTGGAAGAACTGACACGAAGGGCAGGAAACCTTGGAAGGCTCGACAGAAAATGCAAGGAACACAACAAGACAGTTCCTACAGCATTTAATTTCAAGCCGGCCGATTTAACATTTCCTGATCCATTCGAGCAGGCAGAATACATTTACAGTTTGATAGAAAGTGAGGAATAACCTATGGCAGGAGCAAAGAACATAACAGTTATTCCGGCAAAAAAACGTGTAGGTAATACAGTAACCGCAGAAGATAAGCCAAAGTTAAAGGTCGCAGCGTACTGTAGAGTAAGTACTGACAGCGAAGAACAGGCTACAAGTTATGATGCTCAGGTTGAGCATTACACAGAATATATTAGGAAAAATCCTGAATGGGAATTCGCCGGAATATATGCTGATGACGGTATTAGTGGAACAAATACGAAAAAACGAGAAGAATTCAACCGCATGATTGAAGATACAATGGCTGGAAAAATCGATATGATTATTACAAAGTCAATCAGCCGATTTGCAAGAAACACCCTAGACTGCCTTAAGTACATCAGACAGCTTAAAGAAAAGAATGTGCCTGTATTTTTTGAAAAGGAAAATATCAATACTTTAGATGCTAAAGGAGAGGTGCTTCTTACTATTATGGCGTCACTTGCACAGCAGGAATCTGAATCGCTTTCCAAGAATGTAAAGATGGGACTTCAATTCAGATATCAGAATGGAGAGGTTCAGATCAATCATAATTGGTTTTTGGGATACACAAAAGACGAGAATGGACATCTCATCATTGATGAAGAGCAGGCTGTGGTAGTAAGAAGAATATTTCGAGAATACCTTCAAGGAGCAAGCCTTAAAAATATAGCAGACGGACTTATGGCAGATGGTATTCCAACCGCAACCGGAAATATGAAATGGCGAAGTGATGGAATAAGAAAAATCCTTACAAACGAGAAGTATATGGGAGATGCTCTTTTGCAGAAAACCTACACGGTTGATGTTCTTACAAAAAAGAGAGTAGCCAACAACGGTATTGTTCCGCAGTACTATGTAGAAAATAATCATGAAGCAATCATTCCAAGGCAGTTGTTCATGCAGGTCCAGGAAGAACTGCAAAGAAGAGCACATTTAAGAACAGAAGACGGGAAGACGAAAAGGGTATACAGCAGCAAATATGCCTTATCAAGCATCATATATTGTGGTAAATGTGGTGACCTTTTCAGAAGAGTAGCGTGGAAAGCCAGGGGTGCATCTTATAACAAATGGAGATGTGCCAGCCGAATTGAGAAAGGTCCGAAAAACGGCTGTGATGCTGAGGCAATCAGCGAATCGGAAATTCAAAAAGCAGTCATGAGAGCCATTAATAAGACTCTTGGAGGAAGAGAAGAATTTTTGGTGCAACTACAGCATAATATCGAAGATGTGCTAAATGGTGATTCTACGGCAACACTTGAGTACATAGATCAAAGAATGGCGGAATTGCAGGAAAAGCTTGTAATGTGCGTAAACAAAAATGCCGAGTATGATGTTATAGCAAAGAAAATAGATGCCTTGAGAGAAAAGAAGGCGGCAGTTGTAACAAAGGATGCTGAACAGGAAATGCTCAGAAAACGAATTAATGAAATGCGACATTTTCTTCAAACACAAACAAGCAGAATCACAGAATATGAGGAGCAACTGGTCAGAAGGCTTATTGAAAAAATCACAGTTTATGATGATAAACTGATTTTTGAATTTAAATCTGGCATGACTATTGAACTCAAGAGATAAGTGAATAAGGACTATTACATCAACACCTTGCAGCAATGCAGGGTGTTTTTCGTTCATAGAAAATTTACAGAGTAAAACCGTGCTGGGATTGGATTTGGTAATTAAATGGGTTATAATACAAAGTAAATAGAACGGTGAAGATTTTTAATTTGTATTGAAAAAACGGCTGTTTATTGATAAAGGCGGGATTTTATTTGAAAAAGAAAAATGATGATATTACAATTCGTTCCAGTGCGGCGGAATATTTAACTTATGTTGCTTCTGTCGGAGAACAACAGGATAGTATTGAAATGCGATATGAGGACGAAAATATATGGCTCACACAAAAAATGATGGCTACACTTTATGGTGTGGATGTACGCACGATAAATGACCATATAAAAAAAGTATACGTTGATTCGGAATTAGAAGAGTCAACAACTATCCGAAAATTTCGGATAGTTCAAACGGAAGGTACTCGTCAGGTTCAAAGAGAAACCAATCATTATAGCCTGCAGATGATTATTGCTGTTGGGTTTAAAGTGAATAATGAACGTGCGGTGCAGTTCCGTAAATGGGCAAATAGCATTGTGAAGGACTACACCATCAAAGGTTGGGTCATGGATGACGAGCGTCTAAAACGAGGTACATATCTGACAGATAAATATTTTGATGAGCAACTTGAACGCATCAGAGAAATCCGTGCAAGTGAAAGAAAGTTCTATCAGAAAATTACAGATATATATGCTACGGCAATAGACTATGATAAAACTTCCGCAACAACAAAAAGGTTTTATGCGACAGTCCAGAATAAGATGCATTTTGCAGTTCACGGTCATACGGCGGCAGAACTGATTGTAGAACGTGCCGACCACCAAAAGGAGCATATGGGTCTTACTACTTGGGCAGATGCTCCGGACGGCAAGATTAAGAGAAGTGATGTGACGATTGCTAAAAATTATTTGAATGAGAACGAATTGCATCAATTGAACCGTATGGTTACTGCATATTTGGATTTTGCAGAGAACATGACTTTAAGACATATTCCTCTTACTATGGAAGATTGGGAAAAACGTCTTAACAGTTTTATAGAAATGTTTGATTACGGTATTTTGCAGGATGCGGGTAAGATTTCTGCTGAAATTGCCAAACTTCATGCGGAAACCGAATTTGAGAAGTATCGTGTGATTCAGGATAGATTGTTTATGTCTGACTATGACAGATACTTGCTGGAGTTAGAAGAAAAGGCGAAGAAATAGATGCACTAAAAATAGTTTGTCTACAGATTTTGTTTATCGTGAGGTAAAACAATGGGAAAAACACAAATAAAGTATTGCCTTTTGATACCGCAAACATATATATCAATTTGGGCAAATGCTACAGGTACATTAGAATTAGAGTTTTTAAGTAATCCAGGTGTTCTTGAGACTACAATATTTATGTCATACAACAACTTCTAGCTTAATATGACATCGTATTTATTAATAAAATATGTTTAAAAAAGCATATTAAGCCAAAAGGAGGAACTTAAAATGGCCAATAATACTAATGCGAGTCCAGAAGTTTTTGGATTTGATTTTCAAGTCAATGCAACTATTTTTTTACTATTAGATAATATAAAAGAATTAAAAACAATTCGAATGGAAGGAGCCTCTGAAGATATTGAGTTAACCATGAATAATGGTAGGCAAATCATGGCTCAAGCAAAAGGAATAGTAAAAGGGAGCTACGATTTTTCGAACGTAAGAAGAAATCTAAAAAAGGCAATTGGAACACTTTCTTCTGCTGACAATAAATCGGTAGAACAATTAATTCTTATCACTAATTCCAAAAATCCGCTAAATGAGGATACATCAAAGAGTTTTTTCTATGGTCCACCGGTAATAGTTGGTTATAATGATCTTTCAGATGAAGCAAGGAAAGTTATTGATAATATTGTTGAGAAGATTGATGGTCATTTTGATACGAACAAATTTCGAATTTGTTATTTCATGTTTGAAACTGATAATTCAAGAACTAGGTATGCGGTAATAGAGGAAAAAGTCAAAGATTTTATTAATCAACTTAATCTGGGTCAAGTTTTAAGTTGCACAGAGTTAATGCGGGTTTGGCAAAATGATCTTTTTCAAAATGGTTCTAAAACTGATACAACTATAAAATTGAGCAAAGAAGAAATTGTATGGCCGGTGATTGTACTAGCTCTAGGAAAACAGTTGCCATCAGAATATATAGAAGATTATGACCAGGGATTTATAGATGAGATTACAGCACAATATTCGTATATTATAAATACTATTTCTGAACAATATAGTCTCATAACTAAAATCATATTTGATTACAATTCATCGAATTGTGATTTGTCGATGAAAGAACGTATACGAAAGTTTGTTGCAAATAAATGGACAGACTACATTTCTGTTTTTTCGTTCGAATCATTGAATAAAGAAGTTCAAGAAGCGGTTATAAAAGTAATTTTAGCCAAAGTGATTCAACAAAGATACTTAATCGATAATGTTAGTAGAGGTGTGTCATTATGAAAGTTAAATCTATATACATTTCTCAAGGTATGTTTTGTACAGAACGTTTTTTTGAGTCTGGTTTTAATCTTATTTTCAGCGAAAAGAATAGTACTGGAAAAACAACACTTATGCGTTGCATTCTATATGGACTTGGCTATGCAGTCCCAGGGACAAGAAAGTTTAGAATTGAATCATGTAGCATAAGTGTTGTTATTGAAAAAGATGACGGAACATTATTAACACTTAACAGGGACACATCTGAATCTATAGAATTAATTGAGAAGGAAGTGCAACTTTCGTATGCACTCCCAGTACAGAGTAAGGATTTACATGAAAAAATCTTTGGAACTGACAATGAAGACATACTCAATAATCTTCTTGGTGCTATGTATGTTGACCAAGAAAAAGGATGGACACTTCTAAACCGTGGAAAGGTTATAGCAGGGGTTCGTTTTAATATAGATGAATTAATAAGGGGATTGTCTGGAAGAAGCTGTGCAGACCTCATAATTCGAAAAAGAAAAATTGAGGAAAACCTAAAGAAATATAAACAAATTTTGAATATTGCAGAGTATAGGGAAACCATTGCATCAACAAGTGTATCTTTAACGCAAGATAGTTATAATCGTGAGCGGCTATTAAAATTGGATCAACTCAAAGTTGAGAGGGATTCGATAAAAAAAGAGATTAAACGTCTTGATGAAAATATAAAAAATAATAAAAAAGCAATCGAATTAATTGATGAGATGAAGTTAGTAATTAGATTAAATAATGGCGAAGAGATATGTGTTACACGAGATATGATTGTAGGTGCTTCTGATGGTATAGATCTTCTTCGTGCGAAGAAAAAGATGCTTATTCCAAGATTAGAAAAGAATCTTAAAGAGATAGAAGGACTGGAACTTGAAATAAAGGAAGAAGAACAACAATTATCTCTTTTTCCATCAGAATCGTTAGCAGATGTATTTGATAAAAAGATGACTGATATTAATATTAGTCCGGTTGATGTTAAGAAAGTAATTAATGATTTGGAAAAAGAGAAAAAATCATTGGAAGACCAGATTTCTCAATTTACTAATGATAGAAACAATGTAACTCAGTCTATGATTAAAACGGTTCAGAAATATATGGGGGAACTTGGAGATTCCGAAGCAGAAAAGATGACATGGAAATATCTGTTTACTAATAATCTTAAAGAATTATCTGGAGCGGTGTTGCATAAAACAGTTTTTTCATTTCGCCTGGCATATATAATCGAAATTGAAAAAGTACTGGGTATCAAATTACCAATTTTAATGGATTCACCCAAAGGCAAGGAGGTTGATGACATCAATATTGGCAAAATGATGGAGATACTTCAACGTGATTTCCCAAATAATCAGATTATTATTGCCTCTATTTACCATTATGTGCCAAACGAACATGTGATTACATTAGAAGGACAATTATTGAATCAAACAATCACATTATAAAATGGGTATAATGAATTTTGAATAATACCGTGTGAAGCATAGAAATGGAATATTCATTTTAAAGAGATTACAGCAAATATTGGTTAGTGAATAAAAAGTAGGTTGAAGTAATCAATGATAGAAAATTGAATTTGCCCATACGAAAAAGTAGGGCAACACAAGCTTTTCGCAGGCTCAATACCCCTGTTTTTAAGGTAAAAGGTACGTTCCACCATTCCCTTGTACAATAGGGGTTGAGTATGTTTTTCGTTGGACAACCGAGCCATGTGGAGACTATCTGTTTGCTGTCAAAGGTGAACCCTAATAAATAATATGTAGCAAACAAAGAACTTTCTTTGCTTGACGCTTTACCTTTTTGCGCGTATCATGAGGAAAACGAAAGAAGAAGGAGATTCAGATGAAACGGTTAGAACGGGTATATTGCAGGGCATTTCAAGGTGTATTTCGTGCGGCATTGCCGTTCATGCCCTACAGAGAACCGAAAATTTTACATAGCATTGTCCAAATTCCCGATGTATTGCAGGAACGGAACATTTCTAAGGTGCTTCTGGTGACGGATGAAAGTATTCGTGGACTTGGCTTGACAAAGCACTTAGAGGAGGAGCTGCGGCGGCGAAGCATCTTCTGCGCGGTTTATGACAAAGTGGTAGCAAACCCGACGATTCAGAATATTGAGCAGGCGCGTGCGGTATATCTGAAAAGCGGTGCGCAGGCAATGATTGCCTTTGGCGGCGGCTCTGTGATGGACTGCGCGAAGGTAACGGGAGCAAGAATTGTGAAGCCGAGGAAGCCTGTTTATAAAATGAAGGGTTTATTGCGGATATGCAAGCCTTTGCCGCTATTGATTGCGGTGCCGACAACGGCAGGAACAGGCAGTGAAACCACATTGGCGGCGGTCATTACGGACAGCGGCACGAAGCACAAATATCCCATCAATGATTTTTCCCTGATTCCGCAATATGCCGTTTTGGATTATCATGTGACGTTGGGACTGCCGAAGGGCATTACCGCAACGACGGGCATGGATGCGCTGACGCATGCCGTAGAAGCGTATATCGGCGGCAGCACGACGAAGCAGACGCGCTTTATGGCAGAGCATGCGGTGCGCCTGATTTATGAAAATCTGCGGAAGGCTTATGAGGATGGGCAGAATAAAAAGGCGAGAGCGTATATGTTGGAGGCGGCATACTGCGCAGGGATTGCGTTTTCGCGATCCTATGTGGGCTATGTCCATGCAATCGCACATTCCCTTGGCGGACAATACGGCGTGGCACATGGGCTTGCAAACGCTGTTATTTTGCCGTATTTCTTAGAGGAATACGGAGATGCCTGTGTGCCGCAGCTGGCGAAGCTGGCGCGCTGTGTCGGGATGGTGCCGAAGCATACGAGTGACCGCAGGGCGGCGGCCTCCTTTATCCTCTGGGTAAAGGAAATGAACCGCTACATGCAGATTCCCGAAACAATCAAGGAAATCCGCAGGGAGGATATTCCTGCGTTATCGAAGCATGCCGCGGCGGAGGGCAATCCGCTTTATCCTGTGCCGGTGCTGATGGATGCGAAGGAGCTGGCAGGGATGTATGAAAAAATCATGGAGAAGGGAGCGAGATAAGATGCAGAAAAAGCTGGAAAAGCAACGGGCGTTTTTTCGCAGCGGAAGAACCATTCCGCTTGCCTTCCGAAAAAAGGCATTGAAACGCTTAGGAAGAGCCATTCGCCAACACGAAAAGGAAATCTACGCAGCACTGCGCGAGGATTTGAATAAATCCAAAACAGAGACGTTTATGTGTGAGGTGGGGATGACTCTGGCAGAATTATCCTATATGCTGAAGCACCTGGAGGGCTGGGCGAAAAAGAAATATGTCCGCAGTCCATTGGCGCAGTTTTCTGCTACAAGCTTTACGGTGAAGGAGCCGTATGGCGTGGCACTTATCATGTCCCCCTGGAATTACCCCTTCATGCTGACGATGGAGCCGCTGATTGGGGCGATTGCGGCAGGCAACTGTGCGGTGGTCAAGCCTTCTGCTTATGCGCCTGCAACCTCTGCGGTGATACGGAGGATTTTACGGGCGTGCTTTCCGGAGGAATATATATTTGTGGTGGAGGGTGGCAGAGCAGAAAATCAGGCACTCCTAGACCAGAGGTTTGATTATATCTTCTTTACCGGCGGTGTGACGGTTGGCAAAGAGGTGATGGCGAAGGCAGCGAAGCACCTGACCCCTGTGACGTTGGAGCTGGGCGGCAAAAGCCCCTGTGTGGTTGACCGTACCGCAAAGCTGGAGCTGGCGGCAAAGCGGATTGCGTTCGGCAAGCTGTTAAACTGCGGACAGACTTGTGTTGCACCGGATTATATTCTGGTGGAAAGAAGCGTCAAGGATGAATTTCTTGTTTATCTGAAAAAATGGATTGTGCGGATGTACGGTGCGGATGCAACGGAAAATGACGCGTATGTGAAGATGATTAACCAAAAGCATTTTGACCGCGTGACGGGCTTGATTGACCCTGAAAAGGTGATATTCGGCGGTGGCCGGAATGAAAGAACGATGCAGATTCAGCCAACCATTCTGGATGATGTGACGGCTGAGGATGCCGTGATGCAGGAAGAAATCTTCGGACCGATTTTCCCGATTCTGTCTGTGGACAGCATGGCGGAGGCGGAGGAATTTATCTGTAAAAGAGAAAAGCCGCTGGCGTTGTATCTTTTTACGCAAAATAAGGCCCTTGCGGAGCGATTCCTCAGATATGTGCCCTTTGGCGGCGGCTGCATCAACGATACGATTATCCATCTGGCAACAAGCAGAATGGGCTTTGGTGGTGTTGGCGGCAGCGGCATGGGCAGCTATCACGGAAAGAAAAGCTTTGAAACCTTTAGCCATGAAAAGAGTATTGTAAATAAGCATACATGGATGGATCTGCCTGTCAGATATGCGCCGTATCATAGGATACAGAGGCTGCTGCTGCGGCTGTTCCTGCGATAAATAAAAAAAGAACCGAAGGGTGCGCCCAGATAAGAAACCTTGCATTCTGAAATGCTGAAAGCTACGGCTACTGCGTCAGTTCCCCTTGACAGCCTAAGTCAAAGGATGCCTGCGGGAAACTTCCTTGTATCCGCAGGCTTTCAGCTATTTCATTTTCTTCATGTTTTCTTACTGGGACATACCTAAAGAATTTCTATTTTATTTTAAGGAAGAGATTCTTTCGGTTTTTGTTTACAGCTTTCTGAGCCGCAGCATGGCAAGGATGAATCCGATGCTGTAGCAAAGGATGGAAAGCAGGGCAAAGGGCGTGAGAAATTTATGGATGGTTTTGGAAAGCAGGAAGGCAATCAGCATCCAGAAGCCGCTGACAGCAGAGGACAGACAAAGAATCCGCAGGGTGCTGAGGGCGGTTTTTGTTGCGTAGGCATCCTGACAGAATTCCGCCAGAAGCTTGGATTTTCCCGCTAAAAGCTTCTGCCCTTCCTTTTGAAAAAAATAGGCAAGCGCAAGCATCAGAATAATATAAATCAGCATGAAGTTGCTCCTTTCGGTTCGGTTTTTATCAGTGTAGCATTTTATCGAAAGAAAAGCAAATTTCTGTTTGCAGGAGGGGAAAGATGTGCTATGATTTGCCCAGACGGAATTTGATGGAATTTGAAAAAGACAGAGAAAGAGTTTGGAAGTTTTTTAGGAGGGGAAGAACATGACCTATCAGGAGGTTCTGGAAAACGCAAGAAAAAGAATGGCACCCAGATGCAGGGTTTGCCCCGAATGTAACGGCATTGCCTGCAAGGGCGTGATGCCGGGACCTGCCGGGAAGGGGGCTTCTCGCACCTTTCAGCGGAACGTGGCATGGCTTGGGGAGCATGTGAAGCTGGAAATGGATGTCACAGGCGGCAATCAGGAACGAAATATGGAAATTTCACTCTTTGGGAAAACCTTTGCTGCGCCGATTTTCGTTGCGCCCATCGGCTTGATTCCGTATACCTATACAGAAGATATGACTGACAGGCTGTATTGCGATGCGGTGATGCTCGGCGCAAAGGCGGCAGGGATTTTGGCGTTTGGCGGCGGCGGCCCTAAGGCGGAAAATTTTTATGAGCCGCTGGAGGCAATTCGGGAGAATGGCGGCTGGGGGATTCCTACTCTGAAGCCTTGGGCGGTCGATGTGGTGAAGAAACGGCTGAAAGAGGTCGAGGCGGTGCATCCGTTTGCCTTTGCCATGGATATTGATAGCGCAGGTCTGCCCCATGCAGGTCTGGCGAATCCGCCTATGCTGCTGAAAACGGAGGAGGAGCTGCGAGAGATTGCCGCGGCAACCGATTTGCCGTTTATCGTAAAGGGTATTATGACGGCGGAAGCGGCGCAAAAGGCGGTCAGAGCGGGTGCGTATGCGATTGTGGTTTCCAACCATGGCGGCAGAGTGATGGATCATGGGCTTTCGACAGCAGAGGTGCTGCCTGAAATTCGTGCGGTAGTCGGCACGGATACAAAAATATTTGTAGATGGTGGTGTGCGCACGGGGGATGATGTGTTTAAAATGCTTGCCCTTGGCGCGGATGCGGTGCTGATTGGCAGACCCTATGTAATTGCGGCTTACGGCGGTGGTGCGGAAGGCGTGCAGCTGTATACGGAAAAGCTAAAAGCGGAGCTGAAGGATGCCATGACGATGACAAGCTGCAAAAGCTTGCAGGAAATCACGAGAGATAAAATTAGGCTTGTATAAATGCAAGGCTCCTTATTGGGACACATCTAAAAACCCTTTTCCTGACGAAGGAAGGGTTTTTTTGTGTTCTTGGGGAAAAAAGAAAGATGAGTTTTCTAAGAATTAGTTGCTTTTTCTGGGAAAAAATGGTACTTTTATAATGCAAAGCATAACTGCGTTGGTGCGGATATGCGTGTGAGTGTGAAAGAAACAGGAGAGGAAAAAGCAATATGGATAACGGTTTGGAAAAAAGATACGGCTTGCTGACGGCGATTGCCATGGTAGTTGGGATTGTTATCGGCAGTGGTGTATTTTTTAAAGCGGAAAAGGTGCTGACGGCAACCGGCGGCAACCTTTCCTTAGGAATTTTGGCGTGGCTTTTGGGCGGTTTGGTGATGATTCTGTGCGCGTATAATTTTGCGCTGATGGCAACAAAGCATGAAAAGGTCAGCGGCGTTGTGGATTATGCAGAGGTTCTGGTAGGGGGAAGATATGCCTATTTTTTTGCATGGTTTGCGGCGGTGATTTATTTCCCTGCCATGACATCCGTTGTGGCGTGGGTAGCGGCAAGATATTTCGGCGTTCTGATGGGCTGGGAAATCGTCGGGCCGCAGGTTATGACGTTATCAGGGCTGTTTCTGGTGGGCAGCTATGTCATCAATGCGCTTGCGCCGAAGCTGGCAGGCAGACTGCAGGTGACCACAACGGCGGCAAAGCTGATTCCTTTATTTTTGATGGCGATTTTCGGGACGATTTTCGGCTTGAAAAACGGGATTCTGGTAGAGAATTTTACAACAACGGCAGTGCATACCTTTACGAGTAAAAATCCTCTTTTTACGGCAGTGGTAGGCACCTGCTTTGCGTATGAGGGCTGGATTTGTGCAACCTCCATCAACGCGGAATTGAAGGATGCGAAGAAAAACCTGCCCTTGGCGCTGATTTTCGGATCTGCCTTTGTGGTTCTGGTTTATATTCTGTATTATATCGGGCTGGCTGGCGCAGTCAAAAATGAGGTCATGATGGCAGGCGGCGAAACGGGTGCGCGGATTGCGTTTGAAACCGTGTTCACGCAGCTTGGCGGTACACTGCTGTTCATTTTTGTTGTCATTTCTTGTCTGGGCACGTTGAACGGGCTGATGATGGCGTGTACCAGAGCGTTTTATGCCATGGGTGTTAGGGATGAAGGGCCTCGTCCGCAGGTGTTCAAGGTAGTGGATACAGTGACGAAAATGCCGACAAACTCTGCACTGATTGGTTTGATGATGGCGATGCTCTGGCTGACGTATTTTTATGGTGCGAATCTGGCACCAAAGCCCTGGTTCGGACCCTTTTGCTTCGATAGCTCTGAATTACCCATCGTAACGATTTATGCGATGTATATTCCCATTTTCGTGATGCAGATGAAAAAAGAAAAGGAGCTTGGCTTCTTTTATCGCGTAGTGGTGCCTGCTTTGGGGGTAATTGCGAGTGCCTTTATGGTTCTGGCGGCGATTGTATCTCTCAGAAAGGCAGTGCTTTACTATCTGATTTTGTTTGCGGTGCTTATGGGAATCGGGCTTTTGCTGAAAAATTACGGACACGAGGAAGAATAAAGCGGATCAGAAAAAGAGAGAAGGTCGTATGTAAAAAGATACATACGACTTTTTTTAATTATAATATTGACATATGTCAGAATAAGTGTATACTGGAGAAAGCGGTATATGTCAAAAATAAGGAGGCGTTTCTATGGCAAGACCAAGAAAGTGCAGACGCGTCTGTGGGATGCCCCGAACAAACAGCTTTGCGCCTATGGGCAGCCAGCTTTGCGAGGAACGCATCATCATGGCGGTGGATGAATACGAGACGATCCGTCTGATTGATTTGGCAGGCTATACGCAGGAGGAATGTGCCGCGCAGATGGGCATTGCCAGAACCACGGTGCAGGGCATTTATAACGATGCACGGCGGAAGCTGGCGGATGCGTTGGTAAATGGGAAGATGCTTTTTATCGAAGGCGGAGATATTGACATTTGCGAACGGGAAAATGCCGGCTGCGGACGAAAATGCGGACAGCTTTGCCGGAAGGAAATGAAGGATGAAAAGAATAAGAGAAATTTAGGAGATGAATTTGATGAGTGAAAATTGTTCTCACAACTGCGGCAGCTGTTCTTCTGACTGCAGCAGCAGAAAACCGGCAGATTTTTTGGTACCCCCCAATGAACACAGCAAAATCAAAAAGGTGATTGCTGTTGTCAGCGGGAAAGGCGGCGTTGGGAAATCCATGGTAACCTCTACTATGGCGGTTCTGACAAACAGAAGGGGCAAAAAAACAGCTATTCTGGATGCGGATATCACAGGCCCTTCCATCCCTAAGGCATTTGGTGTGACAGAAAAGGCGTATGGCACACAGATGGGGATTCTGCCCTGCGAATCCAAAAAGGGCATCGAGATGATGTCTGTTAATCTGCTTTTGGATAATGACACAGACCCCGTAGTCTGGAGAGGGCCGGTTATTGCGGAAACCGTAAAGCAGTTTTGGAAGGATGTTGTTTGGGGGGATGTGGACTATATGTTCATCGATATGCCACCCGGCACAGGGGATGTTCCGCTGACTGTTTTCCAGTCTATCGCGATTGATGGCATTATTATTGTAACTTCTCCGCAGGAGCTGGTTGGCATGATTGTGGATAAGGCTGTAAAAATGGCGGAAATGATGAATGTGCCCATTCTGGGTATCGTGGAAAATATGTCCTACTTTAAATGTCCCGATTGCGGCGGTATCCATCATATTTTTGGGGAAAGCCAGATTGAAGCGATTGCGGCAAAGCACAATATTCCCGTTGTCTGCAAGCTGCCCATTGACCCTGCGATTGCAGCAAAATGCGACAGAGGTGCAGCAGAGGAATACGAAGGCGAATGGCTGGATCCTATGGTAGATTTTCTGGAAAAAATGAGATAATAAAAACAGGGGAGAGAATAAAATGAAAACAAAAATTGCAGTGACCTACGAAAATGGCGAAGTATTCCAGCACTTTGGGCATACAAAGGAATTTAAATTCTACACCGTAGAGGATAAAAAGATTGTGGACAGCGAGATTGTTCCTACAATGGGCAGTGGACACAGCATGCTGGCGGATTTTCTGCTGCTGAATGGTGTAACTGTGCTTATCTGCGGCGGTATCGGCGGCGGTGCAAAGGCTGCACTGGCGCAGAAGGGCATCGAACTGCGCGGCGGTGTGAGCGGCAATGCGGATGAGAAGGCGCAGGCGTATGTGGACGGTACATTGGAATACAATGCAGCAGTAGAATGTACCCATCACCATGACCACGACCATGAAAACTGTAGCGAGCATGACCATCACTGCGGCGGTCACTGCCACTGAATATTTTAAGCCGAAAACAGGATTTTGCAGGCGGAGAGACACTATTTTAGTGTCTCTTTTTTTGTACAAAATGACAAAATGCGATTATTGCATTATGTAAACTGATTGAAAATGTTGAAAATACTGCAAAAATTTAAAAAAATGATGATTTTTTATGCAGATTTACTGATGGATATCGTAAAAAGGCGTAAAGATGTTGTTAAGATGTAGTTAAAAAGTACATTTATCACTGAGCAATAGTACAGTGCGTTTTCCATGATTTTTTGGGGATGATTTGTCAAAGGTTCTGTGTAAAATCAATAAAATGAAGGTTTTTCTGATTTTTGCGATATAAAAAAATGCTTGAATTTACAGGAAAAATCGCGTACACTGAAAAAGCAGAAATCGAAATGCAGGTTTCATAGATTCGATTGCAACGTAGTATCCGTTTTCGTGGGGACGGAAAATTTTTTTAGCCATGATATAAAGAATACGTTAAGAGAGAATAAAGAAACTGTTAAGATTTCAATAGCAATTCTATTGCACTTATAATCAATTACATTTTTTGGGAGGGAATTGTAAATGGAAACTTTTAACAACGTAGTGCTGTCCATCAAGGATTTCTTGTGGGGACCTATTATGCTGTGTCTGCTGATTGGTACACATGTGCTGTTAACAATCAGAACAAAAGGGATTCAGAGAAAAACCTTCACAGGCGTAAAACTGTCTGTAACACCGGATAAGGAAGCATCCGGTGATATCGGCGGCTTCGCAGCTCTGGCAACAGCTCTTGCAGCTACTATCGGTACCGGTAATATCGTAGGTGTTGCAACTGCAATCGGCATTGGTGGCCCCGGTGCTGTATTCTGGATGTGGTTCACAGGTCTGCTGGGTATGGCAACCAAATATGGTGAAGCAACACTGGCAGTTAAATACCGTGTAAAAGCAAAAGACGGCTCTTTCATCGGTGGTCCCATGTACGCTCTGGAAAGAGGTCTGGGTCATAAATGGCTGGGTGTTCTGTTCGCAATCTTTACAGGTATCGCTTGCTTCGGTATCGGTAATATGACACAGGCGAACTCCATCGCAGAATCCATGAATGGTACATTCGGCGTACCTAAGATTGCAACAGGTATCGTTCTGATGATTATCACAGGTCTGGTTATCCTGGGCGGCGTTAAGTCCATCTCCAAGGTATGTGAAAAGCTGATTCCTCTGATGGCAGGTCTGTACATCGTAGGTTGTATCGTAATCTGCGTAATCAATGGTGCTCATATTCCCGCAGCTTTCGCAGCAATCGTAAAAGGCGCATTCAACCCTGCAGCAGCAGGCGGCGGCTTTGTTGGTGCAACAGTAGTAGCATGTATCCGTGCCGGCGTATCCCGTGGTCTGTTCACAAACGAATCCGGTCTGGGCTCTGCTCCTATCGTTGACGCATGTGCGGCAACAAGAAACCCTGCAAGACAGGCGCTGATTTCCATGTCCGGTGTATTCTGGGATACAATCGTAGTTTGCTTGCTGACAGGTCTGGTTCTGGTATCCTCTATCATTAAAGACCCCGTAGGTATGGAAGGTCTGGTAGGTGCGAACATGACAGCAGGTGCGTTCAACGCTATCCCCATTGTTGGTCCCGCAGTTCTGACATTCGGTCTGCTGACATTCGCTTGGTCCACAATTCTGGGTTGGTCCTACTATGGTGAAAGATGTTGGGTATACCTGGTAGGCGTTAAGTCCATCATGCCTTTCCGTGTTGTTTGGACATTTGTTGTACTGGTAGGTTGTGTAGCTGCACTGGATGTAGTTTGGAACGTTGCTGACGTACTGAATGCTTGTATGGCATTCCCCAACTGCGTAGCTTTGATTGGTCTGAGCGGTGTTATCGCTTCCGAAACAAAGAAATATGTATGGGATAAGAATGCAGAAATGGGCGGTCTGATGAAATGGATGGATGACGTTGCTCCTCAGCTGGACAAATAATCTTCCTTTCAGAAAAGAATCCGATTTCATATTGAGCATGACCCACGTATAAAATTCACACCCTCTGTGCGAAAGCGCAGGGGGTGTTCTTTTGCTTGCGGACAGATGTATGCGGTGAAAAATAGTTTATTCGCATGAATATTATAACGTATAAACTGGAAAAAAATACCATTTCTGATGGAAATATGGAAGGTGATTTGTTGTTTATTTTGCACAAATTGACAATTGGAAAAAAATTACAAATTTAGAAAAAAAGAAGAAATGTCAAAAGTCGATGGAAGATGCAGTTTTTTTGTGCAATTTAACAGGTGGAATCAATATCCAAGCGGACTGTTTGCGTCAAACTGCATTGTTTTATGGGAAGGACATTTGTTTTCTGTGTGTTTTTGGGCATTGTAAAATTGTTATATAAAGTTGCGTTATTTTATAGTTTAGACATACAAAATGCACATAAAGACAAAATGTGTCCCACGCTTCACCGGAAAAAAGTGCTTGTTTTTTGCGTGGGATGCGGTAAAATAATATCAGGTTTTGAAGTTTGAATACAGTTTTTTCAGAGCCGTTTGAGCAAGGATTTTTCTGTTTTTTGTATTCGTGGGGATAGGAAAAAACTTTGAAAAAGCTTTTATGAAGAAACTGAATAAAAATTCAGGCCGCGTGATTATTCTAATATTATAATTCATTATTTAGGGAGGGAATTATATGGAAGCTTTTAACAATGTGGTGCTGTCCATCAAGGATTTCTTGTGGGGACCTATTATGCTGTGTCTGCTGATTGGTACACATGTGCTGTTAACAATCAGAACAAAAGTCATTCAGAGAAAGACCTTTACAGGTATCAAACTTTCCGTAACACCCGATGCAGAGGCATCCGGTGATATCGGCGGCTTCGCAGCTCTGGCAACAGCTCTTGCAGCTACTATCGGTACCGGTAATATCGTAGGTGTTGCAACTGCAATCGGCATTGGTGGCCCCGGTGCTGTATTCTGGATGTGGTTCACAGGTCTGCTGGGTATGGCAACAAAATTCGGTGAAGCAACTCTGGCAGTTAAATACCGTGTAAAAGCAAAAGATGGCTCGTTCATCGGTGGTCCCATGTACGCTCTGGAAAGAGGTCTGGGTCATAAATGGCTGGGTGTCCTGTTCGCAATCTTTACAGGTATCGCTTGCTTCGGTATCGGTAATATGACACAGGCAAACTCCATCGCAGAATCCATGAACGGTACATTCGGCATTCCTAAAATCGCAACAGGTATCGTTCTGATGGTTATCACAGGTCTGGTTATCCTGGGCGGCGTTAAGTCTATCTCCAAGGTATGTGAGAAGCTGATCCCCATAATGGCTGGTCTGTACATTGTAGGCTGTATCGTAATCTGTATCGTGAATGGTGCTCATATTCCTGCAGCTTTCGCAGCAATCGTACAAGGCGCATTCAACCCTGCAGCAGCAGGCGGCGGCTTTGTTGGTGCAACATTAGTAGCTTGTATCCGTGCCGGCGTATCCCGTGGTCTGTTCACAAATGAATCCGGTCTGGGCTCTGCTCCTATCGTTGACGCATGTGCAGCTACAAGAAACCCTTCCAGACAGGCTCTGATTTCCATGTCCGGTGTATTCTGGGATACAATCGTAGTTTGCTTGCTGACAGGTCTGGTTCTGGTATCCTCCATCATCAAGGACCCCGCAGGTATGGAAGGTCTGGTAGGTGCGCAGATGACAGCAGGTGCCTTCAATGCGATTCCCGTAATCGGTCCCGCAGTTCTGACATTCGGTCTGCTGACATTCGCATGGTCCACAATTCTGGGTTGGTCCTACTATGGTGAAAGATGTTGGGTATATCTGGTAGGTGTTAAGTCCATCATGCCTTTCCGTGTTGTTTGGACATTTGTTGTACTGGTAGGCTGTGTATCTGCACTGGATGTAGTTTGGAACATTGCTGACGTACTGAATGCTTGTATGGCATTCCCTAACTGTATTGCTTTGATCGGTCTGAGTGGTGTTATCGCTTCCGAAACAAAGAAATATGTATGGGATAAGAATGCAGAAAAGGGTGGTCTGATGAAGTGGATGGATGACGTTGCTCCTCAGATTGAAAAATAATTGATTCCTTACATTTACCCACGATAAAAAGAAAGGGGCGGTAGAAATACCGCTCCTCTCTTTTTTGCGTAAAAATATAAAATAGGTAGTATTTTGTTTTTGCTCGAAATGAAGCAAATAAAAAACGTATATCAAAGTGATATACGTTTTTTTCCGTGAGTGACATGATTCGAACACGCGACCTTCTGATCCGTAGTCAGACGCTCTATCCAGCTGAGCTACACTCACATATTCATTTGGCACATGAACTATCATACAATATGGGAAAGAGTTTGTCAAGCATTTTTTGAAAAAGATTGGAAAGGATTTATAAAAAAACACAGAGCCCTTAAGGTGTGTCCCAATAAGAAAACATGAAGAAAATGAAATAGTTGAAAGACTGCGGATGCAAGGAAGTTCCCCACAGGCATCCTTTGACTTAGGCTGTCAAGGGGAACTAACGCAGTAGCCGTAGCTTTCAGCATTTCAGAATTCAGGGTTTCTTATCTGGGCGTTTTATTCGCCCTTGGCAGAAGAAAGAAAATTCGCTGCTTTCTTTAAATAGGTACGGGAAATCTTCCCAGGCAGCCCTGTAATGCCCTTGGCGGCCTTTGCGCCAATCACAAACGGAATAACAGGGGCGGCGATGGGCTTGGGACGTTCCTCCTGCTCCAGAATATTTTGGTACAGCTGCTCCACGCTGTCTGCAAAGTTCTGCACGGAAAGAACATCCATCGCCTGTATAGAGGCTGTGGAAAGCTTTTCGGAAAGGGATTTGTCAGTCAGCACGCGATAAAGCAGCTCCGGCAGGTTTTCATTTTTCTCAAAGAGCATGCCTGTTTCACCGTCAGTGATGATATTTTCGATACATTCATCCTTTTTTGCCACAACGGGGATGCCGCCTGCCATTGCCTCAGCAAAGGTAAGCCCCTGTGTTTCGGAAACAGATGCACTGCAGAAAACATTGCCGAGCTGATAATATTTTCCGATTTCATCCCAAGGCTTGCCGCCTGTAAACATCACATGAGCGCCAACGCCGAGGGATTCTGCAAAATTTCGCAGATTTTCAATTTCATTGCCTTCGCCGACAATTACCATCTGCACTTCCGGCAGCTTTTCAATCAGCTTTGGCAAGGCGGAAATGACAACATCAATGCTTTTTTCCTTCGCAATGCGCCCGATGGAAATGATAACGGGGGTATCTGCTTTTAAGCCAAGGGATTCCCGCAGGGCAAGAATTTCCGCCGCATCGAAGTTTTCCTTGCGAAAATGCGCGGTATTGATGCCGGTGGGGATGATGGAAATCGGCTTTGTTACGCCGTAGCCGGAAAGCAGCTGCTCTGTTTTATGCGTAGGCGCGATGACTGCCATTGCCGTATTGCAGAAGGCGCAGCTGAATTCGCGTGCCATGTTTTTGGAAATGATATGTCCGCCGCCGATATAATGCACATAATCCTCATACATGGTGTGATAGGTATGTACCATGGGGATGCCCTCCGTTGTGGAAACCAGCTTTCCCAGAAAGCCCAAGGGGAATTCTGTCTGTGTATGCACGATGTCCAGATTCAGTTTTTTGATTTTTTTCAGAATATGCGGTGGGAAAATATAGCCTGCACGATAATCCCGTACGAAATAAACGGGGATACTGGGCAGACGAAAGATATCCTCATCCTCGGGCTGCCCTTCACAGCGAGGGTCGGAAGGGGTGAAAATATACACCGTGTGTCCCTTTTCGCGTAGTGCATGGGTGAGCGTGCGGATGGATGTTGCCACACCGTTCAGCTGTGGAAAATATGTGTCGGAAAAAATGCCAATATTCATTAGAAACCTCCGTGTTTTCTATGTCTGGAAAACATTTCTCTGGATTTTTACTTCAAATTTTCGGTTTCGGGCATTTAGCCTGAAACATGTATTATTTTAATACAGAATAGAAATTTGCGCAATGAAAAACGCGTTAGGGTTTTTATAAGGTTTTATTAAGATAGGACAGAATCTGTGTTTTTTTGGCATTTGGCAGAAAGATGTGGTATACTTAATGTTTAGAAAGAAGCGAAAAAGGAGGCGATACTGTGGGCAAAAAACTGAATACGGCACAGCAGAAGGCAGTCTGCCACGAAACAGGGCCGATGCTGGTTCTGGCAGGGCCGGGCAGCGGAAAAACAACAGTATTGCTTTGTCGCATTTCCAGATTATTGGAAAGAGGATTGGCGAAGCCGCAGGAAATCCTTGCGCTGACCTTTTCCAAAGCGGCGGCGGAAGAAATGAAAAGCCGATTTGAGAATTTAAACGGAGCTTCCGGCGTTTCCTTCGGAACATTTCACAGCATCTTTTTTCGGATTCTGCGGAGCAGATACGGCTGGAATGTGGAGCAGATTTTTCAGGAGGAGGAAAGAAGAAGCATCCTCAGAAATAGTATTGAAGCAGAAAAATGGGATATTCCCGATTTAGAAGAATATATTTCGCAATTCTTTTCACAGCTTTCTCTGATGAACAGTGAATTGGAGCAGCCGAACCGCTTCACGCCCACGGGAATGCCTGTGGAGGAATTTCGCAAGCTGTATCGTGCGTATGAAGGGTATAAGGAACGGCATGAAAAATTGGATTTTGACGATATGCTGACGCAGTGCTATCAGCTTTTGCGTGAGGATGCGGCAGTACGGGAGTATTGGCAGAGAAAATATAAATTTATTCTGGTGGATGAGTTTCAGGATGTCAATCAGGCGCAGTTTGCCTGCTTGCAGATTCTGGCAGAGAAGCATCAGAATCTTTTTGTGGTGGGGGATGATGACCAGAGTATTTATGCCTTCCGCGGCGCAAGACCTGATTTTCTTCTGCATTTTCCGACGCTTTATCCTGCGGCAAAAAAAGTAACATTAAATACAAACTATCGCTCTACGGAGCGAATTGTCAATTTGGCGGAGCGTGTCATCGGCAATAATGAGGTGCGCTTTGTGAAAAATATGAAGGGCATCGGGGAAGCCGGTGATAAGGTGACGTTTTTTCTGGCGGAGGATGCGGCGAAGGAAGCAGCGCATATTGCGGAGAAAATCGGCAGACTTCTGGATGAAGGCGTGCCGTTGACGGAAATTGCTGTCATTTACCGTACAAATCTACAGGGTGGTGCATTCGCCAGAGAATTATATAAAAGAGGGATTCCATACGACTTGCGCGATAACAGCGGCAATGTGTATGAGCATTGGGTGGCGAAGGATTTGCTTGCCTATCTTCTGCTTGCAGAGAATGAGGAATCGGACAGCGCACTGCGGCGGATTCTGAATAAACCCAAACGCTATATCGGGAAGGATTTGCTCGCGGAGGCGGAAACGATGCCGTATACGTTATTGCGCAGCTTTTTTGTCTGTCCGTCCTTGAAGGGGTGGCAGGAGGAGAATCTGGAAAATCTGCGAATTGATTTAAACCAGATTCGGAAGCGCACCCCCTATGATGCGTTAAAATATATTCGTAAAGTCATCGGATATGATGAATATTTAGAGGAATTTGCTGCATATAGAAGAACAAGTGCTCAGGTTTTGCAGGAGATAGCGGACGAGATTATGGAAACGGCAAAGGACTGTGCGGATGTGCGCAGCTTTCGGGAGCAGCTGGAACGGCTGAGTCTGCAAATGAAGGAGCAGAGCCGCAAAAAGGGGCAGAAACGAAACGGCGTTGCACTCATGACGATGCATGGTGCAAAGGGCTTGGAATTTCGTGCGGTCTTCCTGCCTTCTCTGGTGGAGGGGATTGTGCCGCATGAAAAGGGCATGGATACGGTTGCGGAGGAGAGGCGGCTGTTTTATGTTGCCATGACAAGGGCATCCGAAAAGCTCTGTCTTTCTGCAATTCTGCAAAGATATGAAAAGGAACGGAAGCCCTCTCGTTTTCTGGCGGAAATGGGACTGGATGCAGAGATGGCGTTCCGCAAAAATAAGGAGAAAGAAGGAAATAAACGATGAAACCGAAGGATAAATATCGGATGAAAAAGAAAATTGCCGCAGGAATTGCACTGCTTTTGGCGGTAGTAATGGTGCTGAGTTTAGCTGCGCCGTTTCTGGGCTATGGCATCTATTGAGCGGCGAAACCGAGAAGAGAATGTACGATTTGCAGAAACGGCATAAAATCGTAACAAAAATGTAAGGATTTTTTCAAGGAATTGCTCTTGTAATTTACAGTAGACTTCGTTATGATAAGGGGGACTATTGATAAAAATAGTCAGGGTATGACAAAGCTTGTATCAAACAGGCAATTTTGCATGAAATATATTTTAGGGGGCGAGGAGAGTTGGAGGAAAGCAATAGACCACGACAGCAGCGATATCAGCAGCAATCGCACCAGCATCATCACCATCAGAAGAGCAAAAAAACAGACAATAACAATAAAAATAAAAAGCCTTTGGTGATAATCGGTGTTTTGGTTCTGCTTGTGGCAGTGACTGCGTTCGGGTATCATGAGGTACATAAAAGAAAGGTTTTGAATCTGCTGGCACAGGAAGGCATTTATCAGGGCATTACGATCAATGGTGAGGATGTATCCGGATTGAGTCAGGAGGAGGCTGTCGCACAGCTGCAGGAAAGGTATAAATCCGAGGTTGTCGGGCAAATTCTGACATTGCAGTATGGCGAAGAAGACGCACTGCAGAAATGGGACATTCCCTTTGAGGACATCGGCGCAGGGTACCATGTGGAGGATGCCGTAAAGGAGGCATACGAAACAGGGCGTACCGGCACGGAAGCGGATCGCTTTCAGGTCGGCGCGAAATTGCTGAAGGATGGCGTGAATATTGAGCTGACCTATGGCTATGATGCGGAAATGCTGCGCGCAAAGCTGGACGAGGTTGCGGAGGAATTTAATCAGGATGCCATTGACAGTACCGTTGTAAGGCAGAATGGCAGATTTGTGGTTTCCCCTGAGCAGACAGGGCTTGAAATGGAAAAGGATAAAACCGCAAAGCATGTGGCAAAGGTGATGGAAACACGCAAAAGCGGCACAGCGGAAATTGCGGCAAAGGTAACAAAGCCCAAGATTACGGCAGAGGATAACTCCCATGTAACGGATCTGATTGGGTCCTATTACACAACTTATACAAACAGCGACAGAAACAGAAACAACAACCTTGCGGTAGGCTGCAATTACATCAATGGTACTGTGATTGCACCCGGAGAGGTATTTTCCGCAAATGCGCATCTGGGCAGCCAGACGGCGGCAGGCGGCTATAAGGAAGCCGGCGTTTATGTAAACGGCAAGGTGGAAAAGGGCATGGCAGGCGGCGTTTGTCAGGTAACATCTACCTTATATAATGCAGTCATTCTGGCTGAGCTTGAGGTGGTAGAGCGTTCCCCTCATTCCATGACGGTTGGCTATGTGCCGCTGGGCAGAGATGCGGCTGTAGCAGGCACCTATAAGGATTTGAAATTCAAGAATAACACCGAATATCCTATTATGATTGAGGCTTACGCAAGCGGCGGCAAGCTTGTCATGAATATTTACGGGCATGAGGTGCATGATGCAGGCAGAAGATTGGAGTTTGAAACGGTTTACGAGGGTACAATTAACAAGCCTGCGGAAATCGTGAAGAAGGACCCCAATCTGCCTGAAGGCGAACGAGTTGTAACCTCTCGCGGCAGAACGGGCTGCAAGGTGAGCGTACGCAAAAAGGTGTATGAGAATGGGAAAATGGTCAGCAATGAATGGTTCAGCAGCTCTTCCTATCGTGCGGCGGCGGATGAGGTAACTGTCGGCACGAAGAAGAAGGAGGAAACGACAGAACCAACCACACCCACAACAACAGAAAACACAGGGTCGAGCGATCAGTAAGTGAATAAGGCAATAAAAGCCTCTGTCATTGGACAGAGGCTTTTTGCGAAGGAAAGGATGAAAACGATGTTTGCAATCGGAAAACTTCCTCCGGAGATTCTGGAGAAAATTGTGATGGAGCCTATGCAGGCAAGCAGGGTGAAGCGTGAGGATGTCATTCTGCGCCCGAAAACGGGAGAAGACTGCTCTGCTGTTGATTTGGGCGGAGAATATTGCATTCTGTCCACAGACCCCATTACGGGAGCTGCGAAGGATGTCGGCTATCTGGCGGTGCAGATTAACTGCAACGATATTTATTCCTCCGGTGCGGAGCCGATGGGCGTTCTTCTGACGGTGCTTTTGCCGCCGGAAAGTGAGGAAGCTTTGCTGGAGGAAATGATGTCCGGCGCGATTCGTGCGGCGGAGGAACGCAATATCGAGATTCTGGGCGGTCATACCGAGGTGACGGATGCAGTTGTAAAGCCTGTTATTTCCGCAGCGGTTATTGGAAAAACGAGAAACAGAAAAATTCTTTCCACCGGCGGTGCAAAGGCAGGGCAGGATGTCATCATGACGAAATGGGCAGGTACGGAAGGCACTGCCATTCTTGCAAAGGAATGGGAGGAAGGCTTGCGGCAGTATTTGACAGAGGAAGAGCTGCAAAATGCGCAGGCAATGAAGGCGTATCTTTCTGTCGGGAAGGAATCTGAAATTGCCTTTGCTTATGGCGCAACCGCCATGCACGATGCTACGGAGGGGGGCGTTCTGGGTGCCGTCTGGGAGGTTGCGGAATGTTCCGGCTTAGGTGTGGATGTTTTTGTGGAGAAAATTCCTGTCAAAGAGGAAACAAAGAAAATCTGCAAGGCAATGGGCATTGATTATCTGGGTTTGATTTCCAGCGGAACTATGATTATTGCGGCAGAAAACGGAGAGAAATTAGCAGAGAGATTACAGGAGGAAGGCATTGCGGCGGCGGTGATCGGAAAATTGACGGAGAGCGGCAGATATATGCTGGTCAATGATATGCGGCTGCCTTTGGCACAGCCAAAAAGTGACGCTTTGTATGAGGCGAAGCTTTGAGAAGCACTGCCTTGCGAGTATTTAGAGAGAAGAAAATTTAAGAGGAACAATTTAAGGGACACTGGATGGGAGGAGTTTGTTTTGTCCATTGGCTTCATGTTTTTGTTTAACAGTGTGTTGCTGGGGGTAGGGCTTGCGATGGATGCCTTTTCCGTATCCCTTGCCAATGGGCTGAATGAGCCGCAGATGGGAACGCGGCGGATGTGCGGCATTGCGGGCGTGTTTGCCTTTTTTCAGGCACTGATGCCCATGACGGGCTGGGTCTGTATTCATACGATTGTAAGCCATTTCCAAGCCTTTGAAAAGCTGATTCCGTGGATTGCGCTGGTGCTTTTGCTGTATATCGGCGGCAGTATGCTGAAGGAAGGCCTTGCGGGCGGCGGGGCAGAGGAGGAGCGCTGCGGCGTGGGCTTTATGGCGTTATTCATACAGGGTGTTGCGACCTCGATTGATGCGCTTTCGGTTGGTTTTACGATTGCGGAATATGATTTTTTTCTTGCTCTTTTGGAAGCGCTGATTATTGCAATGGTGACTTTTGTGATTTGCCTCTGCGGTCTGCATATCGGAAAGAAGGTTGGCGTGAAGCTGGCAGGAAAGGCGAATATCCTTGGCGGTGTGATTCTGATTTTCATTGGTCTGGAAATTTTTGTGACAGGTGTATTTCTGTGATTTCTTAACGGATTTTTTAGGATATAAATGATTGACTTGAAGGCTTCTCTATGGCATACTGCCATATATATTATTTGAGGAGTGTGAGAATCGACATGGATGCGGATGAGGATCGAACTTGCTTTGCTGCAACAGAATATGTCGTTGAGAAATAGAGAAAGGGTGTACTTTGCTTTTTTGGAGGCAGAGTATGCCTTTTTTGATTTTTTCGGACGCAGACAGATAGAAGCAAAGGAGAATGGAATATTATGGAAGCTATTTTACTGCAAGTGATTCTGATTGGTTTGAACGCCGTTTTTGCAAGTGCGGAGATTGCGGTTATTTCTATGAATGATACCAAATTGGAACGAATGGCGAGAGACGGGGATGCGCGGGCAAAGCGTTTAGCGGCACTGACTGCACAGCCGACAAAATTTTTATCAACAATACAGGTGGCAATTACATTGGCAGGGCTGCTTGGCTCTGCGTTTGCGGCGGAAAATTTTGCCGGTACGCTGGTGCAGGTGATACAGAAAGCGGGTATCGATGCTCCGGAACGCATTTTAAAATCATTTTCTGTTTTTCTGATTACACTGGTATTGGCATATTTCAATCTGGTTTTTGGGGAGCTGGTACCAAAACGAGTTGCGATGAAAAAGGCAGAAGGATTGGCATTGGGCATGAGTGGCATGCTGACAGGTGTTTCCCGCCTGTTTGCACCGCTAGTGGCCCTTCTTACGATTTCTACCAACGGTGTGCTGAAGCTCTTTGGAATTGACCCGACAGATGAGAAGGAGGAGGTTTCCGAAGAGGAAATCTATATGATGCTGGAGGCAGGAGAGGAAAAAGGGACGATTGATGCGGAGGAAACGCGGTGGATTCGGAATGTATTTGCCTTTGATGATATTTCTGTAGAGGAGATCTGCACACATCGTGTAGATATGACTGTGCTGGGCTTGGAGGAATCGGATGCGGAATGGCAGGAAACAATTCTGCGAAGCGGCTATACATATTATCCCATTTACAAAGAGAATACAGATAATATTATTGGTGTGCTGAATACAAAGGTATATTTTCGCCTGATGGAGAAGAATAGAGAAGCTGTGATGGCGCAGGCGGTAGAGAAGCCTTATTTTGTACCTGAGATTATGAAAGCGGATGTTCTGTTTCGGAATATGAAGCAGGAGGAAAAGCTGTTTGCTGTGGTACTGGATGAATATGGCGGGGTGAGCGGCGTGATTACCCTGCATGATTTGCTGAAGCTGCTGGTAGGGGATATTTATACGGATGAAAAGGAAATTGAACAGCTTGGAATACACACATATAGAATGAAAGGCAGCACTTCTCTGGATGATGTGGCTGAGACACTTGGGATTTCTTTGCCGGTGAAGGAATATGACACTCTTGGCGGATATATCTTCGGTGTGTTGGGGCATATTCCGGAGGATGGGACAACATTTGCGTTGGAAACGGATGGCATGCAGATTCAGGTGGAACGCGTGGAAGGACATAGAATTTTGGATACCGTGGTGCGATATGAAAAAACAGAATTGCAGGAAGCGGCAGACGAGGTATAATAGGAGAGAGGATATTTTTTTGCTAACAGAACGGAGGAATTTCTATGGATGAAAAACAGAAGCAGTTGAAAAAATGGATAGATGAGAGCGACAATATTGTTTTCTTCGGCGGCGCCGGCGTTTCGACAGAAAGTGGGATTCCCGATTTCCGCAGCGAAAACGGTATTTTTCATGCCATCAATGAATATGGCGTGCGTCCTGAGGTGATTCTGAGCCACACATTTTTTGAACAGAATCCGGAGGTTTTCTTCAAATATTATAAGAAAACACTGCTTTACCCGGATGCAAAGCCTAACGACTGCCATAAGGCATTAGCGAGACTGGAAGAAATGGGGAAGCTGAAGGCGGTTATCACGCAGAATATTGATGACCTGCACCAGAAAGCAGGCAGTAAGAATGTACTGGAGCTGCATGGGACGCTGTATCGGAATTACTGCGTGAAATGCGGCAAGCAGTTCGATCTGGATTATGTGACGGCAAATGACGGCATTACGCGCTGTGATGCCTGCGGCGGTATCGTGCGCCCCGATGTGGTGCTGTATGAAGAAGGGCTGGATCAGGAAACGATTTATAAATCTGTGGATTACATCAGTAAGGCGGATGTGCTGATTGTCGGCGGTACAAGTCTGAATGTCTACCCTGCGGCAGGTCTGTTGAATTATTACAGAGGGAATAAGCTGGTGCTCATCAATAAATCCGCAACGCCCTATGACAATAAGGCGGCGCTGGTGATTGCGGAAAACATCGGTGAGGTATTTAAAAAGATTGTTTTGGATAAATAAAAGCAGAAAGTGTGAAGCGGGAGAACCTTGATTTTTCGGGGTTCTTTCGCTTTTTTTGGATTTTTTGAAAAAAGTTTGAAAAAAGTTGAAAATTATGCTTGACAAGATGGGGTACCTTTGCTAAAATAATCCTTGCACTGCGGAAGTGCTGTGAACTTTGAAAATAGAATAGCGTAAGAGAAAACACACAACCCATAGTCAATTCTGTCAGCGGAAGCTGATGAGATAATGAACTTGATTTTGCCGGTTTAGAAAAACCGGAGTT